>Ga0210023_1000869_pt1 | contig 22251 bp, 23 predicted proteins | sample CryGeymeta201524_FD_183987 | JGI IMG/M metagenome (GOLD analysis project Ga0210023, IMG submission 183987) | Groundwater microbial communities from Crystal Geyser aquifers in Utah, USA - Crystal Geyser metaG 2015-24 (SPAdes) (version 2) | ecosystem: Environmental > Aquatic > Deep subsurface >... | reverse complement strand
CGCGAAGAGCAGTTGGAGAATTCACGCAAGGTGGTGCACGAAGTCAACAACCCGCTGTCGATCATCAAGAATTATCTGGGCGTACTCGACGACAAGCTGGCGCGCCAGCAACCCGTTGGCAATGAGATATCGATCCTCAACGAAGAGATCGACCGCGTTGGCACGATCATCAAGGAGTTTGCCGGCGTCAAGCCTGCCGCCTCCACGACCGACAGCGGCTTTGACATGAACCGCGTCATCAACGACATCGTGCGCCTGTTCCGCGAGAGCAAATACCTGCCCGCCGGCGTCAAGATCACCTCGCGGGTGGTCGACCGAGCGTGTGAAGTGGGTGGCGCGCCCGAGACGCTCAAGCAGATTCTGGTCAACCTGATCAAGAACGCCGTTGAGGCGCTTCCCCAAGGCGGCCATATCGAGATCATCAACGTCGGCCAGACCCGCGTCGACGGTCAAGACTATTTTGGCCTGACCGTGCGCGACTCGGGGCCTGGCTTGCCGCCCGAGGTGATGGCCAAACTGTTTTCGCCAGTGCGCAGCACCAAGCCGGGTGAAAACCGGGGGCTGGGCCTGAGCATTGTGCAAGGCCTGGTCAAAAAGCTCAACGGCCGCATTGAATGTCGCAGCTCCCGCATGGGGGCAAGTTTTGAGATTTTGCTGCCATTGCACCGAGTCAAGATGGCGGTTTGAGTGATATGAATCGCAACGACCCGACGCTGGCAGACTTTCAACAGTCAACGTGCGACCAGCCATTAACCGCTGCTCCCAAAACGCCGCGCCTGCTGCTGGTTGACGACGAGCCCCGCATCCTTAACAGTTTGCTCGACCTGTTGGGCAACGACGGCTTTGCGCTATCGACTGCCGCCGACGGCACCCAGGCGCTGGCGCAGCTTCGCACCACGCCGTTTGATTTGGTAATCCTCGACCTGCGCTTGCCCGACATGAGCGGGCACGACATCATGGCGTTCATCAACGCACAACAACTAGACACCAACGTCATCGTCACCAGCGGCGACAGCGGTATCGAGGCCGCCATCGATGCACTCAGACTTGGCGCTTACGACTACCTGCGCAAACCCTACCCGCGCGAAGAATTGCTCAAGGCGGTACACAACGCGCTCAAGCAACGTGATCTGCTGGCACAAAACAAGGCCATCTCAAGTCGACTTGAAAGCTCTGAGCGGATTTACCGGTATTTGGTCAACAGCTCGCCCGATTTGATCTTTACGCTCGACCACGAGGGCATCTTCACTTTTGTGAACGATCGCTTGCAATCGCTGTTGGGCTTCACCCGCGATGATTTGCTGGGTCGGCACTACTCAGCCCTGATTCACGCCCCCGACCTGGAGCGCGCTGATTATGTTTTTAGTGGCAATCAGACCAACAAACGGTGGTCGCGCCAGGCCGAACTGCGGTTCAAGGCAAGCGATACCCAGACCGAATGTCGCACCTTCAATGTCGAGCTGAAGTCGATCGCGCTGGACCGTCAAACCACCGAGAAAACGCCGACCAATGCGCTGGGCACATACTGTGTCGCGCGGGACATCACGGCCACCAAGCACGCCGACGAGCTGATCGCTTATCAAGCCTACCACGACGTGTTGACCAAGCTGCCCAACCGCCTCATGTTCAAGGACAAATTGAGTCTGGCCTTGCTGCACGCCAAGCGGGAAAAAACGGGCCTGGCGGTCATGTTTATGGACCTGGATCGCTTCAAGACCATCAACGACTCGCTGGGCTTGCAAGTCGGCGACGAGCTGCTGCAACAGGTCACCTTGCGTCTGCAAGGCTGCCTGCGCCCGGGTGACACCTTGTCGCGTTTTGGCAGTGACGAATTCAATCTGGTGTTGCCCGAACTGTCCGACGTCTCGGAGGCCACCCGGCTGGCGCAAGCTTTGGTGCAGAGTTTGCGCTCGATCTTTCTGGTCGGTGCCCACGGTATCCATGTCACCGCCAGCATCGGCGTGGCGTTGTACCCGGCGGACGGCGAATCCGCAGACGAGCTGATTCGAGATGCCGACATTGCCATGCATTCCGTCAAATCGCATGGCGGCAACAGCGTGGCGCTTTTTGAGCCCGCCATGGTGGGCGTATCGTCGGCCAAGATCATCCTCGAAAACGACTTGCGCAGTGCCCTGGAGCTCGGCGAACTGGAGATGTATTACCAACCGCAGGTGGACGTCTGCACCGGCAAAGTCAGCGGCGCCGAGGCGCTGATGCGCTGGAACCACCCGTTGCGCGGTTTTTTGGGCGCTGGCGAATTCATGCCCTTTGCCGAAGAAAGCGGGCTGATCATTGACATCAGTGACTGGATGCTCGAAGCCGTCTGCAGCGACTTGTTGCAATGGAATGCCGTCGGTGAGCAGCGTATCGGCATGTCGATCAACCTGTCGCCTCACTATCTCCAGCGCGGTGACTTTTTTGACAAGCTCAAGGACACGCTGGAGCGCTACCGCATCGCACCGTCGCAGATCGAGGTCGAGGTCACCGAAAACATTTGTATCCGTAACCCGCTGGCGGCCATTGAGCAACTCAACAAGTTGTGCCAGCTGGGCGTCAAAGTCGCCATTGACGACTTTGGCACCGGCTATTCGTCGCTGTCGTACCTGCACCTGTTCCCGATCCATGTGCTGAAAATCGACCGTTCTTTTGTGGTGCCGATTGAAGACGAGACGCTGCAGTTCCCAGTGGTGTTGGCAATTATTTCGATCGCCAAGGGGCTCGGTCTCAAGCTGGTTGCCGAAGGTGTCGAGACTGAAGTTCAGAAGCGTTACCTCGAACAAGCGGGCTGCCAGACCTTTCAAGGGTATTATTTTCACAAACCGATTTGCCAGGCGGCACTGCTGCCACTTTTGCTAGCGCAACAAAGTCAGTAACAAACAATTACTATTGCTCATTCGCTCTGATCGTCACCGCAACCCTATCGATCCCACAATGAGCCCATGGCAAATTCTCTTCGCAAACCGGTGGACGGCGGCACCTTGCCGCTCGTTCCTGTGGCTCAGCTTTACCAAGGCCCGGACATGAGCCGCTTGCACGCACAAGAGATCCGTAACCGTTTGTTGGCGGTGCAACTGCCCAGCCCGCCGCAGACGCTGCTCAAGCTGCTAACACTGTGCCAGTCGGAAGACACTGGCATGAACGAGTTGTCAGCCCTGGTCGGCAACGACCCCGCCATGACGGCCAAGGTATTGGCGGTGGCGCACAGTGCCGCTTTCCACCGCAGTGACATGCAGGCTCTGACGCTGTTCCAAGCCTGTAGCCGACTAGGCACTGCCTTGATCAAAGTGCTGGTCATCAGTGAATCAGTCTTGCAGACGTTCAACGCCTTCCGACAAGCCATCAGTGCCGACCTGGGTCCGTTCTGGCAGCACAGTCTGGGCGTCGCTGTGATCGCGCGCGAACTGGCCAAACGGCTGGACAACGCCTCGGCCGAGGAAGCCTACCTGTCAGGTTTGTTACACGATGTAGGTCGTCTGGCCTTGATGGTGGTTGCCGAAGCGGATTTTCAGGACCTCTTTGAAGACTACGATGACGATGACCTCTGCCAGCGCGAACAGGCGCGCATTGACATGTCGCATACACAGGCCGGTGCCTGGCTACTGGAGAAATGGCATCTGGACGCCGGCCTGATCGAGAGCGTCAGCCAGCACCACGCCGATGATCTGCTGCTGGTCGACGCCAAGCCTCTGACACGCATCGTCCACCTGGCGCACCGACTGGCGGACATCCCATTGAATGACCTTGCACGGGTGGCGCATTTTGCCGGCGAACAAGGTCTCAGCTCAGACGACATGAAAGCGGTGTTGCAGACCGCCGCGCTACAGGTTGAACAGATTGCACGCGACCTCGGTCTGGAGCTGGCCCCGGTCCCGGCACCGGCAGCCAAGTCACGGTCAACGACAGTTAGACCCACGGTACCTGATGCCTCCCAGACCCAGTTGGCCAAAGACGTTTTTGACCGCAGTGTGTTCAACGAGATGGCCATGACGCTGGTCAACCAGCGTCATCTGCAAGCGACGCTGACCTCGATGCGCCAACACGCCAGTGCCTTGTTGCAACTGGAGGATTGTGTCGTCTTTTTGCTGCGCGACTCGCCCAAGATGCTGGTGGCCGCGTCGATGAACGACAGCCATCGCAAGATCGGGCCGATGTCCTTTGGCGTCGAAAGCCACGCGCCAATGGCACAGTGCGTGGACTTGCGCCAAGTGGTGTTCTCCCGGATCGAGGAAACCAGCGCGCACACCTTGCACCAGTTCATGGACGCTGACGAAATTGTGCTGGTGCCGCTGCTGACGTCGCAAAGCTGCCTGGGCGTGCTGATGGCCACCGTGCCAGCTGAGCTAAACACACACATCCACAATCAACTCGGCAAGCTCAACGCATTTGGCGTCTACGCCGGTCTGGCGCTGGCCCGGCGCCACCAGGCCGACAAGTTGCGCCGGGCGCAGATGGCCGTGGCCAAGCAGGAGGGGCGCCTTGAGCTTATGCGCATTTCGCGTGAGGTCAAGACACTGATTGATCAGTATGCAAGTGCCTTCCCGTTCACGTCTGTCGACTTGTGCGGCGCCGTGCGCGAGATGGTGCAGTTACTGCAAGACAGCCAGTTGATTCCCGACAACGTCAACATCAACAGCCAGTTGACTGATCGCCTGGCGCTGGTGCACGGCTCGCCAGAAATGATCAAGCAGGTAGCGCACATTTTGCTCAAAAACGCCTGGGAGTCCTTGCCCGGGGGCGGCGACATCCGGGTCGACGTGGGCGCACTGGTGCAGCGCCTGGGCGCAATGTACACCGCTTTGAGCGTCTCTGACAACGCCGTTGGTACCTCGGCGCAGTTGGTCAAAGCACAGTTGTACGAGCCAATTTCAGGCAAGATGGTTGACGAGCAACGCATACAAGGCTTGAGCATCGTCAATTTTCTGGTGGAAAAAATGGGCGGCCACGTCAAGTTCAACTCGGACGAGTTCGGCACCCGTTTTGACGTCTACCTGCCATGCGGCAAAGCGGCCTGAGCAGTCAACCAGCCGCGCGCTCACGCTGATGCCTGGCTGCTTGACTGGACGGCTGCGGTGGCGCTGACTGATGCTGGTGGGTTCAGGGCACGGGCATAGCACCGACGCGCCAGCACGGTCAACCTGTCCAACCTCACGTCCGACAATGACTTCTCCAGCCCAGACGGCCTCGTGTTTTGCCAACATGTGGATCCAGACCGACGACAGCGCCTACACCGACGTCAACAACCCCATGATGCTGGCCGCCATGCCCGGCCAGTGGGCAACGGCGCGAAGAAGACCCTGACCTACACCAAAGCCGACGGCGGCAAGCGCGGCACCTGAGCGACTGAGACTTGCGGTGCCGTCTGCTGCAACACGCTCACGCGGCGGTGCAAAAGATTTCTCCTGCCAGTCCGGGACACTTCGTCGGCAATACCGGCCATGACGGCCCAGCAATGACCTCTCCGAATCACACCGGGCGCAGCATTTCCAGATGCGGTATGCAATCTTCCAGATAATTTTTGCCAACATCGACAAAACCGTGTTGGCCGTAAAAAGCGCTGAGTTGCAATTGCGCGCCGATGCGGATCGCCTGCGGCCCCCAGACCTGCCCAATGGCGGCAATCGCCTGATCAATCAGCGCGTGACCCAAGCCGGCGCCGCGCGCGCTCTGGCGAATCAGCACGCGGCCAAAGCTGGCCTCAGGGAACTTGACACCCGCAGCAAAACAGCGCGCATAGGCCTGCAACTCACCGTGCTGCACGCCCAGCAGGTGCATGGCCTTCTGGTCTGTACCGTCCATGTCCTGAAACAGACACTGCTGCTCGACCACAAAGACCTCGCTGCGCAAGCGCAGCACCTCGTAAAGTTCAGCCACACGCAGGTCTTCAAACGTCATCAGGCGCCACACTGGTGCGTCAGACTTGCGTGCCGCTGCAGCACCCATACCACCGATCGACCAGAGTTTGAATGTCATGATGCAATGTCCACGTCAAATGAGTTTGACCAGCTGCTTGCCAAAGTTTTTGCCTTTGAGCAAGCCCAAAAACGCCTCGGGTGCCGCAGCGATACCCTGCGCAATTGACTCGCGCGGACGCAGCTTGCCCGTCGCTACGAGGGTGCCCAGTTCCTTCAAGGCTTCGGGCCAGATTTCCATATGTTCGCTGACGATAAAGCCCTGCACTTTCAGGCGGTTCACCAGAATCAGCGCCGGGTTGCTCATGGGCAGAGGGTCACCGTTGTAGCCGGCAACCATGCCGCACACGGCAATGCGGCCAAACGCGTTCATGCGCAGCAGCACCGCGTCCAGAATCATGCCACCGACGTTCTCAAAGTAGCCGTCGATGCCGTTCGGGCACGCCACCTTGAGCGCTTTGGCGAGCGACCCCACATGCGGATGCAGTTTGTAGTCGATGCAGTCGTCAAAGCCGAGTTCGTCGACCGCGTACCTGCATTTGTCCGGTCCACCGGCAATGCCCACCACGCGGCAGCCACGCGCCCTGGCCAGCGCGCCATACGCACTGCCCACGGCACCGGTGGCAGCACTGACAACCATGGTTTCACCCGCCTTGGGTTCAATGATCTTGACCAGACCGTACCAGGCCGTCACACCCGGCATGCCAACGGCGCCCAGGTAGGCACTCAAGGTGATATGCGTGGTATCGACCTTGCGCAAGGCACCCACGTCGTCGCCGTTGACCACGCTGTACTCTTGCCAGCCACCCATGCCGACCACCTTGTCGCCGATGGCGAACTTGGGGTGGCGGCTCTCAACCACCTCGCCCACGGTGCCACCGATCATCACTTCGCTCAGCGGCTGGGCGGCGGCGTAACTCTTGCCCTCGTTCATGCGGCCACGCATATAGGGGTCAAGACTCAGGTAATGGTGCCGCACCAACACCTGGCCGTCGGCCAGTGCGGGTGTCTGCGTCGTGACCAGTTTGAAATTGCTGACTACCGCTTCGCCCGTTGGGCGGTTGTCGAGCACGATTTGTTGGTTGGTAGGCATGGTCAGGATCTCCTGGTTCAGTCAGTACGGATGGTATTGAGCGCGTGGCTGCTGCGGTTGCCCACCGGCAGACGCGCGACAAACTTGAAGGTGCCGGTGGCATGGGCGCACAGCTTGCCGCTGGCGTCAAAGACGCTGCCTTCGGTAAACGCCAGGGTCGCGGTACGGTGCAGCAACTTGCCCTGCGCGCGCAGTGGCCCTTTGGCTGCGCGCATGAAGCTGGTCTTCATCTCGATGGTGACGCAGCCCAGATCTGGCTGTACCGATCGGGCGGCATGCGCCATCACCACATCAAGCAGCGTCATGCTGGCGCCGCCGTGCACCACGTCAAACGAGTTCAAATGCTCTGGCGCGGGGGTGAAGCTGATCTCGGCCTCACCGCCCTCAAACTTCTTCAGCGCAAAGCCGAGCAGTTCGACAAAGGGGATGCGTACAGAAAATTGCATGGCCCGATCATCCCCCAACCACGGCGCTGACACCACCGTCCACTGCCAAGCATTGGCCGGTGATGTGTTTACCCGCGGCCGACGCGAACAATAGCGTGACACCCTTGAGGTCTTCATCGTCACCGAGGCGGCGCAGCGGTGCCCCGGCTTTGAGCCGGTCTTCGCCCAGCGCGGCCAGCGTGCCGGCGGTCATCTTGCTCGGGAAGAAGCCCGGGCAAATGGCATTGACGTTGATGTTGTACTGCCCCCATTCGCAGGCCAGCGCGCGGGTGAAGTTGATCACCGCACCCTTGCTGGTGTTGTAGGCCAGCGTGGTCATGCCGCTGGGGTTGCCGCCCAGCCCGGCAATGGAGGCCACATTGATGATGCGCCCACCGCATTCGATCATGCAGTGCTTGCCAATGAGCTGGCTGAGCAAAAAATAGCCGCGCACGTTCAGATTCATCACCTTGTCCCAGGCAGAGACTGGATGGCTTTGCGCCGGTGCGCCCCAGGTGGCCCCGGCGTTGTTGACCAGAATGTCCACGTCGCCCATGCGCTGCAGGGTTTCGCTCACCAGCTTTTGCAGCGAAGCCTCGTCGGCGCAGTCAGCCGCCACCCAGCGCGCGTCGATGCCGGCGGCTTGCAGCTCTGCCGTGGCGGCTTCAAGCTCGTCGGCCTTGCGTGCGGCCAGCATGATGCGTGCTCCGACCTCGCCCAACGCGTGCGCCATTTGCAAGCCAAGCCCGCGTGAACCACCGGTGATCAGGGCGGTTTTACCGGTGAGGTCGAAAAGTTGTTGGGTAGTGCGGGACATGAAAAACTTCCTGGTGTCGCATTCAGTAGGCGCGATTTTGCAGGAATTCGATGCTGTCGCGGCGCGGCCCTGTCACTGAGGCGATAGCCCAACAGTACTACGGAGCGAAGTGCCAATCGCAGGTCATGACTTTGGTCACTTGGGCGCGGCGCCTCACGCACCTAAGATCGGTGCACCATGACAGCCGCCCGCGCCCCTGATGTTCTGCTTGCCATGCCTTCGGGCATTGTGGAGGTAGTCAGGACCGTTCGATGCACACCTGTAAGCACCTCAATTTCGACAATCACAGCATCGCAAAGTGCGGCTATCAGTCGCGCACCACCAACACTGGCAGTTTGGTGTGCGACAACACGGCTTGAGCCACGCTACCAAGCATCAATTTCTCCAAGCCGCTGCGGCCGTGCGAACCCATCACGATCAGGTCGGCGTTGAGCGATACGCCGGCTTCGACAATGCCGCGCCAGGCGGTGTGCGCTTCAATGACCGTGGTATCAACCGTCACACAGGCTTTGACAAACGACTCCTTGGCGGCGTGCACCGCGGCGTTGGCCTCGGCGGTAGCGGCACTGAGGTATTCGGCCTGGCCGTAGGCAAAGTCGGTACCCACACCGGTAAATGGATAGGGATCGATCACATAAATCACGGTGACCGTGCAGCCAAAAGCCTTTGCCAGGTCGGTCGCTTTGCCGACCGCAACCTGCGACGTGCTCGAACCATCAACCGGAACCAGAATGTGCTTGAACATGGCAAACTCCTGAGAATCAGAACATGTCCTGATTGTGACCGAATCAGATCTCTTCGGGCACCATCTTGATCGCACCACAAGGACATTCCGACACGCAAATGCCGCAGCCCTTGCAATAGTCGTAATTGAACTCAAAACCCTTGCCGGGCCCCAGCTTGATCACCGCGTTGTCGGGGCAAACACCGTAGCAGTTGTCGCACTCAAAGCAGTTGCCGCAAGACAGGCAGCGCCGCGCTTCAAACAGCGCGTTGCTCTCATCGAGGCCACCCTGCACTTCCTCAAACGTGCTTTGGCGGCGAATGATGTCGAGCACCGGACGAACGGTCTTGGGCGCATCGCTGTAATACCAGGTATTGAGCTTGTCAAAGCCCGCCACTTCCGCTTTGAGCGGCGGTGTGTAAACGCTGCCGCGCAACCAGGCGTCGATATTGCGCGCGGCTTTTTTGCCATGGCCAATACCGACGGTGATGTTGCGCTCGGCGGGCACCATGTCGCCGCCGGCAAAAATGCCAGCGTGGCCGGTCATCATCTGCGGGTTGACCTGCACCACACCGTCTTGCACCGTCAAGCCGGGCACGCCTTCAATCAGCGACAAGTCCACGTCTTGCCCCAAGGCCAGCACCACCGAGTCGGCTTCCAGCGTTTCAAACTCACCTGTAGGCTGAGGGAAACCTTTGTCATCCAAAGCCATTTTTTCAACGGTGATCGACGACTCGCCCGCCTGTTTGATGGTCGAGAGCCACTTCACCAGCACGCCTTCTTGCAGCGCTTCTTCAAGCTCAAAGTCGTGCGCTGGCATTTTTTCGCGGTTGCGCCGGTAGACGATGATCGACTCGGTCGCTCCCAGCCGTTTGGCGGTGCGCGCCACGTCAATCGCCGTGTTGCCGCCGCCGTAAACCACCACCTTGCGCCCCAGCAGCGGCTTGTCTTCGCCTTCCATCGAACGCAGCACCGACACCGCGTCAAGCACGTGTGCCGAGTCGGCGGCAGGGATGTAAGCCCGTTTGGCGATATGCGCGCCAACGGCCAGAAACACGGCGTCAAAGCCACCCTGCTGCTTGGCTTCTAGGATACTGCTGACCTTGGTGTTGTAAACAATTTTCACGCCCATATCGACGATGCGTTGCACCTCGGCGTCGATCACGTTGCGCGGCAAGCGGTATTGCGGAATGCCAAAACGCATCATGCCGCCCGGCAAGGGGCCAGCCTCAAAAATGGTCACACTGTGTCCCAGCATGGCCAGGTGATAAGCCGCCGACAAGCCCGAGGGGCCAGCACCCACCACCAGCACTTTTTTGCCGGTGACAACTGTAGGCTTGGTGAACTTCCAGCCCTTGGCAATTGCCTCATCGCCCAAAAAGTGTTCGACCGAATTGATGCCCACCGCCGAGTCGAGTTGCCCCCGGTTGCAAGCGCCCTCACAGGTGTGGTAGCAAGCGCGGCCCATGATGGCAGGAAACGGGTTTTCTTCGACCAGCTTGCGCCAGGCACCTTCGTAGTTACCCGATTCAGCCAAAAACAACCAGGCCTGGATGTTTTCGCCCGCAGGGCATTGGTGGTTGCAAGGCGGGATTCGGCTCAGGTAAACCGGTCGATTAGTCCGCCAGGAACCGGTGTGGTTGGCCAGCGAAGTGCCGACGTCCAGCGTGATAGCAAAAGGTTTTTCCATGATCATTCTCCCAACAGGCCAAAGCGGCGGATATTGCGATCGGCACGCGCTTGCAGCAAGGCAATGGTGGCCACATCCGGGTGTTTGCCAAACAAGTGGGCAAAGCGTCTTTGTGGACGCAAATAGTCTTCAATCGGAATCTGGTGACGGATTTTGCGCACCCCAGTCACCTCACCACGCTCGGCCTCAAACACCGGGAAGACACCGCTTTCTACCGCCATCCGGGACAGCTTGATGGTGTCCTGGGAAGCGGCACCCCAACCCAGCGGGCAGGGCACAAAGATGTGGATGTAGCGCGCGCCGTGCATCGACATCGCCTTGGTCACCTTGTATTCCAGGTCACGCAAATCGGCCACCGTAGCGGTGGCCACGTAGGGAATTTCATGTGCCATGGCAATCAGCGGCACGTTTTTACCCTGACCAAAGTCGTTGCCCGGATGCGGCCCTACCGGCATGGTGGTCGCGGTGCGTGCTGCCGGTGGTGTAGCGCTGGAGCGCTGTACGCCGGTGTTCATGTAGGCCTCGTTGTCGTAGCAGATGTAGAGCACATCGTCATTGCGCTCAAACATGCCTGAGAGGCAGCCAAAACCGATGTCGGTCGTGCCGCCGTCACCGCCTTGCGCTACCACGCGCACCTCACTGCGGCCCTTGGCTTTCATGGCGGCGGCAATGCCGGTCGCGACTGCCGCGGCATTGCCAAACAGCGAGTGCAACCACGGCATTTGCCACGAGGTTTCTGGGTAGGGTGTGGAAAAAACCTCCAGACAGCCGGTGGCGTTGGCGGCGATCAACTGGCCGTTGGTGGCGGCCATGGCCGCGTCAATGGCGTAACGTGCACCAAGTGCTTCACCACAGCCCTGACAGGCGCGGTGGCCGGAGTTGAGTGAGTTGCGGCGTTGGTCGCCGGCCTGCACACTGCGCTGCTCGGGCGCGAGCAAGCGGTTGCCGACGGTGAAGGTGCCGGTCTGATAAAACTTGACGGTTGATTGTTCCATTATTTTTCTCCTCAGACGGCACCTGATGCCACCGTGCCAATGTCGCGCAACACGCCTTCGGCCACCGGGCCCGAGCGGCGCTTGCTCTTTTCGCGATCCAGCACACGGTTGACAATGTCCCAATCCAGATCCAAAAAGGTGATCAGGTCGAGCTTGTCGTTAAAGGCCTGCAGCAACAATTTGTTCACAGACTCTTTGGTGATGGCGCGTCCACCCAGACCTGCCACGACGGTGTAGACCGGCTGCGGCCGGTTGCGCACGGCGCTGCGCACGTCACGCGACACAATGCCGCCAATGCCCACCGCAAAGCATTTCTCGATCACCACAATGCGTTCAGCTTTGACCGTTGCGTCACGAATGGCCGAGATCGGGAATGGCCGGTAAGAGGTGATGCCCAGCACGCCGACCTTGTGCCCTTGCGCACGTAGATCATCCACCGTGTCTTTGATCGTGCCCAGCACCGAGCCCAGCGCAATGACAATGGTGTCGGCATCTTCGGTCAGGTAGGTCTTGATCAGCCCGCCCGAATCACGGCCAAATTGTGCTTTGAATTCTGTAGCTACCTGCGGAATCAGATCAAGGGCCTGCATCTGTTTGGCGTGGGCCAAATAGCGCACTTCGGTAAAGGCCTCGGGGCCGACCATGGCGCCAATCGTCACCGGATCGTTCGGGTCCAGCACCTGGCGTGGCTCATAGGGCGGCAAAAACTTGTCGACCTGTTCCTGGCTGGGCATGTCCACCCGCTCATAGGCGTGGGTCAGAATGAAACCGTCCATGCACACCATCACCGGCAGCGACAACTCTTCGGCAATCTTGAAGGCCTGGATGTGCAGGTCAAGCGCCTCCTGGTTGGTCTCGGCAAACAGTTGCAGCCAACCGGCATCGCGCATGCTCATGCTGTCGGTGTGGTCGTTCCAGATATTGATGGGCGCGCCAATGGCGCGGTTAGCCACCGTCATGACAATGGGCAAGCCCAGGCCAGAGGCGTTGTACACGGCTTCGGCCATGAACAGCAAGCCCTGGCTGGCCGTGGCGGTGTAAGAGCGCGCGCCAGCGGCAGAGGAACCGATGGCCACGCTTAAAGCGGCAAACTCGGACTCCACGTTGATGAATTCGCAGGGTTTCAGGTCACCCGACTTCACCATCTCGCCCAAGCCCTCGACGATGTGGGTTTGCGGAGAAATGGGGTAGGCGCAGATCACTTCCGGGCGGCTCAGCGCCACGGCTTTGGCTACGGCGTGCGAGCCTTCGCATTGTTCAAGCATGGTGTGTCTCCTCGGCTTTCAGCTCTTGTTGCATCACGATGTCATAGGCTTCCTTGGCGGCGGCCTGGTTGCCCTTGGCCACGGCACCAGAAAACTTCTCGGCAATGGCGTGTTGCACCGCGTCCAGTGAAATCAAGCCACCTAAAGCGGCAAAAGCGCCTAGCAGCGGCACGTTCGGCACCGGGCGGCCAACGTGCTTCATGGCCAGTTCGGTGGCAGGCACCATCAGCAGACGCTCGGAACGAAAGTCCTTGACGAACTCTTCGAGCCCCATCTCGGCAAAACTTTTGGTGGTATTGATCAGGATGTAACCATCTTTCTTCAGGCCGCTGAAAACGTCAACCTGGTGCAGCAACGTGGGGTCCTGGATGATGATGGCATCGGGCTGCATGATGGGCTCGCGCAGTCGGATTTCTTTGTCATCCATGCGGCAAAACGCCACCACGGGTGCGCCGGTGCGCTCGGAACCAAAACTGGGAAACGCTTGCGCATGACGCCCTCCCATGAACGCCGCGATGGACATCATCTCGGCGCCGGTGACAACACCCTGGCCGCCACGGCCGTGGATACGAACTTGAAACATGTAATCTCCTCTTGTGTTGGCCAAAGTCAACTGGCCTGGTGCCTGCTGCTCGCAACGGGGCGAATCTTGAACCTGGGGCAAATCCGGACTTTGACTTTTGTCAAACTCTTCTAAGATACGGAAGAATGTTTCATATAGTGATATTTTTTGCATCCGCCCTGCACCGTCAAGAACCATCCACCCGAGCACCACAATGCACGTCAGACGATACACTCTGACCCAGTTTTGAAGTGATTTACCACTCACGAAATTAACTATTTTGATAGCACTTAGCCCACGTACAGCAAACGCTAGCGTTTATTTTTTTACAAAGGATTTGTCATGAGCATTTACGCCAAACTCGCCGAACTCAACATCACGCTGCCACCGGTGGCGGCACCTGCCGCCGCTTATGTGCCGTTTGTGCAAACCGGCAAGCTGGTTTTCTTGAGTGGGCACATTGCCAAGAAAAACGCTCAGGTATGGGTCGGCCAGTTTGGCAAGAACATCAGCACCGAAGACGGCAAACTGGCTGCGCGCGCCATAGCGATTGACCTGCTGGGCACGCTGCATGCCGCCGTGGGGGACCTCAACCGTGTCAAACGCATCGTCAAGCTAATGTCGCTGGTCAACTCGACCGACGACTTCACCGAACAACACCTGGTAACGAACGGTGCCAGCGAGTTGCTTGGCCAGATCTTTGGTGCTGAAAAAGGTGCACACGCCCGCAGCGCATTTGGTGTGGCGCAAATTCCGCTGGGCGCGTGTGTCGAGATTGAGCTGATTGCTGAAGTCGACTGATCTGCAATCAGGCCAGGCGATCGACGCGCTGGCCTGCCACCGCCGCCAACTGCGCCGTAGTCACTTTGTCCGGCGCAATCTCGGCCAGCGGCACCAGCACAAACGCACGCTCGAACATCCTCGGATGCGGCACCTGCAAATCGGGCGTGTCGATGATCGCGGTTTCATAAAGCAAGATGTCCAGATCCAGCGTGCGCGGTGCGTTTTTGTAGGGACGCAAGCGACCAGCGTCATTTTCAATTTGCTGCAATTTCAAGAGTAGCTCACGCCCATCTAATCTGGTCTGGACGGCAATGACAGCATTGATAAAGTCTGGCCCATTGGCCTCGTATGGGGAACTGCGGTACAGGCTGGAGGCCCGCAGCAACCGGGTATCTGGCAGCGCAGCGACAGTCTTCATGGCCGTCAAAACGGAGGCCTGCGCGTCACCCAGATTCGCACCCAGCGCAATATAGGCAATGACCTGCGGGCGTGGCACGACGCGCACGGGGCCGCTTCAGGTTTGTGGGTCTTGCGCAGACGCTGTGTCACCACTGTCTGCGCCACCCCGGTTCGGGCTGCGGCGACGGCGGCGACGCTTCTTGGGAGCCTGCAAACCCTCACTGTCGACGGCATCCGTGGGCCTGTGCTCCCCCGACGTGTTGACAACAGGCAGGTCGCGCGGGTCAGCCGAGGCGCCCTGCGCACCTGGCTGCGCAGCTGTCCCGGGTGCACGCGGTGTCCGCGGCGCACGCGCCAGTTTGGGCCGCTGTTGCTGTTCCAGTCGCACCTCGTCCACCATGTCCTGGCGCAGGTTGTCGTCGGCCAGGCTGAACTCTTCCCACCAGTCAGACAGCACTTCGTCAATTTCGCCGTTCTCGGCGCGCAGGCGCATGAAGTCAAAGGCAGCGCGAAAGCGCGGTTGCTCGACAAGGCCAAACGGTGCCGTACCGACACGCTTCTCAAAACGCGGTTGCATCATCCAGATCTCACGCATGTCGCCAGCCAGCTTGCCACGGCCCGACACGTCGCCAATGCGGGCGTTGAAAACATCGTCAATGGCATCCATCAGCGCCGGGTGTGAATGCTGATTTTTTCTGCGTTGCGCCCAGCCGTCACGCACGTCGGCCCACAGCACACAGGCCAGCAAAAAGCTCGGTGCGACTGGCTTGCCCTCGCCAACACGACGATCGGTATCGAGCAACGCGGCTTTCACAAACGGTTGTTCGGCACGCTCCACCACCACGTCCAGCAGCGGGTAAATGCCGCGTGCCATGCCCAGCTCTTTGAGCTTGTCGATGGAAGCCAGCGCATGGCCGGTTTGCAGCAGCTTGAGCATTTCATCAAACATGCGGCTTTGCGGCACCTCCAGCAGCAACTTCTGGCTCTTGATCAGCGGCGCCACCGTTTTGGCGTCCAGCTTGAAACCCAATGCGTTGAGTTTGGCACCAAAGCGCACGGCACGGATGATGCGCACCGGGTCTTCGCGGTAGCGCGTGGCGGCATCGCCAATCATGCGGATGATGCGGTTTTTGGCGTCCTTGATGCCGTTGTGGTAGTCGACCACGATCTGTGTCTCGGGGTCGTAGTACATGGCGTTGATGGTGAAGTCACGCCGCGCTGCATCTTCGTCCTGCGGGCCCCAGACGTTGTCGCGCAGCACCCGGCCGGTCGAGTCCACCGCGTGCTTCATGCCGACCAGGTCGCTCTTGCTGGTTTTTTCGTTGCCGGCCACCTGCTCGGCGGCAGCGTTGTCCAGGTTAGCGCGGAAGGTGGACACCTCGATCACCTCGTGCTCACGGCCACGGCCGTAGACCACGTGCACGATGCGAAAACGCCGCCCGATGATGAACGCGCGCCGGAACAAGCGCTTGACGTCTTCCGGCGTGGCATTGGTCGCCACGTCAAAATCTTTGGGGGCCAGGCCGAGCATCAGGTCGCGCACCGCTCCACCCACGATGTAAGCCTCAAAACCGGCTTGTTTGAGGGTACGCACCACGTTGACAGCACGCTCATCCACCAACTTGGGGTTGATGCCGTGAACCTCAGGGCCGATTTCTGCACGCTTGCCAAAGCGGCTCCTGCTGTCGGCATCGGCTTTACCCAGCAAGCGGTTGATAAATTTTTTGATCATTCGTTGTTTGTCATTGCGGGACAGACTGCAGACTGCGAAGCAGGCCAGCTCTGTCCTCAACATTCTTTGGGATTTTAGAAGAGTTCAAGTATGCGCCAGCCGCGCTGACTGGCCAGCGCGCGAAGGGTGTCGTCGGGGTTGGTGGCCACCGGATGCGTGGATTTTTCCAGCAGCGGCAAATCGTTGACGGAGTCGCTGTAAAACGTGGTTTCAAGCTGATCCCAACGCAGTTGATGCTGCTCCAGCCAGGCTTGCACGCGCGCCACCTTGCCTTCGCGAAACGACGGCGTGCCTTCAATTTCACCGGTAAACCAGCCGGTAGCCGCATCGCGCGCAAGGTTGATGGCAATCAGTTCATCCACACCAAACGCCTTGGCTATCGGCCGCGTGACGAATTCGTTGGTGGCGGTCACGATCAGCACCACGTCGCCCGCCGTCTGGTGGCTTCGCACCAGTTCCAGCGCTTGGGGTTTGATGGCTTTTTGCACTACAGCGCTCATGAATCGGGCGTGAGCAGCTTCTGATTTTATAGCGCCTTGTTGCCGGAGAGCGGCGGTGGCAAAGCGCACGTAGTCATGGATATCGAGCGTGCCGGCTTTGTACTGGGCGAAGTAGGCGTCATTGCGGCGACTGAATTCGACCGCGTCGTTCCAGCCCAGCGCGGTGGTAAACACCCCCCATTCGTAGTCCGAATCCATCGGAATCAGCGTGTAATCCAGATCGAAAAGCGTCAATTTTTTCTTGTTGCTCATGCCCATATTCAAACGTTATCCATCATGGCTTTGATCAGCGGAATGGTGATGGCACGCTGGGTTTGCAGGGCGTAGCCATCCATCAGATCGAGCAGTTCCATCAGTGACCCCAAGTCGCGGCTGAAACGGTTCAGCAAGAAGTCCATCACCTCGTCGCTCAGCGCAATACCGCGCGCCTTGGCACGCTCACGCAGCACGGCACGGCGTTGCGACTCATCCAGCGCTTGCAGGGCGAACACGTGCCCCCAGCCCAGGCGCGTGCGCAAGTCGTCGCGCAGCTTCAGGTCGGTTGGTGGCAGGCTGCCCGCCGCCAACACGGTAATTTGCTGGGTTTGGGCGTTGACAAACCAGTTGAATGCCACCTGCTGCTGCGTTGTATCCAAGGCGTGCACGTCGTCCACCAGAACCGCGCTCCAGCGCGTGTCAAACTCTGGCGCCTGCGCCACACCGGTATCTAGCCAACCCACCTGTTCGCCCCGCGCCTGCAAGGCGGCACGCAGGGCCGTGAGCAAATGGGTTTTGCCGCAGCCGCCCGGGCCCCACAAATAAGTTGGCACCGGCGAGCGCAGCGTATCGGGCTGGCCGAGCCAAAGTTGCAAATGTTCCAAGACCGCGACATTGGGCCCGGCGCAAAAATTATCCAGACTGGGGCCTGCAGACAGCCCTATGTCCAACACCAGTTGTTTCATCATGCCGGGCTCATGACTCGCGGTACAGCGCGCTGGTCAGGTAGGCACTGCGCAGGCGCCGAATCGCCACCAACAGCACCGCGCTGAGCGGCAAGGCAACCAAAATGCCGACAAAGCCCAGCAAATGCCCAAACGCCAGCAGAGCAAAAATAACCGCCAGCGGGTGCAGGCCAATGCGCTCCCCCACCAGCCGCGGGGTCAGGTAATAACTCTCCACCACTTGCCCCAAGCCGTAAACCACCGCCACCATCACCAAAGCGCTGACATGCCCTGCCACCACGGAGAACTCCAAAAAGCCCGCCAGCAGCGCCAGAATCAAGCCCACGCCAAACCCAACATAAGGAATCGCCACCGCCAGCCCGGTAAAGATGCCAATCGGCAGCGCCAGGTTCAGGCCAAACAGCGCCAAGCCCACGCTGTAGTACACCGCCAGCACGCCCATCACCAACAGTTGCCCATGCAGGTACTGGCCCAGCACGTTGTCGGCCTCGGCGGTAAAGCTGTCCACCGCCGGGCGCAGGCGCGGCGGCACCAGCGACAAGACCAGGTCCACCAGATGCCGCCAGTCCATCAGCAAGTAAAACAACACCACCGGAATCAGCACCGCGTTACCCAAAAGTGAGAGCGCCACACTGCCGCCCATACGGGCCGAGGCCAGCAATTGACCGACACTGTTTTCCAGATTGGCGCTCAAGTGTTCGGTCAAAAAAGCGCGAATACTGGCCACGTCCAGCGACACATTCAAGCCCAGCGCGGCCAGCTTGGGCGCCAAAAAGTCGTTAAATTGATTCAACAGCGGCGGCACCTGCTCGCGCAGCAGCGGCAACTGCTTGAGCAGAATCGGCACGATCAACAAGGCCACCGACAGCAACAGCGCCAAAAAGACCAGCTCCACCAGCACCACCGCCAGCACGCGCGGCATGCGCCCACCACCGAGCGCGTCAAGCTTGTCCACCACTGGTGTCAGCGCGTAGGCCAGAATGGCCGCCACCACAAATGGCGTCAGCACCGGCGCCAGCAACCACAGCACAGCCCACAGCACCAGCAGCAGCGCCAGCCAGGAAAAAGCTCTCTTTTGGGTGGGGGTCAGTGGCATCAAAAAAAAAACCGCAGATGCGGGGTCACATGGGGGCTGCTTGCGCAGCTAAGATTAGCCTGCATTCTATCGATGGCGATCAAACGAAGCAGTTAGTGTGAGCCCAGGCTTGTCCGCGCCAACGCCATGTGAACTTTGGCCTTGAAGCCGGTTGGCGTGAGAATGGCCATGGGCTCGACACCGAAGACCTGAAAACCAGCTGCGCTGTAGAGCTTGACCGCGGGCTCGTTGCCTTCTGTGACCGTCAGGGTGAGCACGCAAACACCGTCTTTTGACCTGGCGCAGTCGACAGCGGCATCGATGAGGGCACGACCGGCACCAGTTCCTCTGGCCTGCGGCACAACATACATGCCGATGACATGTGCCTTGTGCCTCGTTTTGGGCTTTGCTGAAAACTCCAGCGTGACAGCGCCCACAAGTTGTGCCCCCTCAAAAGCGCCAAACGCCACGCTCAGACCAAAAGGGTCTTTGATACGCTTGACCCAATACGATTCTGGCTCTGCCGCCCTTTCCTCAGCTGTGGAAGTGAACGCGTCGGCAGCGATTTCGTAGGCCTGCAGCATGAGCGCGCGGTACGGCTGCACATCTGATAGCTGAAGTTGGGTAACGTGCATGGGGTCAGTGGTGGGATACCAAAAAAATAATTCTTACCGCAAAGCGGTAGTTTCGAATTGTTATGGCTATGGCCAAGCATAGGCCACCACAAAAATGGTGGCGAGCAAGACTGCACCAAGCAGGGTACCAAACCGTGCCGCCTGGCCTGAGGAGCGACATAACAGCAGCAACGGCAAGCAACCCAACAGCATCACAACCAGACCAAAGCCACGTGCATCGTCGCCAAACAGCGGGCTCGCATAGCCAAACCGGGTGTACAGAGCAGGCGCATACGCCTGGACAATTAGCTAAGCACCGTGAGAAATAACGAGGATGGCAATGATCAACGCCAACCAGCGTGTCTGCACTTTTATCACTTTTTTGGTCGCGAGATTCTTTGACCCGTTAACTTGTGACCCATTCACGCAAAGCTTTCCTGCAAAGCCTCTTGCGCCAGGGCATTGATGCTTTTGCCCCTTGCTTGCGCCGCAATGGCGAGTTTTTCGTGCAACTTCGGGGAAATCCGCAGGTTGAATTTTCCCGAAAAATGACGCCTTGGCTCAATCCCCTTCTCGGCACACACTTCAAGAAAAACCTCAAGCGAGCGCTTGAACTCCGCACGAAGTTCCTTCGGATTCTTTCCGTAAAAATCTGCGCCGCCGTTGAGGCCGAGAATTTCCCCCCTGAACATGTCAAGATCAGGGTCGAATTCAATCGTTGCGTGATAGTCATCAACAGTCATTACGTTCATGGTTCGACTCCGTGTTGTTCCAGCCATTTGCGGATAGATGCCACCGCGCCTTTGTCCGTGTTGGGTGATGGATGTGGACGGTGAAAGACCCGCACCTCATCAAACAAAAAGACAGAAACCCGGCTACCTGCACGTTCTTCAATTTCTGCACCAAGTTCAATGAAGAGACCCTCAACATCGCGCCACTGGACATTACCGCTCGTCGGCCGCGAAAAAATCAATTCAACAATTCGCTGATGCCGTCGTTTCATTTGTTAATAGTACCAGTTTCAGGTACTGCACTCAACTCTGATTTGCTGATGGCCAAGTAAAAAGTTAACGTTGGCGCTGCCCGGCACGCAACCCTTGCCGCGAAGCGGCAACCTTCGGGTGCGTGTCCGCGCCGAGCAACCTGTTAACCCGCTGCGCCCGAAACCAAAGGAAATGAGGATGGATTTCGAATGGACTGCACCGATAAATCAACGTCCAACCCCGGCCAATAAAGGTGATCGGGGCTAGGCCACTGAACTTCCGAAATCTGTTCGATCGTCCCTTTCCGAAACCTTGGGAATTGATCGAAAGGTACGAGCAGTTCCTCACCGGCAAGCAGAAGCCAAAAACCGTGCTTCGAAACATGGGTAACCTCAGCCGCCAAAGTGGTGGTTCCAGGCATCTTGGATCTCCTTCAAGTGTGCATTCACAACTGCTTGCGCTTGTCGAATTTGCGCAGCAGAAAGACCATTATGGTTGGCTAATGCCACTTGGGGCGTAAGCCAAAATTTAGCGTGTGAGCTCAGCCGGGCGCGGAGGCCGCAGGCCGGAGCACGTCGGCTGGAGTGACTGGTTAGGCATCGATGTTAATGCCACTAGCGTTTTACTTTGGTGCTGCATGTCATTCGTTCTTCAATGAGGCGGTCTTCCTCGCCTCGTTTCGCGATTTGCTCCGCACGTGATAGTGTTCCTCCACCATATCTTTTCGCAATCTCGTCCGCGCGCTGAGAGAGGAGTGCGATGCAGTTTCGTTCTCTCTCAACTGCTGCGGGGGGTTCGGTTGGCGTGCTGGCCCTCGTACATTCCTCTGCTCTCTTGGACGCCGCCGCCAATTCTGTGTGCAGCTTCGTCGCCCATCTAATCTCCCCGTCCTTGTCACCTTTTGTTGGCACTTGGCGGGCTAGGTTTCGTTCGATTCGACCCACCTCTGCTTGGTATTCAGCCATGCAGCGATCCTGTGCAATTGCAAAGCTTGGCAGGAGCGAAGCGACGATAATCGCGAGAAGACTGTGAAACATGATGGATCCTCTTTCGTAGATGAGTCTTGTGGCAGAGCCTAACGTTCAAGGTCAGGGGCGCTGCGCGGCTTTATCGCGCAGCGTCCCCTGCACCGCAGGGTTAGACCTAAATCGCGGCGCCAATTGAAGTGAACTTAGGTAGCCGCACAGCATGTTTGCTGGAGTGCGCACGAAGTTTCCCTTCAAACGCATAGAAATCCCCAGCTGTCTCTACTGCACGTAGCTGGGCACGCAATTTAGCAACCTCTTCAATTCCAATGCTTGGTGCCAAGATCTCGATTGATCGCTCGGACCACGTTGAAGCGTTTCGCGTGTACTGAACTTGCCAAACTTGGATTAGAAGGAGAACCATGAACGCCAGCACTAGGGGCGTAAGCATCCAATAGAGCATCCGGCGAACCTTAACTATCTGTTTGCGAACCTCCTGTTCATCGATTGATTCACGCGAAGGCGGCCGAAGAAGGCGATCTTCGATTCTTGCAATTCGCTTTCGTAAATATGCGATCAAAGCGAGTGGGGCGACCAACAACCCTGCCACGAAGAAGCTAAATATCGGGATGACCAATAGATCAGTATGCAACTTACCGATGCCTCGATGCAGGAAGTCCACATATCCACCCCATACCGAGGCGATGGCTCCAAGCACCGCAGCCCCAGTAGCAAAGAATATATCTCTCAATACAATCTCCCATAACCCACTTCCCAGG
>Ga0210023_1000849_pt1 | contig 22525 bp, 16 predicted proteins | sample CryGeymeta201524_FD_183987 | JGI IMG/M metagenome (GOLD analysis project Ga0210023, IMG submission 183987) | Groundwater microbial communities from Crystal Geyser aquifers in Utah, USA - Crystal Geyser metaG 2015-24 (SPAdes) (version 2) | ecosystem: Environmental > Aquatic > Deep subsurface >... | reverse complement strand
GGTTGGGCTTGGCTCGGTCTGCACCCGAGGTGCCGCCCGTGCACGTCGTCGGGGTGCCGACCTCGCAGCGCTCCCTCGATGGGGCGCTGACCGCAGTAGCGCAGGACGCCGACCTGCGGCTTGTCGTGGAGATGCCGTCTGAGCCGCAATCAGTGACGCTGGCCAAAGGAAGAAGGCCGGCAGCCCAAGTGTTGGATGAGCTTGCACACCAAGTAGACGCAGTGCGTGTGGAGGTGAATGGAGTCGTTGTTCTGCGACCGGAGAACTACCCAACAGCAGATGAGTCCGAGTTGGCCTACCGCCACGCAATGGAGGGCTTGGTTGCGTTCCTGGGTGCTCTTTCCGCTGACCAACGGGAGAGCGTCGTGAACGAGAACTGGCTCGACGCGGAAGCGCTGCCCAAAGCGCAGCAGCAGCGCCTGCGGGCCGCGCTCTTGGACGACGACCCGTCCGACGAGGTGTGGCGGCAATGGGCGCGCGAAGGCAAGATCGCGGCGGGCTTCCTGTTCGATCCCTACGTCCAGATTGACGGCGTACAGGGAGTGCCGGGCGAGCGGTGGTTTGTCCGTACCCGGCACCGCCTGCCTGCGTACGATCGCCTGGTGCCGGCGAAGCGACCCGGAGCAGTGCGCCCCGCTTCCCAGGAGGGACGGTGAGATGCCCGTGCGAATACCACCCAAAGGGCAAAGGCCGTCCCGGACTCTCGGCGGGACAGCGTTGGGGATGATCGCCTTCGGAGCGGCGTTCTGGGGGACCCGCTCGATGAAATGCAGCCATGCCGAGGATGCCCCCCGCCCGGTGGCAGCTATCCGGGATACCCGCGTGTATGAGTTGGGGGAGTTGGTCGACTTGGTCCGCGAGGAGACGGCCGTGAAACTGTACGCCGACAGCCGACAGCGCCACCGTCGTCTCTTCGTATCGAAGGGGACGTACCGGGTGCCGGACTTGGTTGCTGCGGTCCGGGTGGCAACGGGCATGAGTCTCCGCAACGTCGGCGAGACGCAGTTCCTTACGTTCGCGGACCCCACTCTCGGCGACAGGCTGCTTTTCCCGTTGCTGCCGGAGACCACCCTCCGACAGCTCGGCGAGGCATTGCGGCCCGTCGCCGAGAAGGCCGATCTCGCGAAGGAGGGGCTCCCGTTCAATTCCTGCGAGTTCCTGGCCCGGAAGCGGGTCCCGTTCGCGCAGATGACACCAGTGCAACAGGACTTCGTCGTCAACGAGTGCGCCTACCGCCTGGCCGAGGGGAGCATGGATTCCCAGGAGCAACTCCTGCACAAAGCGCGGGAGAGCCTCGCCAACGCCAACCTTCGCCTGGGCGTCTCGTACCTGATGGCGTTTGCCGCCTACCAGCCGGCGACTTCCCCGGGCAAGGCGGATGCTCGATCATCCCTGCGGGTGGCGCAGGTGTACTACGACTACAGAGACGCCTTCGGCGTCGAGTTGGCGGAAGAATGACCCAGGAGACGCGGCCTTCGCGTAACCGAACCTGTGTCGCCAGGCGAACAGGCTGGGTCCGAGCACCGACCCGCTCTTCCTGCGATGGCGAGGTGCAGATCGAGCCGTCGCTGACTGCTCCGCGCGCCTCACTGATCGCGGCGTTGCAGGACGAGCGAGTATGTGGAGGCGTCGGCATGAGGGCTGATTCGGCCCCGGAAACGCGTCCCCAGAGAGAAGCGGCTGGGCTAAAGCCCATTGCCGAGACAAACGAGGAGGAGACAGCCATGAGAGAGAGAAGACTACGGCAGATGGCCGGAATGGTGCTGCTTGGAGGGGTCATCGCACTCAATGCCAAGTGCGTGACAGCGAATCCATGCACTAACCCCAAGGGAGGCTGTGGCACCGCTCCGAGCTACCAGTTCGTGGGGTGCGCGGAGTACACTGCGCGCCCCGCTCTGGGCGTAAGAGCCCAAGTCAGCCGGTACGACCCAAAGCTCTGCGGCGACACGCAGAGTGTTGCTGGTTCCTTTTGGTGGGTCATGCTCCACACGGCGGAGCACCGGTGGGTGCAGGCAGGATGGTACAAGGGGTACTCGAAGCAACATACTGATGGGTCTCTGGCGAACTTCTGGGAGTACAAATGTCCGAACGCCGAACCCGCCCTGGTCAGTTGCCGGGACTGGGGCGCTCCGTACGAGGGTGCCGCACCATGCTCGTGCAGCGTCGAGACCGAGGATCCCGAGGGGATCGCCTACCGCATGACAGCGGGCAATGTCAGCCACGTGTCCCCGAAGTATTCCCCTCGCAACTGTCTGTACACCGCCGCCCTGAAAGGCGAGACTTGGCACCCGAACAATCAGATGCCGGGCGACCGCGACGACAAAGTGGCGTTCCAGGAGTGTCAGACAAGGTGGCGAGACGCTGCGGGGGAGCAATGGCGAAAAGCCGGGTTGACGGAGGTGCCAGGACAAGGAGACAGTACAGACTATGGGCTTGGCATCACGACCGAAACGGTGGGGGGGCAGGAGAGAACCGTAGTGCGCGTCTGGGACAAGCATTGCCCTGAGCCGTAGACGTGGCACAGCGAACGAGCCAGCCCAAAGGAGCACTTGGTTTGCATCCACGCAGGGAAGCGGACACGTCAGGTGTTGTCGCCCTTGACCACGGTCAGGGCAACAACACCCTGGTCCCGGCACAGCGGGGCGCCAATCGTCTGTCGCTTTGCCGACGGAGTCGAGGGACGGTCCTGCTATGTCAAGGACTGTGGTTCGTCCTCCCGTGTGTCGCGGCCCAAGACACGGGAGAGAGCGCCATCCCCGGCTGGCCGAAGGATGCGCCTATCCAGGTTTGGACCCGAAGCGACGAAGCCGGGATCGGCCGTGCTGAGGCGGAGCAACTGGCCGCCCGTTATCTGGGAGTGGCGGCCGGTGAACTGAAGCTGCAACGCGCTTACCTGACCGACGACGACTTTCCCTATCTTCGACCCGAGAAGCTGCCGGTGTGGCTGGCGGAGGCCACCAGTGTGTCAATCCCTCCCCGCAATGCGTCTGACCCGCCACAGGCAGCGGGGAAGCCGGAGCTGGTTCCCAGACTGTACCTCGCCATCGACGCCGCGACAGGCCAGTGCATCGAGGCGTTCACGGCTCCGACGACGCCATGGTGGACTGAACTCCGGCCAATAGGGAAGCCGCACGAGGATTGGTGTCGGGACGACGGCGTCATGTACGACCGCCCCGGTGCACCGCCCCGCGTGTCGCTCACGCGGCTCCTGCGGGTGGCATCCCTCTTGCCCGACACCGATGGTCAGATCGTCGTCCGCTACGTGTTGTACTCGGACTTCAACACGGGGATCCCGATCGAGCGGGTCGATGTACCCGGTATAGTCCCAGTCGCGCTCCAAGAGCTGGCGTGGGTCGTCATGCGTGAGTACGTAGAGCTCACCCCGACAATGCCTGACGGACTGGAATACATTGGCCGCGTCCGCCTCGTGGTCAGCGCGAGAACCGGCAGTGTCCTGTCCTCTCGTTCCTATGGCGGCCCTCGCAAGCGTCCCAATGATTGAGACCCCGGGATGCTCCAGCAGACTCCGTGTCCGGAGTGAACCAGGAAATGAGCAGAAGCACAGTGAACCTCTTGGCCGCGGCGGCATTCATCATAGTCTCTCTCGCCTGCCTGGCCCGCCCAAGCGCGGGACCCGAAGCCCCGCTGACCAGGCCCGTCCGAACAGATGTGTCCGGGCGGCCGCTGCCGGAAGCGCTGGCCGCTGTCACCCGAGAGACGGGGGTCCGAGTCGTCATGGAGATCCCGGAGCAGCCGCCACGTATGCCGGCGACGGGCGCGGGGCGAACTGCCGGTGAGGTGCTGGATGAGCTGGCCGCCGCCTCGGGGAGGACGCGCCTCGAGCGCGGGGGCGTCGTGGTCCTGCGACCCGACCAGTACCCCGCGACAGACGAGTCCGAACACCGATACCGCGAGGCGATGGCGGGCGTGGCCGACTTCATTGGGGCGCTCCCTGTCGACAAGCGGGCCGCCGCCATGGACGAGGAATGGCTGGACGTCAAGCAGTTGTCGGCTGAGCAGCAGAGGCGGGTGCAGGCGGTTCTGGTCGCGAACAGCTACTCGGCCGGCGACTGGACAAGCCTGCTGAGTCAAGTCGAGGTCGCCGTTGGCTTTCTGTTCGACCCGTACGTCGAGGTGGACGGTATTGAGGGGCAGCCTGCCAAGCGGGTGTTCATCCGCGCCGGCGAGCGCTTCCGTGAGTTCGACCGGATCGCGCCGGGCAGCGTGCCTGGAACGCTGCGTGGCGCGCTTGAGGAGGGCGAGTGATGACGGCAGTGCGCAAGGCATGGCAGGGAACTCTCTCGCGGCGGTTTGTCGCCTCCCTCTTCGCCGCCGGCATCCTGGTGACGGCGGGACGGGCAGTCGAGGTGCTCCCCTCCGCCCATGCGGAGGAGGAGACATCCGCTGCCACGGTTTCCCTGCAGGAGAGCCGCGTCTACACGCTGGAGGAGTTGACCCGTCTGATCCGCGAGCAGTCCGGTGTCAAGGTGTACGCAGACAACAAGCACCAGGGTCGACGGATCTTCGCTTCACAGGGAAGCTACGGCGCCACGGAGTTGATCGCCGCGCTCCGCGCCGCCACCGGGATGACGCTGCGGCACGTGGGTCAGACGCGCTTCCTCGCCGCACACGACCCCACCCTGGGACACAAGCTGCGCTTCCCACTCCTGCCGGCCAAGCTGCTCAGCAGACTCGGCGAAGTGCTGCGCCCGTTGGCGACCCGGGCGGACCTGCGCAAGCAGGGCATCCCCTTCGCGCCAGCCGACTTCCTGGCGCGGGAGAGCGGCCCATTTGGCGAGTTGACGCCACCCCAGCAGGAGTTCGTCGCCCGGGCTGCGACGCTCATCCCCAGACAGGACGTGGGCAAGCCGGGGCCGGCCAAGATGGTGATGGACGAGGCAGTACTTCGCAAGCGTGTGGCGGAGCTTCAGACTGCGCGCGTCCGCCTCGGGACCTCCTACCTGATGGTCGTCCGACCGTACCGACGACCCACTTCCCCGGAGCAACGACTATCCGGACCCTACGTGTCGATCTTCCAGGTGTACTACGACTACCGCGACCGGTACGCGGTCGAGCTGCCGGAGGACTGACGGGATCGGGGCGTGCGCCCTTTTCAGCCAGGACCTCGTTGTCGGTGAGTGAGGAGAGCGATGACTATGCGCACAGGGATCGTTGCCCTACTGGCGACGCTGACGGTGGCCGGTTCTTGCGCGTCGCCGGCCGGCCCCGAGCTGTTCCTCGACCCGTGGCGCGCCCCCGCACTGGTGGAGCGTATCGCGGCGGATTCTACTCAGTTGGCAGGCTTCTCCCGCCTGCACTTGCTGGTGTTCTCCAACGGGCAGACGCTTTACCCGACTGGGGTCAAGCCCTTTGCGCAAGGGCCCGCGTTCGTGAGCAACGACCTGCTCGCCCGAACCGAGGAGGCGTGCAGCAAGGCGGGAGTAGACTGCTGCCTTGCTGCGGATCTGCTGACGTGGGAGCGAGCCGACACAGACAGCCCCGGTCTCTTCGCGAAAGTGCCCGAGTGGTTCGAGTTGGGCGAGAGCGGCGGCTGCGGTTCAGGGAGCGACCCCGCCAAGTACGCGTCGCCCTTCCGGGAGGAGGTCCGCACAGCGCTCCGGAACGTGCTCGTCGAGCTGGCGACACGAGACCCGGCGCCGGATGGATTCACGCTCGCCTGTCGGCTGTCGCCCTACCAGATGCTGGGCTACAGCGTGGCCGCCCGCGAGGCGCTCATCCACGCCCGTTCCATGGACCCGATCGACCTCACCGACCAGGGGCGGCTGGCTTGGTGGGCCCTGTGGCGTGAAGAGCGCATGGCAGAATGGTGCGCGGAGCTGTGCGGAGAGCTTCGCGAGAAGCGCCCAAACGCCCCGATCGTCGCCTGGGGCACGGGGAGCTACTACGCCAAGGGGTTGAGCCTGAAAGGGAAGACGGCGGACAACTGGCTGGCGTGGATGCAGCAGGGCGCGGTGTCGGAAGCGCTGCTGGACACGACGTGGCACGAGCGGTGGAACCGCGCGGTGTGGGGCATCCTGACCCGAATGGCGCAGGAGGCCAAGCAGAAGCCGCAGGCCGGGGGGCCGCCGGCCGACTTCTTGGAGCGGCTCCACCCGCTGGTCCGTACGAGGAAGCCGGACGGCACGCCGTGCCTGGAAGAAGAGCTAAAGGCGCTTGATGAGCAGGGCGCGCCGCTCACGCGCGCCGTCTTCTGGCCGGTGGTGGCAGAGGACTGGGAGGCGGTGCGAGCGGTGGTCACCCGGTTGTCCGAGGACCTGCCCCCCGAAGGCGGCAAACGCGAGGAAGGTGACGGCGGTGCGAAGGCGACTGCGAAGGAGTGAAGCGACGGCATGAGTGGTACCCGGCCGTTGAGTCGGTGGTCTCTGGCCGTCGTGCTTCCCGCGACCCTCTGCGCTCTCTGGGCCTTTGCCGGCAGTGACTCTACGCTGCCGGCGGGCGTGGACGACGTCGACGTTCTCTTGCTGTACACCCAGAACACGCAGGGCTTCCTGCGGTCTTGCGGGTGCTCGGGGAGCGAGTCCGTCGGATTGGCGCAGGCTGTGGAGGTCATCCGCAAGCTGCGAGAGCAGTTTCCCGGCAAGGTGCTGGCTGTGGACGCGGGCAACCTCGCCGACGACGAGAAGCGAGGCCGCGTCGTCTGGCAGGCGCTCTGCGAAGCGAAGTACGACGCGGTGTCCTTTGGCCCCGCAGACGCGAAGTGGGCGGAAGCCTACTGGCGATTGGCGTCTGAGCGGCCGCTGACTGTCGTGGGGCTGCCTCTGGACAACGCCGAACCCGACGGTCGGTCGCTCTCGTACCTGCGCCAGCCCTTCGCCGTCGTCCAGGTCGGCGAGCGTCGCATCGGCCTGCTGAGCACCGGCCCCGAGACCGCCCTAAGCGCTGAGCAGGCCAAGCTGTTGGTCGACGTGGCGAGCACGCTGCGCACCGGCTGCGACCTGATGGTGCTGCTGACCTACCGGAGCCTCGCGGAGGAACGGCACTTTCTCGAGGGCGACCTCGGCAGGTCGGTGGACTTGGTGGTCGGCGCGCGGGGCTCGGACCGGCTCAAGGAGCCGATTCGCGTCGGGCACAGCTACCTGCTGCCGGCCGCCGTGCAAGGAAGGGAAGTGGGCCTGGCTGCGGTGCGGTGGCGGCCCGCCGCGGCCGACGGCGGCAAGCGCGACCTTGCCGTGGAGTTTAAGCCGCTGTCGCTGACCGCCGCCTCACCCACCAACCAGAACGTGGCGCGGGCGCTCCGGACCGCGCTTGCGGAGGAGCAGCAGGCGACCTTGATGGAATCGCTGGCCGGCGAGTCGGAGAAGCTGGCGGAGCAGGGATACGTGAGCCCCGAGCGGTGCGGGACCTGCCACGAGGAAGCGCTCAGCGCCTGGCGGAAGAGTCGCCACGCACAAGCCGTTGCGACGCTCCTGAAGAAGGGCACTGCCGTGCCCGAGTGCCTGCGGTGCCACTCCGAAGCGTTCCGCGTGGCCGGGAAGGTGCTCCAAGGAGTCAGCAGCCAGGGAGTGGAGTGCACCTCGTGCCATGAGGAGGGGCTGCTGCACCTCGCCCTGCCGGGCGCCACCGGGAGGAAGAGCGAAGCCCGCAAGCGGTGCGCGGGCTGCCACACCCCCGAGCGGGACAACGCGTTCGACCTGGAGAAGCGATGGAGCGAGATCCGGCACTGAGTGAGAAACTCCGGGGGCGGGCGGCGGCGGGCGGCGTGGGGAGACGATCCACCACCTCATGCCCTCGGGCGCTCCGGCTCCTGGCGGGGGCCGCCCTTGCGGCGGTGCTTCTCCACGGCGGAGAGGCAGGCGCCGAGCCCGGGCCGGTCCCTCGGCTACTCGTCGAGGACTTCGAGGGCCCTGAGTGGCATTGGGAGGGCGCCGCTCGGGACGACGCACAGGCGGCCGAGGGGAACGCCTCGGCCCGCTGGGAGCTGCCCGCCCAGCCGACCGCGTCGTCGTTCCGCGTCCCGGAGGACTGGTCGCCGTTCGACAACCTGCGGTTCCGAGCGCGCGTCCGCGGGGCGGCCAGCGTCGAGATCCACGTGGTCGCCGAGTGCGATGACCCCGACACCGACTCGCGCGACTACTTCTACCGAGCGGTGACGCTCGTACCCGGCGACTGGCAGTCGGTGCGAATGCCCCTCGAGAGCTTCGAGGGGTCGGGACAGCCGCTGGGTTGGGAGCACGTCGACCGGTTGCTGTTCTCGACCGAATGGGGGCTGGGCCCGACGCCAACCGCGACGGTCTACCTCGATCAGGTCCTCCTCACGCGAGACTCTCTGAAGGTCGACGACGAGGGCTGGGAGCAAGGCAACCAAGGCGCCGTGTGGCACCGCGCGTGGAAGGTGCAGAATCGAGCGTCCGGGTCCATGCACCTGACGGCGACGCCCGAAGGCGACGTTCCCGCCGGTCTTCGGGTGGGGCAGGTGGAGTGCCCCGGCGCCGACCTGCCGCCGGGGCAGGGGCTCAGAATCCGCCTTCCCGTAAGGGTGGCGGGCGAGCCGGGGGCGGCGGCAACGCGCAGAGCCCTGCTGGCGGCGGCACTGTCGGGCGACGCAGAGGGCTTCTCGCTGATCGTAACGGCGCAACCCACCCAAGTGGACGGGGCCGAGACGCCCGCCGAACGGGAGGACTACCGACTACCCGCGTACCTCGGCAGCCTCTACTACCAGACCCATCGGCCGGAGAAGCACCCCTGGGTGTGGTTCACGGAGGCGGAGAAGCGCCGGCTGAAGGCACTCACCGACGAGCCGATCGCTCGCGCTGCTTGGGTGGAGAACCGCACGTGCGCCGACAACGCCGTCCGCTGGTGGGAGCAGGCACGCGAGGCGCCTCGCGCCACACCCACCTTCGGGCCGCTTCGCCTCGTGGACGTGCTCAACCTGGCGGCCGTCTCCGACGAGCAACCGTACACCGACGTCGCGCGCGGTCTGCTGCTGCGATTCGCCAGCCGCGAAGACTGGGTCTCGCACCGCCACAAGCCGCGGATCGTCGATCTGACTTCGGCGACCCAGGCCATGGCGCTGGGGATGGGATATGACGCGCTGTGGGACCGGATCACTGAAGGGGAGCGGGTGTGGGTGCGCAAGCCGCTATTAGAGAAGGCGATCCTGCCGTACCTCACGGTGCTCGATCATCGTCGATTTCCGACGGCGGACTACCGCAACAACTGGTGCAGTGTCGTCACCGCCAACATTGGAGTAGCAGTGGCTTCGCTGCTGGGGGACGACCCGCGGGCCGCGGTCTGGTTCCACCGGGTGGTACGGGAGTACTTCGCAATCCTCGACCACCTGCCATCCGACGGCGGCTGGAGCGAAGGGCTGAGCTACTGGGAGTACGCGGTGGACTCCCTGCTTGTCTTTGCGGAAGTCGTCCGCCGGGTCACCGGGGGCGAAGTCGACGCGTTGCAGAATCCCTTCTGGGCGAAGACCGGCGACTTCGTGCTGCACAACTACCTGCCACCCGAGGGGTGGGTGAACTTCTGCGATGCCCAGCGGGCGCCCTCCAACCGCGCAGTGCTGCTCAAGCTCGGACAGGAACTGCACCGTCCCGACTGGAACTGGCTTGCCACGCGAATGCCGTTTCGCGGCCAGCCCAAGGAGTTGCTGCTGTGGCCGGAGAACGCCAACGGCGAGCGCCCTTCGGGGGCGCCCCACGCGCTGCGGCGTTCCCGGAGGTGGGATGGGTGTCGATGCGGTCGGGTTGGGACGACGACGCGGTCGTCCTGGCTCTCCGGAGCGGCTACAAGGATCCCCACTCCCACCTCGACCTCAACACGTTCGTGTTGCACGCCTTCGGCGAGACGCTCCTCCGCGATCTGCCTATCGGCCACTACCCGGCCGGCTACTTCGGCAAGGGCGGCAAATCCGCGCAGTACTGGTCCTCCACCCCGGGGCACAACACCATCGTCGTAGACGGTCGCAGCCAGCGCGACGACCTTGTGAGTCGTGCGTATCTCCGCGAGTTCCTCTACGGCGGGCCCGGTGACGATCTGCGGGGTGTCTCCTCTGCCGCGCCCGCGGCAGCACCCGAGCCTGGGGTCGGCTGCGACTACGCGCTATCGGATGCCCGCGAGGTGTACCCGGACAAGATCAGCAAGGCCCTGCGACACGTGCTGTACGTTCGCGGGGCAGCGGGTGCAGCCGGGCGTGCCGATCCGGGATACTTCGTGATCGTGGACGAACTGGCTGCCGACGCAGCCACCGACTTCGACTGGCGCGCACACTCCGGCGGCCAAGTCCGGCTGGGCGAGGAGTATCTCAGCGTCGTCGCGGACAGCGGCGCGCTCGCGATCTTCCCGCTGTTGCCGACCGGTTGGCGCGCAGACGAAGGCCAGTATGCCGACGACGCGCGGTTCATTCGGATTGCTCCCCCGCGCAGCACCACCTCGGTGCTGTTCGTGACCCTCCTGGTCCCCGTTCGACACGTTGCGACGCGCGAGGGCGGAGGCACGGGGGCGCGTCCGATCCCCAGGACCTCCCTCCCGGAGGTCGTGACGCTTCCCCGGGAGGACGGTCTGGACTTCTATGTCAGGCGTGCCGGGCACACCGACTCGGTCACGGTCAGGACTCATGCGGAGGGGCCGGCTGCCGTCACGCTGGTCACGCAGAGCGCCGGAGGGCAGGTCATGCGAGCCGGACTGTTTGGCGCCCGGGAAGCACGGCTTGGCCCGCGGCAGTTGGTCGGCTCGCCGGAGCCGGTCGTGGCAACGCTCTGGGTCGACGGAGACGCGGTGAGGGGTCGAGTGTCGGGACAGGCGGGGCCGCTGACCCTCGACCTCGCTCTGGGCATCGCGCCGACCTCCACGGTTCCGTCCGGCGACTGGAACGGCAAGGAGAAGACGTTCCGACTGGCCGTGCCGGCCGGGTCGAAGGCCGTCCCCGTTCGACTGGAGGGTTGCGGAGGGCTGGGGTAGTGCCTCATCCGCTTGAGCTCGGCTGGTCGCCGGAGCGCGGTCGACTCGGGAAAGGAGAGACCGTGGCCGGAGAGACATCCGCCGCAGACGTGCCGCTACTGCCGCTCTTGCCTGCGGCTGCTTCGGTGGCGGCGGACGCCGAGAGACGGCCGGTTGGCTCACACCCGACGCGGGCCCTTGCTGCGATGGCCGGCTTCGCCGCTCTCCTCGGCCTTGTCGCGGGGGTGCTTTCGGCGACCGGCGCCAGGGGTCAAAGCTGGCCCGGAGGTTCGCTCTACGGTGCACTTGTCGGCTCGTGGCTGGTTGCTCAGTTCGTCCTATGTCACCTTGAGTGGCGACGACAGCAGCGGTTCCGCCCTCGCCGCCACACCGCTGCCATCACCGTTGTCATTCCCACCTATAACGAACCGGCAGACTCACTGCGCCGGTGTGTGGCGAGCGCTTTGCACCAAGAGTACGCGGGCCCCCTGGAAGTGGTGGTCGTGGACGACGGCAGCGAGGCCGGGCTCCCCTCGCTGGACGACCTCGTCGTGGCCCTTCCTCCCCACCGGTCCCTCCGGACGCTGCGGTTGGGGAGCAACCAAGGAAAGCGCCACGCGCAGGCGACCGGCTTTGCGGCGGCGCACGGGGAGTTCCTCGTGACCGTGGACAGCGATACCCGCCTGCATCCGCGCGCCATCGACGTAGCGCTCCACCAGTTCGCGGATCCGCGGGTCGGTGCGGTCACCGGTGTGGCTCTGGTTGAGAACCGCTCGGCACTCCTGCCGCGCCTCATCCATCTGCGGTACTGGTCTGCGTTCTGCCAGGAGCGGGCCTCGCAAAGCTACCTCGGCGTGGTGACGTGCTGTTCGGGGGTGTTCTCGGTGTATCGCAAGGAACGCCTCGACCCGCTGGTGGACCGGTACGTCAGCCAGCGATTCCTCGGGAGGCCGTGCCACTATGGGGACGATCGCCATCTCCCGAACCTGCTGCTCTGGGGCGGATACGAGGCACGTCTCGCGATCCACGCCCTCGCCTGGACCGAGGCGCCCACCTCCGTGCGAGTCTGGGCCCGCCAACAGCGACGGTGGAGCCAGTCCTTCTACCGCGAGTTCCTTTGGTCGCTTCGGTTCCTCCATCGTCGGAACTGCTACTTCGCCTACTGCCTGTTCTTCCAGGCTGCTCTGCCACTACTCCTCTTGTATGGTCTGGCCCACGGGGTCGCCGCTCTTGCCGCAGGCGACCACTTGGTGGGACTCCGGTACGCGTTGACTGTCGTCTTGGTGGCGCTCTTGCGCGGGGGCTACGGGCTCTACCGCACGCGCGAGCCTGACTTCCTCCTGATGCCGCTCTACGGGTTCCTGCACCTGTTTCTCATCATCCCTGTGCGGCTGCTGGCCCTGTTCACACTCTGGGACAACCGCTGGGGCACGCGGTGAGGGCGGGACCGGGCTACCCTCCAGGTGCTCGCAGCTCGGCGCGCACCTTGGCGAACGCCTCCATGGCAGCCTGCAGATCGTCCTCAGTGTGTGCCGCGGAGATCTGGACGCGGAGGCGCGCCTTGCCTTCGGGGACGACGGGGTAGCTGAAGCCGACGACGTAGACGCCTTCCTCCAGCAGGCTGTCCGCCATCTTCGTGGCGAGCATCGCGTCGCCCAACAGGATCGGGCAGATGGGGTGGTCGCTCTCGGGGATGTCGAAGCCGCGCTCGGCCATGCCCAGGCGGAACAGTCTTGTGTTGGACTCAAGTCGATCCCGAAGTTCGGTCGACTCCTCCAAGAGGTCCAGCACGGCCAGCGAGGTTGCGGCAATCGCCGGCGCGAGCGTGTTGGAGAACAGGTAGGGGCGCGACCGCTGGCGCAGCATCTCGACGATCTCCTTGCGGCCGGTGGTGAACCCGCCGGAGGCGCCGCCCAGGGCCTTGCCCAACGTGCTGGTGATCACGTCAACCCGGCCCATGACTTGGTTGTACTCGTGGGTCCCGCGGCCGGTCTTGCCAACGAAGCCTGTCGCGTGGGAATCATCGACCATCACGGCAGCGTCGTACTCGTCTGCCAGGTCACAGAGGGCGTCCAGCTTCGCGACGAACCCGTCCATCGAGAAGACGCCGTCGGTGGCGATCAGGCGGACGCGTGCGCCGGCGGCCTCCTTCAACCGGGCTTCGAGGTCGTCCATGTCGCCGTTGCGGAAGCGATACCGTTGCGCCTTGCAGAGCCGAACACCGTCGATGATGCTGGCGTGGTTCAACTCGTCGCTGAGGACAGCGTCTTCGGGGCCGAGCAGCGTCTCGAACAGACCGCCGTTGGCGTCGAAGCAGGAGCTGTAGAGGATCGTGTCTTCCGTCCCCATGAACCGCGTGAGCCGCGCCTCAAGTTCTTTGTGCAACTCCTGGGTGCCGCAGATGAAGCGGACGGAGCTGAGTCCGTAGCCCCACCGTTCGTAGCTGGCGCGGGCGGCTTCGACAACACGGGGGTCATTGGCGAGACCGAGGTAGTTGTTGGCGCAGAAGTTGAGCACTTGGCGCCCGCCGACCACCGCGATGCGCGCTCCCTGCGGCGTCGCCAGTACGCGCTCGGACTTGTGCAGACCGGCATCGCGGATCTGCTGGAGTTCGGTGGTGAGGTGGGTCTTCAGCGAGCTATACACGGGAGGCTCCTTAGCTGGGTCGGACAGGTCTGACGCGTCCGACGAGTCTGACGAGGGTTCACTCCTCCGCCCAGTCCAGAACGATCTTCCCGCACTGACCGGACCGCATGACCTCGAACCCCTGCTCGAACTCAGTGTAGTGGAAATGGTGCGTAATCGCCGGCGCAATCTCAAGACCGCCTTGGATCATCACGGTCATCTTGTACCAAGTCTCGTACATCTCCCGCCCGTAGATGCCCTTGAGCGTGAGTCCGTTGAACACCACGAGCCCCCAGTCGATCTCCGTTGTTGGTAGCAGGCCGAGCAGGGCGATCTTCCCACCGTGGCACATGTTGTCCAGCATTGTGCGGAACGCGGCCGGGCTGCCGGACATCTCCATGCCGACATCGAACCCCTCGTGCATGCCGAGTTCTGTCTGGACGCGGTGGAGGTTTTCGTGGCGCGGATCAACGACCCGCGTCGCCCCCATGCGGGCCGCGAGGTCCAGTCGGTAAGGGTTCAGGTCGGTCGCCACGATGAAGCGCGCGCCGGCGTGTCGAGCGATGGCGGTCGCCATCAGCCCGATGGGTCCCGCACCGGTGATCAGCACGTCCTCCCCAAGCACGTCGAACGAGAGCGCCGTGTGGGTCGCGTTCCCTAATGGGTCGAAGCAACTCAGGATGTCGTGTGGAATCCCGGGCGCGCAGGGCCAGACATTGGTTACGGGGAGGCACAGGTACTCGGCGAACGCGCCGTTGCGGTTGACACCGACGCCGCGGGTGTGCGCGCAGAGGTGCCGCCGCCCCGCCAGGCAGTTGCGGCAGCGACCGCAGACGAGGTGCCCTTCTCCGCTCACGAGGTCGCCGGGACGGTAGCCCTGGACGTGTTCCCCGACGGCCTCGATGACGCCCACGAACTCGTGCCCGGTGACCATGGGCACCGGAATCGTTCTCTGCGCCCATTCATCCCAGTTCCAGATGTGCACATCGGTTCCGCAGATGCTCGTCTTCAGAACGCGAATGCGCACGTCGTCTATGGCGACGTCCGGAACCGAAACGTCTTGGAGCCAAAGCCCTTGCTCCGGCTTCATTTTGACCAACGCCTTCATCATCTTCACAGTGGTATCGACTTCCTTCTCACACCGGCGCGGGTGGTGGTCAGTCATTGGCGACGACGAAGACCATCCCACCCTCGTGGTACGGAGGCATCTTGATCAGCAGCGCGTCGCCGTCGCGACGCGACTCCACTGCTTGGCCGCGGCTGCCGAGCTGCGCCCCCTGGAGGACTGCCTCAACCTTGTCGGGCAGCCCGGCTGCTGGCACGCGGATCTCGCAGGGCGCGTCGGTGGTCAGCCGCAGTGCTGCTACCGCGCCGCGGTCGACGCGGCACTCGGGCGGAACCGGCGCCCACGACACGGTGTTCATCCGGTGGTCGGCCATCTTCCAAGTGCGGCCATCCACGGTGATCTCGCTGCACTGGTGACCGGAGAAGCCGATCAACTCGCCGGCGCCATTGACGCGAAATGTCACCGGGCCGTGACCGTCGTAGGTCACCGTGTGCCCCCCCGCCTTGAAGTCAGTGAGCTTGATCTCGCGCGGCGGCGGCGGGTTCTCGGCGAGGGCGCGCTTGTCCTCCTCTTCCCGCCGGCCGAAGCCGCCGGGCCAGTTCTCCTCGTAGGTCCGCAGATGCGGGGCGATGGAAATGGCGCCGTTGGGGAAGCGGCAGCAGAGGTAGTCGCCTGTGCGCGACAGGACTTCCGTGTTGTCATTCACGTCGGCGAACTTGCCGGTGGGCGGGTAGACCCCGAGCTTGCTCAGCACGTCGAACCACGTGCGCTCGTCGTAGCCGAGGCTCTGCGACTGGTCGTCGCGCGGGCGGAAGCCGAGGAACGTGAGGCTGCCTCCGCGTGGCGTCGTTCGCTGGGTGCCGGCGCTCTTCTTGGCGACGCGGGCAACTACGGAGACGCCCGCGCGCGGAGCCACGGCGTAGACGTGATCGACCAGCAGATCGGTCAGGATCGTCTGCGGCTCGACGCCCGCAAGCGCGCCCTCAAACGTCGCCCGCCTCCCCGGCGCGATCCAGCCCGGCGCGGTGGTTGCCGCGTAGTCGACACCGAACAGGTCCTGCCACTCTGCCAGGCAGTTGTCGCCTTCCCAGTCCAGCAGCGGGGGCGTCGAAGACCACACCACGCGGCCGCCCTGGTCGGTCAGCTCGCGCATCGCCGTCAGCAGCGCCTTGGGTGGGTGCGGCTCGAAGAGCGCGACCAACGTGGTGAACCGCCGGCCGGCAACTTCCACCGCGCCATCACGCACCGTGCCCATTTCGAGCAGCTTCGCGGTGGTGAGGTAGTTGGCGTAGCCGTACTGGGTCATCCACGAGCCGAAGCGCTCATCGACGCTCACGAGGTCGAGGGGATAGAGCATCAGCACCTGCACGTCGCGGTGCACCATGCCCTGCACCATCCCGTGCGCCGCCGAGCCGGCATCGCCGTAAGCCGTCTGCAACCAGCTTCGCCGGGCGGAGACTTCGTTGGGGCTGCCCCAGTGAGCGGCGTATGAGTAGGGGATCTCGTTGACGATACCCGTCGAGCAGCCCAGCGCAAGCCCGTAGTAGTCGCGGTCCAGCCAGCCGCACTCGGCGTGGTCGTTGCCAGTGCCGGTGAGGAACTCGCCCCACTTGAAGTAGTCGTGGCAGGCGGCGGCTGCCTGGTGCACGGTGTCCGACCACACGAAGTTGGAGGTGTACTCATACTGGTTGCGGGCGTGCCGGTCCTGGCCAGTCTCCCACTTGTCGATGGTAGGGCTCTCCGCCCAAGTCGCGTGGGCGCGCGACTCCAGGCGATAGCCCAGCTTGCCTTCCAGGTAGTGCTTCGCCTCGACGAACAGGTCCACCACGTCGTCCTGCAGCATCCGGTAGTAGCGTGCCCGGAACAGCGCCGTGCGACGGATGTCCTCGGGCGCGGGACCGAAGACGTGGCTCAGCCCCGCCTTCGCCTGCAGGTCGTCGCGCGCCTCTTCCTGACCGCTACAGAAGTAGACGAGGTACTTGGCGAAGTCCTCATACTCCTTGCCGTAGCGCTGGGCGAAGCGTTTGCGGAAGCCCTCGCTGACGTAGCGCACGGCGAACTCGCCGTTGTCGTGATGGTTGAAGTAGCTCCAGTCCTGCTGGATGTGCATCTCGTCAGAATAGAGCGCGTTGAACCGCACGCCCGCGCCGACGTAGCGGTCTGCCAGGTCTTTCAGGAACGGCAGCGCCTTGTCGCTGAAGTAGTCCATCTCCGGCGTTCGATACTGCTGCACAACCAGCACCCGGTCCAGCGGCCCGACGTCGGTGTGCCCCTTGCCGAAGACGCGAATGCGTTGGGAGCGGAAGTCGCCGTGCTGCTGTGTCGTGCCCTCAAAGGCCTCCACCTGGACGCCCTCAGACACTTCGGCCACGCCGGCCGGGTCTACTGCCAGGTACGGCGTGCCGCCCACCGCCCGCTCCCGGAACGCAAACACGCGCACGCCCGCGTCCTCAATCGCTACCGGTCCCTTGTTGTTGCACCACTGCTGCTGCCGCCAGAGCTGCACGCTGAACGCGCCCGTCTGCGGGTCGCGCAAGCCCTTGCGGTAGTGCATCCACAGGCCCGACTCGCCCGTGCGCTGGCGGTAGCCCGGCCCGATCTCCAGGGGGCTGAGCAGGCTCAGTTCCATCGCCAACCCGTAGCCGGCGGCGAACTTGCTGACCTTCGCGATCCGCTCGATGTACTGGTCCATGTCCGGCATCAGCCGTCGTGGCTTGTCGGTTCCTGGGCGGTACTGCTTGAAGAAATGGTCGAACGACAGCAGCAGCGTCCGCTGCCCCGCCGCCTGCGCGCGCTCACACAGCTTGCGCAGGCTGTCCTGGTGCTTGTCGAAGGTCAGCGACAGGTCGATCTCCTTGTCCGGGTCGGTCGCCAGCGTCTCCAACTCGTCGTCGGTCACCAGGATGATCCCCGCCTTCCCCTGCCAGAAGCCGTAGGGGCCAGGGAATCGCATGAGGTCGCCGGTGTAGACGTTCTCGGGGGCGCGGTTGGGCATTGGGTTCTCCTTGAGTTCCGCAGAGGTGGTCACCGCGGTGGTGAGCAGGAGGGCGGCGATCAGCCAACGCTGACCGCCGGTGTTGTCGTCGCGCTTCATAGAAGGGCACTCCCCGGGGATCACCCAGCCGCCGACGGTTGGTGCGCTGCTGAGCGTGTACGAGTATACCCCGCCGTCCGCGTGAGCCGTGAGAAGTCGCCGCGAGACGTGAGGTTTCCGGGACGGCCCTGGGGTATCCTTTGGCGCCAGGCCAGAGGTTTTCTGCAGCTCCGAACCCGGCAGACGTCGGGAGTTGGGTGGAGCTGAGGCAGGCCTCGCGCTCCAGGGCTGGTATGTCGTCCGCTGTCAGTTGGCGCCGCACTCGGGACCTTCGAGTCGTGAAGAGTGCGGCCCCATGCACCAAGTCCGCACACCATCTGCCAGGGCGGTTGCGAACATGAAGGTGCTCAGGATTCTGTTGGGAGGCTTTGCGGTTGCAGCCGTCGCACTCTGGGTGGGCTGCGGTGGAGGGGGTGGCGGTGCTCCTGCGGGGGGCGGCAATCCCCCGGCCAACACGTTCAGTGTCGATGTTGCGGATTCTGCAGACAGCCGGATGATCCTGGTGGCGAACGCTGCCGACGGCTCCTCGGTGACCTACTTCGGGGCCAAGGATGCCGAGGGCACGCCCACAAGCATCGACTCGGTAGTCGTCAAGAACGCCTCGGGGGCCTCCACCGAGATCATGCTCGACGAGAATGGGCGCCCCGTTGGGCTCATCGGGGATGACGGCACGACCTTCGCGCTCGACTGGCTCTCCGCTACCGAAGTCGCCGTCACCGCCACTACGCCCGATGGCGCAATGAGCGTTACGACTGTCGTCGACCCGAACACCGGTCAAGAGCCTGCCGACAAGAGCCGGGCTTCGTTTGGCGACGGCGACCGGCAACTGGGCATCCCCGAGGCGACGTTGGTCCCTCGCGCCGCCTCCAGGGCAACGCAGAAAACCCGCGTCCGCGTGCTCAAGGGAGGCAATCCCTTCGACCCCACCCTTCCCTCCAGCATCAAGGTGCCCACCGTCTTCCTGGCCCTCGCCAGTGCCGATGCCGACTACAACGATCGCTACACCGCCTACCGCGTGGGCACCGGCATCTACGAAGCCGCCGTGCCGGTGGACACGCCCTCTCTGCCGACCGTCGCGCTGCGCAAAGTGCTGGCGAACTTCTCGGACATCCACGGGCTCACCTGTACCTTCGTGACAAACTACCCGCACATGGGCATCGGGATCTGTACCAGCCTGTCCACCGTAGCGCTTCTGGTGCCGGTAATCGATGCCGGCACGCCGGCAATCTTCGGCGCGTGCTCAGGAGCGTGGGCCGCGTACCTGCCAGTACTGCGAGGTATTCAAGAACGGCGGCGCGCCCGGAAACCAGCAGGACTTGGAGGGCTTCCTCTACACGACCGCCTCGAGAAACTGCTGAAGCCGCCCACCCAGTCGCCCGGCAACCGGGTTCAGATCAGGGCATTCGTCCGTACGTGGGAGTTCGGCGTACTCAAGAGCCTCCCCGGCAATCTGGTGACCGCCGACATTGAGAACAACGGCCAGATCAACATCGGCCCCAACGAGTTGCGCGTCAACCTCGAAGCCGACTCCATCGGCCCTCCGGGCTCCGGGAGCGACGACGACCAAGCGGGCAGCGAGGCGTCACCGCCCGCCAAGCCCGCCATTGCTCTCAGCACCTCCCCGGCGGTGCCGCGGAAGGGCTCGACCTACTCCGTCAATGCGACCTTCACCGGCGTCCCCCAGGGAGGGCGCGTCTACCTATCACACCGGAAGCGCAATGGCGGAGAGGTCCAGGCCGCTGGCGCTAACTGGGCGCAGATCGGGGCCGACGGTCAGCACTCGCTGAAGATCACCCGCACCCTCGGCGAGTCCAACGCCCACTGGGCGCTGGCCCGGATCTTCGACAGCGGCAACAAGATCGTGGCCCAGCAGACGCGGAACTACTGAGGTCGCACAATGAGGCGGCGGCAGGAGCCGCCAGGCTGAAGGAGGAGACAAGATGGTGAGGCACTTGCTGGCGAAGGGCGCTTGGCTGGTACTGCTGTCGGCTCTGGCCGGGTGTGGAGGTGGCGGCGGGGGGACTGGCTCGACTGCGGGGTCGTCACTTGTGGTCGTCCCCGGCACGCCCGCGCTCACATTAGGGACGGCGCGGTGGTTAAAGAACGGTACTGCCCGCGAGTACAAGGTCTACTTTGTCTTCGACACCCCCCGGCAGCCGGACCCCGAAACCGTCTCCGTGTTCACCTTCACCGGCGTCCCCAAGCAAGGCACCTTCGTCGAAGGTTCCCTGTACTTCGGTCTGGAGAAGCCCACGACTGTCCCGGTGACTGCGACGGTTTCGGCGACCACGCCTCACCCGTGGGCCAAGGGCTGGGACGCCCAGGACACCGAGTACAACGCCACCGCCGGCACCATCCGTGTCACCCAGTTCAGCAGTACCGCCTGTGCCGGCACCTTCTCGTTCACGCTGACCGACAAGAAGACCAACACGAAGACGATCAGCATCACCGACGGCCAGTTCTACGCGAAACAGGGAATCACTCCCGACGGGCAGAGGGCGCGGTCAAGCGCGATTCCTGTGGCGTTCCCCGCCCCGAGCGGTCTTCTACTGGTAGCGCTCACTGCGTTGCACCGACCATTCCTGCCTGGCACAGCCCGCAGAACCAGGGCGGTTCGCGATCCGGCTGGCAGTCCTCCAGCCCGGTCAAGCGGACACACTGACCCGCACCGGGGCAGGCGCCGCGCAGAGGCGAGATCATGGCCGTCACCTGAAAGGGCGTGCCGTCCTTCTTGCTGTAGCAGACCATCCCCGTCTGAGTGCACTCGCTGGTCGGGCAGGCCCAGGCTGCCGCTTGGTCGGCAGAGCTGTCGCCGAACGGCGCCTTCGCGTTGACCCGCAGGCGCTGACCGACGACCTCGTACCGGTTGAACCCCGTGAACCGCTCGAAAACAGGGCTGACCGACAGGATGGTCCCTCTCTCGTTGGTGACCACGACCGCTTCACCGGGACAAAGGCGACCATTGGTGCTCATCTTCGATCAGCTCACTCTCGCTGGGGGCGGGTACTTGGGTAGGGCGGTCCTCCCGGCAGCACGGACGGGCTTCGCGTGCCGGAGAGGGACACCACAGGCACTATTGTGATCCTCGCAGCCCTGACTGTATGTCCGTGAAACTACTGTTTCTCGGCGTGAACGCCCACCTGTTTTCCGAGGGCTGCAAACGACCGCGTCACAGTGGGTGTGCTGGGGCGGTTCCGTCGGAAGCTGGCGGAGGGGGCGGGTGTTGCGCCGCCAACAGTGTAGAACGGGGCGGGGAGTCAGACCGTCAACGGCCGCCCTATACTGGGCCATGGATGGCACCGGGGTGTCGGACCCAAACTGCGGTTGACACCGCCCACGGGGCAATCCCGAACCCTCCCCCCAGTGGCCCAGCTTTCCCAAGCTGGGGGGAGGTCGATCTCTGCCGCGGTCGCAGCCCGATCTGCGCCTGGCCTGCGGGGCCGGGGTCGCCTCAACAGGCTGACCCGACACAAAACTACGAGTTCCGTTCACTCGGCGCGCCGATGATGGGGCCGCCGAAGCGCTTCCACTTGCAGTTCGAGGCGGTGAAGAACTTCGCATGCCCATCGGCGAAGGCGAGGTTGGAGCCACCGTTGTGTCGCGTCCACTTCTCCCGCTGATCCATCGGCGGCATGCCTCCGCCGGCACACGCACAGATTCCGCCTGCACCGCCGGGGGCGTCGGGCCAGGCGACGCGATGGATGATGCCTTCCGGCGACTCGCCCCAGATCATGCCGCACTTGCTGTCGGCCCACAGGAGCGTCTCAGCCGTCTTGGGCCAGTAGCTCACCTTCTTGGCCGAGGAGCACGTGCAACTGCCATTGGTCTCATTGCCGGCGTGGGAGATCCACTCGTTGAACCCGTATCCCAACTCGGCGATGACGTTCCCATCCCAGCAGTTGCGGAAGTTGGCGGTCTGCTGCTGGGAGGGGCAAGCGAACACCTGTTTGTTCTTGAGGTAGGGCTGCAGCTTGATCGGGTGGGAGTCGTCGTTGCCCCCGGACCAACAGCGGGTCATCCATCCTTGGAATACCTCATCGTAGTCCGACGCGTACATCACGCTGCCGAGCCCGATCTGCTTCAGGTTGGACAGGCAGCTTGTCTGCCGGGCCTTCTCGCGGGCTTTGGCGAAGACCGGGAACAGAATGGCGGCCAAGATCGCGATGATCGCGATGACCACCAATAGCTCAATGAGGGTGAACGCGCTCTTCCTGGATTGTGATCGCATAACAACGAACCTCCCTGTAGGGCAATATCCGCGGCAGGCAACGTCGACAGCCTGCCGCGTGCGGTCTGGGAAAGCCCCGGTACCAAGTCGATAACACCTCCTGCACGGTTGACGTTGGCCGCCCGACCTCCGCGGGTCGGGAGCGCAGACACCGGGCGCCACTGCGGTGTTCCGGGTCTTGGAACGCAGGATAGCCGATCTGCCGAGCACGGTCAAGTGTGGAAAGCGTCAGGTTGGTTGGCTGACTGCCACCGCCCGTCCGCTCTGATCAAGTCGATCAGCTCCTCGACCCCGCGCTCCTGCGGCACCCTTGACTTGACGCATTCGCGACCCCGGTACAGGGCGATCACGCCGGGGGAGCTGCCGACGTAGCCGTAGTCGGCATCGGCCATCTCGCCGGGGCCGTTGACGAGGCAGCCCATGACGGCGAGGTCGAGACCGACGAGGTGCCGGGTCGCGTCACGGACCTCGGCCAGCACCTTCGCGATGTCGAACTGCGTCCGGCCGCACGAGGGGCAGGCGATGTACTCCACCTTGGTCTTCCGCAAGCCCAGCGCCTGGAGGATGTCGTAGCAGACCGGGATCTCGTTGACGGGGTCCTCGGTGAGCG
>Ga0210023_1000848_pt1 | contig 22538 bp, 22 predicted proteins | sample CryGeymeta201524_FD_183987 | JGI IMG/M metagenome (GOLD analysis project Ga0210023, IMG submission 183987) | Groundwater microbial communities from Crystal Geyser aquifers in Utah, USA - Crystal Geyser metaG 2015-24 (SPAdes) (version 2) | ecosystem: Environmental > Aquatic > Deep subsurface >... | reverse complement strand
ATCAGGCTCAGCGCCAGGCCTGGCAGTGCCTGCACCAGCAAGGCGACCACCTCGTCGGCGCGCGCCTGGCTGGCGGCATCCATCACCAGCAGGCGTGCCTCGCGGTCGATCCACATCAGCACACTCACCTGCTTGGTAAACGCCATTGGCAACAGTTCCAGGCGAATGTCGTCTTTCAGGTCACGGGTTTCTTTCTTGCCGGGCTTGCGCCCGCTGCTGGCCTCAATTTGCGCAACACGTTCTTGCGCCTTGCGGTTGACCACGGAGGCGGGCAGCGCCTTGGTCTCGACCATCAGTTTGATGATCCATTGCCCGGCGACGGCTTCCAGCAAGGCGCCGTGGGCGTGGCCACGCGGCGCGATCCAGCCAAGTGACTTTTCCTGGCTGGCGCCGCATTCAACAAACGGCGTCGCCTGCAGGGCTTCTTCAACTTGCGCAGCGGTGGCTGATGACCAGCTGGCATCGATTCGGTACATGAGGATGTTCTTGAACACGCAAAACCTTTTCTTACAGGAAAAAACGCCGATCATCCCATCAAAACGCGGCCAAAATTTCATCCAACTTTACAAAGTCTTGCGCCAGCAACACGCTAGCGATACACGGCGCGCAGATACTGCCTTCCATGCCGATGCCATTGTGGGTCAAAGGCGTTTACTGAAAAGGACTTCATCATGAAAACCGGTCTCAAACTCTCTTTGCTTGGTGCGCTGCTGGTAGCAGCTGGTTTTGCCTATTCGCAAGGCCCCATGGGCGGCCAATGCGACGGCATGGCAGGAATGCAGGGGATGCAAGGCATGCGTCACGACCGCATGGGCAAGATGGACCCGGCGCGTATGCAAGCCATGATCGACAAGCGCAATGCCAACCTGAAAAACCAACTCAAGATCACCGCTGACCAGCAAGCCGCCTGGAGCGCCTATACCGACGCCATGAAGCCTGGCGCTGCCATGCAGAACCACCAGCGCCCCGACCCGGCCGAAATGGCCAAGCTCAGCACACCCGAGCGGCTCGACAAAATGCAAACGCTGCGCGCCCAACACATGGCGGAGATGAGCGCCGCCATGGACAAGCGCGCGCAAGCGACCAAGGCCTTGTACGCGGTCTTGACTCCAGAGCAGCAAAAATTGTTCGACGCTGCCATGATGCACGGTCAGCACCAGGCGATGGACGGGCAACGCGGCCACAAAAGCGGTCACGGTCCGATGGCCAACCAGCAAGGGTAAATCCCAACCAAGGTCTCGAATCACGCCCTGATGAACTCGGGCGTGATTCAAACTGGGTACGGCGTCTCAAAAATCAACGCGGCACGTCCAGACCCGGCGCGGCGACCGGGTCTGGTGCATCTGCGAAAATAGCCACGCGCCTTTCGCATCATCCACCTGAATACGCCATGACCTCCAGCACCCACCAGGACGCCACTGTGCAATTAGGACTGCAAGCAAAGCAGGCCTCAGCCCTTATGGCAAAAGCATCAGCAGCTACTAAAAACAAAGCGCTTCGCAGGCTGGCCGAGCTGTTGCGCGCCAATGTCGACGCCCTGCAGGTGGCCAATGCCAAAGACCTCGAACGCGCTGTGGCCGTTGGCCTGACCGCACCGATGGTCGATCGACTCAAACTCACGGCCATGGTGATCGAGACCTGCGCCCAGGGCTGCGAGCAACTCGCCGCCATGGCCGACGTGATCGGCGAAATCATTGGCCTAAGGGAGCAACCCAGCGGCATTCGCGTCGGCCAGATGCGTGTGCCGATCGGTGTCTTTGGCATGATCTTCGAGAGCCGTCCGAACGTGACGATCGAGGCCGCCAGTCTGTCCATCAAAAGCGGCAACGCCTGCATCCTGCGCGGCGGCTCCGAGGCGATTGACTCCAACAAGGCGCTGGCGCGCCTGGTGCAGCGAGCGCTCAAAGACGCCGCCTTGCCGGAAACCGCGGTGCAACTGGTCCAAACCACCGACCGCGCAGTGGTCGGCGAGCTCATTGCCATGCCGCAGTATGTTGACGTGATCATCCCGCGTGGTGGCAAGGGGCTGATCGAGCGTATCAGCCGCGACGCCAAGGTGCCGGTCATCAAGCACCTGGACGGCAACTGCCACACCTACGTGGACGATCCCTGCGATATCGCCTTGGCCGTCAAAGTGGCCGACAACGCCAAAACCAACAAGTTCAGCCCGTGCAACGCCACCGAGAGCCTGCTGGTCGCACGTGGCGTGGCGGCTGAGTTCTTGCCGCAGATTGCCAGCATCTACGCCGCCAAGGGGGTCGAGATGCGTTGCTGCCCCGAGACACTGGCGCTTTTGCAGGCTTATAAGAAAAATAGGCCGCTAGCCCGGGCAGATAAAGCGCAAGCAGCTATTGATCGTGAAGCGTTCAAGCTCTTGCCGGCGACTGAATCGGACTGGTTTGAGGAATACCTGGCGCCCGTCATCAGCATCAAGATCGTCGCTGGGGTGGGCGAGGCCATTGCCCACATCAATCACTATTCAAGCCACCACACCGAGGCGATCCTGACGCGCGACCACGTCCATGCCCAGGCGTTCCTGCGCGAGGTCGATTCGGCCAGCGTCATGGTCAACACCAGCACGCGCTTTGCCGACGGCTTTGAGTATGGACTGGGTGCCGAGATTGGCATCAGCACCGACAAATTTCACGCCCGCGGTCCGGTCGGTATTGAAGGGCTGACCTCGCTCAAGTACGTGGTGCTCGGCCAGGGCGAAGTGCGCGTCTGATTTTTTACAGGGAGTTGTCATGAAAACGTTGTTGAATTCGGTGCTGGTGGCATCGCTGGCTGTCTTGTCTTTTGCTGTTGGCGCGCCGGCACACGCCAGTGTCGAGTTGGCCGCCAATTACGGCTGCGTCAACTGCCACGGCGCTTATCCACGTGGTGAGTCGCCGTCGTTCGAGCAATTGGCCGACAAGATGGCCAAGTACAAGGGTGACGACGCGGCGCTGGCGCAAAAAGTGGCCAAGTACCGCACCGGCGAACCGCTGGAGCACATCGACGCGCACGAGCGCCTCAGTCTTGAGGCGGCGACCCGCTTGCTGCGCTGGTTGACCGAGGGTGGTAAGTAAAAGCATTCTTGTTGCGGGGAACTATTGCCCCCACAGGCGGTCATTAGGAAGCCCTTTGCCGGGCCTAAAATTTGCCCTCAATTTTTCCAAGGTTTGCCATGGTTCCGCACCTGATTACCGCTTTGACCGGCCCGATCAACGAACTCGAGCAGCGCGTGCTCGACACCATGCCGGCCATTGAGCGTTGGTTCCGGCTGGAGTGGATGGAGCATACGCCGCCGTTTTACAGCTCGGTCGACATCCGCAACGCCGGTTTCAAGCTCGCGCCCGTGGACACCAACCTGTTCCCTGGTGGCTGGAACAACCTTTCTGGTGAAATGCTGCCGCTGGCGGTACAGGCGACGATGGCAGCCATCGAGAAAATTTGCCCCGAGGCGCGCAACCTGCTGGTGATCCCCGAGAACGGCCCGCACAGCAGTTTTTACCTGGCCAACCTGCTTCAATTACAGCGCCTGTTCAACATGGCCGGGCTCAATGTGCGGCTGGGCTCGATTGACCCGGCGCTCAAGAAAGTCACGACGCTGGCGCTGCAAAACGGCGAAACGATCACGCTGGAGCCGGTGATCCGCAGCAAACGCCGTCTGGGCCTCAAAGACTTTGACCCCTGCACCATTTTGCTTAATAACGACCTGCGCGCGGGTGTGCCCGGTATTCTGGAAGAAATTTACGAGCAGTACCTGTTGCCGCCGCTGCATGCGGGCTGGCCCACGCGACGCAAGAGCACGCATTTCAAGGCCTACGAAGAGGTCGCCAAGCGCCTGGGCAAGCTCATGGGCGTCGACCCCTGGCTGATCAACCCCCTTTATGACAAGTGTGCCGACGTCGACCTGGGCCACGACAACGGCATGGACTGCCTGCGCAACCAGATCGACGTGGTGCTGACCAAGGTGCGGCGCAAGTACAAGGAATACGGCATCAAGGAGAAGCCCTTTGTCGTCGTCAAAGCGGACCACGGCACCCACGAACTTGGCATCATTACAGTGCGTGACGCCAAAGACACGCAGGCCTTGTGTGATCGGGTCCGTGCTTTGACCCAAGGGCGCAAGGCGCCGCTGCTGCCACATGACTTTATGGTGCAGGAAGGCGTGTTGACGCAAGAGCGAGTCAATGACGCGGTGGCCGAACCAGTGGTCTACATCATGGATCGCTATGTGGTGGGCGGTTTTTACCGGGTGCACGCTGGCCGCGGTGTGGATGAGAGCTTGAACGCGCCCGGTTCAGGTTTTGTGCCGTTGGCGTTTGAGCACAGCACCCAACTGCCGCAACCCGGCGTCAAGCCTGGTGCCAGCGTGCCCAACCGCTTCTACATGTACGGCGTGGTGGGCCGCCTGGCGACGCTGGCGGCCAGCTACGAACTCGAAGCCACCGACCCGGACGCCGAAGTCTACGATTGAGCCCGCCACGCCCGGTTGGCAGTCTGACGCAAAATAGCGCTCCCTTTTGACATGGAGCCCGGCGGCTGAACCCGCCGGGTGACTGCTTGGCAACATCCCAAACGTCTCTGCGTGCGCTCACCCTCGGCGCCATCGGCGTTGTCTACGGTGACATCGGCACCAGCGTGCTGTACGCAGTCAAAGAAGTGTTTGGCGCGGGCCACGTTCTGTTTACCCACGACAACGTGCTGGGCATCCTGTCCATTTTTTTCTGGACACTCACCGTCATCATCTCGCTCAAATACGTCACCTTGGTGCTGCGCGCCGACAACAATGGTGAAGGCGGCCTGGTGGCGATGCTGACGCTGGCCTCGCAGTCGGTGAAGGACAAGCCAGTGTTGCGCCGACGCTTGCTGCTGGTGGGTATCTTTGGTACCTGTCTTTTTTACGGCGACGGTGTGATCACACCGGCCATCTCGGTGTTGTCGTCGGTGGAGGGTCTCGAAGTGGTGTCGCCCACATTCAAGCGCGCGGTGATCCCGCTGACGCTGTTGATTCTCTTTGGCTTGTTTTTTGTCCAAAAGCGCGGCACTGCAGACATTGGCAAGTTCTTCGGCCCCATTACCCTGGTCTGGTTCGTCGCCATTGCCGTGCTGGGTGTCTGGCATATTGCGCACACCCCCGAAGTGCTGCTGGCATTGAGCCCGCATTACGCCTTGGGGTTCATGTGGGAAAACCCCGGTACCACGTTCATCATTCTGGGCGCAGTTGTGCTGTGTGTGACGGGGGGTGAGGCGCTCTACGCCGACATGGGCCACTTTGGCAAGAAACCGATCCGGCTGGCCTGGTTTGGCGTCGTCATGCCGGCGCTGACGCTGAATTACTTTGGTCAAGGCGCGCTGCTGCTGAGCAACCCGGCAGCGGTGAAAAACCCGTTTTTCATGATGGCACCGGGTTGGGCGCTGTTGCCGCTGGTGGGACTGGCCACACTGGCCACGGTGATTGCGTCGCAGGCACTGATCACTGGCGCGTTTTCGGTCACCAAGCAGGTGATCCAGCTGGGCTATTTGCCGCGTTTTCAGGTTTGGCACACCAACATCAAGGAAACCGGTCAGATCTACATGCCCTTCGTGAATTGGGGCTTGTTTGTCGCCATCGTGCTGGCGGTGATGCTGTTCAAGTCGTCGAGCAACCTGGCCGCAGCGTACGGTATCGCAGTGACACTGGACATGCTGATCACCACCGTACTGACGTTCTTTGTCATTCGCTATACCTGGCGCTATCCGCTCGTGCTGTGCCTGGCGGCCACCGGAGTGTTTTTCGTGGTCGACCTGGCGTTTTTTACCTCGAACCTGATGAAGCTGGTCGAGGGCGGCTGGTTCCCGCTGCTGATCGCGGCTGGCGTCTACACCTTGATGTTGACCTGGAAAGACGGCAGGCGCTTGCTGAACCAAAAGCTCCAGGCCGACGCGATTGACCTGCCGAGTTTCTTGGAGGCCGTGTTTGTCAGCCCGCCGACCCGGGTAGCGGGCACAGCGGTTTTTCTGACCGCGGCGCCGGGCACAGTACCCAACGCGCTACTGCACAACCTCAAGCACAACAAGGTGCTGCACGAGATCAATTTGTTCATCACCGTGGTCAACCACGAGATCCCGTGGATTGGCATGGACAAGCGCCTGGCCATAGAATCTTTGGGCCACGACTGCTGGCAGGTGGTGGTCAACTACGGCTTCAAGAACGACCCCGATTTGCCCAAGGCGTTGACACATATGAAGGGTCGCGGCTGCGAGCTTGACCCGATGACCACCAGCTATTTCCTCAGCCGTGATACGGTCGCCCCCAAGCTTGGCGGTGGCATGGCACCCTGGCGCGAAAAGGTCTTCGCCCAGATGCACCTCAACGCCAGCGCAGCGGCCGACTTTTTGAATCTGCCCACGAACGCGGTGGTGGAGTTGGGCAGCAAAATTGAAATCTGAGAACCCTCTGATGGAGAACTACGCTGATGAAGCTGTTATTTGTGACTGACCCACTCGAATCTTTCAAGATTTACAAAGACACAAGCTTTGCGATGATGCGTGAGGCGCAAAAACGCGGCCATGGCTTGAGCGCTTGTGAACCCAAAGACCTGATGTGGCAACGCGGCGCGCCAGTGACCGCGTTTGTGCGCGACATCACGCTCACCGGTGAGGCCAGCGCGTGGTTTACTGCGGCGCAGAACGCACCCAACGAGCGGCCGGCCGCACTGAAAGATTTTGACGCGGTGGTCATGCGAAAAGACCCGCCGTTTGACAGCGAGTTTTTCTACACCACGCACCTGCTCGAGCAGGCCGAGCGCGAAGGTGCAAGGGTTTTCAACAAGCCGCGTGCGCTGCGCGATCACCCCGAAAAACTGGCCATTCTGGCGTGGCCGCAGTTCATTGGCCCCACGTTGGTAACGCGCGACGCGCAAGACATCAAGCGCTTTCACGCCGAGCACCACGACATCATCCTCAAGCCGCTAGATGGCATGGGCGGCATGGGCATTTACCGGGTCAGGGAAGACGGTCTGAATTTGGGCTCGATCATCGAAACCCTGAACCGCGAGGGTGCCGAGAGTGTGATGGTGCAAAAATTCCTGCCGGCCATTGCCCAGGGCGACAAACGTATTCTGGTCATTGGCGGCATGACGGTGCCGTACTGCCTGGCGCGCATTCCGCAAGGCGGCGAGGTACGCGGCAACCTGGCCGCCGGTGGCAAGGGCGTGGCGCAAGCCTTGAGCGCGCGCGACCGCGAGATTGCCGAGGCGATCGGCCCGGCACTTTACCAACGCGGGCTGTTGTTGATCGGCCTGGACGTGATTGGCGACAGCCTGACCGAGATCAACGTCACCAGCCCGACGTGTTTTCAGGAGATCACCGATCAGACCGGGTTTGACGTGGCAGCGATGTTTATTGACGCGCTCGAAGCGGCCTTGCTGTGATGCCGCGCCACGCAGTGTTGCATCTCGTTGACCGAACGGCTGCGGTGTGACGGGCAGCTGCATTCCAGCGGCAGGCCGTCGACAAACACCATCAGCTGCCCCGGCAGCATCGCGACCCAGTCTTCGTCGGTGGTCAGCGGTTCGGTCACCACAATGGCCAGACGGTCTTCGGGGCTATTGAGCTGCGCCAGGTTCACCGTCACATCCTCGTCTTTCAGGTGCACCTGGTGAAACGGGTGCGCGCGCAGCACGTAATGCAATTTGGTGGTGGCATGGGTCCACAGTGCCTGGCCGTTGCTGAGCAAGAAATTGAAGGTGCCATGCTTGGCAATCTGCGGCGCCAGTTCGCGCAAGGTGCAGGTGAGTTCTTCGATGGTGGGCACGTCGGCGTGTGATTTGGCCAGCTCTTGCATCAGCCAGCAAAACGCCAGTTCACTGTCGGTGCTGCCGACCGGTTTGAAGCTGCCGTGCAGCCTGGGCGCGTAGTTTTTCAGGTCACCGTTGTGGGCAAACACCCAGTAGCGGCCCCACAGCTCGCGCACAAACGGGTGACAATTCTCCAGCGCCACGCTGCCGACGGTGGCCTTGCGCACGTGTGCGATCACGTTGTGGCTTTTGATCGGGTAGCTTTTGAGCATCTGCGCAATCGGTGAGTTGGCCGCACTCGATTTGTCGACAAAATGCCGCACACCTTTGCCAGTTGAAGCGCAGTCACTTTCAAAAAAAGCGATGCCCCAGCCGTCGCCATGGTGGTCGGTGCAGCCGCCACGCTGCGCAAAGCCAGTAAAACTCAGCGTCAGGCTGGCTGGCAAGTGACTGTTCATCCCGAGAAGTTGGCACATAAGCAGTGGGCATACCCGCTGGAAAACGGATACACGATTGTCTTGAAGACACGAGCTTATCCAAAAATCGCCCGCAAACCCAAAGATGTTGTGACTTTGAATAGAAAAAGGCGTCAGTTCGCGTTATGCTCCGCCAAGTTACAACAATCCCGGTTCAGAGGCTGGACCGGTTTCGGTGCCAACGGCACCGCAATAAGGGATCAATGTCTTGAAGCGCAGAGTTCTATACGGTGTGTTTTTGGGGTTGGCTTTGACAGTCGGCCTGGTGACGACCCCTCAGGCGTTCACACTGGGAGATCTGCGCGGCAGTGTGGTCATTGGCCGTAGTCTCGATTTATCGGTGATGGTCCAGGCGGCGCCGGAAGAAGAAATCACTGCGTCTTGTTTTTCTGCCGAAGTTTTCCATGCCGACACGCCGCAAGCGCCGGCCACCGTGACGGTGGTGCCGCAATCCGCAGTGGCAACGCCCACCTATAAAGTTCGGATCCAGTCACGCGCATTGGTCGACGAGCCTGTGGTGACGGTGCAGCTGCGGTCAACTTGTGCGACTCAATTTACTCGCCGCTACGTGGTGTTGGCCGATTTCCCAGTGGTGATCATGCCGTCGACTGAGCCAGCCCAGGCGCTGCCGGTGGTGCCGCCGCCGACCACTGCAATGCCCGCGCCAGCAACGCCGCCTGTGGCCGCTGTGCCGTTGGCGGACGCGGCGGCGTCGCTTGGCGCAACCAAAGTGCCTGCCGCAACGCCAGCGCGACCCATTGTCAAACCGGCGGTCGCCGCCAAGCCTCGGACTGCGCGCAAAAAACCAATAATGCGCAAGCCGGCCAAAAAGCCCGCTGTCGTTGCCCCATCGCCGGTGGCACCCGCAGAGCCTGTCAAGTCAGCATTGAAACTTGAAACCCTGAATTTGCCCTCGGGTCAGGCCGATGGCCTGGCCGCAGCACCGTTGACACTGCCCTCGCCTGAATCGTTGCTGCAAGCCAAGCAAATCGAGACCTTGCAGGCAGAACTCAAAGCACTCAAGGACTTGACGGTCAAGAACAATGCGGCGCTGGCCGACATGCAGCGTCAGTTGCAAAAAGCGCAGACCGAACGCGTGTCCCGGCAGTTTTTTTATGTCGTGCTGGCCTTGTTGTTCCTGTGTATTTCGGTTCTGGTCTGGCTACTGTGGCAACGTTACCGAGACCAGCCGTTGCAGGACGCGGGCGCAAGCATCCTGACGGAAATGGCGATTTCGGCCAGCGAACGCGCTGAGGTGGGGGCGTCGACACCCCTGACCAGGACGACGTTGCCAGCTGACAAGCCGACGCAATCCTGGTGGCATGGCGAGCCTGGCGCTGCGGCCTCGCCGCCGCCCGTCGTTAAGGCCGCACCCGCTGCACCAGTCCAGCCATTGACCAGATCGCCAACCCCGGCCACCTTGCAAGACCTGAACCACGCGTTTACCAACACGCGGTTGCAGGACGTGGGCGACAGCAAATTCAGCGTGATCGCGCACGATGAAGTCGATCTCGACATCGACATGAGCAGTTGGGCTGGACTGGGTGACGCAGGAAAGCCTGTCAACTCCAACGCCGAGTCAATTCTGGATATCCGTCAGCAAGCCGAATTTTTTGTCTCACTCGGGCAGACCGAGCGCGCCCTGTTCGTCCTGAAAAAGCAGATCGCCGAGGCCGAGAAGCCCAACCCATTTATTTACCTTGACCTGCTGTCGCTGTTTCATTCGCTGGGTTACAAGACCGATTTCCGCGAGTACCGCACGGCCTTCAACCGCCACTTCAACTGCGTGTTACCAGATTTCCCAGCCTACCACCTCGAAGGCCTTGACTTGATGGCCTACACCGACGAGCTGGCGCGCCTGACGCAGGTCTGGAACCGCAAGGAAGTCATTGCTTATCTTGACGCCTGTATCTACCGTGCGGAACAGGCGTCAGCGCAACCATCGTTCGAGCTGGCGGCCTTTCGCGATCTGCTGCTGTTATACGCGATCGCAGAGCAAGTGGCGGGTCAAGCCCAAATCTGACCTTCAGATTGCCAGCGCAGCCTGGATGCAGGCCGCACACACGCAAGCGCGACCGACATCCGCCGCCGCAATGCGCTCCAGCAAGGCCAGTGGGATTTTTTCACTGCTGCACCAGCACGGCGGTTGTTTGACGCCGGTGCGGCGTTCAACTTCCATTGCGCACTGGTTGGGTTGACCGCACAGCGGGCAACAGAGCGGTTCAGTCGTGTGCGGGGCGGGGGTCATGGTGTGTTCTGTTTTTCTTTCAGTGTGAGTGCCAGTTCGTAGAGAATATTGCGCGGCTCGCCGGTGATACCAGCCGCCAGTTTGACGGCAGTCTTGAGTGGCAGTTCAGCCAGCAGCATTTGTAGCACACGTGGCTGAGGTGCAGCGTGGGTCGCCGCAGCGGCCGGGTGCAGCACAAGCGCAAATTCGCCCCGGGTCCGGTTGGCGTCTTGCACCAGCCAGTCAGCGAAGTCAGCAGCGGCCAGCGTGGCAATGCTTTCAAATTGCTTGGTGAGTTCGCGACCCACCGTCAATTGGCGCTCACCGAGCGCAGCCAGCGCATGCGCCAGCGTCTCAATGCGGTGTGGCGCCTCCAGCAGCACCACCGCGCGCGGCTCAGCGGCCAATGCTTGGACAGCGGCGTTTCGCTCGGATGTCTTGTTGGGCAGAAAACCGGCAAAGACAAAGCTGCTGCCACGATCGGCATCCTGTGCCAACCCGGCGACGCTGAGCGCGGTGGTCACACTGCTGGCCCCGGGAAGGGGCACCACTTTCAGGTCGGCCCGCACGACGCCAGCCACCAGACGGGCGCCGGGGTCGCTGACGGCGGGCGTGCCCGCGTCGCTGACGTAGGCCACGCGCAAACCCTGTTGCAATTGGCCCACCACGCTGTCCACAGCCTGCGCCTCGTTATGCTGGTGCACCGCCAGCAGCTGTGCCGCAGTCTTGTCGATACCGTAGGCCCGCAACAGCGCCTGGGTGTGGCGCGTGTCTTCGCAGGCAATGACGTCGGCCAGTTGCAGTACATGCAACGCCCGCAGCGTGATATCAGCCAGATTGCCGATCGGCGTGGCCACCACATAGAGCGTGCCGACCGGATAATTCTGGCTTGAGGCCGCGTCATGCGCGGCTTGCAGCGCGGTGGCAAAGGTTCCCGCCAGTCGGGATGGAGGATGGGTGCTCAATGAGTCAACTTTCAAAAAATTCGCCGTTGGCGTCAGCCACGACCAAACAGCGCGGTGATGCCGCCGAGACGCTGGCTTTGCAGCACCTGCAGCGCGCAGGTTTGTTGCTGTTGCAGCGCAATTATCGGACGCCAGGGCGCGGCGGCGGTGAAATCGACCTGATCATGCGTGCGCCCGACGGTACCTGCGTGTTTGTCGAGGTGCGCCAGCGCCGCAGCGCCAGCCACGGCGGCGCAGCCGCCAGCGTCAGCATGACCAAGCAGCGCCGTATCGTTTTTGCTGCGCGCCACTATCTGATGCGGCAAGCATTACTGCCACCCTGTCGGTTTGACGTGGTTGCTGTCGATGGCCGCGACGTGCAGTGGCTGCAGGGTGCGTTCGACGCTTCAGCGTAACAGTTTGTGCCAAAGCGCCGCCGCTCTCCTTGTTAAGCTGGGGATAAGCCGCACGCAGGTATCATCGCGCCCATGCTGGAACAACGTATTCAACAACACTTTATCGACAGTGCCGATCTCGAGTACCAGGCTGCACCAGTGTTGAGCAAACCGATTGCCGACGCGGTGCAAGCCTTGCTGGTCTGTGTCACCAACGGCGGCAAGGTACTCAGCTGCGGCAACGGTGGCTCAGCTGCCGACGCACAACATTTTGCTGCCGAATTTGTTGGTCGTTTTGAGCGTGAACGTCCGGAGCTCGCGGCCATTGCGCTCACCACCGACAGCTCAATCCTGACGGCCATTGCCAATGATTACGACTTCAGCGTCGTGTTTTCCCGCCAGGTGCGTGCGCTGGGGCTGCCTGGTGACGTGTTGCTGGCGATCTCCACCAGTGGCAATTCGGCTAACGTGCTGGCGGCAATCGAAGCCGCGCATGAGCGTGACATGGTCGTGATTGGTTTGAGTGGTCGCGGCGGCGGAAAAATGGCCCGTGCGTTGCGCGACACCGACGTGCATGTCTGCGTGCCGCACGACCGCACTGCCCGCATTCAAGAGGTTCACTTGCTGACGTTGCATTGCCTGTGCGACGCAGTGGATGATTTGTTACTAGGCGATTCTGAAAGCACGGTATGAACAGACAAACGATCAAACATTGGGTTCTGCTGCTGGCCTTGACCGGCAGTGTGGGTGTCAGCCTGAGCGGCTGCTTCCCGGTAATCATGGGTGGTGCCGTGGTCGGTGGCCTGGTGGCCACCGACCGGCGCACGACCGGTGCCCAACTGGAAGACGAAACCATTGAATTGCGCGCCGCCAGCCGCATCCGTGACAACCTGGGCGAGCGGGTGCACGTCAACGTCAACAGCTACAACCGCCGTGTCTTGCTCACCGGTGAAGTGCCTAACGTGCAGGATAAATTGCTGGTCGAACAGGTGGTGTCGCGGGTCGAGAATGTGCAGTCGGTGGTCAACGAACTGGCTGAACTGGGCAACGCCACGCTGACGCAGCGCTCGTCTGACGCGCTGGTCACCGGCCGCGTCAAGGCGGGCCTGGTTGATGCCAAGGAGTTGTATGCGAACGCCTTCAAGGTGGTGACCGAGCGCGGCACCACTTATCTGATGGGTCGCGTCACGCAGCGCGAGGCCGATCGCGCCACCGAAATCGCCCGCTCGACCAGCGGCGTACAAAAAGTGGTGCGCGTATTTGAGATCATCAGTGAAGACGAGCTGCGCAACATGCTGCCGCAACCCGCACCTGAAGGCAAGACCAACACGCCACTGTAGTTGCCGCAAGTTGGAGCAGTTCGCTATCAGCAGCGCAAGGCGCGACCACCGCAGAACGGGCTTTGCCGGGCCGCAGGTTTTGTCCCGTTGAGGGGGTGACGCGCTGCCAGCGCGGCTCAAGGGGAACTTACTTCAGTCGTTTGATCAGGCTGGAGGTGTCCCAGCGCCGTCCGCCCATTTGCTGGATGTCGGCGTAGAACTGGTCGATCAAGGCGGTTGCCGGCAGGCGTGCGCCGTTACGCTTGGCCTCATCGAGCACCAGCCCAAGGTCCTTGCGCATCCAGTCCACGGCAAAGCCAAAATCAAATTTGTCGGCAACCATGGTTTTGCCCCGGTTGTCCATTTGCCAGCTTTGGGCGGCGCCTTTGCCAATCACATCGAGCACCAGGTTCATGTCCAGCCCAGCCTTCTGGCCAAAAGCAATCGCCTCGGCCAACCCCTGCACCAGGCCAGCAATTGAAATCTGGTTGACCATTTTGGCCAACTGCCCGGCACCGCTGTCGCCAATGTAGGTGAACGCTTTGGCAAACGCCATCGCCACCGGCTGCGCCGCATCAAACGGGGCCCTGTCACCGCCGCACATGACGGTCAGGGCGCCGTTTTGTGCGCCGGCCTGGCCGCCCGAGACCGGCGCGTCGACAAACTGCAAACCCAGGGTTTTGGCTTTGGCATAAAGCTCGCGAGCGACGTTGGCTGACGCGGTGGTGTGGTCGACCACAATAGCACCTGTCTGCATGCCGGCGAAGGCGCCGTCCGTGCCCAATACGACGCTGCGCAGGTCGTCATCATTGCCAACGCAGCAAAAGACGATATCGGCGCCTTTGGCCGCCTCCCGCGGCGTGCTGGCGTGCGCCAACTGGCCGCTGGCACCTGAGGCCTGGGCATATTCATTGCACCAAGCCACCGCTTTGGCGGCGGTGCGGTTGTAGACCGTGACGTTGTGGCCCGCTTGCGCCAGGTGACCGGCCATCGGGTAGCCCATCACGCCCAGACCCAAAAAGGCGCAGCGTCGTGGTGCAATTTTGTCGTAGTTTCTGGTTGCCATGAAAATTCCTCGTTAAACGATGGTGAGATTCTCGGTGCCCGCCGCCAGATTGGTGTTTTTGGCCCGTTTGCCGTTGAGTTTGATCTGCAAGCGCAGGTCGTTGACCGAGTCGGCGTTGCGCAGCGCGTCCTCGTAGGTGATTTCTTCGGACTCATAGGCGTTGAACAGCGCCTGGTCAAACGTTTGCATGCCGATGTTATTGCTCTTTCTCATGACCTCTTTGATCTCGGCGACCTCGCCCTTGAAAATCAGGTCGGCAATCAGCGGCGAATTGAGCATGATCTCCACCACTGCGGTGCGGCCCTTGCCGTCGGGCTTGAGGATCAGCCGTTGCGACACCATCGCCTTGAGGTTGAGCGACAAGTCCATCAGCACCTGTTGGTGCCGGTCTTCGGGGAAGAAATTGATGATGCGGTCGATCGCCTGATTGGTGCTGTTGGCGTGCAACGTGGCCAGGCACAGGTGGCCGGTTTCGGCGAAATTGATTGCCAGATCCATCGTTTCCCGGTCGCGGATTTCGCCCATCAGGATCACGTCGGGCGCCTGGCGCAGCGTGTTCTTCAGCGCGGCGCCCCAGCTGTCAGTGTCGATGCCGACCTCGCGCTGCGTCACCACGCAATTCTTGTGCGCGTGCACAAACTCGATCGGGTCTTCTACCGTGATGATGTGACCATAGGTGGTTTCGTTGCGGTGGTCGACCATCGCCGCCAGCGTGGTGGTCTTGCCGGAGCCGGTGGCGCCAACGATGATGCACAGGCCGCGCTTGGTGTTGACGATATCTTTGAGGATCGGCGGCAGCTTCATGTCGTCAATGGTCGGCAGCTTGCTCGGGATGGTGCGCAGCACCATTCCCACCTTGCCCTGCTGCATGAAAGCATTGGCCCGAAAACGGCCGAGACTGGGGGGCGCAATGGCAAAGTTGCATTCCTTGGTGCGCTCAAATTCGGCCACCTGGCGGTCGTTCATGATCGAGCGCGCCAGCGCAATGGTGTGCGTGCCGTTGAGCGGCTGCGGCGAGACCTTGGTGATCTTGCCGTCGACCTTGATCGCCGGCGGCAGATCGGCGGTGAGAAACAAGTCGCTCCCGCCACGCCCGACCATCAGCTTGAGCAAGTCGGTAATAAATGTGGTTGCCTGATCGCGTTCCATACAAAAACTCCTTCATTTAACCGGGTGCGTGCGCTTACCAGTGCAGAAAAGCGCGAAACACCGTGGAACCGGCTTTGCCGGGCCACTGGTGTTGCCCCCTGCAAGGGGCTGAGGCCAGCGGCTCCAAACCTGCCTGCGCAGGTTTGGACTGGCCGAAGGGCCCCGTCTCTGACGGCTGGCGGGTGAAGCGGCCACACGAAGTGGGCAAGCCGGGGGGTGTGCCATAACTACCCTGGGAAGTTTTCTGGCATTTTGGCCTTGGTGCGCGCTTCGGCCGCACTGATGACGTTGCGCCGTACCAAATCGGTCAAGTTCTGGTCGAGCGTTTGCATCCCGACGCTGTTGCCGGTCTGGATGCTTGAGTACATCTGCGCCACCTTGGCCTCGCGGATCAGGTTGCGGATGGCACTGGTGCCGAGCATGATCTCGTGCGCGGCCACGCGGCCACTGCCGTCCTTGAGCTTGCACAGGGTTTGCGAGATCACCGCTTGCAGCGACTCAGACAGCATGGCGCGCACCATTTCTTTTTCTTCGGCCGGAAAGACGTCAATGATCCGGTCAATGGTTTTGGCGGCGCTGCTGGTGTGCAGCGTGCCAAACACCAGGTGGCCGGTTTCAGCGGCGGTCATCGCCAGGCGGATGGTTTCCAGGTCACGCATTTCGCCCACCAGAATCGCGTCGGGGTCTTCGCGCAGCGCCGACCGTAAGGCAGCGGCAAAACTCTGGGTATGCGATCCAACCTCGCGCTGGTTGACCAGGCATTTTTTGGAATCATGGACAAACTCGATCGGGTCTTCCACCGTCAAGATATGGCCAAACTCGTTCTCGTTGAGGTAGTTGACCATCGCCGCCAGCGTCGTTGATTTGCCCGAGCCGGTGGGGCCGGTCACCAGCACCAGGCCGCGCGGCTTCATCGCCAGGTCGGCAAATATTTTCGGGCAGTTGAGTTGCTCCAGGGTCAAAATTTTGCTTGGAATCGTCCGGAACACGGCACCGCAACCGCGCTGCTGGTTAAAGGCGTTAACCCGAAAACGCGCCAAGCCTTCAATTTCAAATGAGAAGTCGATTTCAAGAAACTCCTCGTAGTGCTTGCGTTGGGAGTCGTTCATGATGTCGTACACCATGGCGTGAACCTGCTTATGATCGAGCGGCTCGACGTTGAGTCGGCGCACGTCGCCATTGACCCGGATCATCGGTGGCAGCCCGGCCGACAAGTGCAAGTCCGACGCCTTGTTTTTGACACTGAAAGCCAGCAGTTGGGTGATATCCACAAAACCCCCTCATCATTTGTTACGTCAGCGAGATTATGACCACGATTCAAACCCGGCTCAGCGCGGTACGCGACCGAATCACCGACGCCTGCCAGCGGGCTGGACGCCGCCCGGACGCGGTGACCCTGTTGGCCGTTTCCAAAACCTTTGGCGCTGACGCCGTGGCCGCCGCACATGCCGCTGGGCAGATTGCGTTTGGCGAGAATTACATCCAGGAAGCGGTTGAGAAAATAGGCCAGTTGCGACACCTGCCGTTGCAATGGCACTGTATCGGCCCGGTGCAGAGCAACAAGACGCGCTTGGTGGCCGAGCATTTTGACTGGGTGCAAACGGTGGATCGGCGCAAGATTGCGCAACGCCTGAGTGCGCAGCGCCCAGCCCACCTGGCGCCGCTGCAGGTTTGCATTCAGGTCAATGTGGACGGTGGAGCGACCAAGTCGGGCGCGGTACCGGCGCAGGCACTGGATTTGGCGTTGGCCGTCGCTGCCTTGCCGCGCCTGCGCTTGCGCGGGCTGATGTGCATTCCCGAGCCTGCTGCGGATTTTGAAGCAGCTTGCGCAGTATTCAAAAGGGCTAGCGCCTTGTTTGATGCGTTAAATGAAGAAGGCTTGGGGCTCGATACCCTGTCGATGGGCATGAGCGCCGACCTGGAAGCCGCCGTCACTTCGGGCAGCACCCTGGTGCGCGTGGGCAGCGCCATTTTTGGCCAGCGCGACTACGGCGGCGGCCAGCACGCTTGAACCGCCGTTGCATGCGCCAAACAGGCCTCGACAGTAACGGTTATTTGCTGTTTGTGGCATAGTTTCGTCACGACACCCGCAAGTAACGGCGGGTGCTGCCGCCAAGGACTCCAGATGACATCGCAACAAACTTTCATTCGTCGACTCATTTTTTGTGCCATGCTGGTGCTGAGTGCCACCGCTGCGCTGGCCGCTGGCACGGTTGACGTCAAACAAGGTGCCGCGCTGCAAAGCCATGGCGCATTGTTGCTCGATGTGCGCACGCCGGGCGAATTTGTCCAGGGCCATGCGCCGGGCGCCACGCTGATTCCCTTGGATCAGCTTGAGCAGCGTCTGGCTGAACTGCGCGGGGTCAAAGACAAACCAGTTGCACTGATTTGCCGCTCGGGCATCCGTTCGGCTCAGGCGCAGTCAATTCTTGAAAAAGCGGGCTTTAGCAAAGTTGTCAATATTGAAGGTGGCATGATCTCCTGGGCCAAGGCTGGCTTGCCAGTAGAGACTGGTGCGTCAGCAAAATAGGCTGACATCCCTGATACGGCGTTCAAGCCGATAGCATGGTTGTCATGCCGGGCGTGATCCGACGGCCATGAACTTGGGCTGCGCGCGCGGCGGCGCTATTGCGGTGGTCAGGGGCGTGGCAATTGCGCCAGCCAAGTCTCCAGCTCGGCAATCGCCTGGTCGGTCGCCGCAGTGAGCGCTCGTACGCCACCGGGCGCATCGGCACTTGTTGCGCTTTGCCTGGCGATGAAGCTGCGTTGTGCCAGCAGCGCGTCGCCCGTCGAGTGGCGCGCCAGCACGGTGGCACGCAGGCGCACCAGCGCGCTGCTGCGCTCTGGCGCGTCAAACAGTTGACTGAACTCTTCCAGGTCGACCTGCAGTTTCAGTAGCCCGGGTTCGGCCGGGGCTGCCAAGGTGGCACCGGCAGCCCGGGTCGGCGCCACCGCGCCTGGCGGCACCACCGCGCGGCGCTGGCCCAAGCGCTCGCGCAGCCGTTGGTCAATCAGTTGCGCCGGTGGTACGCTCCAGCGCGCGTGTGCGTAGGCCTGGGGTTGCAGTGCGTTGGCGTACATCAGACGGTACAGCAGCGCGGTGCCACCCAGCGCAGCGCCGGCTTGCACTGGTGCCAACTCCAGCGTCGGCAGTGTGGCCATGCGGTCGCCGGCTTCCGCCTGACGCACGCCCGGACCAAAGTCATGGACCCGTACCTCGGCGTCGTTGCGCGGCAGGGCACAGCCTATCAGCACCAGAGAAAACAGGACAAATAGGGCTCTAGCCCATTTAATTAAAGCATTTACAGCTATAAACGACATAGCATTTCAGAGGTAAGGATTGACGTCGATGGGACGGAACCAGTCGTTGACATCGCACTAGCGAAGGCTCGGCACTGGGGCGCTGAAACCTGGCTCGCCCGGGCCCGGACGTGGCGTTGGTTTGCCTAAAAACAAAGCTTGCGGTTGATCGCTCAGGGCTTGGGCCAGTTCACCGATCTGGTGCGTGGTGCGGGCAGCCTCCTGCACTGCGTGTTGCACCGCCGGCAAGGTGCTGTTGCGCAGCGTCTGCCCGGTGGCCATCAGCACGTCGGCCCCTTGGTCGAGTCGGTCGAGCGTGCCGCCAGGCGCCACCATCCGCTGGCTCATCTGTCGAAAGACCAACGCAGCGGCGCGCGCTTCGTCGGCACTGCCACCGATACGTTGTGAAGTCGTTTGCAAACTCGCCATCGTGTTCTGAGCGGAATTGACCAGCGCGGGCCAGCTCTGACGCGCCTGTGCCGAGAGCTGTTGCAGATCCACAGCGGCTTTCCCAAGACTGTCAACAGCAGACATCAGCTTGTGCTGATTCTGCGGCGACAGCAACTGGTTCAGCTGCGCGCTGGACTGGTCAAGCTGGCCCAGCAGACGCTCGCCCTGGTCGGTCAGCCGACTGATCAGGCCCGCCTGCAAAGGGATACGGGCGGGGCGTTGTGCGTCGGTTGCCAGCAAGGCGCTGCCAGGCGTGGTGTCGTCCAGGGCAACGAAGGCCAGCCCGGTCACCCCCTGTACACCCAGGGTTGCAAACGTGCTGGTGGTGATGGGCGCCTGGTCATCGACGGCGATGTGCACCAGCACCTGGCTGCGGGCAACCGGGTCCAGGCCGATGGCCGTGACCTTACCCACCGACACGCCGCGGTAGCGCACGCTGGCTTGCGGTTGCAGGCCGCTGACGTCGACGTTGCCAAATAACTCAAACGTACGCTGGCTGCGCGTATCGCGCATGAGCCAGATGGCGGAGACCACCAGCAACGCCAGCAAGAGCAGGACAAAGCTGCCGGCGGCCAGGGCGTGCGATTTGTTTTCCATAAGTGTGTGCGCCGTTTTTACCCCATCGGGGTGCCAGTGTGCAACAGGGCGCTGGCGCGTCGACCGCGCTCGCCGAGAAAAAATTCCTGAATAAACGGGTGCGGCTGCGCCAGGACGTGCGCGATGTCGCCCTCGGCGACGATGTGTTTGTCGGCCACCACCGCGATGCGCGTCGAGAGCTCCAGCAGCGTGTCGAGGTCGTGCGTGACCATTACCACCGTCAGTCCGAGTTCTTCGTGCAGGGATTTGAGCAGCGCACAAAACGTGTCGGCGCTGCCAGGGTCGAGCCCGGCGGTGGGTTCGTCCAGCAGTAACAGCGGTGGGTCCATGACCAGGGCGCGCGCCAGCGCCACGCGCTTGATCATGCCGCCCGACAGGCTCGCGGGCATTTGGTGGGCGACCGACGGGCTCAGTCCGACCATTTGCAGTTTGACCAGCGCGACGTCGCGAATCAGGTCGTCGGGCAGGGTGCCCAGCTCGCGCAGGGCAAAAGCGACGTTGTCGATGACACTGAAAGCAGAAAACAGCGCGCCGTGCTGAAACAGCATGCCGACGCGGCTGGCCGCACCAGCGCGGGCGAGCTGTGCCGCCGGTTTGCCGAGTACGGTGACCTGTCCGCGCTGCGGTTGGACCAGTCCCAGCATTTGACGCAACAGCACCGTTTTGCCCGAGCCGGACCCGCCCACGATCGACAGCAGCTCACCGCGCTCAATGCGCAAATCCAGGTCCTGGTGCACGACCACGTCGCGCCCGCCGCTGCGGAACATCGACCACAGGCCGTCGATCTGCACCATGGGTTGGCGTTGTAGCGGTGTCGTGCGCTGGGTCATAGGCCGACGTTCTTGAAAATCACCGCTGCCGCGGCGTCGACCAGCAACACGAGCGTGATGCTGGTCACGACCGATGCCGTGGTGCCCTGGCCCAGGCTGTCGGTATTGGGTTTGACGCGCAGGCCAAAGTGGCAGGCAATCAGCGCGATCAGAACACCAAAAAACACCGACTTGCCCAGCGCCAGCCACAGGTTGCCGATAGGCACCACGTCGGGCAAGGTGGCAAAGAAATACGCCGGGGTTACACCCAGCACCAGCTTGGCCGCCAATATGCCGCCGAGCAGCGCCGCCGCCGTCGTCCAGACCGCAATCAGCGGCATGACCAGGGCACTGGCCAAGGTGCGCGGCAGCACCAGCCGAAAGCCGCTGGCAATGCCCATGACGCGCATGGCATCGAGCTCTTCGGTCACGCGCATGACGCCAATCTGTGCTGTCATGGCCGAGCCTGAACGCCCGGCGATCAGAATCGCCGCCAACATCGGCCCGAGCTCGCGGATCAGCGCAATGCCCAGAATGTTGACGATGAACGTGTCGGCGCCAAACTGGCGCAGTTGGCGCGACATCAGGTACGCCAGCACGATGCCGATCATGAAACCGACCAGCGCGGTAATGGGCAGTGCCGTGGCGCCCATGTGGTAGAGGTGACCCGAGACGTCGCGCCAGGGGCCACGCTGTGGCGCGCGCAGCAGGGTGACCAGATCGATCGCCAGCTGGCCCACCAGCCGCAGCAAGTCGGTCAGACTTTCCTGCAGGCGGCACAGCGCCTGGTCGAATTTCAGCAGCAAGGTGTGGCCGCTGGCGCGCTCGGGCGGCGGCGTGGTCAAGCGCGCCACCCGCTCCAGCATGGCGCGCTGGTGGGGCGACAGTTGCAACCGCGTCGGCCATTGGCGACCCCAGTGGTTCCACAGCAATTGGGCGCCGGTGTGGTCGAGCCGACTGACGGCGCGCAAGTCCCAGGCGCAGCACGTGGGCGTCATGTGGGCAGTTTGCATTAGCGCCTGGGTGATGCGTTGCCAGTTCTGCGGCATGGCCAGCTGCGCTGCGTTCCAACAACCCCTCAACACCAGCGTCTGACCATCGACGCTTGGTTGTGGGGTGAGTTCGGGGGCGGTGTCTGTCATGTCAATCCATTCAGGTCGACATCGTAGCGACTTGCATTCAGTGGGGCAAAATGCTCCGGCCGCAAAGGAGTTTCTCGCCATGAGTGCAACGTTTGACTACATCATTGTCGGTGCCGGTACCGCCGGTTGCCTGCTGGCCAACCGCCTGAGTGCCGATGCCACCCAGCGCGTGCTGCTGATCGAAGCCGGTGGCCGCGACAACTACCACTGGATTCACATCCCCGTGGGCTACCTGTATTGCATGGGCAACCCGCGCACCGACTGGCTCTACAAGACCGCGCCCGACGCAGGGCTGAACGGGCGCAGCCTGCGCTACCCGCGTGGCCGGGTGCTGGGCGGCTGCAGCAGCATCAACGGCATGATTTACATGCGCGGCCAGGCGCGTGATTACGATGCCTGGGCGCAGGCTGTGGGCGACGACGCCTGGCGCTGGCAGAGCTGTCTGCAAGACTTCAAACGGCACGAAAATCACTATAAATTGGATAGCTGCTCGCCGTTTTCTGATAAGGGCCAGAGTGCAAAAAAGCTTACAGAATTTGCCAAGACCCATGGCACCGGTGGCGAGTGGCGGGTGGAAAAGCAGCGCCTGCGCTGGGACATTCTGGACGCCTTTGCCCAGGCCGCGCAGCAGGCAGGCATCCCCGCCACCGACGACTTCAACGCCGGCTGCAACGAAGGTGTCGGCTACTTTGAGGTAAACCAGAAAAGCGGCTGGCGCTGGAACACGGCCAAGGCGTTTTTGCGCCCCATCTGTACCGCGCGCGCCAACTTCACCCAGTGGACGAACGCGCAGGTGGCCAGGCTGGTGCTGCAAAAGCAGGCCGATGGACGCTTGCGCTGCACCGGTGTGGAGGTTATCCACGACGGCGTGCGCGTCACCGCCCACGCCAGTGCCGAG
>Ga0210023_1000826_pt1 | contig 22866 bp, 24 predicted proteins | sample CryGeymeta201524_FD_183987 | JGI IMG/M metagenome (GOLD analysis project Ga0210023, IMG submission 183987) | Groundwater microbial communities from Crystal Geyser aquifers in Utah, USA - Crystal Geyser metaG 2015-24 (SPAdes) (version 2) | ecosystem: Environmental > Aquatic > Deep subsurface >... | reverse complement strand
TGACCAAAATTAAAAGTTCGAAACAGTATAATGGGGAGCAGAATTGTTTAGAATATTTGAATTTTGAAATTCGAATTTGTTTAGGATTTAGATATTAGAATTTAGAATTTAAAAAGAGGAAACATGCCCGTTCATTTCAAAAGAGTTGTGATCATCGGCGTCGGCCTGATCGGCGGCTCCCTGGCCCTGGCCGGAAAGAAAAAGGGGTTGTTCGGCGAAGTCATCGGGGTGGGGAGGAACAAGGCCAATCTGGATGCGGCCGTGAACATGGGCGCCGTGGACCGGTATGTCCATGATCCCAAAGAGGTCTGCAAGCATGCGGACCTGATGGTGCTCGCAACACCCGTGGAGAGGATCCTCTCCATCGGACGGGAGACCGCCCCCCTTATGCGAAAAGGGGCCTGCCTCACCGACGTGGGGAGCGTGAAGCAGGCCATTGTCTCGGGGCTGGATGAGATCCTGCCTGACGGCGTGCATTTTGTGGGAGGACATCCCATTGCCGGGAGCGAGGAGTCAGGCGCTGCGGCGGGCCGCTTCGACCTCTTCGAAGGGGCACGGACCGTGCTGACGCCGACCCGTTCCACAGACCCGGAGGCGCTGAGAAAAATCCGGTCCCTGTGGGAGGGGGTCGGTTCCATGGTGGTGGAGATGGACGCCTCCGAGCATGATGTCATCCTCGCGGCTGTAAGCCATCTCCCCCATATGGCGGCCTATGCCTTGGTCAACACCCTCTCCGGTATGAAGGATCGTCATCCGAGCATTCCGTCATTTGCCGCCGGGGGATTCAAGGATATCACCCGGATCGCCGGGAGCCACCCGGAGATGTGGAAGGAGATCTGCAGGATGAACAAGAAGAACATCCTGAAGATGATCGGAGACTATACCCGGGCGTTGAACAGCATTCAGGTGAAGATTGAGCAGGATCGTTTTGAGGAGCTGAGCCGCCTCTTTGAGCAAGCCCGAGGATTCAGAAAGGATCTGTGAGCATGGAACATTTGACGGTTGGAAAATCCCGGGGCATTCGGGGGGAGATCACGGTCCCCGGCGACAAATCCATCTCCCACAGGGCTGTGATCCTGGGGGCGATTGCCGAAGGGATGACCGAGGTGAGGGGCCTGCTTCGAGGCGAGGACTCCCTCAATACGCTCAGGGCCTTTCAGAAAATGGGTGTGGAGATCAGAGACAGCGGGGACCGGATCCTCATCCGTGGCGCAGGCCTTCGGGGTCTTAAGGAACCCATGGAAGTCCTGGACATGGGAAACTCCGGCACAGGGATCCGTCTTCTGTCCGGCCTGCTTGCGGGGCAGGATCTTTTTGCCGTCCTTGCCGGAGACGCATCCCTGAGCCGGCGTCCCATGGGACGGGTCACCCGCCCGCTCCGAGAGATGGGGGCAAAGATTCTCGGCAGGGATGACGGATCTCTGGCCCCTCTTGCCATCCAGGGCGGTGAGCTTCACGGCATAGACTATGTCTCTCCTGTGGCGAGCGCCCAAGTGAAATCGGCGCTCCTCCTGGCAGGGCTCAACGCCGAAGGACGGACCTCCGTGACCGAACCCTCCCTTTCACGGGATCATACCGAGAGGATGCTCCGCCGGTTCGGGGTCCAGGTCGAGCAGAGCGGGACGACTGTATCTGTCAACGGAGTGGAGCGCTTTTCCGGGACCAGGATCAGTGTCCCCTCGGATTTTTCTTCGGCCGCTTTCTTTATTGTGGCGGCGCTGATTGTGGACGGGTCGGATCTCCTCATCAGAAATGTGGGGATCAATCCGACCCGGACCGGCCTGCTTGGGATTTTGAAGAGGATGGGCGCCAGGATGGATCTTGAAAACAGGGATGGCGGCGAGGAACCCGTGGCGGACATCCATGTGCAGACCTCCCATCTTAAGGGGACCAATGTTGCGCCTGAGGAGGTTCCCGCCGCCATAGACGAGTTTCCCATCCTCTGCGTGGCCGCGGCCATGGCCTCCGGGACGACACGGATCATCGGCGCCTCTGAGCTTCGCTTCAAGGAGACCGACCGGATCCGGGCCATGGCCGTCAATCTCCAGATCGTGGGATCGGAGGTGGAAGAGCTTGAGGATGGGTTGCTGATCCTCGGACAGGAGAGCTTGAAAGAGGGGGAATGCAACAGCTTCGGGGATCATCGGGTGGCCATGGCCATGGCCGTCGCCGGGCTCCGGTCCGAACCCGGGATCACGATTCTGGATACCGGCTGTATCCGCACCTCTTTCCCTGGCTTTGAGGAGATGTTGAAGCAAGTTGCAAGGGAGGAAAAATGAAGCGCGGGTCTATCGTGACCATTGACGGGCCCTCGGGTGCAGGAAAGAGTACCGTGGCGAGACAGCTCGCTGAACGATTGGGATACCGATATATCGACACCGGCGCCATGTACCGGGCGATCGGATGGCTGGCCAGAGAAAGGAAGGTCCCATTTCATGACGGCTCGGAGCTCCATGCGCTCCTTGAGAGCGCAAGCCTCTCTTTTGAGGAAAAGGATGGGAGTACCCGTATCCTGGTCAACGGCACGGACGTGACCGGCCTCATCCGGAAACCCGATATGGGAATGGTGGCCTCGGATATCTCAGCCATTGAGCCGGTCAGGAGATGGCTTTCCTCCCTGCAGAGAAAACTCGGCGAGCAGGGGAATGCCGTTCTCGAAGGGCGGGACATGGGCACCGTGGTCTTTCCGGATGCGGATTATAAATTTTTTCTCACCGCCTCCCTGTATGAGCGTGCAAGAAGGCGTGCCGAGCAGATCAAAGAAAAAGGAGATGAGGTTGACTTGGATGCCGTGATCAAGGAGGTCTCCCTGCGTGACAGAAACGACTCCACCCGATCCCTTTCCCCCCTTCGCAAGGCCGAGGATGCCGTGGAGATCGACACCACGTCCATGACCATCCAGGAGGCCGTTGAGAGGCTGATCATGGAGATCCGGACAGGCCGAGGCAAAAACAGGGGATCATAGATCATGGAAATCATTATTGCCGGCCATGCCGGGTTCTGTTTCGGTGTAAAGAGAGCGATTTCGACCGCCTATGAAACGGTGGACAAGGCCGGGGGGGAGGTCGGCACCATCGGCCCGCTTATCCACAACCCGCAAGTGGTTTCCCGCCTTGAATCCGTGGGCGTACGGCCCATAGAGAATATCCGGGATTTCCATGGTGAGGCGCTGATCATCCGATCACACGGTGTCTCCCAATCCATGGTAAAAACAGCGGAAGATGCAGGGATTCGTCTTGTGGATGCCACATGCCCTTTTGTCAAAAAGGCCCAGGAATACGCTCGTCGGCTCAAAGAGGAAGGCTATACCGTGGTGATCGTGGGAGACAAGAACCACCCCGAGGTACAGGGAATCCTCTCCTATGCCGGGGAGTCGGCGCTGGTTGCGGCAATCCCTCAAGACCTTGACGTTCTGAACAAGGTGCGAAAGATCGGGATCATCGCTCAGACCACCACCACATTTGAAAAGTTTGAACAGGTTGTGAAGCAATGCCTGCATCAAGCGAACGAGATCAAGATCTATAATACCATCTGCGACGAGACTCATGTCCGCCAGCAGGAGGCCCAGGGGATTGCGCGGCGGGTGGATGTGATGCTGGTCGCGGGAGGAAGGAACAGCGGGAACACGACACGGCTTGCCGAACTCTGCCGCCTCACCGGGACCCGGACCTTTCATATCGAGACCCGGGATGAGATCGATCCGGCCTGGTTTCATGGGGCCGGCAAGGTCGGGATCACGGCGGGCGCATCCACGCCCGAGTGGATCATTGAGGAGATGATAGAACGGCTGAATCAAATCTCAGGGGAATCCGTATGAAACATGAGACCCGGCGGTCCATGCCATCGGAACGGCAGGTAGGATAAAAAGATGATCATCTCCAAAAGAGTGGGTGAAAACAAAAGGGGCCAAGGGTTCTAAGGATTTTAGGGGTCAAGTGAACCCCGTTAGAGGTTGTCCTCACACTACAAAAATATTGACAAAACCTCTGAAAAATTTTATGGTTGCAAATGAGGGTACATCCGTTGTAAGATACAATATTTCACGGCGATCCTTTTTTCTGCCGTGACGGAAAGGCTTGCCTTTCTGAAAAAAAAATCAGGAGGTTTCAAGGGATTATGAGCGATCATCAGGAAGAGAAAAATCATTCAACGATTGACAATGGCGTAAAGGAGGATCTCAATCCCGGCGTATCCACCCGGGAGGAAGATGAGTTTACCCCCGATCTGATGGCCAAAATGTACGAGGAGACGTTTAAGAACGCCAAGGAAGGATCCGTCATTAAAGGCAGGGTTCTCAAAGTGACCAAGGATCATGTGGTCGTTGATATAGGGTTCAAGTCCGAGGGATTGGTCCTGAGCGAAGAGTTCATGGCCGATGGAGAGTTCAAGATCAAGGTCGGCGACGAAGTGGACGTCATGATCGAACAGGTGGAGGACAGCGAGGGCCAGATCGTTCTTTCCAAGGAGAAGGCGGACCGCCTCCGGGTTTGGGAGAATATTTCCAAGGCTTATGAAGAGACCAGGAGCGTGGAAGGGGTGGTCCTTTCGAGAATCAAGGGGGGCCTCTCCGTGGATATCGGCATCCGGGCTTTTCTCCCCGGTTCTCAGGTGGATATCCATCCTGTGCGGAACCTGGAAAAATTCATCGGCAAAAAACTCCAGATGAAAATCATCAAGATGAATCAGAAGCGCGGGAATATCGTCCTCTCCCGAAGGGCGCTCCTTGAGGAAGAACGCAAGCTGCTCAAGGTGGATACCCTGAAGAACCTGGAGGAGGGGAAGGTCATCAAGGGGATCGTCAAGAACCTGACCGAGTACGGCGCCTTTATCGATTTGGGAGGAATAGACGGCCTCCTTCATATTACGGATATGTCATGGGGCCGTGTCCACCATCCATCCGAGCTTTTTTCACTCGGTGATGAAGTGGAAGTCGTTGTTCTCAAGTTCGACAGGGAAAACGAACGGGTTTCCCTCGGCTACAAGCAAAAGTCACGGGACCCCTGGGAATCCGGGGAAAAGAAGTACCCGGTGGGGAGCCGCGTCAAGGGTAAGGTGGTCAGCCTGACCGATTACGGCGCCTTTGTTGAACTGGAGGAAGGACTGGAGGGCCTGGTTCATGTCTCCGAGATGTCCTGGACACAGAAGATTCGAAACCCATCCAAGGTGGTATCCGTGGGTGACATCGTTGAATCCGTGGTTCTCAATATTGATGTCAAGAATAAGCGGATCTCGCTCGGGATGAAGCAGGCCGAGAGCAATCCGTGGGATATTATCGTGGAAAAGTATCCTGTCGGTGCCAGGATCAACGGCGCCGTGAGGAACCTCACGGATTTTGGAGCATTCATCGGCCTTGAGGAAGGGATTGACGGGCTGGTCCATATCTCCGATATGTCCTGGACCCGGAGGATCAAACATCCCTCGGAGATCCTGAAGAAAGGGGAAACCATCGAGGCGGTTGTCCTCCATGTGGACAAGGAAAAGGAACGCCTATCCCTCGGGATCAAACAACTGGTTCCCGATCCATGGACTGACGTTGCTGAGAAATTCCGGATCGATTCTGTCGTAACCGGCCGGGTGATCAAGATCACTGATTTCGGCGTGTTTGTCGAATTGGAGAACGGAATCGAAGGTCTCATTCATATCAGTGAAGTGGATCTGGATCCGCATGCCAAGGTCGAAAACATTCTTTCCATCAACACGGACATCAAGGCCGCTGTGGTCAAAATAGACGCCGAGGAGCGCAAGATCGGCCTTTCCATCAAAAAATATCTTGAAGGTCTTGAATCGGCGGAGCTCAAAGAGTATATGGAGAGCCATGAGGCGATGCGGACGACCATGGGGGATCTCATGGGAGGATCTTCAGGAACCGAGCCCTCTTCGGCAACTGAAACCAGTGAAAATTGACGGATCTTCGAATCCACAAGGAGCGGAACTTGGATCCGCCCGCCCTATGATCCTCCCTGCCTGCCGGCAGGGGAGGTCGCTGCGTCGCCATATTTAAGAACAGGACCGCTTAGGCTGCGAGGAAAACGACCATGAAAAAGAACGCTGTCATCCGTTTTTTAACTCTGGCCGTCGGGCTTGCTCTCTTTGTTTTCATTACGGTTTTTATCCTTTCCTCAATCCTGGGTAAAAAAGATCATGGTATGGCCGCGCTCGGACGGGAAAAGATCGCCGTGATCGAGATTCAAGGGATTATTCTTGATTCCAAGGATATCCTTGATCATCTGAAGCTTTTCAGCGAAGACAGAAACGTCAAGGGGATCATCCTCCGCATTGACAGCCCCGGTGGCGCCGTGGCCCCGTCACAGGAGATTTATTCCGAGATCAGGAAGATCCATGAGAAAGGCGAGAAGAAGGTTGTCGCCTCTTTTGGGAACGTGGCCGCATCGGGGGCCTATTACATCGCCTCTGCAACGGACAAGATCGTATCCAACCCCGGGACCATCACGGGCAGCATCGGCGTGATTATGGAGATGTCCAATATTCAGGAACTCCTGGACAAGATCGGGGTTGAGAGCTATGTCGTCAAAAGCGGGAAATACAAGGATATCGGTTCCATCACTCGGCCTATGAGTGAGGAGGAGAGCCAGATCCTGCAGAGCGTGCTTGATGATGTCCATATGCAGTTTATGGAGGACGTATCCAAAGGACGCGGGATGGCCATGGACAAGATTAAAGAGATCGCAAACGGGAGTATCTTCTCAGGGAGGCAGGCCCTCGGCCTCGGTCTTGTGGATAAACTGGGCAGTTTTCAGGATGCCGTGGATCTGACCAAGGAACTTACGGGTATTAAAGGGGAGCCCGACCTGATCTACGAGAAAAAGGAAAACCTGAAATGGCTGGACCTTCTGAAAAAGGGGGCGGTCGGGGATCTGATTCAGAAAAAAATAGGCAAAGTGAGTTCAGGGGCGCTTTATCTCATGCCCTGATCCGGCTTGGATCAATTATTTTTCCCCGCTTTCGCAGGTTCTTTGGTCTCGTCTTTGACCGCCGGCTCGGACTCTGAAGAGATGCCGAGTCCATGGATCCTCCCCTCGTACTCTTCCCTGATGCGGTCCATATCCTGCTGAAGTTTATTCACATCTTCCTGAATCCTGTCAGCCTCTTTGAAGAGATCCTGGATGGTTCCGTCATGAAAGACATTGGACTGGCTGTCCTGTGTTCGGAGTGTGTACAACCGATTCCCCATCTTCGCCATGACGCCGTCCATCTCTTTTTTCAAAGTGTTGCTCCTAAGGTTCATCCGGGTCAGTTTTGTTTTTTCCTCTGCCTTGAGGGTGATCTTGGAGGTTGCGGTCTTGATCCCCTGATAGGCATCATCCATGCCTTTTTTGATTTTTTCCCACATATTCATCCCTCCTTTTTTATACAGAGCGACATAACTTTGCATACCTTTGTTGCTTCCTCGTCTCGTCGCTGCGGCGTACTATCAGTACGCCTCACTCCTCGACTTCGTCGCGCCTCGGTCTGCTTTGTTCTATCCCTCTGTATGCGAGTTTATTTATTACTCTATGTGTATAGCAATATCATAACCAAATATATCTCATATTTTCTGTTTTGCAAGTGCGTAAAACACCATCCTTCTTCATGAGCCTGTTTGAGCCCGTTCGGGACAGGGAGAGGCCGGAGGCAGCAACCCCTGGCTACTCTGAGCAGGGGATACAGAGTTTTCTCCCTTTGTCTTCCTTAATCCGGGAGGACATGACTTTTTCGCCGCATTTCTCGCAGCGCAGGCTCGGATAGATCCGGGCCATGGGCGGAGGCTCGTACTCGATTTCATGGATCCTGAGGATTTGCTCATCGTCCGCGGTTAAAATCTCCTCAACCTTCCGCGCCTTGAGTTCCCGGACCCGTTTGACCAGGTCAGGGTTTCGCTCACCGGAGAGATACCTTTCCCAGGCCTTTTTGTCCTCGGGGGATTCCCTGGGTGTGTAATCCACGGAAATCCTGAGCCCTTTGCCGGCGGATCGGCCGAAAAAAGTATAGACTTGTTTGCCGAAATCCTTGAAGATGAGATTCCCTTTGCCGAAGGTGCACCCGGTCATGACTTGGATGGCATCCACTGAACAGGAGTCGTTCTCCACAACGGCCACGATCTCTTCATCCGCGGAGCGCTCGCCCAGGGCCTTCAATGCCGCTTTGGCCGCGCGGTAGCCGTAGGCCAGTCCCGGACAGATGTGCCCATGGAACTCGATCACCTTCCTGAGTGTGTCGTCGTATTCCATATCCGTTCCCCTTCAAGGATCAACGTGTTGTCAAAACCTGACCACAGAGAACACAGGGTATTTCTCTCAGCACTCTGTGGTTATCTCTCCCTCCCTCTGGCGTGCCTCGAGAGGAATACGGTTACTATAACATAGTTATGGGAATCCGGCTATTCTGAATCGGATATTCTCAAGATTGACAGCGGACGGCCGTTTATGTATGGTGTAACGGGTGAATGGCATGGCGGCTTCCCGGCCGAGGACAGAAACCGGGGGGACTTTTCCAGCAGGGTATTTTAATGGACGAATGGATGATCCGGACGTTTGATCTTACAAAAAAGTTCGGGAGCTTGACTGCCGTAAACCGGTTGAATCTCTCGATTCATCAGGGGGAGATCTTCGGCCTTCTCGGGCCCAACGGCGCCGGCAAGACCACCACGATCCGAATGCTGACCACCCTCGCAAAGATTTCAGACGGCCGCGCCTTTGTAAGCGGTATCAACGTGGAGGATCGCCCGCTGGAGGTGAAGAAGATCATCGGCGTGGTGCCTCAGGGGTTGAACCTCGAGATCGAACTCACGGCAGAGGAGAATCTGGACTTTCACGGCCGGCTTCATAAGATGCCGAAGAAACAAAGGCGGGATCGGGCCTCGGAGATTCTCGGCTTTGTCGGACTCGATGATAAAAGCAAGGTCCAGGTCGATCATTTTTCAGGGGGGATGAAACGGCGGCTCCTGATCGCCAGGGCATTGATGCACAGGCCCAGGATCCTGTTCATGGACGAACCTACCGTCGGCCTGGATCCGCAGATCCGGAGAAAGATCTGGGGCCTGATCCAGGATCTCAAGGACCAGGGGATCACCATCCTGATCACCACGCACTACATCGAAGAGGCCGAGGCCTTATGCCATCGGGTCGGGATCCTGCGGAAAGGAGAGCTGATAGCCTTGGATTCCCCGAACGGACTCAAGCGGGATCTGGGCGAGTATGCCGTGGAATGCCAGAACCGCAACGGATGTGATGTCCGGTTTTTCAAGGAGCGCAGGGAGGCCGTGGCCTATGCGGGGAGCTTGAATCAGGACCTGATGATCCGCCAGACCAACCTGGAGGATGTGTTTTTGAATCTGACCGGAGAGAAGATCCATCATGAATAGCCCCGGATTCTACACGATCTTCTGGAGGGAGATGCTCTCCATCCGGAAGAAATTCTGGAAATTTCTGGCCGGCAGCCTGGTCATGCCGTCCCTGTATCTCGTGACCTTCGGATGGGGGCTCGGGCGGGGGATCAACGTGCATGGATTAGACTATCTGGTCTTCGTGCTTCCCGGCATCATTGCCCTCTCCGCCATGAACAACAGCTTTTCAGGCGTTGCGGTCACATTGAATATCAGCAAGCTTTATTACCGGACCATTGAAGAGATCCTGGTCTCCCCGGTAAGCCACTGGTCCATCGCCCTCGGACGCGTTCTATCAGGCTGTTTTAAGGGACTCTTCTCCGCCTTGCTCCTGATCCTGATCAGCCTGATGCTCCACATTCAGATCCGATACAACGCGGCCTTTTTCGGGATCCTTTTTTTAACCTGTTTCATCTTTGCATCTCTCGGCGTTCTGGCCGCCATGCTGGCCAAGTCGCACGAGGACATGACCAACTTCACTAATTTTGTGATCCTCCCCATGTCTTTTTTATCCGGAACCTTCTTTCCTCCCGAACGTCTTCCGGAACCCTTCGCGACGCTCATCATGGTCTACCCCCTGACCCACGCCGCGGTGTCCTTGCGCAGCCTGGTGGCAGGAAACGGCGTCCCCTTCATCTCACTTCTTGTGATCCTCTTTTATGGGGTGGTTTTATTCATCCTGGGCGGCAAAGCGATAAAACGGCTGGAGCTTTGAACCGATGCATCAGCCCCTGTTCTTGATCACTCCCTGATGCTTCTGGATAAAAGAGACAATCTTCTGAAGGCATTCCGTGGCATAGTCTTCGATCATCTCTTCGATCTGGTGAAGGTCTCCGATATTACGGGTCAGGAACCGGTCCAGGAGGTTGTCCTGTCCGATGATCAGCGGGCTCCCGTAGCGTCCGATGCGTCGTGAGAGGACGTGATGGAGGGGGATACCGATATTCCGGTAGAGGAGCAGAATCTCTTTGGCCTCTTTTTCTTCAATTAGATGATCGAGGCGGAATTTATGGATGTACCCTTCAAAAGGGAGGATGCTCTGTCCGGAAAACCTGACGGGTCCCATATCCCGTGGATTGTCGCCATCCAGGTCTTCCTCCCTGTAATGGACGATCAGGAGATCATGGACGAACATGTCGAGAAACGAAAAGGCAAGACTCAACGCCCCGATCAGGATACCGGTTTCCAGAGAGCGTGTGATCCCGGAGATCATGTATCCGGCAGAGCCGCCCTTGAGCGTCAGACGGAGATTTTCGTATTCCTTCTGAAGTTTCTTGATTTCAGCGACCTTTTTAGGTTCAAACTGTTTTTCCAGTGGTCGGATCGGCATGACACCCCTTTCTTCCTGCATTCTGAGAAGGTACTTTCTTATATCACAGAATGGGGGAAGTTCCAAGAACAAATCAACACCCCGCCAAAGATGCGGTTTCTCAATTTAGGATAGGGCCACTAAGTGGTCCTGTTCGTAAATATGGTAACGTACCGAGAGTGCCGTAGAGCAGTCTCATCAAGGCGCGCGACTGCGGCGTACCCCTCTGGTACGCCGCAAGGAGTGGAACGCCGAGGAGACTGCCCTACGGCACTCGAATGCGACCGTATTTACGAATAGGGCACTAAGGTAAGCAGGGCCTTCAGGACGGCGTCCACAGTGCCCTCTGCGGCCTCACAATCGTCCGGGTCCATGAAAAAGAGCCGCCGCGCCCGCTGCCAGGGTTCGGGGAACCCGGCACGAATGAAACAGCGGATTTGACAAGGTTCACGAAATCGGTTTTAATAAGAAGTGCTATGAAACTGGAGATACCCGAAAATTCAAAGGAGTGATACCATGACACTGACGGCTTCCAACATGCTTCCTTTGGGCACGATCGCTCCTCCCTTCACCCTTCCGGACCCGGTGGAGGGGGACGAGAAGCGCCTCAATGAACTCAAATCGGACAAGGCCACGGTGGTCATGTTCATCTGCAACCATTGCCCCTATGTGAAGCATATCCGGGAAGAGCTGGTCAGTGTCTCAAGTGAATATATCAAGAAAGGGATCTCCTTCGTGGCCGTCAATGCCAATGATGCGGGAAACTATCCGGACGACTCGCCGCAACGGATGAAGGAGGTAGCGGAAGCATTCGGCTATCCTTTCCCCTACCTCTATGATGAATCCCAGGAGACCGCCAGGGCCTATAAGGCCGCCTGCACCCCGGACTTTTATGTCTTTGACGGGGATTTGAAGCTCGTCTACCGCGGGCAGTTCGATGATTCGAGGCCGGGGAGCGGAATCCCGGTGACCGGAAAGGATTTGCGCGGCGCCCTGGATCGGATCTTGCGGGGCGAACCCGTCAGTCCGGACCAGAAGCCGAGCATGGGGTGCAACATCAAGTGGAAGTGACCCGCAGGCCGTGTGGGCTGCAGGGGATCTATATTTCAGAAGAGGCATCCGATATCAAAAGGAGATCCATATGGCAAGGGTAGTCCTGATTCTTGCGGATGGGTTTGAGGAAGTGGAGGCCATGGCCGTCGTGGATGTGCTGAGAAGGGCGGAGATCGAGGTGCTGATCGCCGGCCTGCATCAAGGGCCCGTGACAAGCGCCCGCAAGGTCAAGGTCATTCCCGACACGGTGGTGGATTCCATACGGGTTGAGGACTTTGATATGCTGGTCCTGCCCGGGGGACAGCCCGGCTCAGACCATCTCAATGCCGACAGGCGGGTAAGGGATCTGATCAGGGACTTCCATGATAAAGGGAAGCTTATCGGAGCGATCTGCGCGGCGCCTTATGTGCTTGCCGATGCAGGCATCCTCGACGGAAGGCGTGTGACCTCCTACCCCTCTTACAGGGACAAGCTCGGCGCCGCTCTCTATGAGGAGAAGACCGTGGTCGAGGACGGGAACATCCTGACCAGCCGGGGGCCCGGCACGGCGCTCTGCTTCGGCCTCGCGATTGTCCGGAGGATGATCGGGAAGCAAAAGGCGGAGCAGATCAGGGAGGCCATGCTGGCGCCGCAGGTCTGCGAGTGAAGTCTCTTCATCCGCGGGATCGTCACTTTTTTGCTTGTGAACCCATGAACCGTATATAGATAAAGAGATTGAAGGCAAGAACCAGGATGCCCAGGAGGACCTGAATCTTCCGCGTGAGCATCCCGGGATAAAGGACCGGAAGAATGTAGTGTTCTACAAACCCGCCCGAATAGCCTGCCTCTCCGCCCATCATGCGGAGCCGGTTTTCTAATGGGGTAAGCGGGCAGACCCACCCCGCAAATTCAATAAGCGCGGCCCAAATCACGGCCGGCACATGCAGCCAAATGATTTTCGGCCGGCTGAATGTCAGCGCCGCGCCGAAAACCGCGAAGAGGATGAAGGCGACGTGGCCTATCACAAGGAGATCTGCAAGGAGACGGTAGGGCATGGTTTTATACTCCACAAACGCCGTATCCGAATTATTGCATAAAACATGGTCCGTGTGAATAATAAACAACACTCTTCCGCGATGACCCAAAAGATAAGCGATGGTCAAAATAATGTAGTTACAGATTGTAAATCGTATTGACAATTTGTAAAACTGGAAGAGCCGGACCAAATGGAATTTGCCAATGAAGACCCGCGGGGCTTTCTTGCCGGATATCCTGACGGGGCGGTGCTGGATGAGGTCCAACGCTGCCCTCCATTATTTTCTTACCTCCAGGGAATCGTGGATAAAAAAAGAGAGGCGGGTCTGTTTGTCTTGACCGGCTCCCGGCAGTTTGGTCTCATTTCCGGAATTACCCAGTCGCTTGCAGGCCGAGTGGGCATTCTGCATCTGCTGCCTTTTTCGCTGACGGAGCTCAAAACCGGCAAAATAGCGCCCGAAGGTTTGAATGAAATGCTCTTTAAAGGATTCTATCCCCCTCTCTATGACCGTGAGCTTTCACCTTCGGGGTGGTATGCCAATTATGTTTTTACCTATGTTGAGCGGGACGTCCGGCAGATGATCAGCGTGCGGGATCTGAGCGTCTTTCAGAGGTTTGTCCGTATGTGCGCTGCCAGAACCGGACAGATCCTGAATCTCTCCGGACTGGCGAATGACTGCGGTATTACCCACAACACGGCAAGGGCGTGGCTATCGGTATTGGAGGCGAGTTATATCATATTTTTACTCCAGCCCCATCACAGAAATTTTGGAAAGAGACTGATAAAAACCCCCAAGCTTTATTTTTACGATACCGGTCTTGCGGCATGGCTCTTGGGTATCCAGGATATCGGGCAAATGTCTATACACGCCATGCGGGGTTCTCTTTTTGAAAGCTGGGTTGTCAGTGAGTTGTTAAAGGGGAGATACAACAGGGGACTGGCTTCAAACCTTTATTTCTGGAGAGACAACACGGGAAATGAGATTGATGTGCTGGTTGAAAAAGCGGATACCCTTATTCCAATAGAGATAAAATCAGGCCAGACCATAACAAAGGACTACTTTGCAGGGATTAAGAAGTGGCTCAAGATCACTGACAATGTTGCGAAACACCCCTATATTGTATACGGCGGCAACGAAGGCCAAAGACGACTGGGTGTAGAGGTCTTGCCTTGGAGAGATATAGGAAAGGTGTCTGCAAAGGTATAATGTATTTGTTTTTTGCGCTCACAGATTTGTTCTTGAAAGGGGGCCGGAATAAGGGTAAGGTATTCACCTACCCAATAATGAATGTTTTCATAACGTCGGACAGTGCAGCCTTATGTTATTGAAGAGAAAGACGGCCCTAAGTTTTTTTATCAGCGCCTCGATCATTGCCATACTGGTAGGCTTTGAGTATGTCAGCTTCGTTAAAATCAGAAATGAAATCCATCTCCTTGAAATTACGGACACCATCAGGAGTGAGTCCTTACAACTCAGACGGCATGAGAAGAATTTTTTCCTTTACCCTCTTAAGGCGGAAGAGGAATCAGAGGCCGTCTTCAAGCGTATCGGCGTGCTGAAGAGTATCCTGAAAGATCATCTTTCCAAGGACAATACCGGTAGGTTTCCCCGCTTGCAGATCTACATCCAGGAGTACGAGCAGAGATTTAAGAGGATACAGGATTCGATAAAGGACTTGTCATCTGAATTTGAATCCATAAAGGCTTCGTACACGGACTACGCAAAATTCTTCCCGATCATTGAATTGACATTTCTTGAGCATCCCCTTGTCGGGTTGGCATTCATGGAAAAGATATTTCTATTACCCCCCGGCCACAGACTGATTGCCGGGCTGAAAGATCTTGATTCGGAGATCAACCTCCTCAGAAAAAACGGAGAAGATATCATCAACACATCCCAGGAGATGGACAAGGTCGCGAGAGCCAGCGTGGACCATACCATCTCCATTTCTCAGATGGCCATCGTTGTATTTTTCTCTCTTTTCCTGGTCATCGGGATCGGGACGCTCTTCTTTATCAGCAGGAGCGTCGTGGACCGGCTGAAATTCCTTACAGATGTTGTAGAGAAGACAGGGAAGGGAGACTTCTCTCAGGTGAAGGTGCCTTCGCAGAAATGGGGAGGGGATGAGGTGGGCGTGCTCATTGGAGAATTCAATGCCATGGGGATAAAACTGCTCCAGAGAGAAGACGAACTGCGCAGGAAGAACGCAGAATTATACCAGAGCAAAAAGCTGGCCGCGATCGGGACGTTGGCATCGGGGGTTGCCCATGAACTCAATAATCCGCTGAATAACATTTATATATCCGTACAGCGGCTGGTGATGGAAATCGGAGACGGTTACCCCATGATCATCAAAGAATCCATAGACGATATTCTGAGCCAGACGATCAGGGTGAAGCGGATTGTCGGAGACATCCTGGAATTTGCAAGGGGAAGGGATCCCCAGTTCAGAGAGATGGAACTGAATGCCGTGATATCCAGGGCGTACGAGCTGTTGGGCGGCTCCGTGAACGTGGAAAAGATCAACTTTTCCATGGATTCAGAGCCGGATGGCGTTCTGATATCAGCGGATCCGGAACAGATGGAGCGGGTCATGGTGAATCTTTTCAGCAATGCCGTGGATGCCATGCCGGGCGGGGGGGATCTGAAGGTCAAGGTGAAAACCCGCAAAGACCGTGTGGAGATGACCGTATCCGATACGGGCAAGGGGATGTCCGCCGAGACCATTGATAAAATATACGACCCGTTTTTCACCACAAAGGACAAAGGGACAGGGCTCGGGCTTGCGATCGTTTTTAATATCATCAAGAAACATCATGGCGTTATCCTGGTTCAAAGTGAAGAAGGTAAAGGGACTACATTTATGATCACATTGCCCAAAGGGAAAGGGTAGTCATGGCATTCAAAGTCCTTGTCGCGGAAGATGAGAAGATCACCCTGAAGCATCTTCTTTATACGTTAAAGCAGGAAGGATACGATGTTCAAGGAGTCCCAGACGGGAAGGAGGCCCAGAAGAAGATGGAGAGCGGCTATTACGACGTCCTGATTGCGGACATCAAGATGCCCGGGCTGACCGGAATAGAGCTTCTTGAGACGATCAAGGAGAAACGTCTGGAAACCGAGGTGATCATCATCACGGGTTTCGGCAGCATCGGATCGGCCATTGACGCCATGAAAAAGGGGGCATACGACTATATTACCAAGCCCTTTGACCTGGATGAGATCATCCTGAAGGTAAAGAAGATCCAGGAGCAGAAGATTCTGAAAAAGGAGAACATCGCCCTGAAGACCATCTTGGGCGTGAACAGGACGTTCTCTATAATCGCCGAGAGCGAGGGCATGAAGAAGATCTTGAGCCTTGTGGAGAATATCAGGGAATCGGATTGCAACGTGCTGCTCACGGGCGAAAGCGGTGTGGGGAAGAACCTGATCGCCAGAATCATCCATTCCACGAGCAGGAGAAAGGACAGGCCGTTTCTCTCCATAAACTGTGCAACTCTTACCGAGGAACTCCTCGCGAGCGAATTGTTCGGGCATGAGAAGGGCGCATTCACAGGTGCGGTCGCGGCCAAGCAGGGGCTCGTGGAGGTTGCAGACACCGGGACCCTCCTCCTTGATGAAATTGCCGAGATGCCCCCCGCACTTCAGGCAAAATTGCTGAAGGTGATCGAAGAGGGCGAATTCTTCCGGGTCGGGGGAACAAAGCCCATTCATGTGGATGTCCGGTTCATCGCGGCGACAAACCAGAATGTCAACACGCTCATATCCCAGGGGCGGTTCAGGGAGGACCTCTATTACAGGCTGAATGTGATGGAGATCTTCATTCCGGCCTTGAGGGATCGGAGAAAGGATATAGGGCCTCTTACCGCATACTTCCTGAAGAAACACCTGCCCAAGTACAACAAGAAAATCACAGGCTTCTCTCCGGGAGCTATGGAGATCTTCAAGGGGTACAGTTTTCCAGGGAATGTCAGGGAACTCGAGAACATCATCGAACGGGCCATTATCCTTGAGAAGAAGGACTTGATCTCTGCTGAAAGCCTGCCTCAGAGCATCAAGATGTTCCATATTGAAACAGTCGAGCCCAGCAGGATCAAAACCATTGAAAAGCTGAACAGGGATTACGCCGAGAAAGTCCTTGCGTTTGTCGGAGGCAATAAATCCAAGGCCGCAGAGCTCCTGGGCATATCCAGAACGAGCCTGTGGAGAATCCTCAAAGAGGAATAGTGTTCACCACTGTTCCAATCTGAAACACCAAACCCACCCACCTTTTTTAAAAAATCATTTAAAATCAATAAGTTAGCATTTGGCATCCATCTTGCTTTATCAATAGGTAACTTTCTGCAAATGGTTGCAGGGAATGATTGAAACGGAGGCGAAGATGAGAACGAAGCAGCTTTTATACGTGATGAAATCGGATGAGAACCTGGAGGAAGGACTGTCCTATGCCATCGATCTGGCTAAGATGATGAACAAGGGGATTACTGTTCTGCTCCTTTACAACAAGAAGTTACAGAAAAGATTTGAAGACGCCATGATGGCGGTGACCTTTGCCGAGGCGAATGAACATGAGACCGCGAAGGAGATTATGGCAGAGGGCCTGAAGAACGGTGATGATGCGCATGATACGAAAATTGATGACCTCATGCAAAAGTGCAAGACATCCGGGGTGAATGTGAATATCTACGGTGTGACGCTGGATGCCATGAGCGCGGTTAGAAATTTTCTCAAGCAAAAAACGTTCATTGATCTCGTCCTGCTGAGCCCCGGGGTCACGACCAGCGGAAAATGGACCAAAGGGGTGCTGGACAGGTTCGTCAATATTGCACTCAGACCCATCGTGACCATGACCAAAGGCAAAGGCACCGTCTGATTCATCCCATATGAATAACCAGTTTTAAAAGAAAGGAGAGATTAGATGTATCTCTATTTACCGGTCGCTTTAACCAGTGTCAATATTCTTGTCCCTGTGGGCCTGGGCCTGGCTGTGGGCCTGCTCTCGGGTCTTTTCGGCGTCGGAGGAGGTTTTCTGATGACGCCGCTCTTGATCATGCTTGGTATCCCGTCTACGGTAGCGGCGGCAACGGATTCCAATCAAATCGTGGCGGCATCGACATCCGGGACCTATGCACACTGGAAGATCGGCAATGTGGATTTCAAAATGGGCCTGTATCTTCTGATCGGCGGCTTTACAGGAGGCCTTTTCGGCGTGCAACTGATCAAGGTTCTCAAGGCCATGGGCAATGCCGATTTTGTCATCAAGATCACCTATGTATTGATGTTGGGGATCGTCGGCGGCTATATGTTTTTTGAGAGCCTTTCGAGCATGAGGAAGAAGGAGCGGGTGGATTCAAACAACAAGGAATCATGGCTTAAAAGATTTCTTAAGACTCTCCCGCTTCAGACGTATTTTGAGAAATCCGGGGTCACCCATTCGGTCCTGGTCCCTATTGTCTTTGGCGGCTTCGTGGGGGTCCTTTCCGCTGTCATGGGGGTGGGCGGTGGATTCCTGATGGTTCCGGTCATGGTGTATGCCCTGAGGATGCCCATGCATGTGGTCGTCGGGACCAGCCTCTTCCAGATCCTATTCAACTGTATCGAGGTGACTTTTCTGCAGGCCTATACCAATCATACCGTGGATTTCATCCTTGCCGTACTCTTGTTGGTCGGGTCTACCGTTGGGGCGCAGGTCGGAACGGTTTTCGGAAGAAAGCTCAAGGGGGAACAGCTCAAGATCCTGCTTGCGGGGATCGTACTTGTGGTGACCGTCAAGATGATCTTTGACCTCACCCTGAGTCCATCGTTACTTTTAGCACAAGCAGGAGGACACTAAGATGAAAAGCATGCTGCGTATATTTCAGAATGGAATGAAGACTTTCTTGATCGTCCTGGGGTGTCTGGCCCCATCTCAGAATCAGGCGTCGGCTGCGTTGACGGCCAAGGTCAATCACGGCCATATCAATATAGACTTCTTTTATCATGGAAGCACGGTCGGTGTCAGAGGGATATCGGATCCTGGGACCGATCTTATTATCAAAATCACCGCTCCGGATGGCCGCCAGAGCCTGCGGGAAAAGGGCAAGGTCGGAGGGGTTTTGTGGATGAATGTGGCGACATTAAACCTAGAACATGTGCCAGCGCTCTACTTCCTGGGGAGTACAAAGAAGGTCGAGGATATCCTGAGCAGTAAAGATCTGGAGAAGAACCTGATCGGGTATCCGGCTTTAAAAAACCATGTGACTCTGGCGCCTGTCTCAAACGAGGATGAAAGAACCAAATGGTTCAATGAGTTCATAAAATTCAAAGAGGCTTCAAAGCTCTATTCCGTATCCAGCGGGGATATCGCCTTAACAGAAAAGGACGGCCGGCAGAATTATTATACGTTGATGAAGTGGCCCTATCAGGCCTCTCCAGGCATTTATACCGTTACGGTGTATGAGGTCAAGGACAAGAAGATCATTGAGCAGGCAGAGGACCATGTGCTGGTGGAGCAGGCGGGTATTGTTCAGAGTCTTTCCGGCATGGCAAAAAACAATGGGGCCGCATACGGGGTCCTGTCCATTCTTGCGGCCGTGGGTGCAGGCTTTGGCGTGGGCATGATATTCAAGAAGAGCGGCGGCGCCCATTAGCATGGATGGAGGGGCTTTTCCTTGTTACAGAATAAACAGCAAAGAGAGATATTCAACATAGCCGTTCGAGCAGGCTGGAGAAATATATATGTATGAAAATATCGTCGTCGCATTCGACAACACGCCCTACAGCCATGCAGCCCTTTTGGAGGCCGCAAACTGGGTCAAGGCCCATGGGGGGAGGGTCTCCCTTGTTCATGCCGTCTTCTTCAATGAGGAAGAATTCGGGAACGCACCGGAACAACTGGAGAATCGCTTTGAACTGGGGAGGAAAGTCTGCTCCCAGGCCAAAGAGATGGTTAAGTCGGAGTTCGGCATTTCGGCGGACGCCCTGGTCTGTCAGGGGGAGCCGCCGGATGTGATCACCGATACCGCAAGGGAGAAGCATGCAGACCTGATTGCCATGGGGACCTACGGCAGGAAGGGATTCAAGAGGCTGCTTATGGGGAGCGTGACCTCCGGCGTGATCGTCAGCTCTCCCTGTGATGTCCTGGTGGTCAAAAAGCCCTGCGATGAATGTACCGGGGAATATGAGTCCATCCTTATTTCCTACGACGGATCGGTCTTCAGCAAGAAGGCGCTTGATCGTGCATGTGAACTGTCCAAAGTGGACGGCGCAAAGGTCACGGTCCTTTACGTGATCCCCCGGTATGAGGAAATGATCGGATTTTTAAAGACCGCCTCGATCAAAGAAAGCCTTCTGCACGAGGCCCGGAAGATCACGGAAGAAGCGAAGAAGAGGGCATCGCTCCTCGGGGTGTCGGTTGAGACAAAGATCGAGGAAGGGCAGGCCGCGGAGAAGATCATAGAGGCGGCCGACAGCCTTCGCAATAATCTGATCGTGATGGGAAGCTATGGCTGGCAGGGCATGAACAGGGCCATCATGGGGAGCACCACGGAACGGGTCATCATTCATGCATCCTGTCCAATACTTGTCGTGAGGTAATCAATATGAAGGGTTATAGAAATGTCCTTATTGCAGTAAACGGTTCCATGGATGTTCTCGTTGAGGGCCTGAAATTCTTAAGTGATGAATCCTGCAGGGTCACGGTCGTCAAGGTCGTTCCCCCCAATGAAGGAGATCTGGATCTCACAGGGATCAGGAATATCGACGATGTTCTGGACGGGGGCGGAAGTCGTGCGGTTTCCGAAATCAGGAAGGTGGCAAGATCTGAAGGGGTTTTTGTGAAAACACGGCTGGAAGAAGGCGAGATTCATGACAAGATTGCAGAGGTTGCCAAAGAGGAAAGAAGCGAGTTGATCATCATGGGCGGCCATAAGCGCAAGGGGATCAAGCATTTCTTCAGCAAGAATGTTGTGGGAAAGGTCATTCAGCATATATCCTGTCCGGTGCTGGTCGTTGCATCGTAAACAGGTGTTGCCGCCGCCCGCTATGTTTGGGCGATAGAATGTTTATCCTTCAGTCCTCTCCTTTTCCAGATCAAGTAAATAGCCGGGTAGATGGTCAGCTCCAGGATCTCGGAGGTGATGACGCCGCCGATCATGGGCCTCTGAAAAGGGCTTGACTTAATTTGTTTTGTCGAATATACTTCATTAACAGAAATGTTAAGGAAGTATATTTATGTCCATCCGGCAACTTCGCGGGATCAGGGAACTCTATTTCAGCCATCAGGACCTATCTGACCTTTTCGGCATATCCTCCGAGTCGGCCATGGTCGCGTGTTCCAGGTATGTGCGCTCCGGGGACCTGGTCCGCATCAAGAGAAATCATTATATGCTGTCGGAAAGATGGGAACGCCGGACTCTGGAGGAGACATTCCGGATTGCGAACATCCTGCAGGTTCCGTCATATATCTCTCTAACCACGGCATTGATCTATTATGGGTGCACGACACAGATTCAGCAGGACTTTGTGGAATCGGTCGCCGCGAAGCGGACGCGGGAATTCCAGATCCGAGGGACGATTTTTTCTTTTACAAAACTCAAGAAGGAATACTATGCAGGCTTCGTGAAAAAGAGGGGCTTTTTCATAGCCACACTGGAGAAGGCGTTCATTGATGCGGCATACCTGGAAACCATGGGCCGCTATCGTCTGGATTCAGGTTCCATGGATTTCAGCAAATTCGACAAGAAGAAAATGCGGGAAATTCTCGCGGGATACAACGAACAGGTTAGACACAGGGTGGAGGATTTATGCGGGACCTGATCGCACATGAAAGGTTTGAAATGGATGTTCTGGATGCATTGAACTCGCAGAAACTCCTGGAACCCCTGGTCTTCGGCGGCGGGACCATGCTGCGGGTCTGCTATGATCTGAACCGCTATTCCGCGGATCTGGATTTCTGGTTCCTGAAGGAAATCGATATCCCATCCTATCACAGAAGGATGAAGGCATTCCTGAACCAAAGGTATAAGGTCTCCGATGCGCACAGCAAGCGGTTCTCGCTTGTTTATGAATTCCGCGCAGCGGACTATCCGAGAAGCCTCAAAATCGAAATCCGGAAGAAAGCAAGAGAATGCAAATGGAAAGAGGTGATCGCTTTTTCCAGACACAGCCATGTTCAGGTTGTTGTAAAAGCCATGACACTGGAGCAGATGATGCGGAACAAGATTGCGGCCTTCCTGGACCGGGGAGAAATCCGGGACTGCTTTGATATGGAATTCATGCTCCGAAAAGGAGTTGCCATGGGGGCCTCAAGGGAAGAGCTGCAGGCCATGAGGAAAAAGATCCTGCAATTCAGGGCGCGAGATTTCTCTGTGACTCTGGGGTCGCTCCTGGACCGGGAGACCCGGGAGGTTTACAAGAAGAATGGTTTTGAGTATCTGGCTGGGACGGTGAACAGATTACTTTCGAATGGTCATGCTTGACCGGAATATTCACAGATGCACGGTCTCAAGATGGGGGGATCTTGTCAATATCTATCTGCTTTGCTCTTGAAATATTTTCTCTGCTTTTCATGGCAAGCTAAAAGGATGTTTCAGTCCTCCGTCTCGATGACGAGGAGGAATCACCCTTTGTCATCCATGAGGCTCTAAAGGGGATTCACCTGGTTGATCCGGACGAAGAGACCCTGTTCCGCGTTGCCGACCGGGTGCTCCATGAGGCTGAAACGATCAGGTTCAGGAGGCAGCAGGTTGGAGGCTAAGAGGTTCGAAAAGCCATATCTGAAAGTGAACTGGCAGAACATCATCGCTTATTTTTATTTATACGGCATCCGCAGGATGTTTCTCTTTCAGCCCTCTCCTTTTCCAGATCAAATAAATGGCCGGATAGATGGTCAGTTCCAGGATCTCGGAGGTGATGACCCCGCCGATCATGGGTGCGGCGATCCTTTTCATGACATCGGAGCCTGCGCCGTGGCTGAACATGATTGGGATCAGACCGGCGAGGATGACTCCCACGGTCATGAGTTTGGGCCGGATCCTTTTGACCGCGCCGTGCAGGATGGCATCCTTGAGATCGCTTTCCGTATTCATCCGCCCCTGTTTTTTCCATTCCCGGCAAGACAGGTTCAG
>Ga0210023_1000824_pt1 | contig 22940 bp, 9 predicted proteins | sample CryGeymeta201524_FD_183987 | JGI IMG/M metagenome (GOLD analysis project Ga0210023, IMG submission 183987) | Groundwater microbial communities from Crystal Geyser aquifers in Utah, USA - Crystal Geyser metaG 2015-24 (SPAdes) (version 2) | ecosystem: Environmental > Aquatic > Deep subsurface >... | reverse complement strand
TGTTTTAGACGACAACCGGAGCGCATCATGACGCAAGAAATTTACCGAATTGCCGTAAAGCCTCGGAGTTCAGGATATAAGGCACGGAAGTCCTGGTTTTAATTCCCCCGGATTCGAGGGAATTAACGCGGCCACCTCGCCTAGCAAGGGGAATGCGCGGATTGAGTGTTCATGGGCGGTGTAGCATCCGCCCATGCTTGGCGTCATATTCCTCACCCTTCTTGCGATCGGCTTCTTTGCCTTCCTTGCAATCGCGCCGCAAGAGGCAATTCAGATCACACTTGTCTTTGTGTGGGGAATGATGCTTGTGTCTGTCTTGGTCAGCCCTTTTCTCTGAGTGCATCGTTCAGGCGCTTCATAGTCTCTGTAATCTGGTGTTCCTTGGCTTTGATCACTGAACGATCGACGCCCTTCTTCAGCAACTCCCGCTTCTCCCTGCGCAAGCGCTGCACCTGGCGCTCGGCCACATTGGCACGCTTGATCATGTAGGCGTTTGGTTGGCTTCGGATTAACGCTACGGCTTCTGCTATCTTGCCATCCTTGCGCATCCCCTTGACCTCGGTCTCAATCTCATTGAGCTTGTTCACGTTATCATAGAACGCACCAGCCTGACTGGCCTGGCTATCAGCATTGCCAAAGAATCTCCCGGCCAAAGGTACTTTGAAGGTTGGTAATTCCTCGCCGGTCACCACTGCTTTCACCGTTTGCTCCACCTTGGACAACTCACGCCCAACGCCGCCAGTCACTTGGCCAATCAGGTAATCGACCTGGTCTGGTGTCGGGCTCATGACACCGGCGACATACTCGTTTCCGCCTGTGATCAGGTTGATAGCCCCGGCAATCCACTTGTCTAGGGCTGTAGCCGTGTCCTTGTACTGGGTGTGCCCAGGGATAGCCTTGTTGCTTGAGGTACGCGCAATCGGTCTTCCAGTCCAGTCCTTGTTTTCTCGCAAGGCCACAAACGGGTCAAACGCGGTCGGTGCAAATGTCTGCATACTCAGGCCTGCATTGCCGATCGGGTTGAATGCATCCATGAACATGCCAATCATCGACACAATCCGCTTCTGTGGCTTCTCGAATCCACTCAACGCGAACTCAGCAGCGTGGCGTCCAATGCCTGGGATCACATGAAACCCCAACGGCATCGGGATGCTGACATAGCCCTTCTTCGGGCCAATACCAGTCCAGCGAGTCGGCAGGATCAGACTGCGCTCACGAAGGAATTCAGGTGGGTCTTTATCATCAAACCCGGATGCGGCCAGCGCCAACGCCTGGATCGTGCCAAGCAGAATCCCGCCATACACAATCCGCTTGCCAGTCGAGCTCAAGCGGATCGTCTTTGGTTTCCCAGGTTGCATGGTGAACAGCGTCTGCCCCATGCGCGCCGAGCCCTGCATTGCGGCATTGAAGAAAGCATACAACGCACCCGCCTGCTGCCCAGCCTGGCCTTTCCGGTTGAAGTTGACGGTCAGGTTTTTAGCCAACGAGGCGGCTTGCTGCTTGCTCATGCCTGCATCCAGCCCGGCCTTGTAAGCTGACAGGCGCACCGAATTCTCCATAGCACCGTTGTAGTCGCTCAGCCAATCAAATATCCACACTGCGCCTTTACGCGCTTCGCTCACAGGCACTTTCAGCTTGCCGTTAACTGTGAAGATTTTGCCCAGTCTTGAATCCATCCAGGCGTCTGGCGTCAAAATCTTTTGTAGGGCTTCGGCTCGGTCGGTGCTGGTTTTGAACAGGTCTCGAAAGCCAGTCTGCCCGCCTTCCAGCTCGAACTCCTCAAACAGCTGCGCCCATGCAGACGTGCCGCGCTGCCCATTCTGTTGCGCCCGCATGTCGGCATAAATCCCGGCCAAAGCAGACATGGTATTTTTGGCGATCTCGATGCGGTGTCCGGCCAGCGGGGTTTCGCCCAGGTTGATCATGGCGCCCTGCACATCTCGAATCAGATTGACTACGCCAAACACTGGGTTGTACTGGGTATTTACCGCCGAGAAGTAGCGCGTTACCTTGGCACTTGCAGCCAATACACCCTCCAGACTGTTGGCATCCAGATTTTTAAGCGCCGTCACCATGCGCAAGGCTCTGGGGTCTTCCTTGTTAAAGACAACCGCCATCTCCTGAATCTTGCCGTTCACATTCACTTTTGCAACAAGCACCTCGTCTCGGCTTTTGTACATCGGGTCGACACGGTCTACCACGGTATTGGTCTTGGGGTCGTATACCCGGGTGCTTGGTGGTGGTCCAACGCTCCACAGGTCTGGGTCAGGGTTCGCCATTGCCAGCCCCACCAGAGCAGTTGCCACGCGGTTCTTTTCACCACGCACAATCAGCTTTTCTCTCTGCAGGGCAATATTGGCCAGCACGTCAACTACCTTGCGGGTTGATCCAGTCCGGCCTTTGGTCTCTTTACCCTTCACGCTAAAGCCCTGGCCTATTCCCATGCGGCCCTCTTTGTCTTCGCGTTGCAGTGGTATGTAGTTCTGGAACATCTGCGCCCAGGCATCCACCGTGTCCTGACCTTCCAGGTTGTAGTCTACGTAGAGCTGTCGTGTTTGCTTGATGATGGCGTCCACTTGCGCGGCAATACCGGCCAGCTTCTGTGCATCAGATGCTGACAGGTTGGCCATGTAGGTTGCTGCGACCGCGTTCGTCATGCCAGACCCGCCGTCTTGCAAACCGGGCTCATTGGGGTTACGTTGGGCAATCACCCGGTTGGCTTCTGGTGCATGCCTGGCTTGCAAATACTCTTCAACATCGGCAATGGTGTAGCCATCGCGGCCAATCTGCTCCATCAGTGGCTTGAGCGCTTCTTTCCCAAAGTCAGCCACCCGCTTGGCGGCTCGGCCGTGGAACAACTCCTCTTGCAGGTAGACGTTCAAGGCATCGGCAATCTGACCAGCCTTGGCTTTGATGGCATCAACGACACGCTTGGTGTCGATGTGTTTATCTTGCCACTTGTAGCGCAGGTCATCGTAGTAGCTGGCCTCTGGGCGGTAGCTGTAGGCCACTTCATCGCGCGCTGAAAAGCGCAGCTCCATATCGGCGCCAGGCTTGGTGCTTTCTTTCAGGCTTGGGTTTGCGCCAGTTGCCCTGGCCATTGCCATATCAGGCAATGATCCGCCGTGCAGCATGGCGTACCGCCGGAGCGCCTCGCGCATCCATGACTTCGTCACCGATGGGCCAACTGGAACCTGGATGTATGGCATCCCCTCTGAGTCCGTCAGCCCCGTGTTGATGGTTGCTTTAAGGTAGTCCTGATGGAAGCGGCCTTCAAATTTTGGCCCACGGAAAGCCACATCGAAAGCGCCGTCATCCCTTCTGCGCATCTCTACCGTGTTGGCGGCCATGCCAGACAGGGCTGCATCAAACACCTCTCTGGCAGTTGGCGCTTCTGACAAATAATGAGCTGGGACGATCGGCATTTGAAAGCCGACATCGCCATTGTTGGCACGGACATCAAACCCTGCGGTCAGGTACTCTTTGAAGGGTGTGGATTGGTCTGTCCATCGCACAACGGTTGATCCGTCTCGTCCAGTATCATGGACCACGACAGCCTCCCGTAGATGTACTCCTTGCCGTTCCAGTCCGAGTAAGGCGGCGTGGAGTTCAGGGCCTGGATAATTTCCAAATCCTCCTGATCCAAGTCGGTTCCTGAGATCGACATAAAAGTTCTCCTTCTTTTCCTCATCCAGTGTTTGCTGATTATCGCGCACGCTCTTTCGGATGTCAGCGTTCTTCGGATCAAACGCCCCAGAATTCCCTGTGGCGCTCTTGACCTGGGTCGGCTTGAATGCCATCCATGCTGCGGTGTTTTCAACGTCGCCTTCGCTTCGCTCCATAATCCGCAAACCATCGTACCCAGCCTCTTGGAATAGATTGATATTCCACTCAGGGTCTTGGTTCTCATCTTTATCAAATAGCTTCCAAAGCTCGCCCCTTCCCCATAGATCACCAATATGCCTTGCTGTTCTATAACCATCCGATGCTCCAAGCTTCTCTGCAGCGGACTCAATCTTGTCCCAAATGGCATCAGAATAATCGCCATCAACCGTATCCAGTGGATTCAGGATGCTCATGTACAGCGGCATGATTGTTTGACTGGTTGGATTTTCTCCTTGGTTTGCATACTCATCAGCTAACTCATGGCTTTCTGCAGCGAAAATGCCATAGCGCTCAATTTCATAGTCGCCAAACATAGTTGACCCATATCCCATGCGTTTGGCAAGGAACTCAGACGGCGCGTTTTTTGTCCCGTGGTACACCACCAGCGGGCGGCCTTGCGCATCCACTACCTTTGACACGCCATCCGACTTGAAAGTCAAAAGCTTTTGCAATACACTGGCAACATCTCTTGGACTTGTTGAGCCAGACCGCTCGGATGCCTCGGCATCGGCACTGGATACTCTCGGGTTCAAGAGATTTTCTTTGGTGGTCACGCTGTGCAGGTACATGCGTTTTGTGTTGACATCACGATGCACCAGGACAGTCTCGATATTGACCACGCCATCAATCTCGACAGGCGCAGAAAAGTAAAAGCTATCCTCCTCTGAGCCACTGTTTTGCTTGACAAGTGCCCCGCGCTCAATCACATCCTTGGCAGCAGCAAAAGCCACCTTCTTGTACTTGTTAGCGCCACCATGCGCCAGAGACGACTTGGCCGACCGGCCATCCAGCACCACATCGCCGAACCCTGGTCGTGAAGCCAGCCCACCCTGCTTGGCAAACATTCGTTTTACCCACACCACCACATCAGCAAAACCCCCTTGAGGTGCATCGGCTGAATTCAGTTTTGTGATTGGGTCACCGTTGATAATTTTGGCATTGACAGCAGACTGCCAGTCGCCAAACCACGCCTTAAATTCCGGGGTATCTGTCTGGTCTCGCTTGCTGTGCAACAAGTTAGCGCTGTCGGCCTTCTTGGGGTTGAATTTGGCCCAAGGGCTGCGAATGTTCTTAGCATCGAACACCACCACCTGGCCTGGGATTTGGCTGTTGTTGTTCTTTGCGCCAATGTAGCCTGCGCGTGCCAGCCAAACATTAAAGTCACCACGGCCAATCTGCTCTGCCAGATCGGCATCCGGCTCCATCAGCCAAGTACGCCACAAGTCCGTACTCGCATCGTTGACAATACGCGACTCTTCTGGCGTCCACTCAGTCACGCTTTTTCCGTCACGTATTTTCTTTGCCTGTCGCTCGGTTTCTGTCACAGGGTTCACGGCCTTGATCCGCTTAGCCAAAGCCACCAAATCTCGCTTGGCACCAAGGTCAAAAAAGTCGCCTTTTTTAAGGTAGGCTGGAATGATCCGACCGCCCATATCTTGGCGCCCCGTCCATGCCTCGGCATACTGGGGGTCGCTAGTGAAATAAATGCCAGAGCCAAGCTCGTCAACACCACCTTTCCCTCTGCGAAACGACTTGAAGTCCTTGGCAGTAGTGCCGTGATAATAGGTCACACGGGTGTCAAAGCCAGCAGATTCAGCAGCCTGGGCATCGCGCTTGCTGAACAAGGGGACACCGGCGCTCACCTTCTCGCGCATGGCTGGGGTGATTGTGAAGATGCCTTGCTCTTTGTCAGTAAACGTGTTCCCTTCGTTGTCCTTGTCTGCTCCAATTGCCACAGAATCCACGCGCTCCACCTTGCCACCACCCAGCTTTTTCAGCAGGGCGTTGATGGTGTTGGGGATGATGCGGTCATAAAAGGCTTTCATGCCTTCGCCGCCTACCTTGAGGCCGTCACCATTGATTTCGTGGTAGCGGCCATTCAGTGGTGATGTAAGCAGTCTCTGTGCGGCTTCTTTGCCAATGTGGTCTTCGATCTCGCTTGGGGCCACTGTCTTTTCAAGCACCTTGTTGTCATTCAGGTCACGCGCCTTGAGCAGTTGGCGCTCCGGGTCGTATTGCACTTGGCTGATCTGCTTGCTCAAATCATAGTGCTGCGCATTCTGCTCGCCATTGGCAAAAGCCACTTTGTCATAGCCTCCCTCTGCGGCCATGGTGATGACGCGCTTGAGCGCCAGGGTAAGCCATTTGTCGGTGGTGTCGATGAAGGGGGCATTGGGTACGCCACGCTTCTGCGCCTTCCTGTTTTCAAGGGCATCACGCTCGTCATACAGCGCCTTTGTATCAGGCGCAGATTCATCGTGATTTAACTCGTATGCCTTTGCATCGGCGACTGTCTTTGCGCTGAATTTATGTAAATGCACTCGGTTGCGGCCACTGCCTTTTGCCACCCAGTATTCAGGTACACCGCTTGCACTATTGAACTCAACAACTTCGTATTTTTCGCCCGCTGTTCTTGCAAGTGCAAGCTGCTTTTCAACTTCTTCCAGCCGTGCCTTGTCCTTGTCGCCGAATATGAATCCTTCCCTCTTGGCTTGCTGGCCGAAGTCGCTCTGGATTTCTTGCACAAACAAGGTCTTCTTGCTATTGGCATCCACCCTATCATCGACGCGCATGTGGGCCAGTACATTTTTCTGATCCCAGTGGGCGGATTGGTAACCACTGACACCTGCAATTCTTTCCGCTGCGTCTCTCCCGTTTTGCGTTGCTATGTCTTCTTGTGTAACTGGCGATCCATTAAGCCATGTTCCGTAATCTGATAATTTTGTCGGCAGCGTCAGCAGTACCTCTCTGTAATTTTGGCCACCGGGGACAACGTAGGTGGAGAATTTTGGTGGCCCGCCAAAATCCTTCCCGTTATACTTTTCAGCCTGCAATTCAGCTTCTGCTCGCGTGTCGTACACATCGTTTACATTTGCGTCTTCACCGTAAACCTGCCACTGACCATCGTCATTGCGTTCAAACCAAGCGGGTTCCTTTTCAGAATACTCTTTGTCACCCAACACAGTTTCTTCAACCTGCACCCCATTGGCATTCAGATAGCCGGTGATCTGCTCTTTGGTGATCTTGCCAGTTTGTAGATTGAGCCAGTCCGTCAGACCCGACCACTCCAGCTCATCCTGTTTCACAGCGCCTTTATTCACCAAGCCCTTGATCTGCGCAAGCCACCCACCTGCGGCCTGCTGCTTTGTGGCGATCGATTCAATGCCATCGGCCAGTGCGCTGTAAAAACCCAAAGGGCTGCGGGCGCTATGCTGCACCAAAGGCATCTCGGCCTCCAGCCGCTTCAAAGTCTCCTTGGCCGCCTCCACCTGCGCCTGCTTTGGGCTCATGCCCACCGCTTGGTAATTTTCCAGGCGCGTCAACAGTGCGTCCTGATCAGCTTGCGGCATGGTGTTTACGATTTTGAGGCAATTTGACATAAGTCTCTTTCAGGACAAGCAGTCCAGTAATTCACGCATCGTTGCAACACGCTGAGCAATTGTTTGCTCAACTTTCATTTTACCTTTAGGCAAAACATCAGGCGCGGCAATAGGCTCTGGTTTTTCTGTAAACCGGAAGGTTGAGCCCAGATCAGCCATGGTCTGGTCAAAGTCAGCCGCCTGAGATTTGTCCACCCTGGCAAAGCCGTACTCCATTTTGAATGACGGGGCAGCCTTCACAAGGGCAGCCTTATTCTTGACCAGCGCCATAAGCTCTTGGCCTTCTGGTTTTCTCACCAGATCACCGCCGCTCACGGTGGTGCGGGTGGGCATCACTACCTGTCTGGCCGTGCGAGGTATCTGTTTGAAGTCGCTGACGTTGCCGATCTGTTTCACTGGCACGTCTTGTCCCAGCATCACAATCACGCCCGTTGTCGGGTCCAGATAGCCGTCATAGCCTGCATCAAGCACATCAGACTCAAAGGCATTGCCACTGCCGCTCAATGGGCGGGTGGCAGTACTGGGGTTGTAGAGGTTGTCCAGGTCAGCTTGATAGACATTGCCGCCCAAGCCGGTTTCTGGCTGTGGAATGCCGCCTTGGACTGGGCTGTAGAAGTAGACCCGGCGCTTGATGCGCGGGTCGGTGGCTTCTTTGAGTCTTTGGTCTTCGGCGCCGCGAATGCCGGTGCCGTTGCTCAGGCCAGAGAGTTGGCTTAGGCTGGGTCGTTGTCCAAAGTGGATGGCTTGCCGAACCGTTGCTGCATCACTTGGACGGCGCCGACTGCCGGATCCACCCTCTCGGGCGCTGCGCTGGATGCCTGAGAGTTCTCTGGCAAGGGCTGAGGCGGCTGCCGTCCGAAGATCACGAGCCCGTTGCCCAGCCAGGCCTCCGTTTCCTCTGGGGTTGCGTTGCGAAGAATTGTCATAGTCGTAGTCCTTTTTCTCTGGGAATGCCGTGAATACATCGTGCTTCTGTATATTGTAGAAGCCATCAAGTTTGCCGTCAAGCAAACTCATAAGGGTGGAAGTTGGCACAAAAGTAATGTCATTCTGCGCAGCAGACGCCTGGTCATTGACGATGGTCATCATGCCGTTGGCGGTGGACTGGCCCATCAGCACCTTCTTGCCGTTCACCTCGATCTCGCGCAACTTCTGGTAGATGGCGTCCACTTCCTGGATGGTCTTTTTACCAATCGAGATGTTGATGGCCTCGGCCTTGCTCGCACCCTTGAAGTTTCTGGGCGACAACACCACCATCATGTTCTGGCTCAACCCGTAGCCCAAGCCCTTGGCAATGGTCGGTGCGTCGCCCTTGGTCAGCACCAGGACGAATGACGGGCTGGTGTCATCGTAAAAACTGCCATCCTGCGACAAGATGATGCCTGCCGCATCGATGCTCTTGAGATATTGCGGGATGACATCGCGCGCCACCTTTTCGCTGATGCGCAATTGCTCGGCCGGGCTCAGCGAATCCCATTGGGATTTCAGTGCGATGTCGTCGGGGTCAGGGGCTACCTCAAAAATGACGCGGTGGTTCTTGGGGTTCAGCTGGTCTTTTTCAAGCTGTTGCCGGTCGATGCGGGAGCCGAGGAACTGGTCCCGTTCTGCAGCCGTGAGCGCGCCAGGTTGCCCAAGTTCTTGACCATTGCGTCCACCTGTGCCGGCGTCATTTTTGCCATTGCCTGGTCGTGCAAATCTTGCTCCGTTGGCTGATGCTGACTTGAGTTCTTGTCCATCGAATCCTTCTTTCAAAAGTAGCTTCTCGGTGGCGCCGGCATAGTCCTGGCTGGTCACCTTGAGCTTGACGCCGTGCGCCCGGTACAACTCCTGTTCCGGATACCAGATCAGCGCCTGCATGGCCGCCGGCGGAATGCGCTCGCCGTGCGCTTGTTGCACCAGGGCCACAGCCTGGCGCGTCACATCGCGCAGAGCCTGGCGCTCACCGCCGTTGGCCGGAGCGTCTTTGGGCGAATCCAATGACGTGATCATGGTATCAGCCGACAGAACCAAATTAGACTTCTTGCGGATGTCGTTGTCAAATGCGTCGCGGTTTTTCTTGTAGTCGCGCCCATGCGCGCTCGATACCAGCCTGGCCAGGGTGATGGCGGCTTCTGTATCTGTGGCAGCAAGCCGCACCAAGTCAGCATCAAACTGGTCGGCGTAAATGCCATCTGAACCCGTTTCGGACAATGACTTCCGGAAACGCTCCAACTGGCCGTCAAACTTTTCTGGGTTGAACGAGCGCAACTTGCCACGCAGGCGGCCGATCAGGCGCATGAACCACATGTCCATGGTAATCGGCTCAAAGTTTCCACTCAGGTTCGAGTAAAAGCCAAAGCCGATCTTGGGGCCAAACACAGAAGAACCCAGCACACTCTCCTCAACCAACTCGCCATCCACCGCCAGCCCGGCGGCATTGAGCTCGGCCACGGTAAATTCCGTCTGCAAGAACTTGCCCAGCAGATCAGGCCCCATCTCCTGCCACAGCTTGTTTGCCAGCATGAAGTTCTTCTTCATGACGTCGCCCGACTTGCCTGCTCCAACCTCCGGAAAGCGCATGTCCTCAATGGTGTCACTGGATTTCCTGAAGCCCTCGTATTGCTCCATGGCGAAATTGAGGTTGGCCTCCACGTCCATGGTCTGCGACGAGATCGCCATGGCCAGCCGGAATGCCATGCGCGCATGGGGGGCTGTGGCCAACTCGGGGTACTTGACAGCAGCCATTGCCATGGTCCGGCCGATGGTCTGGTCATACCATTCGCTGGTGCCTTCATTGGCGTCGATGGCGGCCAGCGTTTCGGCGGCAATCAGCCGGGCCAGCGTGGTCCGGTCGGCGGCGTTGTCAAGGTCTAGCGCCGGCAAACCTGTCGCCAGGCGCCGGCCCTCCAGCGCGCGCACGGCGGCCGGAATCCCGTCAACCAAAGGCGATACAAAGGCGCGGTTTTTCAGCTCGCCAGTCTGCATGCCCAGTGAAGTCGAGTCGATCTCCTGCTTTGTCAGGCGCAGTCGCTTGGCAATCCGCTTGGCAATTTTGGGGTCCACCTTGGGCGCATTCTCAAGCGCCTCAAGCACGGCAAATGTGTCCTTGGGCTGCAGGCGCACGGTGTTTTCTGTTGACGTGAGGTTGCCAATATCCTTGTGCTGTTTGACGAGGTAGATGATCCGGTCAACATCACCCTCCACCACAATCCGTCCGCGTTCATCAATCTCGTATTTGAAGTCGCCAACCCGCTTGCTATACCGCAAATCCCGGCTCAGGCCAAACTCGCCGGTGTTGAAGTCAGCGCTCTTGATTTGCTTTGGCTTCAGTGCCACAAAAACGTCACTTGGCTCATTGTTGTAGTTGCTGTAGCCTCCGCCATCGTCGACCACATTGCGGATGATGGCGCCATCATTCTTGAGTTTGATGGACTCCTTGACTACGCCGTCGGTGTCGTTCCAGTGGTCGTCGGCTGGCTGCAAATAATCTGCACCTTCAAACTCATCTTCTGGAGCAGCCAGGGTCTTGGCCAAGGCACGCGCCTCGTCCTCTTCCATGTAAATCTTCCCGTTAAATTCAACGGGGTCTCCGCCACCGTCCACCACCTTCCATAGGTGCTCGCGTGAACCGTTCCACAGTGCCCCATCAAAGTCGTCCTCGTTGGGGTTGCGGATATTCATGAAGACGGCGTAGACGCCAGATTTTTGCTCGAACTCTACGTCGCCGAAGTCGTCGATGGCGTTCTTGACAGCCTCTTCCTTGGTCAGGAAGCCACTCACCTCATCGCCGTCTGGCGTGGTGTAGCCATACAGCGCACGGTCTTCAGTGTCTTTGCTGGAGGTTCGGCCTTGGTAGGCATGCACCTCAATGCCAATTTCATTCAATACTTCATCGTCCGTCGGTGGCGTCATATCCTGCTCGCGTGCCCGGCGCACATAGCTTCTCGCCATGTCACGATTGGGTGTCGTGAAAATCCCCAGGTCACCGCGCTTCTCTCCGCCGGGCCGGTTGAATTCCATGAAACCACCCTTGTCAGTACCGTGGTAGACCACTAGCGGCTCGCCATTTTCATCAACAGCCTTTGACACCTTGTTCTCTGCGTCTGCCCACACAGTGCCATTGGGCGTGTTTAGGACATACTCTTGCCATGGCCCAAACCAGGCAGCAAATGAGGGTGTCCTCACCTGCACCCATTGGCGCTCAGTCAGTTTGGTAGGTTGGCCGTTGGGTGCTTTCATCCAGCCATCCGTCCCCTGATATTGGTCAATCACCGCCTGGTACTCCAGCGCGGCGGTATCGCGCGCGCTGTACAAAATGGGCTCTTTAAAGCTCTTTGCCTCTACCTTGTTGCCATCGAGCATCTGCTGTGTCAGCAAGGCCCGGGCAAGGGTGCTCCGTCCTAAACCAAAGGCGCGTGCATCGTCAGTAGCCAGCAGTTTTTTCAGCTTGGCTTCTTGGGATTTTCCCTTGACGTCGGTGAATGCCCCGGTCTCTGGGTGGTAGCGCAGCTTGTCGAATCCAGGAACAAGCTCGCGTGCATTGCGGACTGTTGCCAAAATCAACCGAGCCAGGTTAGCCTCATGCTGCTCAACCGTCTTGGCATCATCCACAAAGCCGTACACCCGTTGCGTTGGGTGCGGCGTCATCACATTTGACTTGCCTGTTCGCAGTGCAGCCGACAACTGCTGCTCAGTCCGGCGGTAAGTGTTGATGCCGCTCAGCGAACTTTCCGGAAAAATAGGGATGTTTCTGCGGGCTGCAAACTCAGAAGCCATTTGGTAGAACGCAGCCCCTAACCCACCCTTGCCAAGGTCAAGCGTGTTGGCGGTAAAGAACTTCTTGCCAGCTTCAAAATGCTGATCAAGCAAAGCGCCGTACTCTTTTCCACTGACCTTGTTTTTGAACGTGACAATGTAGGCTGCGTTGTCTCGGTCGTAAACCTCGCGGTTCACCGACACGTCATAGCTATCCGTGATACCCATATCACTTGCAATTTCACGCAGCGACTGCGTAGCGCCACTCACCTGTGCGTAGCGCCTGGGCCCTTGCCCCGGTTTGTCGGCCAGATCAATCCGACTCAAGTCTTTCCAGCCATTCACTAGGTTCTGCTGTTCGGTCTTGGTCAGGCCGCCAGCCAAATCGAACCCGCGCACCCGCAAGTCGCGTGCTGCCACTTGTCTGTGGGCGAATGCCTGCACGGCCTTCTTACTGGCATAGCCGCTGTTTTCGCCTTGCGCAGGGCCAACCCAAGTGCCCATGATCCCCAAGTCCCATAGGCCGGAAGTTGCCTGCTGGTTCATCTCGATGCGCTCGGTTTTCCCAGCAACGTGTGCACTCGGAACCCGTGCAACCAGTTGAGTTCCACGACTTCCTTTGGCAGTCTCCCAGCCCACAGCGGGGATAGCCTCTTCGGCCATCAGTCCCTTGGTCTTGATCTCTGCAATTGACACATCCAGCGGCTCAATCTCCACCGGGTTGCCATTCATCTCGGCATCAAGCTCAGCCTGCAACTCGGCTTGGAGATCATCACGGTTCGAATACAACACCTCCACCGGGTGCTGCTCGCGCCACAGCTTGGCCAAAGCATTGAACATTGCCGCATTTTTAACAAACAAATCCTCAGTCCCTTGGTAGCCGTGCGTCCTGGCCTCATGGTCAAGCCATGCCTCTTGCTCTGTGATGTCGTCTTGCAGGGCTTCACGCTGGCTATTCTGCACAGCGCCTGGCTTTTTGTTGAGCAACTTGGCTCGAATTCGCGCCTTGGTGTCTGCTATCTCTTCGGGTGTTTTTGGCTTTTGAGACGCTTCTTCTGTTGCTTTATCGACACTAATGTTTGCCGAAGGGCTAACAATCAGGCCAATATCTGATAGAATATAAGAATCCGACGTGCTTAGGTCGATGCCGGGTCCTCGCAGCTTACTGAGGATTCCGAGCTTAATAGCGTTGAACTGCTGCGGTTCAACCCCATCAAACATTGGGCCTTTGATGGGCGTCGGATTTCCATATTCACTGCGCATCAGGTCTACCCCTTTGGGTATCACCGTCTTCACTGACCAATACGGTGCGCCTTGCTTGTCAGTTGTTTTCTCAAGCACAACGGCATGGCCAGAAACTCGGTCGTGCAAAATCGCAAAACTTGGCGACTTCTTGTCAGCATAAACACTTGACGCACTCAAAACAGAGGCCGCAATGTCACGCACTGCACGCTCCACTTTGGCGGCGTCCCCACCCTCAAGGTGAGGTGTTTTGTAAAAGCGCTGCATCGGCTTCTCAAGCGCGTTATCCATGCGGTGCTGCGCGCCATACTGATCTTGCACAGAAACCTTGTGCTGCCCAATGCTGATGCGCACAGGCATCTGTTCATAAGTCAGCGCCCGACCATTCTTATTGGTCACACTGAACGCTGGCAGCGTCATGATATTTCCAGTATTGCTGTCAAAGCCATCTACTTCTGGAACCAGAAAGTTATCTCGCGGTCGCCATTGCTCGGCGCCTGCGCGCTTGGCAAACTGAATCCCCGCGTCAGCGCCGGTGCGCTGCGCCAGGCCTTGGTTTTTCTCGGCCCACAAAATCGCAATCTGCATGGCGATGTCTTTGGCCTTTTCCAGGTCGCGCATGAACTTGTCCACGCTCTTTTTGGACGTGGTGTCGCCAATGGCGTAGCGCGACTTGAGCGCAGCAATGGTGCGCGTCAGGGTCGGCAGCCACTCAGCCACAAAACGGCCAAACAGCCCAGGCTTTTGCTTGGCCAACTTCTGCAGCCAAGCGGCATCTGTGAAGCGCCCACCCTGGAACTCGGCCAGCATCTCGCTGCGCAGCTTCATCAGATCGGACGGTGTGGCCTTTGCAAATTCCTTGCCGCGGAACAGGAAGCCCTCAAAGAAAATCTTGCGCCCCTCGGGCGTCACCTGGTTCCACAACTCGGCGCGCAGTGCCTCCTCTTGTGGACTGGCGGACTTCTCCTGGGAATGGTCACTCTCATGGGCAATAGTCCACTGCAAAGCCATGGTTGGCTGTGACAAGTTGACATGGGTACGGCCGAATTGCTCAAAACCATCAGAGGCAGTGGGGCTGTCGTCCCAGTAAGCCACAGGAGCCACGGTACCCATGGTCTGCGACCAGTTGCTGGCCATGGCAGCAAAACTCTGCAGCACATCAGCCGGTGGCTGGCCCATTTTAGGTAGCTCGGCGATCTCTTTGCTCAGTGCAATCCGATGCGCCGGGACGGTTTCCGCTGCCAAGCGGCGTGTAAGCTCGGCTTGGTAGTTGGCAATCTTTGCGCCTGAGTCGTTGACCAGTGTCTGGTTTTGCGCAACTACACGCGCCACCCCTGTCGGCCCAGAATCTGTTTGACCCGGGTTCGCAGTGGCTCCGCCAGCAAGTCCTCGTCCATCCAGCGCGGATTGTTCAGGTGAATTCCGTCCTGATCCAGCTTGTGTATTGCTTCCTGGCGTTCCAGCACGTCCTTGATCCAATCCAGCGCTTGCCGCTCCAGTTGATCCATTTGTTTGCCCTAAAGCTACATTATCATCCGTCTTTGGCAAAGCCGCAATAGCCTGCCGCGCCAGTGTCACGTTCAAACCACCAGAGCCGCCTGTCAGCAGCATAGCCTCGTTGCGCACCGGGTTCAGCATCAACTGCTGGCCATTGGGCTGCTGAACAACCTGCGTAAAACCTGCCTTGGCCATGCGCTGCATCTGGGCGCGGCGCAAGCGAATCGGCTCCGGCCCAGTATTTGTTGCGGACACGGGTTCGGCTACCACATTCTGCGGTGCTGCCACCAGCTTTAGTTCTCCGGCGGGTGCTTCCTGTTGTTGCGTTTGGGCAGTTTCCCCATTGGCTTGGGGTTGCGTAAACGGCTCAGCGTCCTTGGTCATCCCGGCGCTGGGAAAATCCTTCATGGTCGTCAGCAGCTCGGCAATCGGCTTATTCAGGCGGGTGATCTTGACCGGGGCATCTTGCTGTGCTTTGGCTAACCACTGGTGGTGGCCATCCAGAATATGGCCGTCGCTCGACACCAGAATAGGCCTATCGTTGCCCTTGAATGCCAAAGCCTGCTTGACCTTGGCCGGTGAAAACTCGCGTTGCGTTGGCTTGAGAGAGGTAGCATCAACCGTCTCGGCAGTACCTGTCACGCCACGCGCTGCCAAGAATGTTGTCATCGCCCCCCGATGCTCACTCTTGATCTGTGGCATCTCTTTGCGCGGGATGTTCAGCGTACCGGAGGCAGGGTGGAACTCAGTCCACTTGTTGTTGATCGGGTCGCCCTCCAGCGGCAATTGAGGGAGGGTACCCGGTACCCTCCCTAATTCCGGGTTAGCAGATGCGTCTGGCAGGCCAACAGCAGGCACCACGCCATCAGCAGGTGTCCCTGTCGATTGAGCTCCAGGTTGGTCCACTGCACCAGATCCAGTTCCCAGGCCTGCTGGGGTGTCAGCTGTTGGCAGTCCAGCGCCAGCTGAATCGCCGGGTGCATAGGCATTGGTTGTTCCACTGGGCATCCCATCAATAAATTCAGGTGATACAGGATCAGGCAAAGCTTTGCTCTCACCCGCAGGTAAGCCATCAAAAGTTGCACCCTGAGCTGCTTGGTAAATGCGCTGCTGGCGTGCCAGATCATCTTGCGGGTCAGGCGCTATGTCTTGCCATTGCTGCCCGGCCTGGGCGATCGGGTCGACGACAGGCGCGGTCTTTAGCTCTGGCTTGGCAGCCAGTACAGCGCCAGACAGTGGGCTATTGCCTTTGTCGGTCTGGTCTTTAAGTTTGACAGCTAGCGGGTCGGGTGCAATGTAGGCGCGCACACCTCCTGGCGCACCAGCCACCCCCATGGCTCCAGCGGCAGCCGCTGCATCAATGTATTCGCTTTGTGCATCATTGCTGGTCAAGTCAAGCCCGGCAGCAAATCGCTCCAACCCGGTCTGACCAACTTCCACTGGCATTTCTTTGGCGCCTGTTTTAAGAATGTTTCCGCCTACAGTTTTGGCAAAAGGCACAACACCTTTCCCAGCAGCCTTGTAGGCTTGTTCGCCAAAAACACCACCCATTAATACTTTGTCACCAATAAACTCCAGCGCAGCATGCCCGGCGGCCGACTCAGCGTAGCGTCCCAGATCAATCTGATCCAGTGGGATGCCATTGGCTTTCGCTTCTTCTAGCACCCGCCCACCGGTCTCGCCAAAGCCATGGTAAACCGCCTGCGACGCCATAGCCGCATTGGTTCCAGCAAGTGTCATGGCCTGTTTTTTTAGGTAATTCCTAGCGACCTGTTCACCTTCTTTTTCTGCTAAATCCTTAGCTACATCAATCACGCCCTTTTTTAGAAGGCTCTTGAACATGATGCCGCCAACCAAACCGCCAGCAGCGCCACCTGCTGCTCCAATCGGGGCAGCAGGCCCACTGGCTGCAGCACCAATAGCTGCTCCCGCCCCCATGGCGGCCAGGCCTTCACCCACGTTACCTACCGTCTGCCCTAGTTGGTAAGGCAGCCACTCTGTCGCAACTGCACCAATGCCCTTGTCCCACGCCTTGGAAAATGAATCTGTGTCCTTTGATACGACCTGCTTCTTGGCCTCACTCAAACCCTTCAATCCACTTTCGATCATGTAGTCGCCAATGGTGTCAAGGCCAATCTTCTTGGATGCCACGCCAGCAAGCGTCTCTATCGAGTTACCCATCTCCTTCATTTGGGGGATGTAGTTGCTTACTCCGCGCGTGAAGTTGCCTTGTTCAGGTTCAGCTACATCTGGCTCAGCAGGGGTTGGCTCCGTTTGATACCCGGCAGACAACTCCGCCACCGGGCCGTCGTTCATCAGGTCGTCAAAAGTGTATTCGCGCGGTGGGGTTTTGGCCATGCTATTTCCTGGTGCTTAACGTGCGCTGGTGCCGCGTGAAATCATCTTGCCGTCCTTGACGACGCTGAAGGCGCCGGATGGAGGTGGGTAACCCATGGCCGTCATTACCGCGTCCGAATAACCACGGTCAAGTAACTGCGCCCGAACACCGGCATATTTGTCAGGGTCAGCGCCACGCCCGCTGCGCAACGGGAAAAGCGCCTTTGAAATGGCGCCTTCCTGTTCCGCTTTACGCGACCCAGTTTTAATGGCACCCATTTGCTGGGCTGTCATGGCATAGGCGGTTTTGGCCGCCTGGTCAACCTGCTCCTCGTTTGGCGGCTCTCCTCCCATGAGTGGATCGCCCTTGAGTCGGTCTAACTGGAATGCCAGATTCTTCTGGTACACATCGTTGAACTTCACGCCTTGTGAATAATCCATGCGGCCAGGCTCTTGTCCGCCACCACTTCGGCCGCCTCCGCCAATGCCGCCAACGCGCAATCTATTTGGCGCCGTGTATATTGGCTTACCATTGCCATCAAGCACCGTGTTCCCTGGTGCGACGTTGTGCATCTTACGGCGCTCTTTTTCTGCGTCAATCTCAGCCTTGACATTGGCGGCGTGGACTGCCTTGAAGTTGTCCGGTGTGTAGAAAGCTTCCAGTTGGCTCAATGCTTCTTCAGCCGTTTTTACGGTGCGTTTAAATTTTTGCCCGTTGCTGCTATTGACAGAAACAAAACTGATGCTGCCATCAGGGTTTTCAGTGATATCTTCAATCCTGCCAGCACCAATGTCATTGGCAAAAATCTCCCCAGCCTTCTTTACCACATCAATCGGGGCCATGCCGCCAGAAGTAACGCGCAATTGAAATACAGCATCAGCGGAATCTTTCCATGACAACTCATCTGCCCTGCCTCTGTAATTCAGAAACTGGTCTATTTTGTGATGCTTTAAGGCTGCAGCGGCGATGGCGCGCAAAGTATCTGGGCTGTTTGGGTTGATGGGCTTCTTTGTCGATTGCTTCGAAGAAACCACAATGGGGGCAGCGGTTGCTGGTTCAGCAGGTAATACACTTTGGGTCGGCGCACTATCTGTTGGTGTGGTATTTGCTAGTGAAATAGACGGCGTACTTTCAACCTCTGGGCTTTCTACATCATCCACAGGATTAAGAATACTGGCCACCTCATTTTCAAACTTTGTAGTATTTTCTCGATCGTCGTCATCGCGCTGCCTGTTTTTGCGCACATATTCCCGATCTTCATCCTTGTATTTAATGTCGTCTCGCGCGGCCTGACGAGCTTCAAGTTTCGCATTGCGATCTGACATGGATTCGGCGGCATCCGTGGCAGCATTGAAAGCATTGGCGAAGCCGCCAGCAAAATTTAGTAGACTCATAATGTTCCTTATTTGGCAAATGGGTTATATTGGCCTGTATACATCCCATAGCCAGTCATCAGGGCTGAACTCATGTCTTGGCCAGCCTGTCGGCCATATGCCTGTGAACCGTAAAAATTCCTAGCCTGCAGCCCAGCCACATTAGAAAATAGATTGGACGCATTGCCAAAAGAAGCGCCTGCGTTTCCATAGGCATTACTCATCGAGTTATTGGCGTTGGCAGCAACCGTCAAAGGCACTTGTGCATTGGTCACCGATGAGTTCCCTGCATTCAACTGCAACCCGGCCTGGGTTGCTTGGTTTCCAATCAGCCCCTTGCCCAATCCAACGGCATCCATCTTTCGGGCGTAACCTTGCGTTTCAACCAAGTTTCGTGCTTTGTTGGATGCACCAGCCAAGCTGGCAGCTTGCGCAATAGCTGTTTGATTCCCAATAGCCAATGACCTTCCAGAAGATGGGTTAATACCCATCCTGGCAAGGGCTCTCGCGTCTTGTGCCTTGACGTTTGAAAATCCACTATTGACTTCAGCCATGGCTTTGGCAGCTTCTTGATCTCGCCTGGATTCAGTATCGTAATTCTGCGAATCAGTAAGCATCTGATTCTCAACACCCTGGAACAATTTCCCGCGATTAATTTGCTCATCCTGCAGCGCGTTGTATTTGGTGCGATCCTCCACCTGCCATGCCGATTCGCGCCGTGCGGTATCAGACGCCAGTGCCCTATCGTTGTAGCCATCGCTGTACACCTGCTTTTCAAAATTCAAGCGATCACGCGCAGTTTGTTCGGATTCCGATGCTGCATTGGCTGCGGCTGCTGTTGCTTTGTCATTGCTTTGGGCTGCTCTTTGGGAAGAATTATTTGAAACAATGCCACCCACTATGGCCGACCCAATAACTGCAGTAGCAACGGAGCAAAATTTCAAATCAGCCAGACGATCATCAAATAGATGGTCTCTGGCGCGTAATTTAAAGTGTTTGGTACGCATCATTTCAATCTCCTATCCACTTGGTGTACATCATCTCGCAAGGAATGAATTTTCGACGCCGAAACAGGGCGCCGATGTCTTTGTGCAGTTTGGTTCCCATGAACCAGCGCTGAACGCCGCGGCGGCGCAACTCGGCCTCCAGAGTATCAATAATGAGCAGCGCTCCCTTGGCGTAGCTGTCGCGCTTGCTGGGCACCACAAATAAAATGTCCATGATGGCAGTCAAGCAAGTCTTGTAGTGCAGGCCGGGAGCCACTGTGCAAATCACATAACCAATCAGCTCACCGGCATCGCGCAGCGCCACATACACTAGGGCGCCGCTCTTCTCGTAGGCATCGTAAATATCCCACTGCGGGTCTAGTGGGACCTTGTCCTTGTTAAGCGCGAGCTCGGTGTAATGTGCTCCGATCAAACCTTTAAACTCATCCAATTGGCTTGTGAATGGCTCAACCATGGCAGTAATCATTTGCTTGTCCTGATATCAATAACCAAATGGATGCGGTCTTCTGCACTGTTGTTGATCACCTCATGGTCGACGGCATTCTGAAACCACCAGACCTCGCCAGTGCCCATATAAACCTTTTCTTCGCCGCATCGAAAGACGACACCTGGAGCGCTTTGAAGAACGATGTGAAAACGATCCCAATACTTCGCATGCTCAAAGCTGTCAACATGCGGTAATATCCGGCCACCAGGCTTGATCTTGTTGATCATCGCGCGCCCAAGTCGCTCTCCTCCAACATAAGCCATGAGGTTCATAATCATTGGCCTCGCAGCAGTCAGCGTTTTGTAGGGCGGGTAATCAATGGATTCGTGCTGGTCATAAAAAGGGCCACCGTTACTGGCAGATTCCAGCGCATCCTGTTGCGCCTTGCCAGATCGGTCCTGAAACCGAAGCATGATGGACTCGATCTCACCAAATGGGCCTTGAGGGTAATCACGCAAATATGTGTCTTCTTTCCATAGTTCGGGCTGGCGTCTAATCGCAAGCATCAATGGCGTAGTGTCAATACCTTGAGACAAGAGTAGGAAATTTTCCATAAAAATCCTTTCGCAAACGCAAAAAAGCCGCAGGGAAACCGTGCGGCTGTAGGTGGGGGTGATTTGAAGGCGGCTGTGCTTTATGAAAAGCCGCTTGTTTTAATGCAGGGGCTGTCTGGCCTGCTTTGTTGCTTTGGTCATTCTAACCGATTGCCTTTTACCACACAACCGCCTCAACCTCAGCCTGTGTCGTAGCGGCGTCAATCTGTACCCGAAGGCTCTGCCCTTTGGCAAACTGGGTCTGCACATGCACTCCGAGAGCGGCGCCAACCTGAAGCATCTCAGACTGGTTTAGCGTTCTTACTTGGTTTGTGGCTAGCGTCCAGTCGATCGTGAAGGTGCTTGACAGCTGGGCTAAGGTCACGGCACCTGTGATACGGTTTTGGCTGGTGGCGTCACTGTCAAAAGTAGAGCTGTCCCAGGTGAAACCTGCGTACTCTGCTTGGCTGCGGGCTTGTTTGATCAATGCCCACTGCGCGGCTTTGATGTCGTCTAGGGTGCGGGGGTCTTCCCACTGTTTTGTCAGTGTATTCCATACGCAATATGAATGCGGCGCGCTTCCGACATTCATTAGCGTTCCATTCACTATGCGCCATTGCTTCAGCAGCTCTTCGTCAGAGCAATTAATGTCGCCAGACTCAAACCATAAGGAGTTTGGAATAGCTAACATGTCACTGTCGGTAATTTCAATAAAGTATCTAGCGACGCTAATTGGCGTTTTATTTTCGTCAAGAGTAATGCAAATCATAGTTATATATCACAGATGCTAAAGTTAATTTGCCCACTAGCCCAGAATTTAGTCGTGCCACTGACTATTATTGGACCGGCGTATTCGTTGTCACAGGAAAAGCCCATAGATGAAATGTTGCCATTTGAAAATATAAGCCGAAGACTTATAAAGTCCATTGGTACATACGACCCGGGTTCGCCATCCCAGCCAATTAAGCGAAGCTGCCCAGCCAAGACGTATCTTTTTCTAGACACCTTTCCAACAGGGATAGAAACCGCTGTTGACCATTCGACAGCGCCGTTATCTATGCGAGTGAAGGACAGTTGAGTAGCCAGTGACAGATTTTTATACCCAGAGTCATAAGCAATCGTGCCGTCTGCCCTGAACACACGCAACCCCCAAGAATTTGAAGAACTTGTGCCTAATATGTTACATATAGAATATTCGATATTTCCACTTGAGCAAGCAATCGTACTTGTACGTGTCGCCCGCAAAGTGCCTCCCCCTGTTGCCGGGCGAACTAATAAAATTTGATTTCCAGATAATACAGGGAGTGCGCCCCTGCTGGCTATAGTCCCAGAGCTAACCTCGGAAAAATTAGAGTAATTTTCATCAATACTCTTTGAGTTGCCTATGTTTACAAAACTAAAACCGTAAGCCATATTAAACCTTAAAAACTACAACTCTGCCAGTTATAGTTGAGCTATAGGCGTTTGTTAATTGGATAGAATTTGTCAAGTAAGTTAAATTACAAAACTGCAAGACTAAATCCGTATATATGGGCCATTTTCCATTATTTAAAATTCCAGGCACCGAAATCACAATAGTCTGATTTACTATTAAAGATACCGATGTGCTTAAAACAATTTGTCCAAGATAATCTGACAAATCAACAATAAGTTGACCCGAGGCATTATTTATAATAAGACCAAAGCTCATACCGTCAAGTCTCCAAGCTGAACGCGCAAAACACCACTGGCGTCAAACACCTTGATGGCCCTGGAGTCCATCTCCATGCGTGCGCCACTCACGGCCGTCTTCACGCTGAAATTTGCCGTGCCCACCAGCGCGATCGAGCCAATTTGGGCGCTGCCGATCGCTGCCCCGTCAATATAGGTGCTGACGTTGCCAGAGGTAATAGGGTTATGATTCCCCACTAAATCTTCCGGGGCTGGTGACCAGTCAGTGGCTTTGTTGCCAAACTCCACTTTTAAGTTGCGGATAAAGAAGTACGCCCACTGGAAATTACTGAAATCAACGAAGTTGTACACCGCGCCATTCCCATAGTTTGTGACATTAACAGTCAGCGAAAAGCGTTTCCAGGAGTTGTCGGCAGTTGTGTAGAACGTCGTGGTGCCAGCGTCGCAAACATCGAGTGTCACCCTAACACCTGTAGATTGTGAACCGCGCATATCCCAGGAAACTGTCCACTCTCCATTACCTTTTATCACGTTAGCTACCCGGAGGGTATTGTTGCTATCCTGGTCTCCCACTGCATAAAAACCATAGGGGCACTCGGCATGTACTGCCGTGTAACTAACCCCTCCACTGGGATATATTACCCTTTGTGAGCTGATAAATGTGTTTCTACCTCCAATCACGATCGCCGAATTCAATAGCAAGCTAGATGCCGCTGCATCCATCTGGCTGGCAAGCGTGTTCCCGGCCGACAAAATCACATTTCCTGCGCTATCTTCAATGTTCAGTCCGCGC
>Ga0210023_1000799_pt1 | contig 23291 bp, 30 predicted proteins | sample CryGeymeta201524_FD_183987 | JGI IMG/M metagenome (GOLD analysis project Ga0210023, IMG submission 183987) | Groundwater microbial communities from Crystal Geyser aquifers in Utah, USA - Crystal Geyser metaG 2015-24 (SPAdes) (version 2) | ecosystem: Environmental > Aquatic > Deep subsurface >... | reverse complement strand
CAAAGCGCTTTTTTGGAAAAGATGACGGAAGGACAGGTGAAATGAGCCACACCGATTCCCTGCAAAAGGACATCGTGACGCTGAATCGGCGATTCCTGCTGGTTGTCCAGCAAATGGCCAATGCAAAGCACCCACTCTTGACCCACTGCGCTCCTGGCTGGCTGATGCAGAAGGTGCGCAACATGACGCTTGAGGAGATCGATGATCTTGCAGAGGACATGATCGCCCCTTGCTTCCACCTGAATCTGCACGAGGGGCACTTCGAGCAGATGAAAGAGATCCCTCAAGGGGATCGACGTAAGGCGTACATGGCCAATGTGGTCGCTTCGCGCCCAGCATCTCATGCTTAACAAAACCATCGCACAAACGCAGTCCTATGCCGCGATTCTCATCAGGGATGGGATGCGCATTGCGCTTGCGCATTCCATCACCGGCATCGCGCGGGGCCAACTGCTCGATTTGCGCAAGTCCATCCACGGAGATGATGCGCCAATGCAGGGCCGGATGCCGAATGACACCATGGGCTACATCAAGAGCGGGCAATCGCCGGTAGCGCTCGCAACAGTGGTGGCAGTGTACCTTGACGCCGAAAGAAAACGCAGATCACCGGTCGAGGCATTCATGGACGCTTGGTCAGTCGCAAAGCTGTTTGCCGACGGTGCGACTCCGATAGACATCAATGCGGCCTGGTATGCCGTGCGCGATGTCAAATCAGGCTGGGTCTCATGGAACTTCTGCAGGAACTGCAAGGCCGGGTATCTGCTCGACACCAAGCAAACGAAAAAGACCGACAACTGCCCTTACTGCGGGATGCAAAAACAGAAGCAGCACGAGGTGGCCCAATGAGTCCAATTCGTTTTTCCGCCTTGTCGATGGCTTGCCTCCTTCTCGTGTGCAACCCAAGCGCATTCGCAGGCGATGCGAAGTGCTTTGAACAGGCAGCTGCTCGCTATGGCGTTCCAGAGGATCTGTTGAGGGCGATTTCCCATGTTGAATCTCGCGGGAATCCTTCTGCAAGGAATACAAACAAGAATGGCTCAACAGACATCGGGCACATGCAAATCAATTCTTACTGGTTTCCGATACTGGCCAAGCACGGCATTACCAAATCCCAATTGATGAACGCATGCACCAACACGCACGTTGGCGCATGGATTTTGGCGAACAACATTTCACGCATGGGCTACAGGTGGGAAGCCGTCGGGGCGTACAACTCGAAAAATCCAGTAATGGCCGCCAGATACACAAGGAAAGTCGCGACTGCATTGCACGCAAAAACCAGAAACACAGGGGATCGCAAGTGAACACACGGCACGTTTCAATTCTATTGCTTGTCCTCGTCCTCGCAGGCTGTGCCAGCAACTTGGAGAACATCTCTCAAGAGCGATGGGAGGCAAACATCGGGTATCTGGATGGGAAGTTCAAAGTGTGTCGTGAAGACTGCCCGACACCAACGCCAAAGAAAATTGATGACTCGATCCCCTTGGAGGTTCTGGTATCGGAGATGGTAAAAAAATCCAAATCAGCACCTGTGCCAGCGCTTCCGCCAGAGCCGGTGCAAGAAACCAAGAAAGCCCCTGAAGAGATTGCAGAGCAGCAATACGAGATTCATTTTGACTTCGGCATGAGTCACCCGAACGCCGAGGGTGACAGCGAGCTTCGAAAATTCGAGGAAGGCATTCGCGGCTTGAACAACCGGTCAATCGAGCTGATCGGCAGAACTGACGACATCGGAACCAGCAAATTCAATCGACGGCTTGCCAGAAAACGCGCCTTGAATATTGCCACATGGATAAAAGCACGCGGCATTAAGGCCCAGATTGCACTTTCCACCAAAGCCGAGTGTTGCCGTGCTGCGCCGTATAACAAGCGTGAGCCGGCCTTCAAGGAAAAAAGAAGGGTAACGATTATTTCTCGGCAGATAAGGGAGGGGCAAATGAATAAGTGACTAGCGCCCCCTAAAAAAAAGTTTTCTAACTACACAAGGAATGAAAAGATGAAATCGCAACAACGCAAAAAGCAACTTCTCCTGGCGCTGGCCTTGCTTGTCCCCCTCTCCGCATTTGCGGGCACCACCGGCGCGGAATTCCAAGCTCTTTACACCTGGGTTTTGGGTATCGCAACAGGTTATGCGGCCCGTGCAATCGCCATCGCGGCAATCGTGATCGGCGCATTGATGTCACTGGGTCGCGGCAATCCGATGCCGATTCTCTCCGGTATCGGATTCGCCGTGTTTCTGGCGTACCTGCCGGGTGTGATCAACGGCCTGCTAACCGCAACGATCTAATCGTGCTCTCCAACCCACCCGATTATTGGGTTGGTGGGCGGGATAAATCTGAAAAGGAGAATCGCAATGCTGTCTAACAAAAACTACATCAAGAACCTCATCATCGCGGGCGCATTCATCGCGCTCGGGATTTTTCTGCCAGGTTCGACGATAGCCGACCAAGCAGCATTCACGGCAAACATCACCGGCATTTCTACGGGGATCGGCATCGGCTGGCTCATCAAGACGGTCTTCGAACAAAAGCCGGCAAAGCAGGAAGCATAGGAGTCTTGGCGATATGGAAACTGGTTACATTCCCCGGACCCTCGACCACCAAGAGAAGTTCTTTTTTTGGGAAGCTGACCAATTCATTCTTGCCGTGCTGATTATTGGGCTTGGCGTGTCACTGGGGATGATGCTGTCCGGGATCATCGGCGGAGGTCTGGTGGCATACGCCTATGGGCGGTTGAAGTCAGGGAAGCACCCCAGGTTCGCCGCTCACCTCATGTACTGGTGGCTGCCAAGCGCCATTTCTTCCAGGACTCGGACAACGCCCACCTCCGACTGTCGTTATTACTTAGGCTGACATGACACCTCAACACATCGCTTCGACGCACAAAAAAAAGGCGGCCGAAATCTCTTTTCTCCGGCTTGTTGTTGGCGGACTGCTCGTCCTTTCCGTCATGGAGGGCTTTCTGATCTCACGAACACTGGGGACAGAAAAAACCATCGTCACACCACCGCACATCGAGAGGAGCTTCTGGGTGTCTGCCGATGGTGTATCGAAAAGCTATCTTGAGCAGATGGCTTACTGGTATGCAGGGTTGGCGCTGTCTGTGACCAAATCAACTGGTGAATACCAGAAAAAGCTATTCCTGGAATACGCAAGTCCGCAGAAACAAGGGCAGCTTGCGGCTGAAATGACGGCGCGTCTGGAGTTCATGGAAAAGAACTCGGCGTCGACGCTGTTCACTGTGCGCGCAGTCAAGGCGGATGAAAAGCTCATGCGCGTGGCCATATATGGCGACCTTGAGACATACGTGCAGGACAAAAGAATATCCATCAAGCAAGTGATTTATGTGATCGCCTTCCAGAATCTGAATGGAAGAATTTTTGTTACTGAGTTCAAGGAAACAAATGAAAAAGACATTTTTGGTATCGGCGCTACTCCTCAATAGCCTACAGGTTCAAGCGGCCCAGATTGTGTTCCAAGGGTCGCCAGCGGATGCCACGACCGCAGTGATCTCACGACACGAGCCGAATCTGATTACCGTCGATGGCCGGAAAATCCGGCGTATCCATGGCGCGGAGGGTTTGTTCACCATCACGCCAGAGCCTGACACCGGCTCAGCCTGGATCAAACCGACATCCGATAAGCCGATGATGAGCGCGTATGTCACTGACGAAGACGGACAGCATTACAAATTGCTGCTGAAGGTCGAGGACATTCCCGCTGAAACGATCATCGTTCGCGGCAGAGGGTTGAGAGGCTCTGCCATCCCTTCGAGTGGAAAGAACGAACCGAGGAACGACGACATCATCAATGCCACTGTTGCCTTGTTCAATGACCACGGTGATCGCAAGAGCGAGGTCATTCCCCTATGGAAAGGCACGCGATTCGAGCTCGTGCGGATCATCGAGCTGCGCGGATTGCGCGGCGAAGCCTATGTTCTGACCAACACATCCGACAAGCGAATCGTCATGGACGAGCGCGAGTTTTATCGTCCCGGAGTGCAGTCCGTGTCAGTTGAGAAGCCGACGCTGGAGGCCGGACAGTCAACTCGCGTCATCGTCATCAGCGAGGCCGAATAATGTCAATTTCCGAAAAGCTTGCCAGCATGAGCCCCAAGAATCGGCAATATCTGCTATTGGGCGGCGCTGCCTCGGTCATATTGCTCCTTTCGTTCTTGTCGGCATCCTTGCTGGGTGATCCTGCGCCCCAAGTGGCCACGTCCACCAGTCAGCAGGATGCCGAACCCACCAATATTGCAACACCCGGGGCGGCCGCCGATCCAAAGGATATCTGGATGGAGCAGTCATCGGTGCAAATGCAGCAAATGAACGAAGTCATCAAAGGGCTGAAGGAACAGATGTCCACCATGGAAGCGTCAAAGCCTGAAGCTGGTGCGACCACGGAATCGCTGCTACCGCCGCTACCACCGCTGGTTCAGCCTCCGCAGCCACAAGCGACATCCGTGCCCGAGATTGAACCGATTCCTCAAGAGCTGCCACGCGAGCCTGGAATCGCTTCCTTCGAAGTAAGCCAGGCGCCGGTGCAGACCAAGGAAGACACACAAGACACGAACATGGGTTACATCCCTGCCGGCACATTCGTTCGTGTCGCGCTGCTGGGCGGCCTGGATGCACCGACTGGCGGGCAAGCGCAAAACAATCCTCATCCCATCCTGATGCGCGCACAGGACAACGCCTTTCTGCCGAACAGGTATCGGTTTGAGGTCAAGGAATGCTTCGTACTGGCATCGGCCTATGGCGACATCAGCTCCGAACGCGCGATCGCACGGCTCGAAAATATCTCATGCGTCCGCAATGATGGGAAGGCAGTGGATGTGCCGGTGAAGGGATATGTGGTCGGTGAGGATGGTAAAGCAGGCATGCGCGGTCGCCTCATCAGCAAACAAGGGCAGGTGTTGGCAAATGCGCTTCTTGCGGGGATCGGTTCTGGCATCGGCCAAGCCTTCCAGGCGGGAACGACGACGCAATCGGTGAGCGCACTTGGATCCACTTCAACCGCCAATGCAGGCCAACAACTTCAAAACGGAATCGGCATCGGTGTGGGTAAGGCGCTCGATCGCTTGAGCCAATACTACATCGGTCTTGCCGAGAAACTGTTTCCCATCATCGAGGTTGATGCCGGCCGAACCGTGGAAGTGGTCTTCACGAAAGGTTTTTCTTTGGAGACAAACAAGCAGGATTCAACAGGGACATATAGTGATTTGTGGAAGAGAGCAAGAAGCGTGATGGGCGATGCTGTGCCTATGAATGATGTCAACCAGACCAATCCATAAGAAGAGGTACCAATGAAATCGAGTTTGAAAATTCTTGCAATTGCGCTGACTGTGCTTGCAACAACTGCCCATGCCGGTCAGGACGAATCGAATCTGGAGGCGATCGGCAATAAGCTTCGCACGCTCTATCCGGCAACCCAGATCAACGATATTCGGCCATCTCAGCTTGAAGGGATCTATGAGGTGGTGATGGGGAAGAATGTCGGCTACACAGACGGCGAGGGGCGCTATTTCCTCTTTGGCCACGTATTCGACATGCAGACGCAACAAGACCTGACGCAGCAACGCATCGACGAGCTGAATAAGGTGAACTTCTCCGAGTTGCCCCTGAAGGATGCGATCAAAAAGGTGCACGGCAAGGGGCAACGCAAGCTGGTCGTATTTTCCGACCCGGACTGTCCTTACTGCAAAAAATTGGAGCGGGATCTTCCTCGGCTGGATAACGTCACGATCTACACATTCCCGTTCCCGCTCGAAGGTCTGCATCCTGATGCACCTCAAAAAGCCAAGTCGATCTGGTGTTCAGCAAAGAGGCAGTCTGCATGGCATGACTATCTGGTGAGCAACAAGCAACCGACCGCAAGCCAGGATTGCGCAAACCCGATAGATCGCAACATTCAATTGGGCCAGAAGCTGGGCATTAACGGCACGCCAACCCTTGTGGCAGAGGATGGCCGGGTTATGCCGGGTGCTGCATCAGCCGACCAGATCGAAAACTGGCTGAACCAGAAAGGGGGCAAATGATGCGCACCTTACTACCACTTGTCTGCCTTTTGATGGCGGGATGCGCCGGTCTCGACAGTGAGAGCCACTTCAAGTGCAAGGCACCTGAAGGCATTGGATGCTCTTCTTTGTCTGGCACTTATGCCAACGCCATCGAAGATAACCTGCCCGGTTCTCCTGTCACGAAAACCGCGACTTACGAAAGCGGTGAAGAGAAAGAGCGCGCCATATCCGGCGTAGCTCCGAGCACGGGCACCCCGATCCTGAGCGAGCCTGTCGTTTTGCGAATCTGGGTTGCACCTTGGGAGGATGGCCGGAAGGTATTGCACGATCAAGCATATCTGTATGCGGTCGCTGATCCCGGCCATTGGCAGATCGAGCACAACAGAAAGCACATTTCTGATAAGTATCGCGTGCTTACCCCATTCGTGCGAAAGGAGAGCGCCCCACAGGAACCCAAGCTGCGGCCTCAATCCTTTCAGCCGAATGGCGCGGATTCGCAATCTCAAAATAGCGTGAACTAAAGTGTCTTTATTCAAATCTCTCAAAGAGATCTTTCTGCACGAAAGATATGGTCGGCCCGATGCGATTCCGCTGAATCTGATTCAGCAGTTCGCCAGCTTCCCAAAGTTGACGGGCATCCTTCCATACTTCGGGTGGATGGAGAACGAGCGCATGTTCATCCTGGATCAGGGCGGATTCGGAGAGAAAGAGCAATTTTCCATTGGCTTCTCCATCGAGATCGATCCGCAGACTGGCGCAACGGACGAGATGGAGAAGATCCTGACCGGCCTTTTTGACTCCTGCATGCCTGATGCAGGTATTCAGATATCGCTCTATGCCTCGCCTGACATTCAGCCGATGCTTGAGCGGCAAGCCGCTACGGTCAAGGTTGCGGAGCTGGCCGAGATTGCGCACCGCCGCAACAAGTTCTATATGGGCGGAACGGCCAAATCCCTCTTCAACAACCGAACATATCTGTTGCGCAATTACCGGTGCGTGGTGTCAGTCTCGCTGCCGCTGTCCCCGTTCGAGCAAGGCGATATCGAAAGTGCCATCCGGGTCCGTGAGAGTATCCACGCGACCTTGCGTTCTGCATACCTCGGTGGTTTTGACTGGACGCCAGATCACTTGCTTGAGTTTGTGGCCGATTTCTTCGATCACCAGCGAGTGTTCGCACCGGAGAAGCGTCGCGAGCTGGATGTGAGCTATGACTCGGAAAGAGTCCTGCGGGAGCACCTGTCTAACCGCGAGATCGCCTCATGCGTGAGTGATGAAGGGATTCGATTCAGCAAAAGCGGCGGCAGTGAAACCGTCATGCAACTGTTCTCGGTCAAGAACTACCCCAAATACTGCCGTCTCAGCCACATGGGCAGCCTGATTGGAGACCAATACCAGGCGGCACTTACGATGCCCTGCCCATTCCTCATCACGATGGGGGCGATTATTCAAGACCAGGAGTCCGCCAGATCATATGCTCAGATCAAGTCAGCACGTGCGACCCAGAGTGCATCGTCCTATATGGCGCATTTCCAGCCCGAGTTGCACGACAAAAAGCGCGACTGGGGGGTGGTGGTCAATGCCTTCGATAACGGCAAGGGTACGGTTCGCCTTTATCACCAACTGCTGCTGCTCACCACCAAGGAGGATGCCTCTCGCGCAGAGTATGCAGCTCGATCAGTATGGAGAGCGCGCGGCTTTGACCTGGCGCGCGACTACTACCTGCAACACCAAGCGTTCGCTGCATCCATGCCCATGACGCTGGGCAGACCGTTGCAGGCCGATCTGAAGACATTTGGACGGGCCTATACCAAGACGCTCGACAATGCGGTGATGACATCCCCCTTGATCGGAGAATGGAAGGGCACGAAGAACCCCCTGATTACCCTATTCGGTCGGCGTGGACAGCCAATGGGGTTTGATCTGTTCGACAACACCGGTGGTAACTATAACTTCGCTGTGGCCGCTCTCTCTGGCTCAGGCAAATCGGTGTTCGTGAACGAGCTGGCCTATCGGTACCGTGCAGCCAACACAAAGGTGTGGATCATCGACGTTGGCCGTTCATACAAGAACCTGTGCGAGCTGATGGATGGCGAGTTCATCGAGTTCGCTGATGAACGCCAGAATTCGCTGTGCCTCAACCCGTTCTCTATGGTGCAGGACATCAACAACGACATGGAGATGCTGCTTCCCTTGCTCGCTGAGATGGCCAGCCCACGGGAGCCGCTGAACAACTACTGCTATTCGGCACTGGCCAGCGCAATCAAGCAGGTATGGGAAGCCACCGGCAAGCGGTCAACTATCACAAACATCTACGACTTGCTCCGAACCGGCAAGTTGAATGAAGACTCCGAGCGTGAGCAAGAGCTTGCCAAGATGGCCGTCGCGCTTGAGCCATTCACAAGTTATGGCGCCTACGCCAGCTACTTCGAAGGTGAGGCGAACATTCAATTCACCAAGGATTTCGTGGTTCTGGAATTGGAAGAGTTGAAGAGCAAGAAAGACCTTCAGGCCGTGGTGATGCAGATCATCATGTACCGCATCACTCAGGAGATGTACCTGGACCGCTCCCGTCGCAAGATTGTGATTATTGATGAGGCGTGGGACTTGATGGGTAGCGGAAGTTCCGGACACTTCATCGAGGCTGGATACCGTCGTGCCCGCAAGTATGGCGGCGCGTTCGGGACGATCACACAGTCCATCGAGGACTACTACAAGTCGGAATCGACCAAGGCGGCCATCAATAACGCGGACTGGCTGTTCCTGCTGCGCCAAAAACCGGAAAACATCGACCGGCTTGGAAAAGAGGGCAAGCTCACGATTGACGACTGGATGAAGCGTCAGCTTTCATCGATCACGACCGATCACGGGAATTATTCAGAGATATTCGTGCATAGCCCCATGGGCTCCGGAATCGGGAGGCTCATCCTCGACCCCTACTCGATGATGTTGTTCTCGACGCATGCTGATGACTTCGAACGGATCAAAACGATGCGACAGCAACACGGCATGTCTACCGATCAGGCGATTGCAAAATTGCTTGGAGAGAAACAGAAGGTGACGCACCGTCGAAGAGCATCCGATCTTGCTGCATATAACGAAACCCACTGAACGGAGGATGCAATGAGCACGAATAAAACGAAATTGAAGCGAAAGGTTGTGCAACGCATCGTTCAGCGATGCAAGGAGGAGGGCAAGCGAGCCAAGGAGATTGCCGCCGAACTGAAGATGTCTGGATACAAGGTTTTCGTTGCCTCCTTCTGTTTTTGCGAAGAGGTGGTGTTTTTCGACACAACGCACGGCCTGCAAATCCGTGTGGTCGCCTGAAAGGATTGGGGCAATGTCATTGCGTACACATATCACTACCGGGATTCTTGCTGCCGCTTTTGCAATTGGCTCTATTGCCGGGTGGAATCATTTTCATTCATCAGATCCAGTAGCCAAGGTAGACATTCTCGGCATCATCAACTCGCAACAAAAGAGTCTGGCTGCAAGGCTCAAACCGGGCATGGACGAGAAAGCCCAGACGGCACTTATCGACGAGGCCGCGCGCTTCGGGAAAAAGCTTGATGCAGCACTCACGCAGGTGGTGTCCGAGTGCCGATGCACCCTTCTCAATTCTGCAGCAATTGTCAGGGATGCGCCGTCCGGTGCCTTGCGCGACTACACGCAGCGGGTTACTGAACTCGCGCAGGACCAAAAGTAGCCATGCGCTTTGCTTTTCCCCTGATCTGCACCTTGTTGGCGGCATCGATGTCGATGGCGGCGCACGCCGTCGAGGGCAGGGACTACCCGTCTGGCATCGGCTATTCATCCGAATGGAAATGCGACGGTCAGGGGAAATTCAGTTGGTACTGTGACGAAGAGCAAAAACAGACTGATGGGCAAGCCAGCGAATCCCCACAGAAACAGAAAAAACAAGAAACACGCGAAGAGATTGCGGTCAGGGAGTTGGAGCAAATCCGAAAGGATCTCGATGCGAAGAGGGCGCTTGCCGTCGTCCATCCCACCCCTGAAAACATCAAAGCCTATATGGCGGCGCAACAAGTCGAGATCGAGCGCGCAGCATACTTTGCGGACGTGTGGCGCCGGGTGTTATGGCAAAACGCGGAGCTGAATCTCGGGATGAAGGACCCGATGAACAATTCCGCCATCAAGGTCAAGAACAGGGAGCGCGACAAGGTCGAAACCGACACCATGACCGCTCTTGCCAAAGAGTGGGGGATGTTCTTCTTTTTCAAGGGGGACTGCCCGTATTGCAAACACATGGTTCCGGCACTGCAATGGCTGACGCGCTCATATGACATGACTATCCTGCCTGTCAGCATGGATGGCTCATCTATCGAGGGACTTCCTCCGGCAGTTCAGGATAACGGCCTTTCCCGGAAGCTGGGAGTTGAGGTTGTTCCATTGTTCGCGCTGGGAAACGTGAAGACAGGAAAAATGCTCGTTATAGGGTCTGGCGTGCTCTCGCTTCAAGATTTCGTGGAACGAATCTACGTTCTGACACAAACCAAGCCAGGCGACCTTTGAAAGGGGTGAACCATGTTCTGTAAGAAGCCAATTGCCATTGCCGTAGCGGTATCGATGCTGATTGCCACGCCGGTCAGCGCAAATGTCGGGGCAGGTATGAATAACCTGTTTAATAGTGTGGGTGGGTTCGCCAACACAACACCGCCGACTGCATACAAAGGGCAGACGAGGAATGGCTATTCCGGTGGCGGGTTCTACGCAAGAACACCTGTCAAGAATTACCAACTCATAACGGCTCAAGCGCCATCTTTAAGTATCGGTTGTGGCGGTATCGACTTTACGGCAGGATCGTTTTCGCACATCAATGAGGCCGCCCTTACTGCGATGCTTAAGAACATCGGCACGTCCATCGGCTACGCCTTCCTTTTGGCCATCAAGTCGTCCATGCCTGAAATGGCCAGCTTGTTTGAGTATCTGCAAGATTTAGCCGCGAAAGCGAACGCCCTGAACATCAACACATGTCAGCTTTCAAAGGGCGTTCCTCTGGTCGAAGGGGGGAGTTTGTCAGAGAACTTGCAGGCAACTGCGGGTCAGATCTCCGGAAACGCCACGAACCTTTATAACGACACGATGCAGGCTCTGAAGGCAACCAAAGATGATTCGGCAAAGCAAAACGCGGCTGTCAATGCTGCAATCGCCGCAGACCCCTCAAAGAAGGAGTTTTACAGGCCAGGCAACGTGGTATGGCGCGCCCTCAGCAAGACATCCGGCCTTGATAAAGAGGACAAGCAATTGGTCATGAGTTTGACGGGGGCTATCGTGATCGATCCGCCGACTGGATCTGGTACAGGGGATGGTAGCAAGGCGGGGGCATGGCGTTATATCGAGCCGACTATCAAAGATGTTTCTGAATTTATCGGCTACAAAAATGAGACCGCCGGAACGGTCAAGCTGCTCAAGTGTGACGAGGTGGTGGATTGCAAGAAGCCAAAGACCGTGGACAAGACCATTACCTCATTCCGCGCGATGGTGTCGACAAAAATTGATGCCTTGCGCAACAACCTCAATTCCAGGAGCACGCAAACCGTCTCTGCTCTCAAGCTTATCGAGGTTTCCAACGTGCCTATCTGGAAGATGATCGCAACGCTCCCAAAATCAGATACAAGCACTATCGAGTTGTACAAGAACTACATTGCTGTTGATGTTGCCTACACCTATGTGGAAGGGGTTCTGGACCTTGCAAAGCAGATCAACAACAGCGGACAGGCCCAGCCCGCCGCCCCTGATGCAAAAGATGCGCTTGCAAAGCTCGCCACACAGCTCGATGAAACCTCTGCCTATCTGCACAACAAACGAGTGGAGGAGACGAACAAAGTCATGAAGACCATCGAGATTGAGCGGCAACTGCAATTGCATCATCAAGCAATGGTTGCCGGCATACCAGTCCAGGCATTCACCTCAATGCAGGTTTTCAAATAAGCCAGACCAATACGAGCGAAGAAGGCGACCAAGATGGTATTCGAGATATTTTCCTACTGGAACATGCGCGAACTTGAGCTGGTGTTCAATGCTGTCGCCTCCATTGTTGGAAGCGGGGATTACACTGGACTGATGCGCACATTGGCAATCGTAGGCTTGCTGTCAATGGCTATGGCCGTACTGGCTGGCTTCAGCCAGCTACCAGACTTTGGTAAGTGGATCATCATGCTGGCCGTTTTCAACGGGATGTTGCTTGTGCCGAAGGTAAATGTTGTCCTGGTGGATCGCACGGGAACGGAGGCTCCTCGTACAGTGGCGAACGTGCCGATAGGGCTTGCCGCGTTCGCTCACTCGGTCAGCCATATTGGGGATTGGCTGACCACTACCTTTGAGACCACATTCTCGCTACCGGGGGACATTCAATTCCGCACAAATGGAACATTGTTCGGCCATCGTGTTCAGCAGGAAATCCTGCACACAAAGTTCGATAATTCGATCCTCAATTCGAATCTACTGGAGTTCTACCGGGAATGCGTGGTGCCAGAATTCGACACAGGCTACATCGTGGCGAGCGAAATGGCCAAGTCGAATGACATCTGGGGATACCTAAACGGAAAAACGAATCCCGGGCGGCTTGTGACGATCCGCGCCGTTCCAGGCTCGACGCCCGCCGCAGGCACATACAGTTGTGATGTTGCATACACCCACCTTGGAACGCAGATCGACTACGTGAATACCAAGCAGATGACTGCAATCGGGCGGAGATTATATCCAAAAATGCCGAACGCTGCCGCAAACGCGGCCATACAAAGCACAATCCAGACATCGACCAATTACATGCTGGGCATATCCAAGAGTGCGATGGATATCACCAAGCAAACGGCGATGAGCAATTTCATGATCGATGCCCAGTATATGCTGCCCGCCCAGATTGGCGATACTGCCGGCGCCGCCGCTAACCTCTCGCAAGCTCAGGCCATTCGCTCAACCAGCGAGAGCTATAGGCTCATGGCGAAGCTGGCCGAAAGCACGATGCCCAAGATCAAGAACCTGGTTGAGATCGTCCAGTACGCAATTTTCCCGATCATCATGCTCCTGATCCTGATGGCCGGCCATAAGGGAGGCTTGGTACTGAAAGCTTACGTGATGAGTTTGGTCTGGATTCAGCTTTGGCCTCCACTCTATGCAGTGATGCACATGATTATGACCATCCACTCCCAGGAACTGGCGGCCATGACAAGCGGCATGGGATTGTCGATGGCTGAATACAGCCAAGTGAATAATGCCTACATCAGCGACGAGGCGATTGCCGGCATGATAGCGGCGACCGCCATCCCAATGATCGCCTCGGCAATCGTGAAGGGCGGGGATGTCGGAGCACAGGCAATTGGAAGCATGGTGGCACCGACACGCGAATCCTCGCAGGTAGCTTCGAGCATGGCATCCGGTTCCTTCACCATGGGGAGCGCGTCGCTTGGCAGTCAGTCGGCAGATAACTTGAGTATGGGGCAGGTAAATACGAGCGCATCGCTGAATCAGGGAAGAGTTTCAATTACCAACTCGGATGGCGTGAAACATACTTATGGTGGCAATTCTGAGATCATCAATAATAGTGAGGCATTCCAGAATATTGGGGCTAACTTGAAGGCCAGTGGGAGAACTGCCGGGGCGCTGACCCAGACAGGTGAAAGACTGGATGGCGCTGCCATGGCATACCAGTCTGCCGCAAGCGATAGTATTGCTGCCGCCAGAGCACAGTATGCCTCCTATGATCGGTCTCATGGCACTGGTACTCGATCTGGAACAACTTCTTCTACTGGCAGCACAGCACAGTTTACGCAGGCGTATGAGGCCGAACAAAAGCTGGCTGACAAGTTCGCTAAGGAACATGGCTTGAATCAAACACAGATGGCTGAAATTCAGGCTTACGCTCGCGCCGAGGCATCTGGAGGACTGAACATATTTGGGACAGGTGCAACTGTCTCAGGAGGAGTTCAGACAGCAGGAAAAAGTAGTTCAGCCACTTCACAAAATCAAAAACTGGCCCACGAACTTTCCCAGCAGAAAGAATTCAAGGCGGCCGTTCAGCGAGCCGATACGGCATCGCGCGAAACAGATTTTGCAAAAAGCGAAGATGCGGGATCGAAGGCGGCCAGGGGCATCAGGGCTAGCTTGGATGAAAGTACGGCATACGTCACATCAGCAACCAGTACGCATACGACAGCAGATTTATACAAGGATGCTGCATCCAGAGTTAGGGAAAATGCGGCCGGGTTTGACGCTAATGCCAATAACCAGTTTATGGAGTGGATGAAAGGGCGGGTTAATCCGACCACAGGCAAGAATTTCACCCCCAGCGACGTGGAATCCATGTCTCGTACTGCCCCTGAAGACATTGGGAAGTATGCACAGCAGTTCGTTGATGAAAAGATGGTGCCCGAGATTGACAAGAACATTCCGAAACCGACCAACAACATTGAGGCGATACACAGCAAAAACGCTGGCGAGGTCGGCACGTCAGGCGACGCACTGACAACACATAGCGGGAACATGGAGGCAGTCAAAGGCAAACAAGACAAGGCGGGTGTCACTATTGGGAAAGGCCCGGCTGACACTGTGTCTTCTACGGCAGGTCAGATGCTTAATCGCGCGTCCCAACAGATCAACCTCGGAAGTAGTGGAATTACAGATAAGGGGCAGCCGCTGAAAGATTCGGTCACTGCGAACACGGATCCTACGCGTCAGAACAATATGGGGCTTGCAGCGCAGAACGCTGCCGCATCGGTATTGCCTGAAGGCACCATGAAGCTTTTGGATGCGGGAGGTATGGTCAGCGCTGACTCTGGCAGGGCCAAGCCATCCGCAGACAGCTTCAAGGGTGACTTGGTGGATGCGGCAATTGATACTGCGATCTTTGCCGGGTCGATGGCGATTGGTGGGCCGGTTGGGGGCAAGTTGGTGACAAAGTTAGGCGGAGAGGTTGGAAACCTTGCCGTAAAGGCTGGGAAATACTCTGGCGATGCCGCCGAAGCAACCGCAATGAAAGTCGCAGAAGTTACGGAACGGCGTTTAGCAGAGAAAGGGCTGGAGAAAGAAGCTGCGGCGATGGCCACACCAGAAGCGCGAGCGGCTACAAAAGTTGGCGCCGAGAAAAACGGAGCGAAGGCGGAAGTGGTGGCGCAACAAACTGTTGAGGGGGTAGCCAAGATTGGCGGCGTAGTCGCAGGTGGTGCAGGCGCAAATCAAATCACCGGCGAGAACGGAGCGCTTAATCAACCCATCGTACATCCAGCAATTGAGGCAATTAAACAAACCGACCAAGCGGTGCTGGATATTGTGAAGCAAGAGACTCCGCCAACATCAAGGAAGGGTGAGTAGATCTCGCCCTAAAGGACGGGGATTGCCGCGCAACCGATCAATGAATTCCGCTTCTGCGAATGGCCCTGACAATTTCATCCTCGCGCTCCCTGGACTCAGCCACCTCCTTGTAGATTTCCCTCCAGGTGTCCGGGGTGAAGTCTTTGGCGTTCTCGGCTTGGCGGCGCTCAATCGGCATGGTGGAAGGCCATAGATACAGATACGCAAAGATAATGGCTGCAATGACCAGGATTTTGAAAACGGAGACTCCGGCTACGATAAAAATCACAGGAAAAAACAAGACATAGAACCAAGATTTGACTACGCCTTCCTTGGCAAATCCATCACAAGATGACTTCCAAATGCACATCACGTCATACACGTACTGCTTGAACCAATGATCCATGTACACCACGGTCGCGTAGTTGTACTTGCTCGGTATGATTATATCCGCGTACACCGGCAACCCGCCCAACCAGGTGCGCCCACTGTATTTATTGGCCTCAGGCAAGTCGTCGTAGCAGACTAATTTACGTTCATATCCGATGCGGATGTACTTCGGCTTCTTCGGTTTTGCCGAATCAGTTGGATGCTTCACAAGGAAGCGCTGATTCAGCTTTCCAAGCTGCCTGGCGATCCAGATCAATACCGATGCCGTGCCGATCGCACACACCGCCAATATAAAAATTCCCAATCCAGTCATTTTCTTTACCTCATCAACTAAGCTGCCAGCCGTTGCAGCGGTTTAATCTTCGGCCCCGGCGCTTGTTTTGCCTGCCACAAGTCAAACTGAGTTTGCATTCCAAGCCATACTTCCGGAGTTGTGGCCAGCCATGCGGAAAGGCGCAATGCCAAATTCGCTGTTATGCCACCCTTGCCATTAAGGACCTTGGATAAGGTCACTCTCGATACTTGCAGCGCCTGCGCTGCGGTCGCCACCGTCATTCCTTCGGGGATCCACTCCCGCAAGACTTCACCAGGGTGTGGCGGGTTATGCATTCTGCTCATGTTCATTTCTCCTAATGGTAATCCTGATAATCGACAATCTCGGCATCTTCTGCATTAAAGGTATATGTCATGCGCCAGTTGCCATTTACTGTTACCGAGTAGTGTCCCGCCTTATCGCCTGTAAGTTGGTGAAATCTCCAGCCCGGTGCATTCATATCATCTGGGCGCCTGGCGTTGTCTAGCATGGTCAGCATCAGTCGCAGTCTTACAGCGTGCTTGGGTTGTATTCCTGCCTTACTACCGGTTTCAAAGAATATTTTGAGTCCCTTATGCTTGAAAGATTTAATCATGTTTTTTTAGTGTAAATAGTAAATTAACAGATGTCAATATGATAAAAGCAACCCCAGCACACCTGAAGATCAACAAAGAGGCTTCAGATTTTTTTAGAGCATCTACAGCACGCCTGCCGAACGTCTGATAGAAATGAAGCGGCCACACAGCACCCACAGAGCGCCTGTAGAGCGTGTGCATAAAATGTCCGTCTAACTCACGTGTTCCCCAGAGCATCTACAGCACGCCTGAGTATTTCGCCCTTTCCCCCTCACCCTACCCATCCCTCGAAATACGGTTCAAATTTGGACCGTATTTCGAGGATTTCTTCTTCCCAAAGAACTAGACTTCGATGGTCAATCAAATCGAGGCGGTGTCGCAATGGGGAAAAAGCAAGCCATCAAAATAGATTCATCCGCATTCAAGTTCATTGCAGAGCTGGATATATTCGGTCTCTCCTTCATTAAGGATGTCGACCTGTTTCCTCCCGATGCCGAATACGAAGTGCTGGGTGCCAGGGCTGCCGAATTCATGGCAGATTTGCCCCACTGCTCGCCTTACGCGATCTCGGCCGGGGATATAAAGCCTCGCAGGTTTGAGTACAAAGGCAAATTCATCCAGTTCTCACCAAGCCCCAACGGACTCCCGACTATCCGCGATTACGATGTGCTGATCTACTGCATCACCTGGATCGCAAATGCCGCGCTGGAAGGCCGTGATGACGATGTTGGGTCAACCTATGAGTTCGAGGTAGAGGACTTCTACAAGTTTTCAGGTCGCTCCCAAAATGGCAATCGCGAGGAAACTTTCACGCAAGGGCTGGATCGGCTTGCCGGCAGCACCGTTACGACCAACACAAAGCCTATTGGGCTAGACAACCAATCCTTCAATTTCGTTGAGCACTATCAGCTGGATCAGGACGAAAGAGGGCGTTTGAAGTCGGTCAGAATCAAGATTCCGCACACGTTCTATTGCCTTGCGCATAACGAGTTCTTTGGCACAGTCCATTCGGACTATTTCACGCTATCGGCCGCTCGCCGACTGATCTATTTGTTCATCAAACAGCTCTGTGGTAGCGAAGAGAAACTGCTGGTGCCGTACTCAAAACTGTACGCTGTAACAGGCTCAACCTCCCCGCTGCGCAAGTTCCTGCCGGTCATCGACGAGCTGGTGACCAAGCCGTTGCCGGAATTTTCGTCTGAAAAAATTGAGGAGGCGGAAAAATTGTCTTTTGCCTTTTCTGAATAAAGATTTGGTGCTTACTAGATGATTTTTCCGGCCCTAACCAAATGAAAATAAATAAGATAAATTTTCCGGTCAGACTAGACGGAAATTCCGTCTAGTAAATATTCCGTGCCAAAGAAGACGAAAATTCCGCATCAAGACGATTTTTCCGCCCTGGTCAAATGGGGCAATTTTGCACGCAACCTATTGAAATTACACTAGATGATTTTTCCGCTACGGTCAAGAACAAGTCGAAACCCGAATTCAAATTCACCGCGCCGATGGAACCTGACGGCGCAGAAGTAAGATTAGGCCTAAACAGGTTAATCCGCGAGGTGAGTAAATGCTGGTTGTGAAACTACTTATGGAGGATGTATGGAGTCGATAAACGAAACTGTGGGGCATACCGCCGGGAAAACAGAGGAAGCAATTCAACACCTGCGGAATCATATTGAAGAGCTTGGTGTGAAAGCGACAGAATTGTGCCAGCAGCACTTCGATCGCGTTATGGCTGAAAACAAGCTGAAGTCATGGGATGACAAGAGCGTGCTTTTCGTACAAACGCGGGTGCGCGGTAACAGCCTGACAGCGAATTGGTATGTGATTGGATGGTATGGGTCGAAGACAGCAAAAACTCGCCGTATGACAAAGAGACTCATCGCCAAACAGAAGGGCGACTATGGCTACAACATGGCCGTGTTGCGCAAGTTGGCCAAGCATTGGGAAATGGACATGATTGAATCCATTGAGCCGAAGCTGAGTGAAATTCGCCGCAGGGTCTTCCTGGTAAACAAAGCAATCATATCGCTCAATCATTTATTGCGAATTGAACAGAAATGAGCGAGCTTGGCCAACTCATTCGGTCGCTGGCGGCGCTCTCGTGGCGCTACAACACCTTCCGTGGCCGGTGGACTGATATGCCCGACTCAACTGGCTTGTGCATCGCCCTGGGCATCCTGTCCTTCGCTTCCTGCGTGCTGGCGGTCTGGATTGAATATGGCTGGACGGTTGCTGTGGCAATACCGGCAGTCTGGCTTGGGAGCATCTGGCTATTTGCTTCTGCTGATGGCGGTATGGGCCTGAACAAGCGCCTCATGTCCGCAGTCTTCCTGCTCACCATACCCGCAACGCTCGTCCTCGCGCCGATCGGGAGCGGGCAGCCAGCAATCGAAGTCTTGGTGGGGGTGTACCTCTCCGCGACGATCCTCACACTCAAAGCAAGGGAATAGCGCATGGCAAAGTCGTTTGACTGGGAGAACCCTTGGCGACCGAATATCGAAGCCAAGATGGCGACGATATGGGGCGGGGCGGCAGCGGCAACCATCATGGTCGGCAAATACATGCCAGTGCCCATTCCAATGAAGTTCAGTGCGATTGCCGCGCTCGTGTGTACCGGAATGGCTGCATACCGCGGCCTTGCAGCCTACAACCGCTACGTGGGCAGCTCACGCCTGACCAACTATGGCTTCGAGTTCATGACCATCGAAGAACTGGCGCAGAAAACCGAGGAGGCGAAGAAAAAGAAAGCGGTTTGGCTGGGAGACGGCTTCGACTGGACGGACATCGAGGCCCAGAAGATGCACTCGATGATCGGGCAGGGCATCGCCAAGACCATCGGCAAGATATCCGATGAACACAAGCTGAACGGCGCGTACTGGCTGCATGGCCTTGACGAAGAGTCCGAGCGCCACATGAGTCTCGACAATCTTGTTGGTCACACCGGGTTTGTCGGCACCACCCGTGTGGGTAAAACGCGCGGCATGGAACTCCTGATCGGTCAGGCCATCCTTCGCGGCGAATGCGTCATTGTCATCGATCCCAAGGGCGACCATGCCCTGCAGGAGAACATGAAGCGCATTTGCGAAAGGATTGGTCAGCCTGAACGCTTCGTCTATTTCCATCCGGCGCACCCCGAGAAGTCCGTATCCATCGACCCGATGCGCAACTGGAACCGCCGCACAGAACTGGCCAGCCGTGTTGCTGCCCTGATCCCGTCAGAAACCGGAGCTGACCCGTTCGCCGCATTCGGCTGGAAAGTGCTCAACGACATCGTGAACGGACTGGTGGCCACCGGCGTCAGCCCGAACCTTGCCCACCTCAAGCAATACATCGAGGGCGGGGCGGACAACCTTTTGCTCAACACCCTGCGTCACCACTTCATTGACCACGTGGCCGATTGGGAATCGAGATCGAGCGGATTCATCAAAAAGCACAAAGACCGGGTTCTGGAAGCCTATATCGACTTCTACAAGCAGATTGTCATCCACGAAGCCCAGTCATCTGACCTGGACGGCCTGATATCCACCTTCGAGCACAACCGGGACCACTTCCAGAAGATGGTCGCCTCGCTCATCCCGATCCTGTCCATGCTCACCTCCGACCCGCTGGCGGATCTTCTGTCGCCTACGGCAGAGATTGGCGGCAAGCGGCAATCGACCGACATGGCCAAAATCATCAACAACAACCAAGTCCTCTACCTCGGACTGGATAGCCTGGCGGATGGAACGGTCGGGAGCGCCATCGGCTCCATCATGTTGGCCGATCTGACCGCGGTGGCCGGTGACCGCTACAACTACGGCATCGACTCCATCCGTCCAGTGAACCTGTTTATCGACGAAGCGGCTGAAGTCATCAACCAACCCACCATCCAGCTCATGAACAAGGGCGGTGGCGCACTTTTTCGTGTCACCTTGGCGATGCAGACCTTTGCCGACCTTCCGGCCCGTCTGGGTGATGCGAACAAGGCCAAACAGGTGTTGGGCAACATCAACAACCTGATTTGCTTCCGCGTGACCGATGGCGACACGCAAAAATACATCACAGACAGCCTGCCGAAGTTCAAGTACAAATCAATCAACTTGCGCTACGGGCACGGCGCAGACGCACACCTGCAGGATGAATACAAATCCTCCTATCAAGAGTCCGTCATGGAAGAAGAAGCGCCTGTCATACCTCCCGCAATCCTTGGCGAACTCGCGCCGCTCCATTTCTTTGCAAAGCTCTCTGGTGGCCGACTCATCAAAGGCAAGATCAAGATACTTCAGGATGAGGAATAAACACGATGGCCGACAAAAAGAGCAAAGGAAGTCTCGGGGCAACCATCGCCTTGTTTGGAGTGTTGGCGGTGACCGCTATATGGGCGTTGATAACGCCAGAGTTCCTGATGAACGCACTCCAGTCCGAACGCGAATTCTCGATGCAGATGGGCGGCGCGGATGCGGATCGGTGGATATACACCCAGTCGCTCTCTGCCAGCATTGACTTCATCAAGGACTCGACCAAGACAATAAAAGACACCCGTGCGCTGCCGAAGATGATAAGAAACTGGGTACAGGAGCGCGTCATCGCCACCTGGCTGTGGTTCTCTCTCATCACTTACCGCGCCTACATGCTGCTGCTGTACTTCTTTGCGCTGATGCCGTTCGTGATGGCGCTCTCGATGGACGGCTGGGGCGTGAGGGAGATCAGCATGCACAGGTTCTCATCGCAGTCCCCGATGAAGCACAGAATGGGCGTGACCATCTCGAACGCCAATCTCGTCTTTGTGGCGGTATGGATGGTCCTTCCGACGCCGATTCCCGCCGTATTTGCCCCGGCGGCCATCCTGGCCATGGGGGTTGCAAGCTGGATCTGGTTGAGCAACTTGCAGAAGCGAATTTGAGATCATGATGGCCTTCACTCATGCCGCTGCCGGTGCCACCTCTGCGCTACTGGTCGCCCAATACCTTCACGCAGGGCCGATTCAAACGCTGCTGGTCCTGTCTGGCGGCGTGGCCGGGAGCTATCTACCCGACATCGACCACCCGAAGAGCGCATTTGGAAGCCGCGTCCTGCCGCTTTCATTGCCGATTTCGGCGATTTTCGGGCATCGAGGCATCACGCACAGCTTGATCGCGGTCGTAGCCTTATCCGGCCTTCTGTGGTGGGTGTTTCAGCGGGCCAATTGGCATGAAGGCATCGCGGTACCGGTGTTGGTTGGAATCGCGGTCGGGTATCTTTCGCATCTGCTTGGCGATTGGCTGACCAACTCTGGTGTGCCGCTGCTGTGGCCAAGCAAAAGGCGGTTCGTCTCGCCGCTGAAACTGTGCACAGGCGACTTCCGAGAGTACATTCTGGCGCTTTTGATGTATGGCTGGGTGGCCATGACGGCCATGAGGATCTTTATCAAGTGAAAGGAAGGAATTGATTGAGCTGGTGGTTGTTTGGCTTGACGAAATATGCAGCCAATTAGAATTTTCGGCAACATAACATTCCTGTAGAAAACCGCTTTAATACTGTAGTGAAATTTAACCCATGGTTAAACCTATTGAGTTTTTATGGATATTTCCAGTCAAGCATTTCCAATCAAGTGGTTCTTGTAAAAGTTAGATATTAGCATTAGTATTATACTATGAGTTCAAATACGAGACATTCTTTAATCAAGAACCTTCAGGTTTCTGTTCCACGTGGGGGACCTATGGACTTGGTTATGCTGGAGGCACAAGGGGTGTCAGCCTTCTTGGCGGCCAAGCACGCCCGTAGTGGTTGGTTAAAGCGTCTCGCACAGGGCGTGTACGCATTTGCGGGTGATACGCTGAATCGTGAGCAATGCCTGCTGTTCTTGCAGAGCTATATATCCGGCCTGCATATAGCAGGAAAGACGGCTCTCGCATGGCAAGGCGTACGTCATAATCTATCTCTCCGAGAGCACTTGATGCTGTGGGGCGATGACAAACGGGCAAAGCTGCCTCAATGGTTCGTTGACCAATTCCCGGCCAGCTATCGATCTACAACACTTTTTTCATCGAAGGCAAGCTCTGCCGGTATCGGGACTCCGCCCGGATTATTGGAGGGGGTTCGAGTATCCGTACCGGAGCGCGCTGTGCTGGAGATGTTGTACGAGGTTGGAAAGTCACAAGACCTGGAAGAGGCGCGCAACCTGTTTGAGAGTTTGCGCGGCCTACGGCTTGAGGTAATGGGAGAGCTTCTGTCTCAGTGCACCAGCGTCAAAACTGTCCGTCTGTTTTTGCTATGGGCGAAAGAAACCGAAGTGCTGAATGTCAGCGTGCTACGAGAAAAATATTCGCTTCCCGTTGGTAGTTCGTCCAGATGGATGGGGCGTATGGCCGACGGCACACTATTGAGTTTGCCGAATGATTGACCAGGCCTATATCGATACCGTGCGGCTCTTGCTGAGAGTTGTGCCGGACATCTTCAAGAATGAAATCTCTGCAATGAAGGGCGGTTAGTGCAACATTGTTTCTGTAAATTCGAATTCATCCGACCTGGCGCACGCGCAGAACGGCTCGCCAAAGTCAGTGAGGATCGCAGGCGGGTTCTTCGGGGTTATATTACCAGCCAGTAGTGTCCGGTTAAAAGTCGAACAAATTTAGTTGGTTAGCAAAAGTTGTCTGTTCTGCAAGTTGATCGCCCCCTGACAAAGCCTGATCCAGCGGGGTTTTCTCAAAAACAGACACCGAAAGAAT
>Ga0210023_1000782_pt1 | contig 23547 bp, 16 predicted proteins | sample CryGeymeta201524_FD_183987 | JGI IMG/M metagenome (GOLD analysis project Ga0210023, IMG submission 183987) | Groundwater microbial communities from Crystal Geyser aquifers in Utah, USA - Crystal Geyser metaG 2015-24 (SPAdes) (version 2) | ecosystem: Environmental > Aquatic > Deep subsurface >... | reverse complement strand
CTGGACGGCGGTGGCCGCTGCTGTTATACAAACTTTTGTGGGCTGGCTCAATGAGCGCAGCACCCAGCCTCCGCTGCTCGCGGCCAACCGCAACGCCATTGCCGCCCAGCAATACGCCGACGGCACGCTGCGCAACGCCCAGGTGATCGAGTCCATGGGCATGCTTCGCGACGTGCACCAGCGCTGGATCGTCAAACAGCGTGAGTTTTTGGGTTTGCAGGCGCAGGCATCCGGGCAGGCCGGCTTTTATCAGGCGGTGTCGAAATTTCTGCAAAACACCGTCAGCTCTGGTCTGCTGGGACTGGGCGCATGGCTACTGCTGCGCAACGAGCTGGCCGGTGGCTCGGCCTACATGATTATTGGCTCTATCCTGGGTGGCCGGGTGCTGGCGCCGCTGATCCAGGTGGTCACCCAATGGCAGAGCCTGGTCAACGCCAGAGACGCCTACAGCCGCCTTGACCAACTGCTGGCCGCGCTCCCTGAGCGTCCGCCAGGCATGCCGTTGCCCGCACCGCAAGGCCAACTGCTGGTGGAAAACCTCATGGCCGCCGCGCCCGGCACGCAAGTCCCTATTCTGAAAGGCTTGAACTTTGCCTTGCAGCCCGGTGAGGTGCTGGCCGTGGTTGGCCCGTCGGCCTCGGGCAAGACCACCCTGGCGCGTTTATTGGTTGGCATCTGGCCTGCCCTGGGCGGCAAGGTGCGCCTGGACGGCGCCGATGTTTACACCTGGTCCAAAGACGAACTGGGTCCCCATGTCGGCTACTTGCCCCAGGGTGTTGAACTGTTTGATGGCACCGTGGCTGACAACATTGCCCGCTTTGGTGATTTGGACATGGCCCGGGTCGAAGCTGCTGCGCGCACAGTGGGACTGCATGAGTTCATCCTGTCGCTGCCCCAAGGCTACGAGAGTCCGGTCGGGCGCGATGGTGCCAAGCTCTCGGGCGGCCAGCGTCAGCGCATTGCCCTGGCCAGGGCACTTTATGACAAACCGACTTTCGTCGTGCTGGACGAACCCAACTCCAGCCTGGACGAGCAGGGTGATGCCGCACTGGCCGATGCAATTTCCCGGATGGCAGCGCGCGGCACAACCTTTGTAGTCATGACCCACCGCACCAGCGTGCTGGCTGTGGCGCACAAGATACTGGTGCTACGCGACGGACAGGCCCAGGCCTTTGGTCCGCGCGACGACGTTCTCAAAGCCCTCAACGAAGCTGCGGCCAAAGCCCGTCAAGGCGCAATGGTTGTACCTGCCGCGTCGCCTGCCCACGCCACTGCAACGGCCCCTGCTACCGTCTGAGAAAATCGTCATGAAAACTCCCACTTTTTTTACGCGTAGTCCCCTGACTGTGACCCTGTGGAGCTTCCGCCGAGAGTTCCTGATCGTGGGTGCCTTCAGCATGCTGGCCAACGTGTTGATGCTCACCCCTACGCTGTATATGCTGCAGGTTTACGACCGGGTATTGGCCAGTCAAAGCGAGCTGACCCTGCTGATGATGTCGCTGTTGACGCTGGTCTTGTTTGGCATCATGGCCTTTGCCGAGTGGATGCGCTCGCGATTGCTGGTTGGCACTGGCGTGCGGTTGGACGAGCAACTCAGCACACAAGTCTTCAACGCCAGCTTTGAGGCCCACCTCAACCAATCAGGCACCGATCCCAAGCGCGCCTTTGGTGACCTGATCCAGATACGCCAGTTTTTGACGGGTAATGGCGTGTTTGCCCTCTTTGATGCGCCTTGGGCTCCAATTTACATGGGTGTGCTGTTCCTGCTGCACCCGTGGTTGGGCTATTTGAGCATTTTGTTCGCACTGATCCAGGCTTCACTGGCCTGGTTTGGCCACCGCCACGCGCTCGCCCCTGCAGAGGCAGCTGTCAAGGCGGGGGCTGATGCCGGTATTTTCTTGCAAGGCAAACTGCGCAACGCCGAAGTGCTTGAATCCATGGGCATGGTGAAAAATCTCAAAGCCCGCTGGGCATTGCGCCACCAGACGCACCTGCAATCCAGCGGTGCGTCACAACACCTGAACCACCGGCTCACCGCCATCAGCAAATTTCTGCGCTACACCCAACAGTCGCTGGGGTTGGGGGCGGGTGCCCTGCTGGCCATCGATGGCCAGATCAGCATGGGCGGCATGATCGCCGCCAGCGTCCTGATGACCCGGGCGCTGGCCCCCATCGACATGCTGGTGGGCAGCTGGCGCCAGTTCATTGGCGTGCGGTTTGCCTTTGAGCGGCTGGAAAAAATGCTGCTCGAGTATCCCCCGCGTGACGCTGCCTTCCAGCGCGTGCCGCCCAAAGGTGCGTTGACACTGCGCAACGTGGTGGCCACTGCACCGGGCCGCGCAGAGCCGATTCTGAAAAACATCAGTCTGAGCGTGCCTGCTGGTTCGGTGACTGCTGTACTTGGGCCTTCTGGCTCGGGCAAGTCGACGCTGGCGCGGGTGATGATGGGCATCTGGCCTGACGTCACCGGCGAGGTGCTGCTCGACGACCTGCCCGTGGACGGCTGGAACCGCATCGAACTCGGCCCCCACCTGGGCTACCTGCCGCAAGACATCGAGCTGTTTGAAGGCAGCATTGCCGAAAATATTGCCCGCTTTAGCGAGGTGGAACCAGACAAGGTCATCGCCGCCGCGCAAAGCGCCGGTCTGCACGAAATGATTCTGCGTTTCCCCAAAGGCTACGACACCCCCATTGGCGAAGCAGGTAACCTGCTCTCGGGCGGTCAGCGCCAACGCATTGGACTGGCCCGCGCGGTGTATGGCCACCCCAAACTGATTGTGCTGGATGAGCCCAACGCCAATCTGGATGACGCCGGCGAGGCTGCCTTGTTCAAAACCATCGGCCAGCTCAAAGCCAATGGCAGCACCGTGTTTTTGATTACCCATCGCCCTGGCGCCATTTCGGTGGCCGACCGACTGCTGATACTGCGCGACGGTCAAGTTGTGGCTGATGGCCCGCGCGATGCGGTGATTGCCGCTTTGCAAAAACCCAAACTGGTGCCGGCCGCTGCGGCTACCGTCAGTCCGGCGCATCTGCCGGGAGCCGGCGCATTACCCGCTTAACCCTTCCCTAAAGATTGTTGAAAACCGTCATGGCCACCAAAGATATTTTTAAAAACTCCGTTCCCGGTACGACGACAGCAGAATCGGGTGAGACATCTCACGACCCGCACCAAATTTCTGCGCACACCGGGCGTGCTGCCCGCATCGGACTCTGGGCTTTGGGCCTGGGTTTTGGCGGATTTTTGCTCTGGGCCGCGCTGGCTCCGCTTGACGAAGGCGTGCCCGCGCAGGGCATGATCTCCATCGACACCAAGCGCAAAACCGTGCAGCACCTCACCGGCGGCCTGGTCAAAGAAGTGCTGGTCGGCGAGGGCGACCTGGTGCAAGAAGGCCAGCTTTTGATCCGCCTGGACGAAGCCGTGGCACGAGCCAACTTTGAAACTGCACGTCAGCGCTACGTAGGCTTGCGCGCCATGGAGGGCCGTTTGCAAGCCGAGCAACGGGGCGCCAGCAAAATCAGCTTTCACCCCGACGTGCTGCAAGCTGCCAACGACCCACAGATCGGCGAAGTGGTGTTCACACAAAAGCAATTGTTCAACTCACGCCGCGCGGCCATGCAGGCAGACTTGCAATCCACTCAAGAGAGTATTCAAGGCCAGGAGGGTCTGATTCAGGCCTATGAGAGCATGCTGGTCAACCGAAAAAACCAGCTAGCCCTGCTTGCAGAAGAACTCAAAAACACCAGCAGTCTGGTCAAAGAAGGATATGCCCCACGCAATCGCCAGCTTGAACTCGAGCGTATGAGCGCCGAGGCAAGCTCCGGCATTGCCGAGCTCACGGGCAACATCATTCGCGCCAGGCGCGCCGTAGCTGAATTGCAGCATTGCCCGCCAACAAGAGTACCGCAAAGAAGTTGAATCCCAACTGGCCGACGTTGGCCGTGAAGTGCCTGCAGATGCCGAAAAATTTCGTGCTGCCAAAGACGACCTCGGCCGCATCGAAATCAAGGCACCGGCCACGGGGCAGGTGGTTGGCCTGGCCTTTCAAACCGTCGGCGGCGTCGTTGGCCCCGGGCAAAAAATTATGGACATCGTGCCCAAAGACCAGGCATTGCTGATTGAGGCCCGTGTTGCGCCGCACCTGATCGACCGGGTCCACAAAGACCTTTCGGTTGACGTGCGCTTTTCATCATTCGCGCACACCCCCCAACTCGTCGTGCACGGCAAGGTGGCTTCGGTTTCCGCCGACGTACTGGTCGACCAACAAACCGGTGCGCCTTATTACCTGGCCCGCGTCGGTGTGACAGCCGAGGGCTACAAACAACTCGGCAAACGCCAGTTGCAGCCGGGCATGCCGGTTGAAGTGATCTTTTTGACCGGTGAACGCTCCATGCTGACTTATTTGCTCAAGCCGCTGACCAAGCGCATGGCAGCATCCATGAAAGAGGAGTAGACACCATGCGTTGGCCAAAAAATTACATAGTTATTTCAGCTCTAGCCCTTGCAATAAATGCGCAAGCTGCTACAAATTTGATACAAATCTATAAAGCTGCGCAACTTCAGGAACCCACGCTCGCTGCCGCCCGCGCCGCCACCGATGCCGAGCGCGAGCGTCTGCCCCAAGCCAAGTCGCAGTTTTATCCCAACCTCTCGGCCAGCTTATCCAAAACCCACAATGACCTCTCCAGCACAACCCCAAACTTTCAGGGTGTAGAAACCACCCGCAACACCACCTACCCCAGCAGCAGCAAAAACATCACCCTGCGCCAACCGCTTTACCGCCCTCTGATACTGTCGCAATACCAGCAAGCCCAAACCCAAGTGCGTGACGCTGAGGCGTTATTGCAACAAGAAGAACAAAACCTGGCCGTGCGTGTCACCAGTGCCTACTTTGAAGCACTGCTGGCCAAAGACCAATGGCAACTGCTCAACGCTGCAAAAACCCAACTGGAAACCCAGCTTGATGCGGCGCGCAAAATTTACGCCTCCGGTGCCGGCACGCGCACCGACGTCGACGAAGCCACCGCCCGCCTGGACATGAACCATGCCCAACTGTTAGAAGCCAACCAACACGTGGCTTACACCTTGCAACAATTGCAAGCATTGGTAGACCAGCCAGTCAATGACATCGCCAGCCTTGACGAAACCCGCTTCCAGCCCGGGGCGCCGCAGCCCGCAGCGCTGCAAGACTGGATAGATCGCGCCAACGCAGCCAACCCACAGCTCATTGCCCTGCAAGCGCGCCTGGAAAGCGCCCAGCACGAAGTCACCAAAGCCACCGCTGGCCACAAACCTACACTTGATGCCGTTGCCCAATGGTCAGACAGCGACAGCGAAAGCGTCACCAACCTCAACACCCGTTACCTCAACCGCACCGTGGGCATCCAGCTCAACATTCCCATTTTTTCCGGTGGCTACGTCAACGCCAGCGTGCGCCAGGCGCAGGCCAACGTGATCCGCGCCGAAAAAACGCTCGAAGCCAGCCGCCGCGACATCGCAGTTAAAGTGCACCAGGAATACCGCAGCATCACCGAAAGTGCCGCCAGAATCCAGGCGCTGGGTCAGGCGCTGCAGTCTGCAGAGCAAATGCTGATCTCCAACCAAAAGTCGTTCCAGGCCGGCAGCCGCACCCTGCTTGACATTGCCAATGCGCAACAGCAGAAAATGGTGGTGCTGCGAGATTTGGCGCAAACTCGCTATGTGCATTTGATTGCCCGAGTGCGACTGTTGGCGCTGGTGGGCGAGGCAGATAATCAGTCCATTGAAGCAATCAATCTATTTCTTATCAATTAAGTTTTATCAATGCCTGACCACGTAGCCATATTGTTGTGCACCATGCAAGGTCAAGGTTACCTGCGTGATCAGCTTGACTCCATCATCGCCCAAACGCATCGCAATTGGACGCTATGGGTATCTGACGATGGCTCCAAGGACGATACCCATGCCATTTTGAGCCAATACCAGCAAATAATGGGACACGCACGGTTGATCTTGAACACGGGTCCGGCCGAGGGCTTTGCCTCCAATTTTTTGTCGTTGGCCTGCAAAGCCAGTATCACAGCAGACTATTACGCGTTTGCCGATCAGGACGACATTTGGGAGTCAGGCAAACTTGCCAGTGCATTACAGTTTCTGCGAACCGTGCCACTGCATTTACCAGCGCTTTACTGTGGCCGCACGCGCATTGTAGATACCAACAACAAAGACATTGGACTCTCTCCCTTGTTCTCCACCCCCCCCTGCTTTACCAACGCACTGGTACAAAATATTGCTGGTGGCAACACCATGATGTTCAACAATGCAGCGCGCCGGTTCTTGCGAAAGGCAGGTCCTGAAGTGAAGGTGGTTGCACACGACTGGTGGGTGTATATGGTTGTCTCAGGTTGTGGAGGACGTATTTTCTATGATGCTGCACCCAAGGTTAGATATCGGCAACATGGTAACAATTTGGTAGGTATTCAAAGGGGGTGGTCTGCCGGGTTGGTGCGTTTAAAAATGCTTTTTCTTCGACGGTTCTTAAATTGGAATAATATCAATCTGGCCGCATTGAAAAATATTTATATTTACCTTACTCCAGAAAATAAAATAGCGCTCGATGAATTTGCCTCAGCCCGGCAAAAAAGTCTTTTCCCTAGACTGATTGGACTTAGACGTAGTGGTATTCATCGGCAAACTTTGCTAGGGAATATTGGATTGGTTGCAGCAAGTTTTGTTAAAAAAATTTGATTTTCGTTGTCAACGAGACTAACCAAATTGAGTGCAATTTTTTCATCTTCGGTGGAAAGTTCTGACTTTGTTGGGACAATAAGATATTCTAGAAATCGCTGCAGAATTTATTGTATTTCTTGATGGCAACAGAGATATCAGTGCACTGTTACCCTTTTTTTAGAATTTTTTTCTGACTTGGTGTTGATTGGGTTTCGCTCGCGATGCTGAAAGGGGCACAAAAAGCCTTGAAAACTTAGCAAAACGGAGGGCAGATGACCGACGCCGGGTTCTGGAACCACAATGACTGCGATGATTACGACGACAACACACTATTTGTTGTTGTCCAGACCCTCCTTAAAAAGGCTCTACAGAAGCGAGGTAATGCATAAATGGAAAAACTTCTTGTCCCCTATGAAGCAGCGCACGATATTGAAGGAGACAGAGCGATGGTGTTGGCACCCCACCCAGACGATGAAGTCTTTGGTTGTTCTGGGGCAATCATGCGCCACATTACAAGGGGTAGCAGTGTCCGGGTAGTTATCGTAACGGATGGGACGTTCTCCGCAGGCAAAGCAAATTTGGGTTCTGTTCGTCGCGCTGAGAGCGAAGCTGCAGGTGTAATTTTGGGATACGGGGTACCAGAATTTTGGGGTATGGAAGACAGAGGGCTGGCGTACGGCGAGCAGTTGGTTCAAAGGATAGTCGATGCAGTTGAGGCTTTTGGGCCGGACGTGGTTTACGCACCTTCGCTTCACGAGATGCACCCGGACCATAGGGCATTGGCAATGGCGGCTCTGGAGGCGGTGCGACGAGATCACTCGCAAATCAAGTTAGCGATGTACGAAGTCGGCGTACCCATGCCGCGCCCAAGTTTGCTTCTGGATATCAGTGACCTGATTGATCGCAAGCATAGCGCCATGGCTTGTTTTGGCTCACAGCTACAGCACCAAGCTTACGACAAGCAGATCGTTGCGTTGAACCGCTTTAGGACTTACACACTAGGCCCGCAGGTAATCGCAGCTGAGGCGTACTCCATAGTGCATTCAAGTGCATTAAAAAATAATGCACTGGAGGTGTATGCGTCAGAGTATCAGCGCCAGCGTCAGCTGGGTCTGGCCGTTGTACCCTGTGACGTGCCGTTGGTAAGTGTGATTATTCGTAGCATGAATCGCGCTTCGCTAAGTGAATCTTTAGACTCCGTAGCTCTTCAGACCTACCCCAATATCGAAGTAATACTTGTTAACGCCAAGGGTTGCGAACATCGGGAAATTGAACAGTGGTGCGGGCGATTTCCTTTGAAATTTGTCAGTCTGGGTGAAAAGTTGCTCAGAAGCCGCGCAGCCAATGTCGGCTTGGATAATGCGCGTGGTGAATACCTTGTTTTCCTGGATGATGACGACTTGTTCGAACCGGACCACATCGCATCGATGGCCGAAGCATTGGGCGACTCAAAGAGTTGTTTGGCTTCATATGCTGGTGTGCGGATTGTAAATAAGTCCGGTCTGATCACCGGCGTCTATAACCAGACTTTTTCAGCAGCAAGATTTATGGGGGGCAACTTTATTCCCATTCATGCCGTACTCTTCAAACGAGAACTTGTGTTACTCGGCTGTAAATTCGATGAAAGTCTTGAAAGCTACGAAGATTGGGATTTTTGGCTTCAAGCAACGCAGTACACAGATTTTGTTCCCACCCACAAGATCAGTGCTATTTATCGTGTGGACTTAGGCGAGTCAGGGATGGCTGTGGCCACACCCGAACATAGTCATGCACAGCAGCAAGCCCGACTGGCAATTTGGACTAAATGGTGGCCCAAATGGCGAGCCAACGACTTTGACAACCTAATTGATGAATTCCACAAGCAAAGTGCCCAGAGCCAGGAACAGTTGACTCATGCAGACCAGATAGAAAAAGAACTCCGGAAACTACTTTTGTCCTGTCTAAATGACCTGACTAACCGTGCTGAAGAAATTGATACCCTAAACACGGAGTTAGCTGATCGTAAAAAGCAAACCACTACGCTTCAGCAGGAAATAGAGGTGAGTAACGAACAAATTGCCGTATTCCACCAAGTCATGGGCAAAAAAGATGCAGAGTCAGCTGCACTCTCCCAAGAAGCAGCTAAAAATCACGCAGAGCTTATGCAACTGCGCGCATCCATTCATGAGATATTGGCGTCCAATAGCTGGAAATTGGGAGCGCCATTTCGGTTTCTAAGTCGTGGTAACAAATATCTCCTGACACTTCTCAAGACAACTTTAAAAACTTTTTATTTATTTAAACAATATTCAGAAAAACTATCAGTAAATGAAATTTTGAAACGAGCTATTTTTATCCTACGGACGGAAAAAACCAAAGGAATAAAACTGCGTTTGCAAGCGCATGACATCAGCTTCGAAAAGCCCCACTTTTCATTCAAAGTCAAAACAGCAATACCAATTGAAGAACACAAATATCAGCCGCTATCCACCATTGAATTTGATAAATATGAATTCTTTTTCTTTGATGTATTTGATACTGCTATTATTCGCTTTTTCTTAAAACCTACAGATTTATTTGAATATATTTCTTTTGATAAAAATTCCCCAGAATTTCACTTGCAACGCATAAAGCATGAAGAACTTTCGCGAGCATCTCTTCCGAATCGCAAGGATATAACGATAGATGACATTTACACTCATTTCACTGTTGCTGCGATTGATGATGAAATTGCCACGGAAATGAAATTTTGCGTGACTAATCCGGATATATATAACTTCTACTTAAAAATACTAAATAAAGGGAAAAAAATATATTTTGTGTCAGACATGTATCTGGATAAATCAACTGTATGCAATATCTTGCATAAAAATGGCTATTCAACATACGAAGACGTCTATGTATCATCAGAAGATGATTTGATAAAAGGGGATGGAAGCAGATTTGAGTGGCTAAAGAAGACTATCCCCGATTGCATGGGTGCTTCAATTCATATTGGTGATAATCTTGTTTCAGACTTTCTTCAACCAAAGGCGAATGGATTTGAAGCCCATCATTATATAGACAGTCTGACCTTTTGCAGACAAGACACTTTTCTAAATACAAAATTTGAATTTCTAAATTCAAAAAGAAGTCTGGGTTTATCATTTTTAATTTCTGTTTTTCGGTACTGGAAGACGGAACTTTCTGACCAAGAAACTGATTACTGGCGCCAGTTTGGATTCTTTTACGGAGGGGCGTTGGTATCTGCATTTTGTGGATTTATTAACGAACAAATAACAAAGAAAAATTTATCATGTTCAAAGATATACTTTTTAGCTCGTGATGGTGATATCATGAGTCAGGTTTATGAATTGCTACATGATAATTTTAAGCCAGTCTATTTATTGGCGTCACGAAGATGCATGAGTTTTCCGTCTCTCTGTGGTTTTACGCAGGCAGATGATATAAAAATACTAGATTTATATACAACACCAATTGGCATTAATAGTGTGGATGATATCATGGATCGATTCTGCTACAACGACATGCAAAGCCTTGAATCAGACCTGATTGAGATGAAAAACTCTACAACCAGGTGGACTGATAATAATATACTTGAATGTTTTCTGAAAAATCAGAAACTGCTTATGGAAAAAGTGAAATCTGAGCGTGAAAGTATTAAAGAATATCTTTCAAACGTGGGTTTTTTTGATGAGAAAGACATTGTTATAGTGGATGTGGGTTGGGGCGGGAGTATTCAAAATTGTCTGTCAAAATTGGCCGCGATCAGTGGCTACAGAAATACTCTAAATGGTATTTACATTGGTGTCAACGAAAATTCAGAACAAAGACAAAATAAAGTTGGATTTTTGTTTGATGGTGATCGGTCACAATTTACTGAATATCTCAATCTCATTGAGCTTATTACAGCCTCTCCCAAAAATGGTGTTGTTCGGATTGAAAACAAAGATGGCAATTTTTATCCAGTGAGCGGGAAAATAACCGCGGATGAAATATTGCGACAATCCATTGCAACGGAGATTCAAAGCGGAATACTGAGTTTTGCTAAAATAATTAAAAAATTTGGTATAGAAAATTTAAATTTTATCCGACCAGAGGATTTTAGGATGTTATTTTTGTCGCTACAAGAATGCGCATCAGAAGAAGACGTACTACAATTACAAAAAATTCGGCATGCAACCACGCTTGGGATGAATTACAAAGATATGGTTTTGCATAATACCAATATCTAGTTCCAATGAATTACGTTCATCCTCGCAATACTAATTTTCAAGACAATTGTTTCCATATTAAAAATGTTCAAAACCAACCCTTGACAGTAAAGTTGCCTGATTACTAAGGTAGTCCAATATGAAAAAATTAAAATTGGTTACTGTATTTATCAACCCTGAAATGTACTTCAGATTTTTCACCTCAAATAAATTTGTAAATAATAACAGTTTAATTGCTATAGACAACAGGCAGTTAAATCGGGGGCTGCCTGTTATTTATAATGAGGTTATTGAAAATCTCGTTAACGAGAACTGTTGGATTTTTTTTGTACATGAAGATTTCGAGATCAAGTGCGGCCTGGGAGTGATCGATACACTTGATCAAAACTTCGTTTACGGCACATTCGGTATCAATATCGAAAATTTTTTCCCTGTTGGCTACGGAAAACATGTTTGTAGTAACAAGGATGGTAGTAATGCTGTTGAAGTTGGAATGACGGTTTCAAATGCCGTGAAAGTGCAAACACTTGACTGCCAAAGTGTTTTGGTGCACACCTCACTTCTTTCCAAAAATCCCCATTTGCGCTTCGATGAAAAATTGACTTTTGATTTATATGCTGAAGATTTTTGTATTAATTCCCGAGAGCTACATAAAATTGAGGTAAAAGTATTTCCACTATCATTTCAACACTACTCTCACGGTAACTTGACAGAGCGGTATTATTCTGGGCTTAAATATTTGGCAAAAAAATACCCGACTGTTGGTGTGGCAGGCAGTTGCTCGTTCATCGGTGGAAACACCAGTGACTTGGAAAAGGGATTTAAATACGGTGGCAACTCAAGCAACTCAAGCAACTCAAGAAAAATTGTCAGGCGAATTTTTAACTCGACACAGGCAGTCGCGCGCAAGTTGAAATTTAGGGTTCGTAGATGGCTCAAGCAGTAGTGAGTTGCACCACCATGTTATGGAATGCCCGCTAAACCTGGAAAAATGGCCTGCAGGCAAGTTCGCCTATCTGGTCTTCCAGCATCCTTCACAATAACTTGGAAAGATCCCATTCCAAAGGTTGAAACGTACATTCTCGTATTCGGGATCCGCCCGAATATCCTCGGCGGCATGCTTGAAAATATTCCACTTCGGGCTGATGGGTGTTTTTATCTGACAACACGGAGTGACATCACCGGACAACAACGAGTAAAGATAACTCTCGTTACAGTTTTTTCTTGCCGGATTAGTCCGCGACTCCGGATAAAAATCGATATTCTCAGTCTTGCAAAAATCCTCAAAGGCCTGCAAAGACTGCCTTGCCACCGTCGAGTCATCGGCAATTACCTTGGCTACCTGAGTCACAGACGACAGTTGGCCCAAATGCGCTTGAGGGTAAATCTTGATGTAACTCTTCATCGGGTTGAGCGGCTGAAAGCTCTCAAAAATCTCCACGCCGTGCTTTTTCGCCTCTTCAACAATTTGAGGCAACTGGTCAATGGTGTGACTAAACAGCGTACCTTTCAGCGCAATCTTTGGAAAGCTGTACCCATGCGCGTCACGGTAATCACGCAGCTTGCGTATACCGCGCCACACCTTCGCCAGTTCTCCGTCAAGCCGCGAACTGGCAAAAGTATCCGGATCATATGAATCAATAGAAATCGAAACGTAAGCCACCTCAGTTTCGCAAAGTTGCTCAATCACACTTTGGCTGAAGGCAGAACCATTTGAAATGATCATGACCCGAATACCCCGCTCACGGGCCATTTGTGCCATCACAAAAAATCCCTTGTGCATCAACGGCTCGCCCTCACCCACAAGGGCAATGGTTTTGAGCTTCGGGAAGTTGTTCAGCATGTTGCCAAAGTCTGCCACTTCGATGTCAGCCTGTTTCATGTGTCGGCCAATGCAATACCAGCAATTGAAATTGCATCTTGTGGTTGGCTCAATATTGATCATCGTGGGCTCGGCAGACCAAAGCCGCGCATCGACTGCGTCCACCGGCGCATCCAATAAGTCAGCATGTCCTGCCAACACGACTTGGCGCTCGCTCAGGGGCCAAACAAAACGGCCCGTGGCTGGTTGATAGATGATTTTTGCCATCTCAAACCACTGCCCACCCACCAGCCGGACATGGGCAAAAACCTCCACCCCAGCATCCGATGATGCGTCTTGAGGCAGAGCGTTTTCGAGCGGTCGCAAATGAGCGTGGCAGCGGTTCCAGACGCTGGTAATGTCTTGCAGATCATGGGGCGGGTTCTGCGCGCCAGAGATTAAATCTTTGTTCATATCACTTAATTATCCCGCAGAGGCAGTTCCGCCAGCCATTCCCACCCCTGCCAACAGCAGGGGTTATCACGAGCACAAACTTCCAAAAAAGCCAAATAGCCAGCCATCACGGGCGTTAGCCCGTCTTCGGCGGGCAGCCGCTTCAATTGCAGCCGCAATCTCCCATTGTGGGGTGCAAATACCGCCGCAAAAATAGGGCTCTGGTGTTTCAGTGCCAACTCTACGGTGCCGGTGGGGGGTGAAAGCTGGCGATCAAAAATGTGACCCACCGGCCCGGTAACTGAAGGCTGATGAAAATCGCACAGACAAACCAGAATACTTTTGTTGTTCAAACACGTACGAATCGACCGCGCAAGCACACGCTTGTTGTTGGTAAAAATGTACTTGCCACTCCGAAAATGCCGTTCCGAATCCGCATTCACCCGCTGCGCCCAGCGCCCAATGTACGGGAACGTCGGCGACTCCTCGGGCGCTGCTGCAATAGCCGAAACCTGGCATCCCGCCAATCCAAGCGCGCAGCAAAGCGTATTTTGGTGATGTGTGTGGTAGGTCAGCAGCAAGCCACCGCTTTGCTGCAGCGCTGCCAGCAAAACCGGGTCTTCCACCTCGATCGCACACTGCAACCAGTCAGCGTCCAGCGCTTTGTAGTTTAAAAAATCCAGCGTAAACCGGGTGTGGCTGTCCAGCCAATCCATCCAGGCCGACTTGACAAGCGATGGTGTCAGCGCGATGCGCATCCCCTTCTGGATTTCATCAGCCCGCAATTGATACGGGTTGAGCCAACGCCCCAGGGTCCTCGCCAATACCGGGTAAAACCACCGTGGCAACAAGCAGACCAAAACCTCGATCAGCATCAAAAAATGCCGATAACGCTTGGCAAAAGCGATTTGTTCAGGGTTCATCGCGCCGAGCTCATCGGTAGTCTGTATCGCCGCCCGTCAGCCACCAGCGCTGCGTCAATTTCTCGATCACGGGTTGCGGCGAATTCGGGTTAGCCATGATTTTGAACTCGGTGGGCGCGCATTTGTCTGACAGGCCGGACAAACGCTCAGCAAAATGACGGGTTAAATTCATGGTCAAACGTCGGCCTTGCGCCTCATGCAACCAATGCCTGGCGGCCAAAAGCGCCTCTGGAACAGCATCCCAAGCACAAATCACATCCAGTAGTTCCAGTTCTTCCCGCCCTGGCCCCATCACCAGCAAGCCAATGGGTTGACGGCGCCACCGACTCTCCACCATCAGCAAGCGATAACGCTGGCACGGGCGCTGCAAATACCTGTGCTGCACATAAGCCATATCACGCACACCCACCACAAAATCTGCCAGGTCAGCGCGCATCGCCCCCCAAAACGTCTGCACAGCGGCGCGGTCACGCGCCGTCCAGGTGTGAATTTCCCGGGTGCGTGAACCCCATGCGCTACGGCGTGGCAGAAACTCAAGCCCCATCCACTGATCTACCGAGCAATAAACGCCGGCGTGCTCGCCCAACCGCATGGCTCTGCCACTCGGAAAGCCAAAGGCTACAGCATCCGGGTTATCAGGCCCGTCAATTTTCGTCAACAGGTGATGCATCAACTTGGCAAAAGGTGATGCACGGCGAGACAACCCTGTCTGCTTGGGTGCTGCCATCAAATCCGTCAACTGAGCCGCACGCACCGTATTGCCTTGCAACAAGATGTCGCGCCAGCACACTCCGCAGTGCAACAGCAAGGCATCTTCCTGCCAAAACGTCCAGGCGGTGCCTCGTTCCTGGGCGTACTTCCATTGCAACAATTCCAGGCTGATCGGTGCGCCAAAAACCGACTCGAACAGCGGTTGCAGCAAAGTCAGCTCATCATCGACCAAAGAACGAATCGAGCTCATTTTGGCGCCGGCAACGGCACATCCACCACAGATCCCTCATTCCATGAATGAGGCAAAAAGCAAACCCCTTGCAGGGCGCCGACATGCACGACCTCAAACTCTGCACAGTTCAGCGCATAGTCATACATGTGCAGCGTTCGCTCGCAAGCCAGAAACATCGTCAACCGGTAAACGCCGCGCATCAATACGATGCGTGGCAACCTCAGCGTCACCTCTGCCAGACCCGGCGCCAGCAGCACCGGGGTCGCATGGTCAAACAAGGTGCTGCCGCTAGACACCGTGACACCCGCCTCGTTGTCCAGGCCAAAAGCCACCGTTGGCAAGGCCAAATCGGGGCCAAACTTAAACCGCGTCCTGACCAACACGCTGCTTCTACCCGCATGCAGGCGCAAACGCTTGGCGGGCTCGCCGTCATGGGCAGACACCACCACGCTGATCAATTTTGCTTGGCCGGGAGTCGCCGCCGTTGTTATATTGTTTGTAGCGCTAACCGCTTGCTGCGCCTGGGCTTTCCAGTCTTTTTCTGTTGCAGACTGCTCGGCCATGTTGATTTGACCGCTGTAAGCCCTGGTCACCTGTTGCGGGGTGCCCTGCATCACCACGCGTCCGCGCTCCAGCCACATGGCCTGGTCGCAAATTGCCTCAATGTGGTACATCGAATGCGAGCAAAACAAAATCGTCACACCGCGCTCGCGCAATGCCATGATGCGGTCAAACGACTTGCGCGCAAAAGCCCCGTCACCCACTGACAGCGCCTCATCGATGATCAAAATATCCGGGTCGACTGACGTCGCAATCGAAAACGCCAGGCGCATATACATACCACTTGAATACGTTTTGACCGGCTGCTCAATAAACTCCGCCACCCCCGAAAAATCAACAATGCTGTCATAACGCTCGGTGATCTCCTGATTGGACAAACCTAGCACCGCTGCATTCAGAAAAATGTTTTCCCGGCCAGAAAAATCAGGATTAAACCCAGCCCCCAACTCCAGCAAAGCAGCCACTCGCCCATTCACCTGCAATTGCCCGGCACTGGGCTGCAGTGTTTGGCACACCAGCTGCAACAACGTGGACTTGCCCGCACCGTTGTTACCCACCAACCCCAGCACAGAACCGCGCTCCAGGTCAAAACTGACATCCTTCAGTGCCTCAAACGCGCGACCGTAGTGCCGCCGTTCTCCAAAGACCAGCTGCTTGAGCCGATCCAAGGGGTGATCAAACACCCAGTAAGTCTTGCTCAGACCCTTTGCGGAAATGGCGATTTCCTTAGACAACATCGGCAAAACCCCTGCGCAGCACTGAAAAAACCCGCGCGCCCACCAAGGCTAGCACCACACTCGCCAGCAAGGTCCACCCCCAACTGGCCCAGTCCAAGTCCGTCTCCAAGAAAAGCACCACCCTGACGTTTTCAATGATCGACGTCAGCGGGTTGAAAAGCATCCAGAACTGCCAACTCTGCGAAAGCGACTGAAGCGAATAAAAAACCGGTGACAAAAACATCAAAAAACCCACAGCAAAAGTCACCACTGGCGCCACATCGCGCACATAAACGCCCAGCGCACTCAGCAGCCAGCTCAAGCCCAACAACAACGGAAGCAGCGGCAGCAAAACCACCGGCAGCAAAGCCAGCCGCAGCGTCATCCCCTGATCCAGCACTGCGGTACCCACAAGCAAAATACTCATGCCCAGCAAAAAATGAAACAGCGCAACACCCAGCGTCACAAAGGGCAGCAGCTCCAGCGGGAAGACCACTTTTTTCACCAAATTGGGCTGTTCCAAAACCAGCGCTGGTGCCCGCCCAACCACCTCTGAAAACAAGTTAAAAACCAGCAACCCGGCAAACAAACGCAGAGAAAACGCAACCCCGCCAGCGGTTTCCGCACCTGGCCAGCGCGCCTTGAAAATCCCTGAAAACACAAAGGTGTACACCGCCAACATCAGCAACGGGGTAATGAATGCCCACGCCATACCCAGCAAAGAGCCGCGGTAACGCCCCAGAACCTCACGGCGAACAAACTGCCTCAGTACCGTCCTGTGCTGCCAGGGTGCGGTAAAAAAAGGCGAAAAATCCTGTAATAAGCTCAAAAAACCGCCTCGTCATCAAAAATTAATTGTACTCAACGCCCCCTTTTGGGCTTGGGCATGGCTACCTGGGTGGCTCAATACGGCCGTTGCCCACGTCCGACAAAAATTGCATGTCACGCAAGTACAGGTGATCGCCCTGACGCTCAATCACCTGCCGCAAAATCAGCGTTTGAAACGCCCGTGTCACGGTCTCGCGGCTGCTATTGATCATGATGGCCAGCTCCTGGTGGGTGGGGGCAAACTCCAGCGCCATGGCCCCTGACTGCGATGCCCTGGCCAGCAGCAGCAACTGCACACACAGCCGCTGAAACGGATTGGGCAAGGCCAACAGCGTGCGCTGCGCTGTCACCTCACGCACCCGCTGCGACAACTTGGCCATCACGGCCTGCGCAATGCTGGGGTGCTCAAAAATCAACTGCCGCGAAAGCGTGGCCTCCAGAAAAAGCGCGCGTGACTTGCTGACCGCAATCACATGCTCGGCTGCAGGCTTGTTGTCCACCACCGACAACTCACCAAAATAGTCCCCCGGCTCCACAAAAAACAGCCCCACACTGCGCCCGTCCACCGTGAAGTCCACCCCCTGCAACCGTCCGGACAACAAAAAACCCAAGGCAAAGCGGGTTTGCTCCTTGGTGCTCACCACCTCCCGCCTGACAAACTGCCGGTCATCCATTTGTGCAGCCAGTTGTATCAGCGTCGGTTGCGGCAAATCTTGCAGCAATGGGAAACTCAGCAAATACTGAAACGCAATAGGCATGAAAAGTGCTTGCAGGGCATAAATCGCCCCAAAGAGGGTAAAACTGTCACAATAGTAGCGCACAGCCCCTGCGCTGCCAGCCAAAAAAGGCACCTGTACAGGCAAATATGAGCGCATCATGTGATGCCCGGCACACTCTGCCAAGCTTGTTTTTTTTATAATCGTAGACTTTCAACCCCCATCACCCTTGGAGCTTGCCATGTTGAAGCCACATAGCCACAAAGCCCTCGCCCCCATTTATCTCGTTGTGGGGCTGCTGCTGAGCGGGCAAGTGTTGGCAGAGCAGACGAGTGCCGCCAAAGAGATTGTCGGCGAGATGATCACGGTGATTGGATTGGGCAAGGTCATCGCCGGCGACGCTGAGCAACCCGCAACGCGTGGCAAGTTAGTCTATGTGGGTGACCGCATTGAAACCGCAGCTGGCGGGCATGTGCATGTGCGCTTCGTTGACGGTGCCCTGGTTAGCGTTCGGCCTTTGAGTCGTTTGCACATTGAAGACTACCGTAATAACGGCAACCAAACCCTGGCTGCCATCAAGTTCAAACTTGAAGACGGCGTGATTCGCTCTGTCACCGGCAGTTGGGGTGAAGCCAACCGCGACCGGTTCCGGCTCAACACGCCGGTCGCCGCCATTGGCATCAAAGGCACTGACTTTGTTGTCAAAGCCGACGGCGGCAGCACCCTGGTCAGTGTCAACAGCGGTGCCATCGTGATGTCGCCCCTTGAAGGCGCGTGCGCCACTAGCCTGGGCCCGTGTGCTGGATTGCGCACCGCGTTGCTGAGCGCAGACATGCAGGGGCAAATGCTCGAATACATGCCCAAAAACGACACCAGCGCTCCGCGGCTGGTGCCTTATGCCGATTTGCTGGCACGAAGCGCTTACTTGCTGCAAGTTGCACAGCATCACCCGGCGGATGCTACTACCCCCGGCGAACCCGCCGCCAAAACCCAATCCAGCGACGCCGACACGACCAACAGCAACCCGACAGCCTCGGCCAGCGTTGCAACAGCCAAAGCCGAGGACATTGACCACGTCGCTGTGGTCGTGGCCGCCGCCAACGCTGCCGCTGCCGCTGAAGCCGCCAAAGCTGCAGCCGCGCTGCCGGTTGACCAGCCCCTGATTTGGCTGCACAACAAGCTTGACTGGAACATCCCTGCCAACTCCATCAGCACCCGGTTTGACGACGCCAGTGAAGTAGGCCGCCGCCCCGTGGCGAGCAACTTTTTTGTCAGCCTGTACCGCGACGAAATCACCACCAAAAACTTTGCACCCACTGCAACCACTGCCAGTTTCAATCTGTTGCAGGCTTCAGCCAACTACACCCCTACCTATGTCTACGGCAACCCGCCTGAACCAGTTAGCGTCTCCAACGCCAAGCTGACAGCCGACTTTGCCAGCAACACCCTCAGCACCCAGCTGACCCTGTCAAGCCAAGCCATCGGGCAAGAGCAGTTTGCAGCCACGGCCACGGTCACACCGCAAGGCCTTTTTGTTAACCGGTCAGACAGCCAGCAAATTCTGGGCGCCTTCAGCAACGATGCGCGCCAGGCTGGCTATCTGTTTGAGAAAAAGCTCAACAACGGTAGCGTCAGCGGCTTGACGCTCTGGGGGCGTTGATTGCGCTTTTGGCCCCGCTGGGGTGGCTTTGTACCAGCCGCGCTGGTGGCTGCTGCACTGTGGTGGGGCGTCGGCCTGGTCTTTGCGCCCACTCTGCAAACCCTTGAAGAGCGCTCGGGCGACTGGGCATGGCGCATAGGGGCCAGCACCGCCCGCGAAACCCGCATCATCCTGGTTGACATCGACGAAGCCAGCCTGCAACAACTCGGCCCCTGGCCCTGGCCTCGCCAGCGCCTGGCAGAGCTCAGCGACAAACTCGCTGCCGAGGGGGCGAGCCTGCAGGTGCTGGACATCATTCTGCCGTCCGCCAGCAGTGCTGATGCCGGCTTGCTGGCCAGCCTGAAAAAAAACCATGCCGTGCTGGCACAGACCTTTGCGCTTGAGCCCCACACCCAGGCCTCCAGCGGTCACCCGGCTGCGCCGCTGGCCTGGGCGGCTTGCCCGGCCAACCTGCCGGTTGCGCAGGGTTATGTGGCCAATGACATCGGCTTTGCCAGCCTGCCCATGGGGCATATCACGCCGCACTTTGAGCCTGATGGCAGCGTTCGCCGCCAGCCAGCCCTCATCTGCCACAACGGCAAGGTCTACCCGGCGCTGTTTATTGCCGCCCTGGTGCAAGCCCTGGCAACCCAAGTCACCCCTCTGCAAGCCGGTAGCGGCTGGCTAGACCCCACCTGGCGGCTTGGCAGCCCCAGCCTGGACAAAGGCGGCCTGCCGCTGGACCCCCAAGGCCGTGTGCGCGTACCCTGGACGCTGCACCCCGACGCCTTTGTAAGCTTCTCTGCTGCCGACGTTCTGGCCGGCCGCACCCCGCAACACCTGCTTCAAAATGCCTGGGTCATCATCGGCAGCACGGCGTTGGGACTCAACGACCGCGCCGCCACCCCGTTCAGTGGCAACAGTGCCGGCCTGCTGGTGCATGCTCAATTGCTGCGTGGGGCGCTTGAAGGCACCCTGCCTAGCCAGCCCCGGCTAGCCCCGCAGTTGACCATGCTGGTTGTTGCGCTGGTCAGCTTGCTGCTGGTGGCGCTGGGCCGCTTGCGGCGCAAGCCGGTGTTTATCACCGTGGTGGCCGGGGTCTTGCTGGCCCTGGCACTGTGGCTGCTCAAGGCCTGGTTGCTCATCCGCTTCAGTATGTGGTTTGAGTGGGTGGAACCCGCCTTGTATGTGCTGCTGCTGGCCCTGTGTCTGGGCCTTTTTGAATACGCGCGTGAACGCCTTGAGCGTGACCGTTTGTTCAAACACCTGGCCAGCTACCTGCCGCTGCCCGTGGCCGCCGCCCTGACCCAGCAAGACCCCTCAGATGCCATCGATGCCAAGCGACGCAGCATCACCGTGCTGTTTGCCGATATCCGCAACTTTTCTATTTACTGTGAGACCCGCCCCCCCGAAGAAGCCACCGCTGTGTTGCACGCCTTTTTCTCCATGGTGACGCGTCTGGTGGAGCTCAATGGCGGTGTCGTTGAATCTTTTCAGGGTGACGCCGTGCTGGCCGCCTGGGGTAGCGAATCAGACACCAGTCAGCCTGACTTGGCCTTAACGACCGCCGTGGCAATTTTTCGCGAAAGCCTCAAGCTCTTGCCACGGCCCCAGCCCGACGAGCTGGCCCCACTGGCCCTGGGCATTGGTCTGGAGACCGGTCTGGCCACCGTGGGCTCGTTTGGCCTGGCGCGCCGGCGCACCCACCTGGCCATCGGTCACCCCGTCACCATGGCCCAGCGCCTGCAAGAGATGACCATCGAGCTGGCTCACCCCATTTTGCTGGGGGAGGGCATTGCCGCCAGCATTGGCAGCCATCGGCTGGTGTCGCAAGGTGTATTTTTACTTGAAGGCCTCAAGACGCCCAGCCACATTTACGCCTACCCGCTGAGCGAATGTTTTGAGTAAGCCTGTTACGTTACCTGCCGGGTGGGTGCTGGCACGCCTGTGGCTTGGGCTGCTGGCAGGCTGCGCGCAGAGCGCCCAAGCAGCCCCCTCTGAAGCTACTGTATGTGTAGTACCTGACGCAGTACCGGCAAGCGCTGAGGGGCTAATAAGCTTACAAAAACTGACGCCTCAGTGCCACAAAAATGCGGCGTATTTGTACCTGCTGGGGCGCGTGCTAAACCAGCTTGGCCGCTACGCCGAAGCCATTGACCCCCTGGAAGGCGCCTTGCTGTACCGCCCTGAGCACTGGCCCAGCCAGCTCGAATACGCCATTGCCCTGGAGGGCGCCGGCGACCACAGTTCGGCGTTGTCCCTGTTGCAAAGCCTGCTGCGAGACCCAGCTGTTGACCGCACCGCGCAGCTGCAAATTGCCAGGCTATTGCAGCGCCAGGCACCGCAACAGCCCACGCGCTCGCTGGTCAGCTACAGCCTGGCCACAGGTTTTGATGACAACCTGCTGGGCAGCACCCACCACACCCAGCTGGAGCTCACCACGCCGATGGGCTTGTTGCCGGTGGAACTGGGGCCAGATCAGGCGCCCCACCCCGGAGCCTTTGTGCGTGCAGAAGTGCGTTATGAAGGTCTTTTGCCCTTGGGTGTCAGCAACTCCGGTGCCCGGTGGCGCTACAGCCTGGACGCCAGCTACCGCGCCAGCCCCGGCTACAGCCTGGCCAACCAAAGCCAGCTCGGTGCCCTGCTGGAGCTTAGCAACCCCGACCAACTCGGGCTCTATTTAGTGCTGCAGCGCCAAACCTGGCAGCGCGCCAGCAGCACAACCCTAAAGCAAACTCAGGTCAGCCTGGGCTACGACTTTGGCAGTGGGTTTGCCGCTAACTGCCAGCAGCGCCTGGGGCTGGAGCTGCTGCGCCTGGCCTACCCCACCAGCCCTGTGCTCAATGGCCTTTACAGCGGCATTCTTGGCCAGGTCCATTGCCCTGGCTGGGGCTTGCAACTGCAACTGCGCGCTGGGCAAGACCAACCCGCTGACGACGGCCGCCCCGGTGGCGTGCAGCAACTGGTAAGTCTGCGCGCCAGCAAGCTGGTTCAGCTGGACGCCGCTGCACTGGCGCTGGAGTGGCATGTCACGCACCAGCTTGATCAAAGCGGCTACAGCCTGCTGCTGGACAACAATGCCCCGCGCCACATCACCCGCATGGCTTACCGGCTTGAATACCGTTGGAAAGCCGCTAATTTGCGCCCATTTATAGGCTTTGAATGGCTGGACCAACACGCCAACCTGGCTCTGTTTGAAACCAAAAACCGGGTATTAACGCTTGGCTTCAGGTCCAATTGGTAAAAAAACCACACAAAAGCCTATAAAACCTCGCGGCATGTGACTCCCATCACCAGTGTGAAACGCTGCTGCTGATAAATTTCGCATAGACTCAGCGTGTTGTTATCAACATTGAGTTTATTTAGTTCTCAACTTCGAAAGGTATCTCATGGCTATTCTTATTGGCTTCAAACCCTATGTTCTCAATGCTTACGCTGCTTTGGTAGGCGAAAAGCCTGGCTATGCTGCTCTGCAAGAACACCTGCAATTCATCGCCGCTCCTGGTGTTGGCGTCACTGGCTACAAGGCCGCGCTTGAAGGTTTCTTCGGCAGCACGCCCACGGCCACTCTGGCAGCATCACTGCTAACCAACCTGGGCCTTGGCGGTTCATTCAGCCAGGCGCAAGCGGAAGCCTTTTTGGACAGCAACCCCAACAACCGTGTTGGCGCCATCATTGACCTGGCCCAACAGTTGTACAGCTACGCTGGCGACAATGCTGGTTTGCTGACTGCCAAGGCAGAATACGCAGCCAAGATCGACAACTCTGACATTTACTCCAGTAATGTCGGTAACGTTAATGGCGAAGCCCTGACTGCAGCTTCAGGTCAAACCATCAGCCTCACTACAGGTGCGGACAACCGCGTTGGTTCAGCGTTTGACGACCTGTTCAATGGCTTTGTGCAACAAAACCAAAACGGCGCTAACGTCAACAGCTTCTCCACTGGTGACGTGCTCAACGGTGGTAACGGTACAGACACCGTCTACGCCACACTGATCAACGACAAGATGGTTGATTCGGGTGCCAGCATGGACATCAATGTCCGTACCAGCAACGTTGAAGTTG
>Ga0210023_1000779_pt1 | contig 23603 bp, 22 predicted proteins | sample CryGeymeta201524_FD_183987 | JGI IMG/M metagenome (GOLD analysis project Ga0210023, IMG submission 183987) | Groundwater microbial communities from Crystal Geyser aquifers in Utah, USA - Crystal Geyser metaG 2015-24 (SPAdes) (version 2) | ecosystem: Environmental > Aquatic > Deep subsurface >... | reverse complement strand
CTAAGGTTCCGTTTATAAACCCAACTATTACACCGGATAAAAGGCTATATATTAAAGCTAATATAACACTACCTGTAGCCTGAAATGTGCTTGTAAAAATAAAGCCTGATAAGGCCATAGTCGACGGAAAGGAAAGATCTATTTCACCCATAGCAAGTACAAAAGTTAAACCAAGAGCCATTAATCCCATAATAGGAACTGTAGATAAAAATGCTTGATATATTCTTCCTTTAAAGAAAACTTCAGGGCTAGTAATCATAAATAATCCAAAAACACTAACCGTCATAATTAATAATGCAATTTGAGATTTGTATTGACTAGATTTTTTTAATTTGGAATTTTTTTCTTCATTATCCATTTTGTAATATCCTCTCATCTTGATTAATCTGTATGCTTGACTTAGTATATTTAATCAATTCCTCACTAAGCTCCTCTAAAGATATATCCTTACGATTATAAGTACCCACTATCTTGCCTCGGTCAATGGCCACAAAACGATCAGAAACTGGGTGAATATTAGCGATATTATGAGAAATATAAATACAAGATTTTCCTTTATCCTTAATATTTTGGATAAACTTCAAGACTTTTTTTACTTCTTGCAAGGATAAAGCCATAGTCGGCTCATCTAAAATAACCAGATCTGCTTCAAAGTACATTGCTCTTGATATGGCAACACCTTCTCTTTCCCCACCAGATAAGGTTTTAATTGCTGAATCAGCATTTACGCCTATTCCTCTAAATCCCATTAAAACATGCATAATTTTATCTGTTTCTTCTTTTTCTTTTTTTATATTGAGAAAACCCAGTTTATTAGTAATTTGCCGGCCAATAAAAATATTTCTCCATAAAGTTTGCTTATCGGCAAGGGCTTTTTCTTGATATACGGTTTCTATGCCCAGATTATGAGCCATTTTTACAGAATATTTTTTAGGATTAATTTTTACACCTTTAATATACATTTCGCCCTCATCAAAAGAGTGCACCCCAGAAATAATTTTAATCAAAGTCGATTTACCTGCACCATTATCACCTAAAACTCCTACCACTTCATTAAACCCTACTTCAAAATTTATACCTTTTAAAGCTACAACCCCATCAAAGGACTTATATATATTTTTCATTTCCACCAATTTGTCCATATATAACGCTCTCCTTTTCATTTTTACCACAAATAAGGGTATGGTCTAAAATAATCCTGCAGGAAGAGTTTTATTTATAAAACCTTTCCTGCAGGATAACCTAAAATTAGTATCGTAATTATTCTCTATCTTATCTTATTCCTTTTTCAGCTAAGGGGGCTACCAAATCTATATTGTCCTTGCTAATTAAGCCACCACCGGTATCAATATGCAATCCAGAGAAGCCATACAACTTGGTTAAATAAATTTGCATAATTGGTAGAAAACCTTGCAAGAACGGCTGCTGGTCTAATACGAGATCAGTATAACCACTCTTAATACTTTCTACAGTGGGAGCTGACAAATCAAAACCAGCGCCAAAAATATCATCTGGACCCAAACCTGCTGTTTCAAAAAAAGTACGTTGTGAAGAAGTTAAATCACCATGATCGGTTACCACAGCTTTACAATCAGGATTTGCCTGTAAATAACCTGATATAACCGGAATACCGTTTGAAGCATCCTTATCTACCTCAGCTGAAATTTCCAAATAATCTACTTTTATACCTACTTTTTCAAAAGCATCTATTGCCCCTTTGGTTCTTAATCCTCTGGTAGGTTGTGACAAAAGACCCCAAACCAGTACTCTATCCCCGGTTTTTAATCCCGCCCCTTTAATGGTAGCTTCACCGAGAGTATAACCTGATTCATAAAGTCCCTGGCCTACATAACCAAATCCATTTGCGCTATAAGCTTTTTCAAGTTCAGGTAATGTCGTATTTTGACTACAAACGATAATCCCTTGTTTTTCAGCTTCTTCAACAAAAGGCTTATATGCTGCATCTCCAGGATGTCCCATAATGGCTATACCATCAGGATCTGCCGCAACAGCTTGCTGAAATTGATCAACCATTTTCTGCTGGCTCCAATCTGACCATAGATATCTTACTTCCACTCGATTACCTAATATTTCTGCAGCTGCTTGAGCACCATTATAAACAACTGTAGCAAAGGTACTTCCGGGAGTACCACCGGGGAAAAAGTAAATTACAATAGGGCCTTCACTTGCCTCCGCCATTACCGGTAATACTAAAAGAACAACACAAGTCAATACTAACAAAAGTAAAAGATTAATTTTCTTTAACATAATTTTTTCTCCTTTTTGATATCTCTAAATATTTTTTAATCATAACCTCACTCTAGCAACCTCGATACAAAGTGCTGCCAAAAATCATTATTCTTTTTTCACCTCCTTTATTAGTAAGGGGTACAATACACCCCTACTTGCTCTTTTCACCATCAAATAAACTCTAAAATATCCGGTCTGGTTATCTTTTCTCCATGATACTCTACTTCAACCTTAGGCCATTCCGGATCAAAAGCATTTCCCAATCCTCCCGAACTTTGAAGATTGTCTTTTATAGGTTAGTATACAACATTATTAACTTATACGGATAACCGTACAACTATTATATATTATATATTTTATTAGTCGTATTTGTCAATTTATTTTTAAGAGGAGATATTCGGGAGGTACAAAAAGTGCTAACTTAATCGGTAAAAAAGCGGTGTATCGTAACCTGGTGGTAGGTTCTATCTGGATATAGGATGGGAGAGGGAAACTCAGGTTCATTAATTGAATTAGGAAAAAATCCAGTTTCCAAGCAGAGGCCACTGTGTTTCTGAAATAGCGCTCCACCTGCACCTCTAATATGGTCAAGAAAGTTCCCGGAATAAAATTGGATACCTGGTGTGGTGGTTAAAATTTCCATAGTGCGACCGCTTTCCGGTTCATAAAGCTTTGCCGCCAGGCTCCGCTCTTGATTTAGCGATTCGATAACAAAGCAGTGGTCATAACCGCCTGCAGTATCATTAATATCTTTTCCAATTAATTTCGGCTTGGTGAAATCCATAGGGGTACCGTAAACAGTCTTAATTTCTCCGGTGGGGATTAAATAATTATTGACCGGGAGGTATTTTTTACTTTTAAGAGTCAACTGATGATTCATAATTGTTCCAGAACCTGCACCAGCCAAATTCCAGTAAGTATGGTTAGTTAGATTTACAATAGTCGTTTTATCTGTTTGAGCATTATATTCAATTTTAAACTCATTATCTTCATTCAGACTGTAGGTTACTGTCACTCTTAGATTTCCAGGGTATCCTTCCTCTCCATCTGAACTGAGATAAGAGAAGGTCACTCCGCTTAAAACAGTGTCTTCGAAACTCTCAGCTTGCCAGATAACCTTATCAAATCCCTGGTTCCCGCCATGCAGGTGATTCAGACCATTCTCATTACGAGCAAGATCATATCTAACCCCCTCCAACTGAAAAACTCCTTTGGCGATACGATTAGCAAAACGACCGATTACGGCACCAAAATAAGAATGACCAGCCAAATATTGTTGAAGATTATCAAATCCGAGAGTTACTTCTTTAATTTCTCCTTCTCGGTCAGGCATTTTAAGGGAGATAATGGTACTGCCCAGGCTCATTACCGTGGCCGTAACCCCTTGGGAGTTATTTAAAATGAATTTTCCGACTTTTTCCCCTTCTGGAGTTGTTCCAAATAATTCATACTTAACGTTCATATCATACCCCTTTTTAGTTTTTTGTTTTTTATTATAACTATATTCGAGATAATTTTCAATAAATCTTTAAAGATGCATAATAATGGCCCTACACTGAATAACAAACTTAATTTTTTATAATCTCATATCGGGAACCAGTTTCCGGATGTTTAGTCACTTCAATCCTTACCGGGAAGGCATCTTTTAATGATTCTAAATGAGTAATAACCAAGATCTTATCAAAATCATCACTGATAGATTGGATAGCCTGGACTAAATTATCCAGGCCCTCTTCATCTTGAGTTCCAAATCCTTCATCCATAACCAGGGTTCTCAATTTAGTCCCTGCCCTTCTGGTCAATAATTTTGATAGAGCAATCCTTAAAGAAAAATCTATCCGAAATGATTCTCCCCCACTGTATAGTTCATAGTCACGGATGCCCAGTTCATCACTTATCTTTAGATCTAAAGTTTCTTTAATTTTTCCGCTCTTCAAATCCCGAAGAGACTCAATGGTTATCTGAGTACTATTATTAGTCAACTTAGCCAGTAAATTATTAGCCTCTTCTTCTATTTCGGGTAAAACATTTTCAATAATTAAGGCTTGAATCCCATTCTTCCCCAAAGCCAGCATTAATTTTTCGTAAATATTCTGCTCTCTCTTACTTTCTTCTAATTCTTTTTTTATCTCTTTCTTTTCTTTTTCTAATTTAAGGCACTGCTCAAATTTACTCTGATATCCTCCTCTTTCTTCTAAAATTTTATCTTTAAGAATTTGGTTTTGTTTTAAAAATTGTTCTTCTTGAATTAATTTTTCTTTCCACCAAGGTAAATCTTTTAGCTCTATTTTTATCTTCTCTTTCTTCTTCTCCAGATCTTTCCAATTTAATTCTTTCTGCTGATAATTCTCTTTTAATTCGGAAAGTAGGTCTCTTAAAGAATCAATCTTTTTTTCTGCCTCTTCTAATTTTGCTTTTTCTAAAGGGGCGTTACCTAATTCTTCAATCTTACCATTAAGTTGGCGATGCTTTTCTTCCTCATAACCAATATTCTTAATCTGCACTTCAAAAGCTTTTAAACTTATCTGTTCTTCTAAAGCATATTTCTTTTCTATGATTATTTTTTCTATTTCCTTAATCTCTCCTTGCAAACCAACCATTAATTTTGCCGCTTGTTTAGACTCATCGTACTCAAGACCTGCCTTACTTAGCTTCTGCTGCCATCTATCTTTATCTTTTAATTTTTGATTAATTTCTCTCCATTTTTTCACTAATTCTTCTCGTGGTTTACCTAATCTTTCTTCTTCTTTTTTTAACCTTTCTATCTCTTTAAGATTTAAATTTATTTCTCTGCTTAGATTAGTTTCAATCTTCTTCTTTCTCTCTGCATTTAACTTAGCTTCACACAAGGGGCACTCTCCTTCTGGATTCTCCCTTAACAGACGTAATTTTTCTTCATTGTCTCTATGGTCTTTTTCTAATCTTTCTAGCTGACCTTTAATGGTATTTATTGCTATATTAAACTCGCTACCTTTTTTACGAATTTCTTCACTCTCTTCTTCGAAAAATTTTATCTCCCTCATCTTTTTTTCTGCTTCTAAAACTTCGGTTTTGCTCTTTAGCTCCCGCTCAGCTTTAAGCTGCAAATCTCTGAATCTATCTCGTTTATTTCTAATTTCTACCGTTAAATCCGTCTTCCCACTTTCTATTTTTCTCTCGGTAAGTATTCTTTCCTCTTCTATTTTTCTAATCTTTTGCAGCTTTAGAGTAAGTTCATTATTTTCGGTATTGAATTTCTGATAATTTATAAAATTGCTTAAAATAATTTCTTTTTGGGAAATTATTTTTTTAGAATCTGCTATCTCTTTATTTTTTAATTCAATCTGTTTTTGTCCTCGTCCAATCTCCTGCCTTTGTTGTTCGGTTCGGTCTTTTAATTCTTCAAATTGCTCCTTTTTATGCTTTAATAGGTTTATATCCTCTTTTAACTGATTTAACTGGTCTTCATTTTTCTTTACTTTTTGGGAAATATCTTCATAACTGTCCGACAATTCCTTGATCTTTTGTTTATAAGCATCAATATTGGTCATCTCCTGATAGATATATTCCAACCGGCTTTCTTTGGTCATCATAATATTATTAATTTCCTTAAGATGGGACTTGGCCAAATTAGCCAGTTCATCATAATGAGAAAGACTTAAAATCTCAGATAATATTTCTTTCCTTTCTCGAGCGTTCTTTCGGCTAAATTCATCTATCCGACCCTGGAGGATAAAAGCAGAATTTATGAAGGTTCGATAATCTATCCTTAGGGTTTTAGTAATTCTTTCTTGAGTTTTTCGAATAGAGGAAGCGGTGAGAGATATATACTTATCATCTTTCGGGTTATATATCTGAAATTCCAGGCTGGAACGGGAACTTTTCTGCAGCATAGAATAATTTCTAATAATGCGATATCGGTCCCCTTCCAGATCAAATATAAATTCTACCTGCATATCCTTCTGGCCAATCCGAAGTAGACTATGATCAGCCTTCTTCTCCTGACTGGATTTTCTTCCTTCTCCCCATACTGCCCAGGTTAGAGCATCCAGAAGAGCGGACTTACCCTGTCCATTGTTTCCCGAAAGACAAGCTAGGTGAAATTGAGTAAAATCAAGAGGGGGAACATTCTCACCATAACTTAAAAAATTTTTCAAGGCTAACTTTACCGGTATCAATTTCCGTCCCTTTCTGCCCCTTCAAATTCTTTTTCTAACTCCTGGGCATGAGTTTTTAATTCCTCAGCTAAAGGAACTAAATCAGGATTATTCTGGATATACTTATCCATAGCCTCCAACATCCCTAAATCTTCGGTAATTTCTTCCACCCTTTTTCTTCGTTCTTCCGGTTTAGACTTTTTAGCAATAGTAGTCACTAAAAATGCCCCTTCTAAAGCAGAGTTTATTCTTTTAAAATCCATCAAATCCTCTTTCTCTGCTGACATAGTATAAAATACCCTCACTACCGCCTCAGATAAATCATATTTTTCAATTTCTCGTATTAAAGCATTGGTAGGTTCTTGCTCCTCAGAAATGTTAACCTCTATAGTAACAAACTTTCTAGCCGGAAGAGGGATAAATTCATAAGAAGTCTGGCCTTTTTCAATATTTACCAAACAAACTCCTTTATCATCCTTCTCCTCACCAAAATTTATTCTTTCGATGCTTCCGGAATAGACTACCGGGGGATGACTAGCAAGATTTAAATCCTGAAATTTATGGATATGCCCCAGAGCTACATAATCAAACTCTTTCTGGGCTAATATTGAAGTGAGGAATACCGGGTCTCTTCCAATGATAGCGGATCTTTCTGAACCAGAATAAGTGGCTTCCGCAGCAGCCAGGTGAGCAGCAAAGATAGCTGGAATATTCGGATTTATCACTCGGGCAGATGCAATAATTTGGTCACTTACTCTTTTTTGAATTTCTAAAGTAATTTCTTCATCAGTAAAATTTTTATATTCTTCTTTATCCAGAAATAAGTTTTTAGTAGGCCAGGGCATACCAAAGACTTGAACCGGTCCTGCCTTAGTCTCTATATTTAACAACTCTGGCTCGGTCACCACTCTCATACCAGAAACATTTAAAGTAGCGAAGATATCTAAAGAAGTAGCTCTACCAAAAGAAACCGGAATATCGTGATTCCCATTGATCATGATTACCGGAATTTTAGCTTCGCTAAGCCGGTAAATTTGCCGGGCAAATTCACGTTGGTGGGTAGGATTAGGATTACTGGTTTTATAGGCATCACCGGCAAATAATACTAAATCCACTTTTTCTTCTAAGGCAATATCCATAGCAAAACTAAAACACTTTATAAAATCCTGTAATCGGGTGTGTAAACCAGTAGAAGGATCTATCCGTCCATAATTTTCTATCCCTAAATGAACATCGGCAAAATGAAGAAATTTCATCTATTTTTACCTTTCCACTTCTTCTTTAAATTAGTAGACCAGTTAACCGTTAATCAGTACGGAAATATAAATTTATCGTCTTTATTCATATTGTAGGGGCACAATGAATTGTGCCCTTCTCATTTTATTGTCTTTTGTTTGATCCTGATAAGTGAGTATCTGCTAAACAGGGCTTACAAAAAAAGGAAATTCCTATACAATCAAATTAATTTTGTAATTCTATCTTATCCTTTTTGATTTTTGAGAATAATTTATTTAATTATAGCATAAAATTATGAGGACTTTTTTGCCGCACTTTCTCCGGCCAGATATCCAGTACTCCAACATTCCTGCAGATTATATCCTCCCGATGGGCCGTCAAGGTCTAAAATCTCCCCGGCAAAATAAAGATTTTCAATCTTTTTAGAGCACATCGTATCCGGATCTACTTCTTTAAGGGCAATTCCTCCGCTGGTCACTACTGACCATTTAAATCCCAGCAATTCCGTAGGCGATAATTCCAATTCTTTGAAGAGGTGGACTAATTTATTCCGTTCCTCCCGGGAAATATAATCCACCTGTTTTTCCGGTTCTATGCCAGAAAGTCTAATCATTACTGGAATCATCGATAAAGGCAATAATCCTTTCAGTGAATTCTTAAACCTCCTCCCCTTAAATTTGTCCAAATCTCTCTGAATACGCTGATCTAATTTTTTAAAATCCAGGGCTGGCTTTAAATCTAAGATCAATTTAACCGCACCCCGTTTCAGTAAAGTCCCGATATTTTTGCTCAGATCCATAACGATAGGACCACTAACTCCAAAATGGGTAAAAAGCATCTCTCCAAAACGCTCATCCTGTTTTTTACCGTTTTGAAATAACTGAAGAGAAATATTTTTAAGAGATAGACCCTGCAATTCTTTTACCCATTTTTCAGCAATTTTAATTGGATTAAGGGCTGGGACTGGTTCAATTATAGTATGCCCCCATTGCCGAGCCCAGTGGTAGCCATCACCAGTGGAACCAGTCTGAGGATAAGATTTACCTCCAGTACAGATAATAAATTTAGCTGCAATTATCTGTCGGTCCCGAAGTATGACTTGAGATATTTTTCTATCTTCCTGCTTAAAATTAATTACCTCCACATTATATAAAATAGTCACTTTACCTTCCGATAAATATTTTAAAAGTACCTTTAATATATCCTGGACATTTCCATTCTCGGGGAAGATTCTATCTCCCTGTTCTACTTTTCCCTTCACTCCTCGGGATTCGAAAAAATCAATCACCTCTTTTACTCCAAATACCGCTAAGGCTCTATAAAGAAAACGCCCATTCCGGCCATATTTTTCGGTAAATTTCCTTATATCCAATTCATTATGGGTAAAATTACAGCGTCCTTTTCCAGTAAGTAACAATTTTTTACCCAAAACCTCATTCTTTTCCATTAAAACCACCTTTGCTCCCAATTCTGCTGCCCGACCAGCGGCTATCATCCCAGCTGGCCCTCCACCTATTACCGCAATATCAAATACCTGATCATCTTTCATACTAAATACATCTCTTCCTTCCGTGTCAGCGTGTCAGGGGACGGTTCTTTGTCAGGGGACGGTCCTTTGACACGATTTTGAATAAAAATAAATATTTATTCTTATTATATATCAATCCACCACAAATCTTAAAAATTTCGTGTATAATAGATTAATTAATTTACCAATTGACCGATTTACCAATTTACCAATTAAAAAAATAGGATACAAGGTATATTGATTCACCAATTAACCGATTGACCGATTTGCCAATTAAAAAATAGGATATAAGAAATATTGATTAACCAATTAACAAATTAAACTAAGCAGGAGATAAATTCTATGATTTCCCTGGAAAATATCAGAATTACTTTCCCGGAAAAAGTTCTCTTTGAAAATTTAAGCTGGAGAATCCCTAAAGGTAGTCGTATTGGCTTAGTGGGTAATAATGGCACCGGGAAGACTACTTTATTCCGGGTTATTATGGGCTTGGTGCTTCCTGATAAGGGAAATATTACTTTACCAAAAAATCATCAAATTGGCTATCTGCCTCAGGATATAGTTGAACTTAATAGCGACACCGAGCTTATCCCCTATCTGAAGGAAAAATCAGGCATTGCCAAATTGGAACATTCTCTTAGAATTTGTGAAGAACATTTGACCTCCTTTTCTCCCGAATCGAGTAAATATCAAGCAGCTCTTGAAAAATATGAAAAAATAACCAACCTCTTTGAACACCAAGGAGGTTATTCTTTTTCTACCCAAGCTCATAAAATTCTTAAAGGTTTAGGCTTCCGAGAAAAAGATTTCACCCGCCGATGTACCGAATTCTCTGGTGGATGGAAGATGCGAATACTTTTAGCTTCCATACTACTTTCCTCTCCTAACTCTCTTCTGCTTGATGAACCTACTAACCATCTGGATTCAGAAAGTTTGGAATGGTTAGAAAATTGGCTGCAAAATTTTTCTGGCAGCATAATATCAGTATCTCATGATCGATACTTCCTGGATAAACTTATGACTCAGATTGCAGAACTAGAGCATCAAAAATTAACCCTTTACCATGGTAATTTTTCCTATTATCTAAAAGAAAAGATAAAACGCCAGGAATTATTAATAAACGAAGCTAAAAATCAGCAAGATAAAATTGCTAAAACTGAATCTTTCATTGAAAGATTCCGCTATAAGAACACCAAAGCAGCACAGGTTCAAAGCAGGATAAAGATGCTCCAAAAAATTAAAACTATCCAAATTCAAAAAGCCGTAAAAAAAGTCACCATACGCTTTCCAGAATGTCCACGAAGCGGGAATAAAGTAGTGGAAGTGGAAAATTTATCTAAGATTTATGATGGTAATAAAGTTTTTAGTAATTTGGATTTTACCCTGCATCGTGGAGAAAAAGTTGCTTTGGTAGGGGTAAACGGGGCAGGAAAATCAACCCTCTCTCGATTAATTAGTAACCGAGAAATGCCTTCCTCTGGCGTAGTGCATCTTGGGCACAAAGTTAATCTGGCTTTCTTTTCTCAGGAAAGCTCACAAAATCTTAATTATCTCCATTCCATCTGGGAGGAAATATCTAACACCTCAAGCCTTATGGCTACAGGAGAAAGAAGAAGTTTACTGGGAGCCTTCCTTTTTTCCGGAGATAATGTTTATAAGTCAATTAATATACTTTCCGGAGGAGAAAAATCCCGTCTGACTTTAGTAAAAATATTGATGCAGGAATCTAATTTCCTGATCCTCGATGAACCTACCAATCATCTGGATATAGCTACTAAGGAATTATTTCAACAAGCCCTGCTGAAATATTCAGGAACAATCTTAATTGTTTCCCATGACCGCTATTTTTTAGACCATCTGATCAACCGGGTAATTGAAATAAGGGATGGTCGGATTTATGATTATCCCGGGAACTATTCCTACTTTATAGAAAAACGAGCTCAATTGTCAGCAGAAATTGATAACCGTGCTTTAACTATTAAAAATACACCATCATCAAAACCAAAAGCAAAAACTTTAGATAAACTAAAAAAACGGGAAGAAGCGGAACAGCGAAACCACCTGTACCGGCAGAATAAAGATATTCTGGAAAAATTAAAATCAATAGAAGAAAAAATAAAAGTCTTAAAAGAAAATAAAACTACCGCAGAAGCTCAATTATGCGACCCGGTGACATTGAAGGATTCTAAAAAAGTACAGATCTTGATGATTGATTTAAAGAGTTATAACCAGGAACTTACCACCCTAACCAAATCCCACGAAGGTTTAACCTTAGAAACCAAACCCCCTCTCCCCTTGGAGGAAGAGGGTTAGGGTGAGGGGGAGCAGAACAGGCGTCTCGCCTGTCTCATTCAAATGTAGGGGTCGGATTTATCCGACCCGTCTTTTCAAGTTTTAATCTCTTAAACTAACTCTTCTCCATTTCATTCCAGGCCATATAGATAGGGATGGCAACTAAAATATCAACAGCCCCAAAAAATCTTCCCATTACTACAATTGCGAATCCTAATACTCCAGTCAAAACAGCAACAATTAAAAAAATCTTTTTAGCTGTATCTTTGTCTCCTTCTTCAAACTTTTTCATCCCTAAAAAATATAGTACAGCACATAAAGCAGCTGCAATTATAAAGCCCATACTATCTCCCAACATAAGAGATAATATCGCTAATGCCCCCAAGCCAGATACTGAAATAATCATGTAAGTCCTGGTATTTAATCCACTTCCACTTGTTATTCTGCCTTTCCCGGGAGAAGAAGTTGAAGAAGAACTTTTTTGTTCCCCTTTCAGATTAAAACCACATGACGGACAAAAAGTTACCTCACCTTCAATTTTTTTACCACAATTTGGACAAAAAGACATTTTTTACCCCTCTTTTCCTCTTGATTATTTTAATTTTGCTCCACAATTCTGGCAGAACTTATCAGCTGCTCCCACAGGCTTACTACAGGAAGGACAAGTATTCGAAGTTGAAGGTTCAGTCTTTTCTAGTGCAGGCGCAGCAACTACCACTCCTAAATATTCCTCTATCTTACTGAATATTCGCTTTGTTTCTCTTGAAGCTTGCCCCCAATCAATAAGAAGTGTTTTCACTTTGGGCTTAATACCAATAGCCACAGTAGTTTCATTAGTATCGGGAACAGATTTTACTTCAATAATTCCTTCTCCTCCGGTAGAAAATATAGTAAACCCCGTAGATATATTGATTATTCCTTCTTTTTCATTTTTGCTGACTATTCCAATTTTAAGATCTTCTAAGGCCTTAGTAATAGCTGAAAAAACTTCAGAAAAACTCTTCTGATAACTTCTCACTTCTTCTCTCTTTTTCGCTGCCATTTTGGCACCTCCATTATTAATAAATTTTTAAATTTAGAAAAATAAAATCCTTCTTGCTCTCCATTTAAAGAGAATGTTAAATTGTTTTAGGCAGGTCTAATATTATATTTACCCGTATCCTATAAATCTTTCAGGTTATTTAAATTATGATTATATCTATAGTTCTACATAAATTTTAAAAATCCTTCTTTTTTAAGAAAATATTTTAAATTAAAGCGTAAATTCTATATTTACATCTTTTTTGCAAATTACTACTATTTATTAGTGTAATACCGCAATTTATCCGTAATATCAAATAGTGTACTTGCAAAAATGTGTAATTAAGATGTAATTTATTACCTACTTCAGCACTTTTCCGCAAGTCCTATTATTTTACAAAACGAGCAAAACCCCTCTTTTTTCAGTAGGGGCGGATTTATCCGCCCCGTCTGAAGATAGGGTAAATAAATCTGTCTTCTCTAAAGAGTAAGACTTATCTAAAAATACATTTGCGAAAACCTTATAATACAAGTGATTTGAAAAATAGGATGCAAAGAAAATGAAGTGAAATGCTTGATTAGATAAATACCTCACTACCAAGAGCGATAATACGATAGGATTGTTGAATAGGATCTTTCATATTCTGATGTTGAATAATATATTCCCGAATTAAAGTTTAAACCGCGACTTTTAATTTTCTTTCATTTCTAATAACTATTTCTGGGTTTTTATTTTCTTTGGGAATTGGTAATTTTCTTTCTTTTAATAATTTTAAATGCTCTTCTATCCCCCACTTTGCTTGATAAAGGCAATCTTCTATTGAATGGCCGACCCCTGTAAATCCTTCGATATTAGGAGAATAAAAAGTAAAAAAAGTGGGGTCTTTAGTGGCTTCTATTACCAGAGAATATTTTAAATTGATCATATTATAAATTCCTCCCTTGTTTTAGACCAACACTCTTTAAAATAATGGAATATCCGTTTTTTTCTAAAATTCTTACCAACTCACTAAATTTCAAAATTTACTCCTATATTGATACTCATTTTACAATTTCCGGTTCTGAGCTATATTTTCTTAAATTTATTATAAGTTATTTAATTGAGATTATCAATTTTTTTTCTTACCCTCTCTCTCAATGTTGTTATCATCTTTTGCTTGATCTCACTTATTTTATGATTCGTTTTACTTTCTTGTTCAAATCTTTTAGCAGTCTTAGAGACAGTAGAGTAATCCATCTCAAAAAGCTGGCCAATCTAAGCCAAAGAAAATGAAGCGAAATGCTTGATTAGATAAATTACTCACTCTTAAGGGCGATACTTACGATAGGATTGTTGAAGAGGATCTTTCATATCCTGATGTTGAATAATATATTTCCGAATCAAAATTATATTAAAAAATAAAACCAGACTTAGAATGTAATTGCATTGGAAATATTCCATAGCAATCCAAACTAAGTCTGGCTTATGGCTTTTTGTTAAGTTAAAATTTAAGCTTTACTTTTATTCGTTTTAACTAGACTGAAAAATATTCTAAAATCTTCTTTTAAAATGATACAGATAACCGTTATCCCCTGTTCTTTATTCTTCGAACTTTATAATATTATCTAACCATTTGAAGACATCCTCTGCAATTTTTAAAGCTTCCTTATATTCTTCTTTGTTTACCGGTTCATAATCACCAGGATAACGGGCATCTACTGCATAAGCAGTAAGCAGTTTGGCCTGATTAATATTCTTGGGTATTTCTACACCAGCTTCTTCAATAAGTTTAAGTAATGTTCCAATAGAATGGGTTTTAGGGAAAGGCTGGTTGAGTTTAACTAATATTGCCTTCAAAAATTTTTCAACTGCTTGCTGGGCATCAAAACAAAGATCTTCATAAAGTATCCCTTGAGTGACTTTTCCCATCTTTGCTCTTTCTAAATTACTTCTGGCTCTTTTTAACCAGTTTAAGATAATTTCTCTATTTTTCATAGATCACCCGCCCATATTTAGCAATTTCATTATATATTAGAAAAGGATTATCTTTTAATTGATTAAATCTTTTAGGAGTCTCCACAATTATATCAACAGAAACATCTACATCCAGCTTTAGGTAAATCCTCTGGGCAAGCTTTCTCTTGTGAGTAAGGTCATTTTTCAACACGAAAATATCATAATCACTTTCTTTACTCTGTTTCTTTTTTGCTCGTGAACCGAATAGGATAATTTTATCAGGAGCAACTTCATTTACAATTTGTTGTGTGATTTCTTTTAAATAATTTTTGTTTGGCATATTGTTTCCTTTGCATTTTTTAATAATAAGCAAAACATACTAAAATCTCATATTATATTACCCTAAAATAAAGAAAAAGATATATTAATCATTTGTCTATTGTTTTTTTTATTTTATCATTTTTTGGATTAATTTGGTAATAATAAATATATTTAACGGCAAAATAGTTGGCGTAAGAAGCATTCAGATAGTGCATCCCCTGGCTTATATTATCCAAATAAAATATTTTCTCTTTTCTATTTCCCCGGGCAGTTATATGGTAAACTGCATGATCAAAAGTACTCCTTAATGGTCTAGTCATGGTTCGGCTTGTTATCTGACAGAGAATTACATCATCTCCTTCTAATGCCGAAATGACTAAAGCAGGACGTCTTTTGGAATAACTATGACATCACCTTTTATAAATTTTGCCATACTTCATCTTCCTCTGGCTTCAGCCAATCCTTTTTAAGAGAAGCTTCGCTTGCCATAGCTATATTCATTCGCTCTTTGATAACCTTTGTTTTTAAAAACTTAATAAAATCCAATACCTCGTCAAGAAGAGGTTCAGGAACTTGTTCAATTTCGTTTATAAGTAATTCCTTTTTACTCATGACTCTCCTTTCTGCCTGTGCGTGTTCCTGCCTGTGCGTGTACGCACGCAGACAGATTCGCACGCAGACAGGTCTAATTGATTTATTTCAAATTATAACACAGGTTTGTGCCTCCCCCTGTGGCTTTAAAATTCTAAACTTCGACCTTCGTTTTTAGTTTATCTTTTACATATGTATTTGCCAACATTGAGTAAAAAATACTGTCATCATCTTTTGCTTGATCTCGCCTATTTTATGATTCGTTTTACTTTCTTGCTCGAATCTTTTAGCAGTCTGAGAAACAGCCGTGTAATCCATCTCAAAAAGCTGGCCCATCTAAGCCAAAGAAAGTAAACTGAAATGCTTGATTAGATAAATGCCTCACTGCCAAGAGCGATATTGTGATAGGATTGTTGAAGAGGATCTTTCATTTCCTGAGGTAGAATAATATATTCTCGAATTAAATTTATTGCAAAAATATTCTAAAATCCCCTTTTAAACTGAATAAAAGAACCATCCATTGCTTCATTGAATACTCTACAAATTTCTTCTTAATTAGACCAAAGAAGCCCCTCTGATTTATAAGTTCCATTATCAATTATCTTTTTTTATTCTAGGCTTTGTCTTTTCTTTATCTATTAAATACTCTTTTTGACTTTCAAGAATTTTAAGTTGTACTTGAATATTTTTAATTTCATACCTTTTTAATCTTAACCTATATTTTTCTTCTATTCTTCCTGTACTTATCCTATCAAGAATTAACTTATGATATTTCTCATCAATTTCAGCGGAAATATATTGTCTTTTGAGTATTTTACAAATTTCAACCTCAGAACCGCTTCCCCCAAAAAGAACTAAAACATTATCATTTGGCAGAGTACATGAGTTAATTAACATTTCGGATAATTTTTGAGGAATCTGACAAGCATGAAATGTTTTCTCTCTACTAACATTTTTAACTAAATCAAAATAAAACCAGTCATATGGCATTCTTCCTTTTGAACCATTTGCTAAATTTCTTAGAATTCTCTTATCTGTAGGATTCTTATAAGGAACCGACACATTGTCCTTGTAAAACTTATTATATTTTGTTTTTCTACAATGCAAAATACTTCGATGAGCAGTAGTAAATCGCTTAGGGCTGTGCCCAACATTCGTATTATATGCCCATACATAATCTGAAACTTCATAACAAGCCCGATCTAGATATTTCACCCGAAGATAAGCATTTTGTTTTGGATAATTTATTAAAAACATGTTACCATCATCTTTTAAAACTCTTAAAGATTCCCTGGCTAAATCTATATACCAATCAATATATTCATCAAAAGTTTTAGTATAAGACTTATCACCATATTTTATGCCAACATTATAATCAGGATCGCCATAAACCATATCAATAGATTTTTCGGGTAATTTCTTCAAAAGAATGAAATCCATTATTTATTCCTTTAACAAATTTATGTTTTCCTTCTCCTAAATGCAAAATAAAATAATCTTCATCTAACAAAATTTTTGGAAATTTTGAGGTATCGTCTAGTTTTGTTGCATCAAAGGGATTACCAAATCCATATTTCTTACATATTTGTTTTACTAGCATATTATCAAAGACAAAATCTTTCTTCATATAACATTTTTTAAAAAGTTCTATAATTACTTTTTGTTTAGTTCCCATCTTATATTACTCCATTATTTTATATTTATAATAACTTCTTAAATTTTCTATTAAGTGAAAAAATTCTATAGTTTTATAGTAGTAATGGAAAATGTGAATCACTAATATTTTAGCTATAAACTAAATGTACCCATAAAAAAGCATAAATTCTATAATCTTTTTAATCGCTTAGGGTTAAATTCCCCGCAGCTCTGCTGCGATCAATTAGTTTGCTTTAGAGAGTAATAGATACCCCGTAGCTCTGCTGCGGGGAGATTCATTTTATAAAAAATTATATCATATTTATATCATTTGGGCTATTAATTTTAAAAATCCATCTTTTTTGGGAAAATAGTTTAATAATATTTTTTTGGGGATTTGTAAATTGAGTCTGTATATATTGTAAATAGAGATTGCCACGCCCTGATAAATCAGGACTCGCAATGACAAAAAAAGAAAAGACGGGCTTGATGAATCAAGCCCCTACATTATGAAAAACAAGAAAAGAAAAAGATGGATTCCCGCTTCCGCGGGAATGACATATGGGGGAGCGGGAATGACATATGGGGAAGCGGGAATGACAGAAAGGAATAGACGGGCTTGATGAATCAAGCCCCTACACAAAGAGAAAGAAAGAGAAAGGTTTAACCTTTATCTAAATTGATTTCTTTTCCTTCGATTTTTAATTTTTTTCTGCTGACCCAGACGAAGCCCTGGTCTGCAGTGATAACTGCCACATCCACCGGGCCGCCTACACCGGGCATATCTCCCGGATTAGCTACGATGCCATCGGAAAACCGCTGCAGTGCTGAAGTAGTCTGGATCATTAAAGTACAAAAGTCTATGGCATCCTGCAGGGTCATAGTCCCCCACTGAATAGCATATTGTAAGCTCCCCAGTTGTTTTCTTATTTCACCTTGCCCCAGCTTCTGTACTGCTTCACTAATAAATTTTAAATTATTAATTCTTCCGTCAAATCCTAAAACAATTCTGGAAACTACATCAGTTTGACCGATCCAGCTTGCTCCATATTCTTTACTTTTTTCTCTACTATCTCGTTTTTTCTGAACCTCACCAGGGATAAGACAAGTATAAACTTCGTGAGAACCATCTTTATTAAATCCTGCTACCAGAAGGTTAATGGTATCAATTCCCCCGATTCCATTTTTTAAATTCCCCTGCAAGTCTTTAAATTGGAACTTAATCATATAATTTTCTTGTTTAACTTCCAAAACTTCAAAACCCTGTCTTACCAAATCGCTATTAATCTTTTCTACCGCATCATCTAACCTCTTCTGCCAATCGTATTTTTTATTAAAAAGACTATGTAATCTATCCGTAGCATCTCTTACGTTCAACTTTTCTACCTCGGTCTCTCTTTTAAATTGCTCGACAAATTTACTGACATTTTTCATTACTCCATCTTCCGGTAAAAAAGCCAGCCCGGTTACAATTACTCCTATCCTTTCATTCAATTGAAAAAGCTTAGAAGCATTATCACTTCCGATTCGGCCTATTCCCTTACTGTTACGGTAAGATTGTCGGCTATCAGCAGCTAAAACAATTCCCTCTGGAGTAGTAGTATTTATTCCTAATGACATATTATCATCTCCGTTTTAATTTATTCTTTACTTTTCCTTTTTTTCGTCCTCAATAATTTTAATAATCTTTAGTAATATTTCTATTCGTGGCTGAGCATTAATATGGACAAATACTTCTAATGCCTCCTGATAATACTTTAATGCCTCCTTAGACTGGCCTAAAGTAATATACACCAGACCAATGTTTCCCAGATTAGTGGCTATACCTTCTTTATATCCTATCTTTCTATTTATCTTTAGGGCTTCCTGATAATAATTTAGGGCTAGATTGATTTCCCTTAATTTACTGTAAGTAAGACCGATATTGTTAATAACATTGGCTATTCCTTCTTCATATCCTATCTTTTTATTAATCTCTAAGGCTTCTTGATAAAATTTTAAGGCTTCCTTGGTTTTGCCTGAATCATTATATACTACCCCCATATTATTTAAGCTATTGGCTATACCCGGTTCATCTTCAATCTTCCGGTTAATCTCTAAGGCTTCTTCTTGAAATTTTAAGGCTTCCTCATGTTTACCTAATTCATTATATACCGTACCTATATTACTAAGATTATGGGCTATTTCTTGTTCGTATCCGAGCTTTTTATTAATCTCTAAGGCTTGCTGGTAATATTCTAATGCTTCATCGGGTTTTCCCAGGTTATGGTAGATGTTTCCTATATTGCCAAGAGCAACTGATTTTGCTGGCAATCTGGCAATTTTATTTTCTGCTCTTTTAAAAATATTTAATGATTCTCTAAAATGTTTTTCTGCCTCTTTCCATTCAGATAAAAAGTAATAACAGTTACCCATAAGGATATTGAGGGCAAGTTTGTCTCCTTCTGTGACGCTGGCCTTATTCAGGCATCCTCTATATGCTTCAATAGCTTCCTTAAATTTATATTCTTTTTCATACCTTTGACCGGTTTGAAAAGAATCTACTAATAAGGGATTTCTTTCCAGAGTATCGAGCAAAGTCCTGGGTAGATTTCTATTAAATAATTCCTGTCTTTCGTATAAACGATTATAAAGGACTTCTCTTTTAGACTTTTTTTCTTTGGCCTTTTTATCTTTTATTACTAAATACGCATCAAAGATAATTATTAAGGCACAGACAGCCCATAACCATATCTTCATTTCCATAGTTATATTTTTTAGCTTAAATAGGCAAGCTGCAAAAATTATTGGTGCTACTATTGAAATAAAATTTAATAATGAATTCATATTTTAACTCCCTAAAGAAATTTTGATTAGAGTAAATTTTTATTACTATATTTTTTATATTCGACAAAACTCTGAGAAATCCCTTTTTTGTGAGAAATATTTTTAAAATAAAGATTAAAAGAGTAATCGCCCCCACCTTAATCCTCCCCCCTCGAAGGGGGAGGAAGTGTGTGAGTTTAGTTCTCCTCCTGCAAGGGGGAGTAGATAGATTCCCGTTTTCACGGGAATGACATATAAGAGAATAGGGAGGAGGGAAGAGGGATTGCCACGCCCTGATAAATCAGGTCTCGCAATGATAGAAAAAGATAGATTCCCGCTGGAGTTTACCCTCGCGAAAGCGGGGGCGGGAATGACATAAGTTACAAGTATGACATGGATTATGAGAATGACACCAGATTATTTAGTGACTACAATTCTGCCATTTTGTCTAAGGCTTCTCCGGCTAAACGATAGACCACCCACTCATCCATAGGTTTTGCCTCCATATGGTCATAAAATTTTCGAGCCGGATTCCATTTCAAAACAGACCATTCCATTCTACTACATTTATGCTCTTGAGCAATATGGGCACACTTTTTAAATAAGGCAGTAGCAACCCCTCGTCCTCGATATTCCTCAGCAACAAATACATCTTCTATATAAAGCCCAGGACGTCCTAAAAAAGTAGAGTAATTATAAAAATATAGGGCATAACCGACGGGTTTCCCCTCAATTTCTGCTATAAGGACCTGGGCATATGATTTATCTCCAAAGAGGGTTTCTTGTAATATATCTTCGGTAGCAACTACTTGCTCCGATAATTTTTCATACTCTGCTAAATCTTTTATAAAATTGAGTATTAAGGAGACATCTTTATGGGAAGCCTTTCGAATATTCAGATTGACTTCTTCAGATTTTTTCATAATTATTTCTCCTGGTACACCCCTTTCAAACCGATTTCTTCCGCTACTTCCTGCATACCGGCAATGGTATCTGCAATAAGGTCAGCTATTTCCATTCCTAACCTTTGAGCACCTTGTTCAATAACAGATCTATTTACCCCAGCAGCAAATCTTTTATCTTTCCATTTCTTCTTTACCGATTTAACTTGGACATCCATAACACTCTTGGAAGGGCGAACTAAGGCGGTAGTTACTACCAGTCCAGTAAGTTCATCAATGGCATAAAGAACTTTTTCCAGTTCTGTTTGTGGCTCAACATCTGAACAGAGCCCCCAGCCGTGACTAACAACGGCTCGGATGTATTCCTCAGGCCAGCCTTTTTCTTTTAATATTTCCTCACTTTTATGGCAATGTTCTTCGGGAAATTGTTCGTAATCAAGGTCATGAACCAGACCGATTACACCCCATTTTTCTTCATCTTTTCCCCGTTTTCTGGCCATATAACGCATAACTCCTTCCACAGCTAAGGCATGTTTTATCAAACTATCACTTTTATTATATTCAGTAAGTAATTGATAAGCTTCTTCTCGAGTTGGAACCTTTGAACTCATCTTATTTCCTCCTATCTACTTTTATTTTTTCTGAAACAGGGGACTGTAAAAGAACAAAGAACCTTCCCCTGTTTTTTTTAAAATTTTACTTCCACGTTTTCTCTTTCTTCTCCTTCTGTTTTGAAATAAGGTCTATCTTTAAATCCAAACAAACCAGCAATTATTGAAGTAGGTACTTTAACTATAGCTATATTAAATTTCATAGCAGTGTCATTATAGAATTGTCTTGAATAGCTTATCTTATCCTCAGTATCCTTAAGCTGGGTCTGTAAATCCAAAAAATTTGTATTAGCTTTTAAATCAGGATAACTTTCTGCCACCGCAAAAAGCCTACTTAGAGCACCGCTTAATTCTGAATTTGCTCCCAATTTTTCCTCTGGTGTTTTTGCCGATAAATACTTAGTCCTGGAGGCGGTTACTTCTTCTAAGGTTTCTTTCTCATGCTTGGCGTATCCTTTTACAGAGCTTACTAAATTGGGAATTAGATCAAATCTTCTTTTTAACTGAACATCAATTTGAGCCCAGGAATTATCTATTCTACCTCTTAAGGTTACTAGTTTATTGTAAGTTAAAACTCCCCATAATACAATTAGAATAAGAAAAATCATTATAAAACTCATAAAACCACTCCTTTCTCTTTTTCATTTTGATAAATTATTTAAAAAGCACCTGCTCCACCACCACCACCACCGCCTCCTCCACCTCCGGAGGAGAAGCCACCACCGGAACCGGTTGAAGACTTAGTACTGGTATTGGCAAAAGCAGAACTGAATACTTTATCAAAAGAATTAAATAAACTACTATTTAATCTTCCACTTCTATCAGTCATAAAAAATAGATAGGTAGAATTACTTAAAGACATATCTTGATTACTTAAAATAATTTTTAATTTTGAGATAACTTTTTCGGCTACTCCCAAGGAGATGGCATAAACTAAATAATGTTCCCAAACTACTATAGAAGGAATTTCGTAATCCTTCATATTACTAAAATGTAATAAAAATCTTTTAAAGGCACTCCATTTAGTATATTCGTTAACTCCTGCTTGAGTCTTTTTTCTGATTAAAGCACTATAAACTATTACCCCAAAACCAGTAAATCCGGCAGCAAATAGTAATGGAATAAAAATAAACCATTGTACTCTAAATAGGATTCCCAGGACAAGTAATAAAAATATTGCTCCTAATTCCATAAAAATTACTTTGACTGCAGTTTTTAATCCTTCTTTTGATTCACCAAAATAATTATATTTTTTAAATTCCTGACCAACCTTTTTCGCCCAGTTATTATAATTATGAACAAAACTCCTCTGAGTTCGAGATGACTTAGCATAATCCTTTATTTCTTTTAGAGTTACACTCCTTCCATCACCAATAGAATAAAGAAGCCATTGGATCAAATATGATTCATGTTCTTTTAAATTCTTGGTATCACTCTCGATTAATATAAATTTATAATCTTTCTTTTTTCTATCTTGAATCTCTTCAATTTTTAAATATTTTTTACGCACTAAATCCATCAAGGTGGCCATAATGTCTTTAGTACCAACTCCCTGAATACTCATCAATTTACTTAAGACAGCGGGGGTAATATCTTGAGGTAATTCACGATAATAATCTATTTCAACTTCTGGTTTAAGTTCTTTATCATATTTAAAATAAAGTCGTATAGCTAAGAATATATTCAATAATATGATAAGTGGTATTAATAAAATACCCAGAATATTAAAATTCTTCTCTCGATCTGCTTTTTTAGCCCATCCTAATTCCTCTTTCATTATTTCCGCAAACTTATTTTCATTAATTATTTTATGACCCTTATGTACTAAACTGGTAGGAAATAAAATTCTCGCTTCTACCATTTCTCCCGAAGACAATCTATAAACTTCATACACTATTTTACTGTTCTCCTGGATAGATACTTTTCCATCGAGAGGACCATGTCCAAATACTTTTAATTCTTCTTTAGACACTTCCCCTGGAAGTACCACTTCTACCTTAACGTGTCCAATAGGTGAAGTATTGGACTCATCGAAAAATTTCCAATACAATTCTGCAGTGTCATTATATAGAGTTGCCACATTCTTTAACTGATATTCTAATAAAAATGATTTTCTTTCATTGCTGGATTGATCATATATTTTATAAGTCACCATATTCCCATCAACACTTTGAGTATACTCTAATTCTTTATATTCAGGGGAGTATTCAGAAGCTTTAAAATACTGTAACCCATCCGAACCTTTAATCCCGAGGGACCTTATCATTCCATTAAAATCACCATCAAAACTGTACTCAAAAATTTCACTTACCTGCAGATCGCCATTTTCTAATATTTTTA
>Ga0210023_1000747_pt1 | contig 24244 bp, 23 predicted proteins | sample CryGeymeta201524_FD_183987 | JGI IMG/M metagenome (GOLD analysis project Ga0210023, IMG submission 183987) | Groundwater microbial communities from Crystal Geyser aquifers in Utah, USA - Crystal Geyser metaG 2015-24 (SPAdes) (version 2) | ecosystem: Environmental > Aquatic > Deep subsurface >... | reverse complement strand
CGGTGATGCCCCGCAGACCTTTCACAATCTCATTGATGCGCCTGGGCGGTACATCAATCGCCTTGGCAAGGGCGTACTGACTCAGACCCATGGGCTTGAGCCAGTCTTCCAACAGGATCACGCCTGGGTGAATTAAAGGGACTTCGCGGTTCATGGTGGCACTCCTTCAGTGGTAATCGACAATTTCAACGCGGGTGGCATGGCCGTCAAGCCACACAAAGCACACTCGCCACTGGGCATTGATGCGGATGCTGTGCTGGCCTTTGCGGTCACCTTTGAGGGCTTCGAGTTGGTTGCCAGGCGGCACCCGCAAAAACTCAATGACCGTGGCCGCGTGGACCTGTTGCAATTTGCGCAGCGCCACGGCTTCAAAATTGGCGAACCTGGCAACCCGTTTACCAGCAAACAAGGCTTGCGTATCGCTGCACTGGAAACTTTGGATCATGCCCGAATGATAACGGCAAACGTTATCAATTGTCAAAGTGTCAAAACCGCGTTGACAGCATCGAAAAAACCGTCAATTTCATACGACCGGGCGTTATGTTAAGCAAAAAACCGCCTGTTTGGGCTTAGAACCCCTTTGCGGGGCGGAATTTTCTGGGGTTCCGGCCTAGACCCCCGTTAAGGTATGAATGGCGGCACTTGCAGTCGTTCACCCACAGGAATGGCTATGACATCATGGATACCCCGGTTGAACCTCCTGCCAGACCCCGTTCATTGACATAACTCCCCGTCGTATCTGATAGACAAGCCTTTTTTTAAATCGTAGCACTCGATGGCAGCTATCTGGCAGGCAGATCAACAAATTGAGTTTCAACAACGGGTCTGAACCTGACCGCCATATTGAATCAAGACAAGTTGACGGTGCATTGCTTTCTCGGGCGCTGGCCCCACCGGACGCGGGTTCTGCGGGTGGCTTTCTACAATACGCGGCTATGAAAACTTTGACTTACACCCGCGGCCAGGCGTTGCCCGAAATTCTTCAACACCGCATCATGGTGCTTGACGGCGCCATGGGCACCATGATCCAGCGCTTCAAGCTCGACGAGTTGCAATACCGGGGCGAGCGTTTCAAGGACTTCCACAAGGATGTGAAAGGCAACAACGAGCTGCTGAGCCTGACGCGCCCGGACGTCATCCGCGACATCCACGAGCGCTATCTGGCCGCCGGCGCCGACCTGATCGAGACCAACACCTTCGGCGCCACCCGCGTGGCGCAGGCCGACTACGACATGGCCGACCTGGCGTTCGAGATGAACCTGGCGTCGGCCAGGCTGGCGCGCGCCGCCTGCGACAAGTTTTCCACCCCGGACAAACCGCGTTTTGTGCTCGGCGCCCTGGGCCCGACACCCAAAACCGCCAGCATCAGCCCCGACGTGAACGACCCCGGCGCCCGCAACGTCACGTTCGAGCAACTGCGCGCCGCTTATTACGAGCAGGTCGAGGCGCTGGTGCAGGGCGGCGCCGATGCGCTGCTGGTGGAAACCATTTTTGACACGCTCAACGCCAAGGCGGCTTTGTTTGCCATCGACGAATACTTTGAGGCCAGCGGCGAGCGCCTGCCCATCATCATCAGCGGCACCGTGACCGACGCCTCCGGGCGCATCCTGAGCGGCCAGACCGTGACCGCCTTCTGGCACAGCGTGCGCCACGCCCAGCCGCTGGCCGTCGGCCTGAACTGCGCTTTGGGTGCGGCGCTGATGCGCCCGTACATTCAGGAGCTGGCCAAAGCCGCGCCCGACACCTTCATCAGCTGCTACCCCAACGCCGGCCTGCCCAACCCGATGAGCGACACCGGCTTTGACGAAACCCCGGCGGACACCAGCCGCCTGGTGGGCGAATTTGCCGCTGAAGGCCTGGTCAACATCGTTGGCGGCTGCTGCGGCACCACGCCGGAGCACATTGGCGCCATTCACGACAAGGTGGCGCCCTTGCTCGGGCGCAGGCTTCAAGGCAATGTGTTCTACCAGGCGGCGGCTTGAGAATTCGCAACGCATACGCAACTGAGCCGGGCATGCGCAGCGGTTTGTCGCAAGACACGCAGGAAAGCCAGAGAATCCGTCGGCTCAGTTAGCCATAATGCACTTTTAACCCTCGAAGGAGTGCACCATGGGATTCTTTAGCAAGATACTTGACAAACTGGGTATAGGCAGCGCCCGCGCCGCGACTCCGTCGGCAGCCCCTGCCGCACCGGCATCACCGACTACATCAACTGCAGCACCTGCGCCAGCAACCCCAAGCCCGGGCACGACTGCGGCTGCGCCGGTCAATCCGATCGCCATGGTCGATGTTGTGGCACAAATGGAGCAGCGTGCTGCGGCCAACCCACAGAAACTGAACTGGAAAACCTCCATCGTCGATCTGCTGAAACTGCTCGACCTCGACAGCAGCTTGGCCGCGCGCAAAGAGTTGGCCACTGAACTGGGCTGCCCGGCAGACCTGATGGGCGACTCGGCCCAGATGAACATGTGGCTGCACAAGAACGTGCTGGCGCACATTGCGGCCAACGGCGGCAACATCCCTCAGGCGATGCTCGACTGACATGCAAATCACCGACATCCTGGCCCAAATAGGCGGCCTGCAGCGCATGGCCAAGGAGCCGGGGCTCAGCGAGAGCCAGGTGGCAAGCGGTGCCGAGTCACTGGCGCCAGTGATCCTGGGCGGCTTCAAGACGCAGACCCAATCGTAGCCCGGCCGCCTCGCGCGGCTTGGCAGACGGTTCGGTGGCCAGACAGGCAGTGCTGGCAGCAGTGCCTGTCTGGCCTCGATGTTCGACCTCAACAATGACGGCAATGCGCTGGATGACATCATGCGCACGGCCAACAAAGCGATGCGTTGAACCCGCAGTGCGGCGTGCTGGGCAGCCGGGCAACGCATGATGGGGCCAATTAACTTGGCGGCTGCGCGTATTATTCCGGCATGACCTCTGCCGCTTCTGACGCCGCCACCAAACCCTCCTGGATCAGCACCTTGCGGGTCTATCTGGAGCCCGCCAGCCTGCGCATGCTCATCCTGGGGTTTTCGGCCGGCCTGCCCTTGCTGCTGGTGCTCGGCACCCTGAGCTTCTGGCTGCGCGAGGCCGGCATTGACCGCACGACCATCGGCTACCTGAGCTGGGTCGGTCTGGCCTACGCCTTCAAGTGGCTGTGGGCGCCGCTGGTGGACCGGCTGCCGATTCCGCTGCTCACACGCTGGCTGGGGCGCCGACGCAGCTGGCTGCTGCTGTCGCAAGTGGCCATTGTCTGGGGGCTGATTGCCATGTCGTTCAACGACCCACAAGTGGCGTTGGCGCCGGTAGTTTGGGGCGCGCTGGCGGTGGCCTTCGGCTCGGCCACGCAGGACATTGCGCTGGACGCCTTTCGCATCGAATCGGCCGACATCAGCCGCCAGGCGGCGCTGGCAGCGTCTTACCAGACCGGTTACCGGCTGGCCATGATCTGGGCTGGCGCTGGCGTATTGTGGATTGCGGCCGGGGCGCAGACGGCCGGCATCAGCGGCTACCAGCACAGTGCCTGGCACACCGCTTACCTGGTGATGGCGGCCAGCATGGCGCTGGGGCTAGTGACCGTGCTGGTCTCGCCCGAGCCGCTGCGCCGCCCCATGCCGGCTGCCAAAAATGCCCTCGACTGGTTGCACGGCGCGCTGGTTGAACCGTTTGCAGACTTTTTGCACCGCTACAAGTGGCAGGCGGCGCTCATTCTGGCGCTGATCGCCGTCTACCGCATCAGCGACGTGGTGATGGGCATCATGGCCAACCCGTTTTATGTCGACATGGGCTACACCAAGGCCGAAGTCGCCACCGTGACCAAGGTGTACGGCGTGATCATGACGCTCGCCGGTGCCTTCATCGGCGGTGCCATGGCCATGCGCCTGGGTGTCATGCGGGTGCTGATGCTGGGCGCAGTGCTGAGCGCTGGAACCAACCTGCTGTTTGCGGCTTTGAGCACCCGCGGCCACGACCTGACCGGGCTCATTTTCGTGATCTCGGCCGACAACCTGGCCGGCGGCATTGCCTCGGCCGCCTTCATCGCCTACCTGTCGAGCCTGACCAACGTCAACTACTCGGCCACCCAGTACGCGCTGTTCAGCTCCATGATGCTGCTGTTGCCCAAATTTATCGCCGGCTATTCAGGCGTGTATGTGGATACTTTCGGTTACCAACACTTCTTCACCGCCACGGCGCTGCTGGGCGCGCCGGTGCTGCTGCTGGTGTGGCTGGCCGGCCGCGTCAAACAAGCCTGATTTACCCAACTTTACGCGACCTTCAAGTGCTGGATGCGGGCCAGCCTTAGACTCATGCCCATGAACCAACACCTGCTGATGATCGAGGACGATGCGCGCCTGGCCAACATGGTCAGCGAGTACCTGGGCCAGTCCGGCTACCGGGTTGCGCACGCCGGTGACGGCCAAAGCGGCCTGAACACCTTGCAGGCTCAGCCCGTTGCGCTGGTGATTCTGGACCTGATGCTGCCCGACATGGATGGCCTGGAGGTGTGCCGGCGCATCCGCGCCCTGCCCGGCGCGCTGGCGCAAACGCCCATTTTGATGCTCACCGCCAAGGGCGACCCGATGGACCGCATCGTCGGCCTGGAAATGGGCGCTGACGACTACCTGCCCAAACCCTTTGAGCCGCGCGAGCTGCTGGCGCGCATCCGCGCCGTGCTGCGCCGCCACGGTGATGGCCCCAACCTGGGCAACGGCAATGTGATGCGCTTTGGCAGCCTGGAAATCGACCGCGACGCGCGCGTGGTCAGCGTGTCCGGGCAGGTGTGCGACCTGACCTCGTACCAGTTCGATCTGCTGGTGGCTTTGGGCGAGCGCGCCGGGCGCGTGCTGACGCGCGACCAGATCATGGAAGCCGTGCGCGGCCGCGAACTCGAGGCCTTTGACCGCTCCATCGACGTTCACATGGGCCGCATTCGCGCCGCCATTGAGCTTGACGCCAAGGACCCCAAACGCATCCTCACCGTGCGCGGCGTAGGTTACGTGTTTGCCAGGCAGCAAGACTGACCGGCAGCGCGGCTCTCAACTGACCATGCTCAACAAGCTCTATGTGCGCATTTGGCTGGCCGTGGTGCTGGCCGTGGCGGTGCTGATCCTGCTGGTGGGCTGGGCCTGGCGGCTGGCGGCAGAACCGCCTTTGCGCGATGTCGAGATTCGCAACCAGGCCGGCCAGATCATTGGCAAGGGACGTTCCCGCGCCAACTCTGGCGACGAGTCGCCGGGGCCGCGCCGGCGCGATCTGCCAGAACGCGGCATGCATCGCCTTGAGCGCGGCATGATGGGGTCGGCGCCCGCCGATGCTTTGGCACCTGCGGCACCGCTTGATCCAGCCATCACCGACGCACCGGCGGACAGCGACGCGGCGACCCCCGGGCCCGAATTCGTGGTGCGCATGCACGACGGCCAAACCATGCGCATGCACCTGATGCGCGCACCGGCTTCGTTCTGGAGCCGCCCGCCCTTTGGCTTTGCCTGGATGCTGGTGTGGGTCGGGCTGGCGGTGGCGCTGGCCACTTACCCGATCGTGCGCACGCTCACGCGCCGCTTGGAGCGCCTGCAAAATGGCGTACAGCAATGGGGTGAAGGCGATTTATCCACCCGCGTGCCGGAAACCGGGCAGGACGAAGTGGCTTTTCTGGCCAAACGCTTTAACCAGGCTGCCGAGCGCGTGCAAACCCTGGTGCAGTCGCACGAGGCGCTGCTGGCGTCACAAAAATCGCTGCTGGCCAACGCCTCGCATGAGTTGCGCTCACCGCTGACGCGCATCCGCATGGGGCTGGAACTGATGGGCGCCGGCACCTCGCCCGCGTCCAAGGCTGAAATCTCGCGCAACATCAATGAGCTTGACCAGTTGATCGAAGAGATTTTGCTGGCCAGCCGCCTCGACGCACGCGAGGCCGACCTGGGCACCGTGGAGTCGGTGGATCTGATTGGCCTGGCGGCTGAAGAATGCGCCCGGGTCAATGCCGAGCTTGATTTGCCGCCGAATTTGGCGCCGGGCACAGTCGGCCTGGAGCTGGCCGTGCCGGGCATCGGCAAACTACTGCGCCGGGCGGTGCGCAACCTGCTGGAAAACGCGCGCCGTTATGGCGCCGGCGAAATCCGCCTGAGCCTGAGCCAGACGCCTGAAAAGGTAGTGATCAGGGTCTCTGACCACGGGCCCGGCGTGCCAAAGGCATTGCGCGAGCGCATTTTTGAGCCCTTTTACCGCCTGCCGGGCGCCACCGAGCGCGACGGCGGCGTCGGCCTGGGTCTGGCGCTGGTCAAAGCCATCGCCGAACGGCATGGCGGCCGGGTTAGCTGCGAGGACCGGACTGACGGCGGCGCCGTGTTTGTGCTTGAGTTGCCAAAAAAATACCTGTAAACCCCCCCAAATGGGGGATATTCAAACCGCATTGTGTCGCCTACATTACATATCGCTGCTGTCACAGTCTGAAGCACACATGTCGAGCCAACGTCTTTTTGATGAAGTCTTTGAAATCATGGGGTTTCCAACGACGTTCCTCCCATGGGGGAACTTTAAAAGCCACCTTCAGGTGGCTTTTTTTTATCAATTTGAGATCGCCTAGACAACGTGTGACATCGTCGAATTTTTTTACAGTTTGCAGAAAGTCAGTTGCTATCCAAGCTACTAAATTTACTAAAACTATTTACATATCAATCACTTATAACTCGACATTCATTCCGGCACGATCATTGCATGGTGTTGGGCTGTAGGTTTTTCATCATCATGATCAATCTGAATCGCGGATAAATCGGCAAGTAGCTGGATCGGTACTTTCACAATACGCTCCAAAAATATCAGGCTTTCCAATGAAGTTGCTCGCTGTCGTGTCAAGTGCAAGCCTCTTGGTCGCTTGCCGCCGAGGTGTGGAACACAGCGGTGCGGTTCTGTCTCAGGTCACAGACAAGCATCCCATTCAAGCGCTTCAGTCGGGTGAGGACGCCAGCCTCACTCCAGCAACAAGCGGACAGAGGCAAAGGGGCTCACATGGCGACTGAAACGGGCAAGCGAGGCCCGCATGTCGAGGGCGACAACAAGGAATTCAGCATCAGTGAACGGCTGGCCCGGACCACGGCGCCGGCACAGCTCGACGACCCGGTTCAGCGCCGAAAATGGGGTTTGCCCGGGGTAGACGAACCGGACCATACCGGCTCCTACGTGATCGAGCTGAATGTGCAGAATGCTGGCGGCCTGCCCGGCGCCGAAAACGCCTTTCTGACGTTGTACGACGAAGTGGTGGAGCAACGGCGCACGCCGGCGCAGGACCGCCGTAGCCGGAAAGATCCGCGCGACCATCCGCCGCTGCGCATCGCCAAGTCTTATTACAAGTGCATGCTGCGCGACCACGAGTGGAAGGCGCTCGTGCGCATGGACGAGTCCCGGCCCGTGCGCGAGCGGGCCATCTATCGGCTGTGGCCAGATTTCCCGGTCAACACGCTCACCACGCGTTCGGTAGCAACAATCAAGGGCGATGCTGCGCTGCGTTCCTTTAACGCCGGCGGGGAAAGCATCGTCTGGGCGGTGGTGGATTCGGGGGTGGACGCCAGCCACAAGCACTTCGGCCGGCCGGGCAACACGGGGCGCCACACCCTGTACGCGCCCGAGGTTGCCAACCTCCATCGCTGTTTCGCCGACATCTCTGAGGAGCGGGCCGGGCTGATGGTGGCGTTGCCGCCGCTGGAAGACCCCGACGCCGGCGCCGGTATGGACGCCGACGCGCGCGACAAGCTGGTGGCGCAACACCGGAGTTGGGCCCTGCGCGACGACTACGGGCACGGCACGCATGTCGCTGGCGTCATTGCCGGCTACGCGCCGAAGTCCGAGGACGGCGACACGGTATGCGCGTTGGAGCGTGAATTCAGGGTCAACGAGGACGGCAAGAAGGCCAGGAGGAACTTCGTGCAGCGTGAGTACACCGACCATGAGCCCCGACCCACAGGCGTGGCGCCGATGTGCAAGCTGATCAGCCTGCGCGTGTTGGATGAAAACGGCAAGGGGCGCGCCAGCCAGGTCATTCAGGCGCTGGAATACATCCGCGACCATATCAACGACAACCCGAAACTGATGCGGGTGCACGGCGTGAACCTGAGCGTGGGCTACGAGTTCGACCCCGAGATGTTTGCCTGCGGCCAGAGTCCGCTGTGCACCGCCGTTGACAGGTTGGTGCAGCAGGGGGTGGTAGTGGTCACTGCCGCAGGCAACACCGGTTACGGCACCAATGCCGCCGACGTCGGGGCTTCGAAGATGGGCCTGTCCAACAGCATCAACGACCCGGGCAATGCGGCGGCTGCGATCACCGTCGGTTCGACCCACCGGGACGCACCGCACACTTACGGCGTTTCGTATTTCTCGTCCAAGGGACCCACCGGCGACGGACGGCTGAAACCCGACTTGGTGGCGCCGGGCGAACGCATCACGTCTTGCGCAGCCGGCCACAAGCTGCGCGAGGCGATTGCCGGCAGCGGCATCGAAGCCAGCGCCGACACCACTTTCTATGTGGATGACAGCGGCACCAGCATGGCGGCACCACATGTGTCGGGCGCGATTGCCGCATTTCTGTCGATCAGGCGCGAGTTCATCGGCAAGCCGCTGGAGGTCAAGCGCATCTTTCTGGAAAGCGCAACGCCGCTCGGGCGCGATCGTTACTTCGAGGGCCACGGGCTGGTCGACCTGATGCGCGCCATCCAGCTTATCTGACCGGCCGGCGTTCAACCCCACGTCAAAAGGAGATGCTCATGTCCTTCACCCCTTTCGAAATCGAGTTCACCCGCGACGGCCTGGTCTTTGACGAGGCACAGGTAACGCAGCTGCTGGACGCCGCGCATGGATTGACTGACCTGCTCGTGCTTTCCCACGGCTGGAACAACGACAAGGCAGAAGCGTCCGGCCTGTACGACACGCTGTGCGCCAACCTCGCCAAGGTGGTCGCAGCCAACGTGGTGCCAGACTTGGCGGGGCGTGAGTTCGGTGTGCTGCGCATCTTCTGGCCCAGCAAGCGGTTTGCCGATGCCGACCTGATCCCCGGCGGCGGCGCAGCCAGTGCCAACATAGAGAACGATGAGGCGTTGCTGCGCGTGCTTGAAGAGCTGAAGCACGATCCGGCGCGGCTCGGTGGCAGCGACACATCCCCTGCGCGCAGCAGCAGCATCGATGCGGCGCAGCGGCTGGCACCGCGCCTGGAGACAGACGAAGCCGCGCGCCGCGAGTTCGTGCTGCACCTGCGCGCCGTCCTCGATCCGGCTGCGGCCCATCCCGATGACGGCACCGAGGAATTCTTTACCCGCGCGCCAGAGCAGATATTCAACAGCTTCAGCGACGCGGTGCCGGCGCCTGCCGCCACTGGTGACGGCGGCGCAACTTCAGTCAATGACGCAGGCGGCGCCGCCGGCGTGGGCGATCTGCTCGCGGGCTTCAAGGCGGCGGCACGGCGTATTGCCAACTTCACAACCTACTGCACCATGAAGCAGCGCGCTGGTCTGGTGGGTAGCATCGGCCTGGCGCGCGTGCTGCGCCAGTTGCGCGATCGGCAGCCTGGCTTGCGGCTGCACCTGGTGGGCCATAGCTTTGGCGGCCGACTGGTCACGGCCGCCGCGAACGCGTTACCTGCCAACACGCCTGCCGTGACGATGACGCTGCTGCAAGCTGCGTTTTCGCACAACGGGCTGGCCAGCAAATTCGACGGCAAGAATGACGGCGCTTTTCGAAACGTGATCGCGCAGGCGCGGATATCCGGGCCGATCGCCATCACCCACACCAAGAATGACCGTGCCGTCGGCATCGCCTATCCACTGGCGTCTCGCCTCTCGCGAGACCAGGCGGCAGCGCTCGGCGACAAGGACGATCCTTATGGCGGCATGGGCCGCAACGGCGCCCAGCACATGGGTGGCGACACCGTCGAAGGCGAACTGCAACGGGTGGGAAGTGGCTATAGCTTGGCTTCAGGCAAGGTCTTCAATCTCAACGCTGATGCCTTTATCAAGGACCATGGCGACGTGACCGGCCCTGAAGTCGCGTACGCGCTGTTGAGCGTCGTTCGCACCGTATGAATCGGTGCGGTGCGCAAGCCGCCTGAGCCTACAACAAGGCATTCACCCGGGCCGGCAGAATGTCGTTGAGGCAGCGCGTATGACCGAGCGGGCAAATGCGCTCAAAGCAAGGCGCACAGTCCAGCGGTGGCTGGTAAGCGGCGTCGGTCTTGAGCCATAGCACCTTGGCCAGGTCATTGAGCGGCGGCGTGTGCAGCGGGCTGCTGGAGCCAAAAATAGCCACCTGCGCCACGCCAAAACCAGCGGCGACATGCATCAGACCGGAGTCGTTGCTGACCATGCTTTGGCACGCGGCAATCACGCCCAGGGCCTGCACCAGGGTGGTTTTTCCGGCCAGGTTGAGGCAGTGCCCTGGGCGCTGCGCGTTAACCGGGTCGGCAATGCTGGCGCACAATGCGGCCTCTTTGCCTGAGCCCAGCAGCACCACGGGCAGATCCAGTTGCGACGCGAGTGCCGCAAAGTGGCGCGCCGGCCAGCGCTTGGCCTCGCCGTATTCGGCGCCTGGTGCAAATACGTGGTAGCCCAGGCGCGTCAAGTTCAAGGCTGTCAGGGCGGCTTCCACCTGCGGCCTTGCGAGCTTCAACTGCGGCCGGTCCGTGGCCACATCTTTGTCGCCACTCAAGGCTGAATAAAACGCCACCATGGGCGGACGCTGGCCCTGAGGTGGGTTGCGCAGGCGCTGCGTCAACAGCCCGAAACGCGCCTCGCCCTGGTAGCCGACCCGCATGGGAATGCCTGCCAAAAATGGCAGCAGAGCGCTTTTGAACGAATTGGGGCAAACGCAGGCGGCATCGAAACGGCCTTTGAGCTGCTGCGCCAGGCGCCAGCGTTCGCGCCATTGCAGGCCGCCGTGGGCAAACGGGAATTCGATCACCTCGGCCACCTGCGGCATTGCCCGGTACACCGGAGCGACCCAGGGCAATGCCCCAACGGTGAGCTCTTCGCCACGCGCTGCGAGGCGGCGCAGCAGCGGCTCGGTCATCACCGCGTCGCCGATCCATTGCGGGGCAATGATGAGCGAGCGCTTCAACTTCACCAATCAATGACCTTGGAAATGCTCGCCGTCTTTGAGTTTATAAACCGTGCCGCAATACGGGCACTTGGCCTGGCCGGTGCGGGCCACGTCGAGATAGACCTTGGGGTGGCTGTTCCACAATTTCATGTCAGCCAGCGGGCTGGGGCAAAACACGCCGCCCTGGTGGTTCAGGTCTTTGGCCAGAATTTCTACGGTTGCAGTTGTCATGGTGTCTTTCTGATATTTTGGTCTGTTCCGCAAGGTCTCAGACCTTGGCTAGCCAATGGGCGTATTTGGGGTTGCGGCCGTTGACGATGTCAAAGAACGCGCTCTGGATTTTTTCGGTGATCGGGCCGCGGCTGCCGCGGCCGATTGGCAGGCGGTCGAGTTCGCGAATGGGCGTGATCTCGGCTGCCGTGCCACTAAAGAAGGCTTCATCGGCAATGTAAACCTCGTCACGCGTGATGCGTTTTTGCACCACATCCAGCCCCAGGTCTTTGCAAATGTGCAGCACGGTGTTGCGGGTGATGCCGTTCAAGGCACCGGCCGACAAATCGGGCGTGTAGACCACGCCGTCTTTCACCACAAACAGGTTTTCGCCCGAGCCCTCAGAGACGAAACCGCTGGCGTCGAGCAGCATGGCCTCGTCGTAGCCGTCGTCGAGCGCTTCCATGTTGGCCAGAATCGAGTTGGTGTAGTTGCTCACCGCCTTGGCCTGCGTCATGGTGATGTTGACGTGGTGGCGCGTGTAGCTGGAAATCTTGACGCGGATGCCTTTGCTCATGCCTTCGTCGCCCAGATACGCGCCCCAGGCCCAGGCCGCCACCATCAGGTGAATGGTGTTGCCCTTGGGGCTGATGCCGAGCTTGCGGCTGCCGATCCAGCTCAAGGGGCGCAGATAGCAGGATTCGAGCTTGTTCTCGCGCACCACGTCGAGCTGCGCCTGCATGATTTGTTCTTTGCTGAACGGGATCGTCATGCGCAAAATTTTGGCGCTGTTCAACAGCCGCTGGGTGTGTTCTTCGAGCCGGAAAATGGCCGTGCCGTCTGCCGTTTTGTAGGCGCGCACGCCCTCAAAGACGCCACAGCCGTAGTGCAGGGTGTGGGTCAGCACGTGGATCTTGGCGTCACGCCAATCCACCATCTGGCCATCCATCCAGATTTTTCCATCGCGGTCAGACAGGTCGGGCGGTAAGGGGCTCATCGGTTGTTCCTTCAGATTAAGGGCAGTGCTGCGAAGCGCAGATTTTACGGGCGCGGCGACGTGCCGTTGGGACAATGTCAAGTCAATTCAGGCTTTCTCTGGCACCGCAGCCCAGCACACGGTGACGCACAGGCCCCCGAGGCGCTCAGAGCGGCTGATGGCAACCCGTGCTTGGTAGACCACCGCGATGCGCCGCACAATCGACCAGCCCAGGCCGCTGCCGGTTTTGTCAGACCCCAGCACACGGTAAAAGCGCTCGCCCAGGCGCGCCATTTCGGCCTCGCTCAGACCTGGGCCGCTGTCCTCGACGCGCAAGCTCACCTGCTTGCCATCGGTCGTGACCGAGACGTCCACCCGCGCGCCGTCCGGGCTGTAGCGCAGCGCGTTGTCCAGCAGGTTGCGCAGCAGCACGCTGGTCAGCATCTCATCGGCCTCAATAAAGGCCTTTGCGGGCGCATCCAGCGCCAGTTCTTGCTCGCGCGCCAAGGCGGTCAGCGCCAGCTCAGCCGCCACCCGCTGCGCCACTGAAGCCACTTCGACCCGCCCAACCGGCGCGCCATTGCTGGAAGACTCCAGCCTTGAGAGCGTCAGCAGTTGCTCCACCAAGTGGCTGGCGCGGTCGCAACCGGCCAGTGTGGTCTGGAGCGCGTGGTCGCGCTGCGCCTTGTCGCTGCCCGCGCCCAAGGCCACCTGTGCCTGGGTGCGAATGGCGGCGATCGGCGTGCGCAGTTCGTGCGCGGCATCGGCAGTAAAACGGCGTTCGGCAGCCACCATGGCTTGAATGCGCTCGAACAGGGCGTTAAGCGAGTGCACGACCGGCTCGACTTCAGAAGGCAAATCATTCAACACCACCGGCTCAAGCGCATTGGGCTGGCGTTGTGCCAGCACCTGGCTCAGGTGCCGCAGCGGCGCCAGGCCGTCGCGCACGGCGAGCCAACCGACCACCGCGAGCAGCGGCAAAGCGTACAACAAGGGCATCAGCACACCCTTGAGTACGGCCCACAAGATCGAGTCGCGGGAGTCGATTTGCTCGCCCACAAAAACCTGGATATCGCCTTCGCTGCCCCGCGCGGCAAACACCCGCCAGTCAGAACGGTCACCGAGTTGCACGGTAGAAAAGCCGCGCGACTTCTGCGCCATCGGCGCCGTGCCGGCATTGGCCGAGCGCATGGTGAGCTGGCCTTCGTGGAAGACCTGGAACGCCACACGCGGTGCGTATTTGTGCAACGACGGTGCATCAGCCACTTCATCAGTGTCTTCACCACCTTTGTCGCTTGCGCCAATGCCCTGACCGGTTTGCTGCACGATCAGCAAGGCCGCCGACTGCGCCAGGTGGCCGTCGAGCAGTTCGCCAAGCTCATCGCTGGCATCGACCCAAATGAACCCTGCAGCACCCAGCCAGACCACCGTCACCAACAACAACAGCAACGCCAACAGGCGCGCCTGCAGTGATTTCAAACGGGGCAGCAAGACCATATTTGAGCGCGCCTCAGGTGGCCTGGTTGTAGCGCAAGGTGTAGCCAATGCCGCGCACGGTCTGAATCAGGTCGGCGCGCAGCTTCTTGCGCAGGTGGTGAATGTGCACTTCGACGGCGTTGCTCTCCACCTCGTGGCCCCAGCTGTAAAGCTGCTGCTCAAGCTGCTCGCGCGACAGCACGCGGCTCTGCGCCAGCATCAGCGCGTGCAGCAAATCGAACTCCCGGGTGGACAGCGCTACTGGCTGGTTTTCAAGTAGTACCTGGCGCGCCGCCAGGTTCATTTGCAGTTGGCCGCAAGTCAATAAGTCCTGAACTTGGCCATGGGCGCGGCGCACCAGTGAGCGCAGGCGAGCCCCCAACTCAAACAAGTCCACCGGTTTGAGCACGTAGTCATCAGCGCCCAGGTCGAGCCCCTTGATGCGGTCCGGCACCGTGTCGCGGGCAGTCAGCACCAGCACTGGCGTGGCGATTTTTTTACTGCGCAAGGCTTGCAGCACATCCAGGCCATCTTTTTGCGGCAGCCCGAGGTCGAGCACCGCAGCTTGGTAGTCACCGGTGCTGATTTCACGCTCTGCCGCCAGGCCGTCACGCACCCAGTCCACCTGGAAGCCTTGCTGGCGCAGCCCGGCGCGCAGGCCGTCGCCGAGCATGGCGTCGTCTTCAGCCAGCAAAATTCTCATGTGAAACTCCTGAGTTGTTATTGAGATAGATGTTAGGGCGTGGGCGATCGTCGTCCTGCACGCTGCTCAGGCCGGTAGCGGACTTTGCCACTGCAGCCACCAAAACGCCACGGCACCCGCCAGCAGCATCGTTGCAACCGGCCACCAGGTCCAGCGAATGGCTTGTTCAGCGTAGCCCAGTTTGTAGCCGTTGAGCATCGAGCGCGCCAGATTTTGTCGCTCCATCAAGCTGGCGAACAATACGCCAGCCACATGCACCGCCACCACGGCCAGCATGAAGGCGGCGGTACCCTCATGGAATTCCTTGATCAGCTTGGGGCCGCCGCTGACATAAAGCCAGCCGCTCAGCACAATGAACAGTGTGGACAACAGCATCAGCACAATCGAGACCGAACCCAGCGGGTTGTGCCCCACCGGGTGTTCTGCCTTGCTGCTGAGCAAATGGCCAGCGTAGCGCGCCACCTCTTTGGGGCTGCGAAGAAAATTGGCAAAGCGGGCGTAGCGCGTGCCGATGAGCCCCCACGCCAGCCGAAACGCCACCAGCCCAAGCATGGTGTAACCCAGCGTCAGGTGCACGCCCAGCAGGCGATCGAAGTCGGCGGTCAGGTAGGCCCCGGCAAAACACAAGGCGAGCAACCAGTGAAACACCCGGGTGGGCGCATCCCAGACCAGAATTTTGACTTTGGATGGAGCAAGGGGCATGGTTCAGAGTGATAAATTTGATGCCGTGACTTTATTGGGTGCAGATTAAGCGCGTCTTAAAGACCTAACCTTCATGGCAATACAAACGCCCCAAAGGATGAAAGAAAGTTGTCATTGCCAGTTGGCAGAATCTGACCTGATACCGCACACAGACCTTGAACCTAGGGCTTGCTCATGAATAACCTGTGCATTTGGGCGCCGGATTTGGGATGCAATGCGAGGCGCAAAGCGCGCCGTGTAGCTTTGCTACACAAGCGTTTTGCAACGACGCAGTGCGCCCAAGGTCGGCGAGCCAAATGTATAGGTTATTTGTGAACAAGCCCTTAGATTCCTCGGTTCAACAAAGGCTTCGTCAATGCGAGCGTAGCGCGGCAGTCCAGGTACCCGGCAGTCATGGATTGCTTCACTACTTTCGCAATGACGAAGCTGCTTCGCAAAGACCATGGTTGCATTGATGTGCTCATGATCTTTGCATCACTTCGCCAAACTTTTGACCGCTCAATTTCAAGCCGGCCCAGACAATGGCCGTTGACAGCCCCAGCAGCAAAAAGCCAAAGGCTGCGCCCTGCTCCCAGTTGAAGCGGGTGATGAACTGGGTGTAGATTTGCTCGGTGAACCACTGCGAGTTTTTGCCGCCCAGCAGCGTCGGCGTCAGGTAGTTGCCCAGCGTGAGCATGAACACCACGATGCAGCCTGCCACCATGCCGGGTGCAGCGTGCGGAATGATGATCTGGCGCAGGATGGACCAACCGTTGCCACCCAGGTCGTAGGCCGCCTCAATCAGCGAATCGTCCAGGCTCTCCAGCGCGCTGATCAGCGGGATCACCATGAACAGCATTGAGGTGTAAACCAGCCCGACCAAAATGGTGGCGTCGTGGTAGAGCATCTCCACAGGCGTAGGCGTGACGCCCAGGCTGACCAGCAGCGCAGGCAGCACGCCGGATTCGCGCAGCAAGATCATCCAGCCCAGCGTGCGCACGGTCTCGCTCACCCAGAACGGAATCAGGCACATGACAAACAGCATCGACTTGTTGCGGCCGCGGGCAATTTTGGCAATGGTCCACGCCACCGGAAAAGCCATCAGCAGCGTGATGGCGGTGGCCACGATGGACATCAAGGCGGTGCGCATAAAGGTGTGCCAGTACAGCGGTTCTTCGACAAACGTGGCGTATTGCGCCAGGCTGGGTTCGTACACGCGCGGCGCCACGCGCTCGCGCAGCGACAACATGCCCAACTCGATATGTGGCAGCAGGATCAAGCTAACCAGCCACAGCAGTGCGGGGGCCAGCAGTAACAGCAGCGTCAGGCGGGCCTGGGTTTTCATGGTTCAGCTGGCAAAACACACCGCCCGTTGCGCGTCAAAGCCAAAGGCTACGGTTTCACCCACGGTCAGGTCGGCGAACTCGCCGGTCTGCGGCAAGGCGATGCGGAATTCGGCGTTGGATTGCGCCTCACGCAGTAGCACTGCCGAGTTGGCACCGTCAAACAGCAGGCTTTCTACACGGGCGCTGAAACTCGGCAAGCCGGCGTCTGTCAACACAGCGGCGCGGCGCGCCAGACGAGCCACCTCGGGGCGCACAAAAGCCTCGACCGCGGCGCCGCACGCCACCTTGCCAACAGCACGCGCCGGGATCGCCAGACCCTCAGCACTGGTCACCGTCACTTTAAGGCCGTTGACCTCCGTGGCGACCCCGGCGATGCGATTGTTGGCGCCGACAAAACCCGCCACAAACGGCGTTTGCGGCTCGTAATATAGCTGCTGCGGCGTGCCGACCTGCTCGAAGCGGCCCGCGTTCATCACCGCCACATGGTCAGACAGCACCAACGCTTCGGACTGGTCGTGCGTGATGTAAACAAAGGTGGTGCCAAAGGCCGCCTGCAAGGCCTTGAGCTCGATTTTCATGTGCTCGCGCAGCTTCAAATCGAGCGCGCCCAGCGGCTCGTCGAGCAGCAGCAGCGTGGGCTCCAGCACCAGGCTGCGGGCAATCGCCACGCGCTGTTTTTGCCCGCCCGAAAGCTGGTCAACGCGTTTGGCTTGCGCGCCGGCCAGGCTGACGCGCTCCAGCATCTCGCCGACACGGCGCTTGATTTCATCCTTGGCGACGCCGCGGCGCGCCAGGCCGTAGCCAACGTTCTCGCCCACGGTCATCATCGGGAACAGCGCCAGGTGCTGGAACACCATGTTGACCGGGCGCTTATTTGGCGGCACGCCGCGCATGTCCTTGCCGTCGATCTGAATCTCTCCGGCATCGGGTTCCAAAAAGCCCGCAATGATGCGCAACAGCGTGGTCTTGCCGCAGCCCGAGGGCCCGAGAATCGAGAAAAAACTGCCACGCGCAACGCTGAACGACAGATCGTCCACCGCGCGGAAAGCACCGTAGTGCTTCGCCACGCGGCTGGCCTGCAGGTCAGGCTGGGCTGTCAAAATCAGTTGGCCGCCTTGATGCGGTCGAGCACGCGGCCTTCGATGTCTTCAAGGCCTGCGGGCACGGCCGGGTACCACTTGACATTCTTCAGCGCGGCTTCGGGGAAGCTGGCGGCAAACTGGGTTTTGAGCTTGGCGTCCATCAACTGGTCAGCGCCTTGGGAGGCAGTGAAGTTGCCAGCCGCACCGGCCACCCTGGCGGCAATCTCGGGGCGCATATTGAAGTTGATCCAGGCATAGGCTGCGGCGTCATTCTTGCCCTTGGCCGGAATGGCAAAGGTGTCGATCCAGCCCAAGGCGCCAGACTTGGGCGCGATGAACTGCATCTCGGCCTTTTCGCCGTTGAGCTTCCAGCCGCCCGTGTCCCACATCATGGCGCCGACGATTTCGCCGGTGCGCATGCCGTTGAGCAACTGGTCTTTGTTGTCCCAGTAGAACTTGACGTTGGGCTTGCAGGCGATCAGGGTCTTGCCCACTTCATCCATCAAGGCGGTGTAGGCCTTGGGGTTGCTGTAGAGCGCAAACGGGTCCTTGCCTGCGGCAAAGGCAAAAGCCAGCAGGGTTGGGCGCTTCAGGCGGTAGGCCACCTTACCCTTGAATTCGGCCTTGCACAGGTCGGTGTAGTCCGTCATGGTGGCCAGCTTGGTGTTGACCACCAGCCCATCGGTGCCCCAGATGTGCGGCAGGCCATACACCTTGCCAGCCAGCGTGGTGTTTTTCTTGGTGGCTTCCAGCATGCTGGGGATGAACAGCTCGCTTTTGAGCTTGCTCAGGTCCATCGGCTTGTAAATGCCAAACTCGGCTTGAGGGCCGGCAATGCGGTCTTGCGAGGGCTGGGCCAAGTCAAAGCCGGCGCCACCGGTGGCGCGCAGCTTGGAGATCATCTCTTCGTTGTTGGAGATCGTGACGGCCAGCTTGTAGCCGCTTTCCTTCTCGAACTGCGCCACCACATCAGCGGGCACATATCCGTCCCAGGTCAGCAGGCGCAGGGTTTTTTCCTGGGCCAGGGCAGAGCCAGCGACACCGAGGGCGACAACGGCCGCAGCGATCAATGAGTAACGAGCTTTCATGGATGACATTCCTTGGGTTGGTCAAAGTGAGTTGAGAAAACGAATCAGTCGCGCACGGCTGAGTTGCGCATGCTATGACGGAAAGGTGACATTTTGATGTCAATGATGTGCAGCGGTCAAAGGGTTTTCCCGTGGGTCGGTGTTGCCGCTAACATCAGCCACTCATATTGCCGGAGGTTTCAGCCATGCCATTGATCGTTGTCGCCAACCCCAAGGGGGGCGTGGGCAAGTCCACCCTGTCCACCCAAATTGCCGGTTACTTTGCCAGCCAGAACCACGCGGTGATGCTGGGCGATGCCGACCGCCAGCAGTCGAGCAAACTCTGGTTGTCCTTGCGCCCGGAGCAGGCGCGCGCCATTCGCAGTTGGGACCTTGGCGATGACGGTATTGCCAAGCCGCCCAAGGGCACGACCCATGTGGTGCTCGACACGCCTGCCGGCTTGCACGGCAAGCGGCTCAAGGAAATCCTCAAACGCGCGCACAAGGTGATCGTGCCGCTGCAACCCAGTGTGTTCGATATATTTGCCACGCAGGATTTTTTGAATGAACTGGCTGACAACGCCCAGGCCGCCAAAATCGACATTGGCATTGTCGGCATGCGGGTCGATGAGCGTACCCGCGCCGCCGAACAATTGCGCACTTTCGTGGAAGCCACCGGCCTGCCGGTGCTGGGCTATGTGCGCAACACGCAAAACTACGTGCAACTGGCAGCGCGCGGCCTCACGGTGTTCGACCTGCCGCCCGGGCGTGTCGCGCGGGACCTGGCCCAGTGGCAAGCCATTTGCCGCTGGCTGGATAAATAGTGGCTTTAATGTAATTTAAAGATCACTATTTTTGTAAACATGCTTAAATAGCGATCTATAGATTACATAAATCATGCCTACCCATAGCGACAAGCCCTCGCCAAACCTGGATCATCTGGACCCTCTGGTCGGTGCGGTGGTGGCCAAACGCAAGCAACTGCGCTGGAGCCAGGCCAAGTTGGCGCAGGCGGCGGGTATCAGCCGCCGGGCCTTGCTGATGATCGAAAAAGGCGGCGACTGCAACCTCAGCACCTTGCGGCGGTTGCACTCTTGTCTGGACATCGTCATGCAGGCTGCCAGTGCCCACGCCCCCACGCTTGATGACATGAACGCCCAAAATGCCAGAGAGCGTTTTGGCGGTGTGCGATGAAGCTGGATGTGTACGTTAACCAAGCGCTGGTAGGCACGCTCGAACAAGTTGAGGTCAACCGCTTTGTGTTCGCGTACCAGGCCAGTGTGACGAGCAGTCAGGTGGTGTCGCTGCTGATGCCGGTGCGCCTCGAGAGCTGGGTTCATTCCGCGTTGCATCCGGTGTTCCAGGTCAGCCTGCCCGAGGGCGCGCTCAAGCAGTTATTGACAAAAAAATTTGCCAAGCATTTTGATTATTTTGGCGACATGGCATTGCTTTCGGTGGTGGGGGCGCATCTGGTGGGTCGCATCAAGCTAGCCCCCCACGGGTCGGTTCTGTCAGCACAAAGTCCGTGCGAGGACTTGCACACTTTGCTCCAGAGCAGTTCCAAAGAAATCGTTGACCGTTTCCTGGAGGAGCACGCTGACACCTCCGGCGTGTCTGGTGGCTTTCCCAAATTTCTGGCCAAAAGCCCGTTGCCGGGCCAGCCCACTCATGGGAAAAGCACCTTGATTTTTGACCACTGGATCATCAAATCCAATGACGATGACCACCCCCACCTGATTCTCAATGAGTATTTTGGTTTGAGTGTGGCGCAAAAAATGGGCTTGTCCGTGCCCGAGTTTCAGCTCTCTGAGGATGCCGATCGTTTGGCCATTCGTCGCTTTGATGTGCTTGCGCCTGGCGTCAACCTGGGCTTTGAGGACATGTGCGCCATGCTGGCGCTCAACGCGGGCGACAAGTTTTCTGGTTCGGTGGAAAAAATCATCAAAAAGATCGAAGAGTTTTGCCCACTTGACCAAAGAAGGGGGGCGCTCGACCAGTTTTACGCGCACTACGTGGCCTGCATGGCCATTCGCAATGGTGATGCGCACCTGAAAAATTTTGGTTTTGTCTATTCAAGTGCCAACGACGTGCGCCTGGCACCCGTTTATGACATGTTGTCCATGTCGGCCTATGTACCATCGGCGCAAAACGGCGACGCGCTTGACGCACCGGCCTTGAGTTTCGGTGGGGTCAAGCGTTGGTTTGTGCAAAAAAACCTGAAAGAGTTGGCCGACCGATGCGCCGTTTCGGCCAAATTTCAAGCCGAAACCAGCGCACGTTTGGTGGGTGCCATGCTCAGCGCGGGCCAAGACGTGGTGGTCAAGGCAGCTCAGTTCCCCAGCTTTATCCCAACCGCACAACGAATGCTTGAGCTCTGGTCGCATGGCTGCACGATTCATCACGCCGATGCGGCACGGCAATTGAAGGCCTTGGCCACATCGTTTGATAAGTCAGCTTCGGTTTGACGGTGAGCCATTCATCCAGAAAATCTGGCTGCTGCATGCACTCAAGGATCGCCTTCACCCCAAATGCTTGCCCACAATCCCGGCCAGCTCAAGCCGTTGCGCGGTGTGAAATGGCGCAGTCAATGTGTCAGTCATTGCCTGCCATGCTTGTCAACGCTGCGTAGCGGACAAACAAAAACGCCACCCGCTCGGCATCGGTTTTCCAGCGCTTCTTGCTGCCTGCTGGCAGGCTCAAGGCATAGGCTGCATCTACCGCGGCATCGAGCGCGCGGTGAGCCTCACGCAAACCGGCTGGCATGGGCGGGTTGTAGAAGTCGGCCAACGTGGCGCCAGTCTCCCGTGCACGCGCGTCGAGGATGGCTTGCGCCGCGCCAGTAATGGCGACTCGCGCCGTCTTGGCGTGGACCAGCGCCGCAGCGACAGTCAGGTCGGGCCAGGGGAAATTGTTGTAAACGATCTGGTTGGTGTAGCGGTAGCGGCTTTCCAAGCGGCCACAGACATGGCTGACCCAGGCCATGTGCATGCGCGAGGTCAAGACGCCGAACTCGTACAGGTCGGCATTCGGGATGCACAGGTTGGCGTTACCCACAATCACCTCGGACGGCATGAAGCCGATCGGAATGACGCTGCGCCGTTCGGAAGAATGGGCTGGCAAAAGAATATAGCGCCCGCCGGGCTGGCGAATTTCGCCAAACAAGTGCGGCCGGTCGGCCAGCGCCCGGGTGGCGGGGCGCGTGCTGGCGCGGCGGTGCTGCGCCACAGCGCGCACCCGTTGCATCACCTCGGGCATGGCTTTCAATTCAACGGCCGGACAGTCCACCAGCCACAGGCACCAGCGTTCCAGGTCGTTGATGAATTCGTCAGCACCCAAAAAACGGCGAATCCATTTCTCGGCCTGCGGCTCTTTGGCCAGCAGTTCGGCGCGCTCAGCGGTGGTCAGCAGCAGGTGACCGCCATCATTGGGCATGGAGCCAAAAACGATCTCGGGCACCGCGCAGATCGGTGTGCGCCGCTTGTCGATCAGCACGTCGGCAGCTTCGACCAGATAGGGGTTGATGTTGCTCACATCGGCAATCACTGGTTCAGACTGAACGGTTTCATAGTCGGCCAGCGGTACGCGCTTGGGCTTGTCCACGCCAAAGCCGATGATCACGCAGTGCACCGCCGCACGGCCCGGCGCATCATTGGTCCACTGAAAAGTGCGGTGCGCAAACTGGATGTGCATACCCATGCGCAGCATTGGGCTCCACAGGGGCGCCACCTGCTCGCCTTGGGTGATGCTGTTGGTGGAGACAAAACCGCAACGCACTTTGCGCCGTGCCAGGGTCTCCACCCGGTCCACGTCGGCAAACAGGTCGCCATAGCCGGTGGCCGCGCCGCCAAACTTCACGTCCTTGAACTGCTTGCGGTCGCGGCTGGCCGCTGAGGCAATACCGGCAAAACTGTCTGGTGCGGTGGTGATGTAGCGTGCCGCCTTGATGTACCAGCCTGCCACGTAGTCCAGCACGCCGGCGCCTCTCATTCCTGCGCACACCGTTTCCATGTCTTCTTTTTGCTCGTCCGACTGGTGCTGCTTGCCAACAAATGGCGGGTTGCCCAGGATGTAGTTCAATCTGGTGGGAGGCACAAAATCTGCCCAGTCGATGCGCAAGGCGTTGCCGTGGCGGATGTGGGCGCTGCGCTTCAGTGGCACACGCAGCATGGGCTCGCCAAACTCGGTGCCCGCTTCCACGTTCATCTGGTGGTCGGTCAGCCACATGGCGACTTGCGCCACCTGGGCCGGAAATTCTTCGTGCTCAATGCCGTAAAACTGATCGACATCAACCTTGAGAAAGTCAAACACATGGCCAATGCGGCTGCCAAAATGACTGGCCGAGCGCATCACGTCGAGCTCCAGTTTGCGTAGCTCGCGGTAGGCCACTACCAGGAAGTTGCCACAGCCGCAGGCCGGGTCGAGAAAGGTGAGACTTTGCAGCTTTTTGTGAAATTCAAACAGCCTGACCGCATCACACTTGACTTAGTCGAATTCGGCGCGCAGCTCAATCAGGAACAGCGGCCCGATCAGTTTGAGGATGTTGGTCTCACTGGTGTAGTGAGCGCCCAGTTCGCGGCGACGTTGTGCCGCATCGAGCTCGATCACACGCTGGAACATGGCACCAAAAATGGCGGGCGAGATGTTGCCCCAATTGCGCTGGCACAAGGTGATGAGTTGGGCGCGCATGGCGGTTGTGAAGGCGGGCGGGTCAATGCGCTCCTCAAACAAGCGGCCATTAACGTAGGGGAACAGGGCAAACTGCTCGGCCAACGAGGTTTGGCGCTGGGGAGTGTCTTTGTTGAGCGTGACAAACAGGGTGTCGAGCACGGCGCCCACGTTGGAGCCATCCTCGGCCGTGTGGAAGTCAATCAGGTCATGAAAGCTGTCTTTGGGCTGAAAGATGCCGGTGTCGTCGGCAAACAGGCAAAACAGCAGCCGCACCAGAAACACTTCCAATTGATGGCCGCTGTAGCCGTCCTGCTTGAGCGCGTCGTGCAGTTCGCCCAGGGCATCGACCGCCACGCGGTTGATGGCTTCCTCGACGCGGATCCGCTGTTTACGGTAGCCTGCGATGAAGTAAAAAAGCCGCAGATTTTTATCGAGTTCCGGCAGTGTGAACCGGTGAATGAGGTCTTCGTCGAGGTCGTGTAGCTCAAAATGCCAGAAATCGCACAGCAGGATGTAGCGGGGTTCTTCATCCGCCTTGAGACCGGGAAAGTAGTCCTTGGCCTGTATGTAAGCCCGGGCCAAATCCTTGCCACGGCTTTTGTGCTCGATGAGCAGCGTGCCTTTCCACAGCAGGTCGATGTAGCCGTCTTTGTTGTCCATTTTCTGGATGCGTTTCTCAAAGGTGGCAACCTTGCGGCGCTTGATGCCAAAGACCTCAAAAAACTCGTCCCAGAAGCTTTTTGCATCCGCCTCCTCTCGTTCGGCGTGTTGCCAGTCCTTCGAGAACGCACGGGCGCGGTTGGCGATTTCTTTCCAGTCAAGTGGCATGATGAATCGTTGCTGAAGGAGAAAGACGATCTAAACGCCCGGTGGCACGGTTCTGGTCAAATAGTTATGAAACAGCGGCACGGTGAACGCCGTGTCACCATGAACTGGGCTCCAAACGATGCCTTTCGAGATCAAACTGCTT
>Ga0210023_1000737_pt1 | contig 24414 bp, 29 predicted proteins | sample CryGeymeta201524_FD_183987 | JGI IMG/M metagenome (GOLD analysis project Ga0210023, IMG submission 183987) | Groundwater microbial communities from Crystal Geyser aquifers in Utah, USA - Crystal Geyser metaG 2015-24 (SPAdes) (version 2) | ecosystem: Environmental > Aquatic > Deep subsurface >... | reverse complement strand
TCAAATCTTTACTATTGACATTTTGGTTTGTTGAGTATAGAAAATAAGTCATGACAAGGCCGTTAAGAATCCAATACCCAAATGCTTTTTATCATGTGACCTGTCGGGGGAATGAACAGCGCGAGATATTCCGGGACAAAGAAGATCGGGAAGTATTTTTAGAACTGTTGGCCCGCTCTCTTGATATTTTTGATGTAAAGCTTACTGCCTATGCCTGCATGACCAACCATGTGTTATGTTGAGCTCAACATAAAAAGTGTTATGTTAAGCAATTAATTATGTTGAGTAGACCCGGTTTTGACCAATCAAATGTAAGTAGAGCAGGTCCTGCGCCAAAGATCTACTCAACATAATTTTTCACTCCAAAAGCACTACATCGAAGCAGAAGGCCTTTCGTTGACAGACCTTTTGGTGAGGTCATCCAGCCATTTGAGTATATCTGGATCCTTCCACTTTGGACTTTTAGTCTTTTTTTTGTGGGATTGTGGTGGTCGGCTGGTATTGAGGATTTTTTGTTTCATCTCCATATCGATTTCGACGTACATGTGGGTAGTGTTTATATCAGCGTGACCTATCCATAATCTTACCATATTGATGTCGTTGCCCGCTTGAATCAAGTGCATGGCGGTTGAATGACGAAAGGTATGAGGCCCAACGGTTTTCTGGTTCAGGGTAGGACATCGCACGGTCGCTTTCTCCGCATGCTTTGTGATAATATAAGCGATACCGAACCGGGTAATGGGTGTTCCATTTGCATTTAGAAAAACGCTTTCAGTGTTACGATTTTTCGGACTGCGATTTTGGAGGTAATCTTTAAGAGCATCCATTGTTTCGGGCCATAGTGGACACGCACGTTGTTTTCTTCCTTTGCCAAGAAGTTTAACCTGCCCGGGCGGAATAAGTCTCAAATCACTAATTGACAAATCCACGATTTCCTCAACACGGGCTCCGGTGTTATACAGGGTAAAAAGTAAAGCTTTGTCCCGGATTCCTGTGCGTGTTTTTATATCTACAAAGTCGAAAATGGTTATTATGGACATAGGTTAAAAATCGTTGATGGGCTTGCTCGTAAAGTTCGGGTGTAGCCTATATGTAGATCTGCGTAGAGTTTACACCCACATGACCCATATAGGTAGCCAGTGCCGAGAGCCGGGCGTTGATATCCTGGCCATCGTCATACCATTTAAGAAGGCGATGAACTGCAAAAGTGTGCCGCAAATCGTGAATACGTGGTCCACGTCCTTTGCTTTTATGGATACCGCATTTGTTAAGGAGAACACAGAATGTCTGATACACTGTACTATGGTGCAGACGGCTACGTCTTAGGCTGATAAAAAGTGGGGCATTATCTGCCGAAAGCATGAGATTTTGACGCTTATGCATGTAGTTTTGGAGTATTGCGCATGTTGAAGGTGATAAAGGTATCCAGCGCGATTTGTGAAACTTACCTTCGCGTATGTAAAGGCGTGTTGATTGGGGATAGAAATCTTTGATGTTTAAGGCCAGTGCTTCACCGATTCGTAGCCCAGTAGTATAAAGCAAGCCAAAGAGGGTGCGGTAGGTATGAGGGGAAAGTGAGTGTTGCGGCTGTAAATTAGCCGTTTCAGCAAGCAAATCCTGGACTTGCGTTTTAGTAAATATATACGGTATCCGTGAAGTTTCCGATTTAGCCGAACCAATAGGATCAGGCGTATAACAAGATGGCTCAAACCTGGACAAGTAACGACAGAATTGCCTTACGACCGAGAATCGATTGTACCGCGTGCGCGGATGCAGGTGTGAGAGGGTGCTCAAATAACACTGTACGATCTCACGGTTCAAGCACGGTTCATCAAAATGTTCCTTCGCCAGGAAGTTATCAAAGTACACAAGGAGTCTGGTTTGACTTTGATAGTCAGTGCCTGACAAACGTCGAAGGGCAACAAAATTTTCCAATCGTTGTGCCATACTGCTGCAAAAAGTAAGAGTTGTCATAGTTCCTCCTCCGGCCCCGGCCAGTCAAGGGCCACTTGATTGAGTGTTTGGAAATCCACCTCGGTGTAAATGAAGGTAGACTGAATTGAGCGATGACCGATCATGTCGGCGATGGATTTAAGGGGGTAGCCATGTTCAAGCATGCGTGAAGCGAATCTATGCCTGAAAGCATGGGCGCCACATGTTGGTGCCGTAATACCGGCATTCCGCATGCGTCGGGCAATGATCTCAGAAAGGGTCGTGGAATACTGCAGTGGGCGATATGGAGCGCGCAAGGTCAAGAATACTTCGGGATAGGATGATTCAGGGCGACCGTGCTGCAAATAATCAAGCAGGTTTTCACCCGCCTCATCGGTTAGTGGTTGCAGAATGTCTTTGCCGTGTTTTAAAGCCCTAAAATGTATTTGGCTCTGCTGCCAGTCGATATCTTTGAGGCGCAAGGCGCGTAGTTGTCCCCCACGTATTCCGTAAGTATACAGCAATTGAATAATCGCATAATCGCGAATGCCCATATCGTTGTTGCGATTTATACCTGACAGAAGTCGTTGGGCATCTTCCTCGTTTATGCCACGAGGAATTTTGCCGAGTTTATAAGTCCGTAAGGTCGGGACCATTTCCGCAAAGTCTCGCGGCGTATAGCCTTTGGCAAAGCAGAAACGAAATAAGGTTCGCAAGGTCGCCTGCATGGAACGGCGTGCGGCACGTCCATGACTTTGGGAATAGTTTACAAAGAAGGTTTCGATTTGATCGGGAGATAGTGTTAATAGTTGTTGCGTGACAGAACCATCATCCAGCCAGTCCAGGAACTGAACTAAATAATGCTTTCGAAGCATCAAGGTCCCAGAAGCCAAGTTATGATAATCCTTCAGCCATTTGATATACTCGTCCATGACTTTATGATACGGGCCAGGACAATAGTCGGGTTTATCGACCGGGCCACCTTCCTGTAGATACTCTACAAAACGATGAATTGAAAAAGCGACCCTGTGATAATGTTTTGCTCCTGGACGTCTATGCTTACAATGGGGGAGATGTTCCGTGATAAATCGCCGAACATAATCAGAATTAAAAGAGGTGGGGTTTGCGAGTTTCTTTTGTTCCAAATAGCGACTGAAATGTGATACGTTTGAAATGTGACGACGAATGGTGTACCGCGCAAATCCACGCGTAGACAGCCATTTAGAAAAACCGTCCAGATTAGACGCCAAAGGTCCTGCACGAAATCTCTTGAGAGCGTTGGGATCAAAAAATACCTGTTCTAATGCCATAACAACCTCCTTTCTTTTCGCCCAAAAGGGTAATTAGAAGTTGCTATAACATACAAAATTATGTTAAGTAAAAATGGTAAGAAATAGGGAAAAAAGAAGAAATGACGGGAGGTTGGATTATATCAGACAGGCCTACTCAACATAATTAATTGCTTAACATAACATGCATTATGTTGAGCTCAACATAATTCATGATTGGGCATCACAACATATGTATCGATCCAAACATCGCCATATTTTTGCGATAATTTATTCCACCATTTTTCTATCATCTGTCCCGCATCATTCAATGCCATCTTTCCATCCAGCACATCGCCAAACAAATATTCCCGGTTTTGGGTGCAGATGGTCACGAAATACGCCCCTGTGTGTGAATAATCGTATCCCTTTAATCGGATGGACCGGCGATGATGTTCTTCCAGATCGTATTTCACCCCCCGGCCTCCTCAATGAACCTCTCCGCATCTGGCACTCGCAATTCACCGGAAATGAGCCTGGGCAGCAATGTGTCGCGCAGGACTAAGAGGGTTTGGTTTTCACGCTGATTTGATAATAACCGGTCAAATAATGATTCAATATATGCGTGATATTTTTTTATCACATCTTTTTCTGCCAGAAGGATTTCAAGTTGAGAGAATTGTGTCTTGTTTAAATTCGAAAAAACAGAACCACCACTTCCTCCCGATCTAATCTGATGTCCGAGCCTCTGTAACAATTCATAGCAGTAATATGGACTCAGTTCATTTTTAGGAATTACACTATTTATTTGCTGGTTTGTTTGAGATTTTTCGGATGTAATCACCACTAAACCCGGCGTTGCAATACAGCTAACACAAATACTTTTCTCCGGCAGAAACTTATTCTTCTGTAAATTTGCTCCTTTTATAGACAATCTCTTTCCTGTTTTTGCTATGAATACATTGCCGTGCATGTCTGGAATCGTAATAAACGGAATATCGTCGCCATAGTTTGTCGGCTCTATTGTAGGAGGTGTTTTACCGCAAATGATCTCTCCGAGTTCTGCAACATTACCAATCTTCCACCCCTTTGGTATCTCCCCCAACTCCGAATCTTCAAAACTATCAGGGAAAAGATCGGCGATTTCGTTTGGGAGGCAGGGGTCGCGGCCTTCGGCCTTGGCGCGCACGGGGTCGAAATCCACGAACCAGCTCTTGAAGATAGCGCGGGCCATGGCTTCCAGGGTTTCATTCATCTTTCAGTTCAGTTCGATCTTGTCGTCCAGCGTGCCGAGGATGTGGGCGATGGCGCGTTGTTCGGGAAGGGGAGGAAGAAAAATATCTTTCATATGTGCTGCATCCCGATTCAATCCCGGTACTGCGCTGTCAGAATTCATTTGTTCAAGACCAAGACCCTTAAGAAGGTAATAGGTGAAGCGCAAATCTCTCTTCCCTGGCTCATCAGACACAAAATATGTGGTGTCGATAGGCCAAAACGGTTTGCCTGAATAGTGAACAGCTCCAACCGTCCCTTTTCGTCCAATTATTATTCCTGCACTATCTACAAAGGGAACATCATGCTTTCCTACAATCCCATTAGAACCATAAACAGCAATGTTGCCTGACAAATCGCGTTTACTCTTTGGCAGTCCTTTTCCGTATGCAAACGGACAAAAATCACCAACTGTGGTATCTATCCACTCACTCCCCATCGCCCAACTCCTTCAACTGCGCTTCAAGGAACCGCTCCATCTCTTCTTTCTTCGGCAGTTCGAGCTGGTATTTGGAGACGAAGAGGTGGTTATCCATTCCGGCAAGGGCGTATTCGACCAAAGTGTGATCTTTGCCTGTACAGAGCAGAATGCCCACAGGGGGGTTATCGCCTTCGGTCATCTCGTTTTTTTTGTACCAGGTTACATAGGTATTAAGCTGGCCTATGTATCCATGGGTAAATTCATCAACCTTCAGTTCCACCAGCACATGGCATTTTAGAACACGGTGGTAAAAGACCAGATCGACAAAGTTGTGGATGCTTCCGATCAGGATGCGCTTCTGCCGGGCCTCGAAACAGAAGCCGTGTCCCATTTCCAGCAAAAAATCCTGCAATTTGTTGAGCAGTTGGTCTTCCAGGGCTGACTCGCTCATAACCTCATGTGGCTTGAGACCAAGGAACTCAAAGATATAGGGATCGCGGATAGCCAGTTTAGGTTCGGCAGACTCGGCTCCGGACCTGACGAGTTCCGCCAGCTTTTCTTTGTTTTTTGAAAGCCCTGAACGCTCGTAATACAGACTGGCGATCTGTCGCTTGAGTTCCCGGACCGACCAGTTCCCGCGAATACACTCGATTTCATAAAAAGTACGTTCAGTCTCCTCATCGATGTTAAGGAGTTGTTCCAAATGGCTGTATGAGAGGGTGTTAAGAAGTTTTTCCGGAGGAATTGTCAATTGTGCGGACAGCGTCCGCACTTTTTCGGAAGTGTTGTTTGATGAGGGAATCAGGTGGCTGGATTGTGCGGGCACTGTCCGTACAATCTGTGGATATCTCCGATAGAATAGCAGGTAATTATACAACTGCCTACGACCGGTGTTGCTGATTTGGTGTTCTCTCAGTTCCCTTGAAAGATCGGTCAAAAGCCTGTCACCGTAGACTGAGCGATCAACGCCCCGCAATTCGAATTCCGCAATATAAAGTCCGATCATCCAGTTACGCAGGGTAAGGCTGATGTTAACCGCGCGTCTAGCCTGGGATGCAAGATGCTTGTTAATTTCAAGGATTGAACCGACGAGATGATTAAATGTTAATTCATCTTTCAACATACCCCAAAATCTCCATATTTTTTTTAATAGCGGCTTCGAGCTGATCGGCTTCGGCGAACTGCTTGTATAGCGTGGCGGAGAGATCAGCCATCTTTTCCTCGAAGGGAACGCCGTCATCTTCCTGCGCTTCGGCGCCCACGTACCGCCCTGGGGTGAGCATGTACCCGTGGGATCGGATTTCTTCAATCGTTGCCGATTTACAGAAGCCGGGGATGTCTTTGTACCCCTCACCACCGCCCTCTCCCGCAAGGGTAGAGGGAGTTAGCGGCTCCCCGCGCCACGCATGATACGTTGCCGCGATCCGATCAATCTCTGCGTCGGAGAGTTCCTTGTGCACGCTGTCAATGAGGGTTCCCATTTTACGGGCGTCAATGAAGAGGGTGCGGCCGCTTCGGTCATGGAATTTGCCGTTTTTCTTGTTTTGAGCCGCAAACCAGAGACAGACGGGAATCCGCACCGTATAAAAAAGCTGGCCGGGAAGGGCGATCATGCAGTCAATCAAATCAGCTTCAATGATCTTTTTTCTGATCTCTCCCTCGTTTGACGTATTGGTTGACATGGAACCGTTCGCCATCACGAAACCAGCAATCCCGTTCGGCGCAAGATGATGGATGAAATGCTGGATCCAGGCATAGTTGGCGTTGTTTGCCGGCGGCGCGCCGAACTTCTTCCAGCGGACGTCCTCTTTCAGGCGCTGGCCTCCCCAGTCGCTCATGTTGAAAGGCGGATTGGCAAGGATAAAATCAGCCCGTAAATCCCTGTGAAGATCGTTGTGGAAACTGTCCGCATTCTGCGGGCCGAGATTTGCGTCAATCCTGCGTATCGCCAGATTCATCTTGGCCAGCCGCCAGGTAGTATAGTTGGATTCCTGACCGTAAATGGAAATATCGCCCTGTCTGCCGCCATGCTCTTCAACGAACTTTTTGCTCTGTACAAACATGCCTCCCGATCCGCAGCATGGATCATAGACGCGGCCTCTGTACGGCTCTATCATCTGCACCAGGATTTTAACGATACACTGGGGGGTGTAAAACTCACCGCCGCCCTTGCCCTCGGCGGCAGCGAATCGTCCGAGAAAATATTCGTAAACGCGGCTCAGTATATCCTTCGAGCGGTCGGCATCATTGCCCATTCCTATTTTACCCATGATGTCAATGAGTTCCCCAAGACGATATTTGTCCAGTGCCGGGCGTGCATAATCTTTCTGCAAAACCCCCTTGAGGGAAGGATTCTCCCGTTCGATGGCGATCATTGCGTCATCAATGAGCTTCCCGATGGTCGGCTGCTTTGCGCCCGCTTGCAGCGCTTCCCATCGCGCTTCTTTAGGGACCCAGAAGACATTTGCCGAAGTGTATTCGTCACGGTCTTCGGGATCGGTGTACTCCGTGTTTCTTTTTGCTTCCAATTCCCTGTACTTGGCCTGGAATGCATCTGAGATGTATTTCAGAAAGATCAATCCAAGAACAACGTGCTTATATTCCGATGCGTCCATATGGCCGCGCAACTTATCCGCCGCCGCCCACAACTGGCTTTCAAATCCAAGATTAGCGCCGTTCCCGTCTGATGCCATTTTTCCCTTTCTTATTGCGATTTGGAGCAGGTCACCTTACTATTATCATTTATAGAAGGGTTAATACAAGTCTCTTTCTTATTGACACCGGGATTTTCTCCGCATATACTTTATCTTAAAGGGAGGGCAATGTAAAAGTGAGAAAGATAAATGTGGCAATCATTGGGGTGGGCAATTGCGCCTCTTCCCTCGTGCAGGGTGTTCACTATTATAAAAATGCCGGGGAGAAAGACTTTGTCCCGGGATTAATGCACGTCAATTTGGGAGGCTGCCATGTCTCCGATATCAGTTTCGTAGCCGCTTTTGATATTGATAAAAACAAAGTGGGCAAGGACTTAGCGGAAGCTATCCTCACGCCGCCCAACAACACCATTAAGTTTTGCGATGTGCCAAAGATAGGAGTCCCCGTTCATCGTGGCATGACCCATGATGGATTGGGTAAATATCTGTCCCGAATTATTACCAAAGCGCCAGGGGCCACGGCCGATATCGTGGGCATCCTTAAAGATACAAAAACCGATGTGGTGCTTAATTATTTGCCCGTCGGAAGCGAAATGGCTACCAAGTGGTATGTAGAACAGATACTAACCGCCGGTTGTGGCTTTATCAATTGTATGCCCGTTTTCATCGCCAGGGAGCCTTACTGGCAAAAAAGATTCGCCGAAAAAGGTCTTCCCGTGATAGGCGACGATATTAAATCCCAGGTGGGGGCAACTATCGTCCATCGCGTTTTAACCAGGCTCTTCCGCGATCGGGGCGTCAAATTGGAGCGGACCTACCAGTTGAATTTCGGCGGCAATATGGATTTTTACAATATGTTAGAGCGTGAGCGCCTCGAATCCAAGAAAATCTCCAAAACCAATGCTGTTATCTCACAGCTCGACTATGATATCGGTAATGATAACATTCATGTCGGCCCCAGTGATTATGTACCCTGGTTAGCGGATCGCAAATTCTGCCATATAAAGATGGAAGGGCGCACCTTTGGCGATGTACCGCTAAACCTGGAACTGAAGTTGGAGGTATGGGACAGCCCCAATTCTGCAGGTGTAGTTATAGATGCCATAAGATGTTGCAAGTTGGCTCTTGAACGTGGTTTAAGCGGGACTCTGGTGGCTACTTCAGCTTACTTTATGAAATCACCACCCATTCAATATTCTGATGATGAAGCCCACATAAGAACAGAGGCCTTTATAGGGGGGGAAGAACAGGAAGGGCCGATTACCTTACCCGAAAAATAGCCCATCCATATTATGTCAACCTTACAGCAAGATTCAGCCTTCCCCACGTCACTCTAAGCAAAAGAAGCATAGTACTATCTAAACAAAATGGTGAACTTAGATCAGCTACGGAAAAAAGCCGGCTCACAAATCACCACCCCTATCGTGCAAGTTCTGGGTAAAAGCGGGCTGAAACCTGATACCCTTACTTTTACGGGGCTGGTGATAAGTTTTGCCGCGGCATATTTACTTGGAGGAGGCCATTTTTTTTTCGGGGGGCTTCTGGTTCTCCTCTCCGGTTTATTTGATCTCGTGGATGGAGCGGTGGCCCGTTTCAACAATCAGGCCACGAAATTCGGCGCCATCCTGGACTCCACATTCGACCGTATCTCTGAAGCAGCAATCCTTTGCGGCTTAATGATCTGGTACATACCGAAAGAGAGCACCCTGGAAATTGTACTTATTTTTGCTGTCTTAACCGGCTCTTTTCTTGTCAGCTATGTAAAAGCCAGAGCAGAGGGGCTGGGCCTCGAATGCCAGGTCGGTTTGTTTACCAGGGCGGAAAGGGTTATAGCATTGACAGTAGGTCTCCTTATCGGTCAGGTTTTGATTGCTTTATGGATTTTGCTTCTCTTTGTCTATGTCACTGTAATTCAAAGGCTGCTTTATGTAAGGAAGGAGGGGACTAAAAATTAAGGTGTTAGCTAAAATTCAAAACGGCACTGTTTAAAGTTCAAAAGTGCAATCTTTATCTGTGACCCCTCTGACATTGAATGTATTCATTGCCGTCTGGATACCGGATGAAATAACCTCCACCACGGCATCACATGCCCGGCCGGTAATGTCAGGCAAGATTTCCATCTCCTCCTCAGAAAAACACCCTAAGACATACTCTTCCACCATTGTCCTGTGGGACGGCTTCCCTATCCCCAATCTGACCCTGATAAACTCTGACCCCCCGAGATGATCTATGATAGATCTTAATCCCTTATGCCCTCCGTCCCCTCCATCTATCTTTAAACGGATTGTTTTGAATGGCAGGTCTATGTCGTCGTGAATGACGATCAGGTCTTCAAGGTTTGTTTTAAAGTAATCGGTGAGCTTTCTTACCGCAACGCCGCTAAGGTTCATGAAGGTCTGTGGTTTGGCAAGCAACACGGCGGCCTTACCAATTTTCCCCTTTCCGAAACGAGCGTCAAACTTCTCCTGACGGAGGGATATATTCTGCTGCTGCGCCAACTTATCAAGGACCAGGAATCCCATGTTATGTTTACTGAACTGGTACCGGCTACCAGGATTTCCCAGCCCCACTATCAGCTTCACCGGAGGACCTTACTCTTTTTCCTCTGCGGACGATTTAGATTCATCTTCCTTTTCAGTTTCAGAAACGATTTTCGGGGCTGTCACCATGGCGATCGCCATATCTTCAGGATCAAGGACAGTTACACCATCTACCGACTTAATGTCCCGTACCTTGATCGCCTCGCCGATATGAAGCTCGCTGACGTTCACCTCAATAAATGCGGGTAGTATTGCCGGAAGGCATGAAACCTTCAGTTCTCTTTTCAGATGTTGAAAATTGCCCCCCTCTTCAATGCCCACAGGCTTCCCTATAAAATGGAGGGATATATCAAAGACGAGCTTATCATCCCTACTGACTTCATAGAAATCGGCATGATAAAATCTTCCCGTTATCGGGTTGGTCTGTATCTCTCTGAGGACCGAAAACTTTTCCCCCTTCCACCCCTGATCATCAATGATGAGCTTGATGAAGACATCTTTTCCCTTTTCTCTTAACAACTTCATCAGCTCGGAAGAATTTACCGACAACAGCATCGTCTCCGTCCTTGGTCCGTAAAGAACTGCCGGAACTAATCCTTCCTTTCTCAACCTTCTCGCCGGACCATTTCCACATCCATTGCGGATGCAGACCTTTAGCTCACTTGCCTCCATCTATCCTCCTAAATAAAAAGCGAACTGACCGAATCATTGTAGTAAATCCTTCTCACGGCCTCACTTAGCAATCCGGCAACAGAGAGAACCTTAATGCGACCGCATGCCTTTGCTTTTTCCTGCAGAGGAATTGTATCCGTGACCACGGCCTCTTTTATGCAGGAACATCCAATCCTCTCTATGGCCGGCCCTGAAAGAACGGGGTGGGTGCAACAGGCGGAGATTTCAGTGGCGCCCTCTTTCTCCAGGGCTTCGGCTGCCTGTACCACGGTTCCCGCTGTATCAATCATATCGTCGAAAATGATGACTTTTTTATCCCTTACATTACCGATGATATTCATGACCTGCGCCTCATTCGGCCCTTCTCTCCTTTTATCAATGATGGCAAGGGTTGCCCCTATCCTCTTGCCGAATCCCCTTGCCCTTTCAACGCCACCGGTGTCCGGGGAAACGATGACGATGTTGTCCTCATAGTTTCTCTTGATGTATTTTAAAAGGACGGGGGTGGCGAACAGGTTATCAACAGGGATATTAAAAAACCCCTGAATCTGGCCGGCGTGGAGATCCAGGGAGAGAACACGGTTGGCCCCTGCCGTGGTGATCAGATCGGCAATGAGTTTTGCCGAAATCGGCGCCCTGGGCGCCACCTTTCTATCCTGTCTGGCATAACCGTAATAAGGAATGACGGCCGTGATACGATCCGCGGAAGCCCTCTTCATGGCATCAATCATAATGAGCAGTTCCATGCAGGTTATATTGACCGGTGTACAGGTGGATTGAATAATGAAAACATCCATACCCCGAACATTTTCATTGATTTCCACCCTGGTTTCACCGTCACTGAAAGTAGTCACGTTGGCCCTTCCGAGGGGGACCCCCAGATTTTCACATATTTTTTCCGCCAGGGCCAGATTCGCGTTACCGGAAAAAACTCTTATTCTTTCAAGCATCTAAATCCTTTCGTAACGATAAAACTAACCGGCGCGCTGCTTTTTGGCGCGTCCGGTTGAGCGCTTTGTTATGCGCGCTGTTTTCTGTGCGAGGTCGATTAGCGACAGAAGAGCGCTGTTAACGGCTTGTTCGTTTGGGAAGGCTTCAGCTACTTCCGGTTTAAGGACAACAATATTTGATGACTCACGCTGACGTATCGCATACTTGCCGCGTACCAAACCACCAGGGAAGTCTGACCGTCTGTACTCCTCACGCAATTCGTCTTTATCGCTCGTTTTAACCTTCTTCATATATCTTTCGCTCTCCTCTGCTCGCAACGCGAGCACTTATTATTCGAATAGTTTCTCCGTCCTCCGTATGAGCCACCACTAACAACCTACCTCGTCCCGAGACACCGAAGGTTACGTACCTATCCTCAGTAATTGAATTGTCTGGATCTGCGCCAGTGGCGGCCATCGGATCTCTTAATGCTGTTGCGGCTTCCTCAAAAGAGACCTCGTGCTTACGTAAATTTAAGTGGGCCTTCTTCGTATCCCATTCGAATTTCATGTTTTCAATTATATCATTCTCTACTCTTGATTACACGCATAACGGGGCGAGCTGAGCGCGTGCCGCCTAAGACGGCGGCCCTGTTGCCGTTCTTAGGCAGCCGCGGCGGCGCGTTAGCGCCGACATCGGCTGGAGCGCCATGTTGGGCGTCATGCCACCTTGGTGAAGTGCATGAACTGCATTTGGTTCTGATCGATGAGACCAAAAAATTCACCGCACTTTGGGATATCCATGACCTTTTCAGCCGCGGCCTTCGCCGACGGAAGATCCTTCCAGTGAACAACATCGATGTACCGGCCATTCTCTGAGATGCCAAATTCGCGGCTGATGAAGCCCGGCATTTTTCCGAGAATGGGCGTGACAGCCAAGGCAGCGGTTCGCAGTTGTTCGTCCGATACGCCCGCCTTGGCCTTGAAGATGACGACTTCGATTGCTTCGTTCATGGGTTCTCCTTTTCCAGTATTTCCACTTGAGTAAGCAAGGAAAGACGGTCGTTTTTCGCAACTGCCTTCCAGTCACGGTCTGTCAGGGCACCCTCGATTGCCCAGAGAAGATTCAAGCTGGGGGCACAGCCCGCGCGCTTCACGGCAATAAAAGCCTCTGCCGCGCCCATTTTTCGGAGTTGGCCCTCCGTCCTGATCCCTGCAGCCGCAAGCATCTCCTGTGAGTGCCGACCAAGGTTTCTGAGCTTGCTTACCATGATGCCCAATCGCGGCGCAGTCGCGCGGAACGAAAAAATCAGCCGCCGCTGTAAGCGGTCGGCTGGATTGCCTGGTTATGCCCTAATGTGTTTTGTATAATTTGTCAACAATGTCCCCTATTTCCCTACTATTGGCGGAGGCATTATAAGTGTTCGCGCCTTTATTTCTCGGCAAGCCTATGTTTCCAATACGACGGCTCCCTGCTGCAGTGCATGACGGCCAGTATCAGAATGTAATGGTCCTCGATGCAATAAAGAATGGCGTAAGGAAAGCGTCTGGTGAGGCAACGTCGAACGTCTTCATCAATCACACGATATAGGAGTGGGTTTTCAACTATTTTTTCGATCGCATACTCCACTTCAGAGTAAAACGCTGACCCCAATGAACGGCTTTTCTCTGAATAATAAAGTGTTGCTTCTTTGAACTCAACACGTGCCTCTGGATGGAATGAATATGTCATTTGTCGTCAAGCAGCTTGCGAATGCTTTCCATAGCGTCAATACCAGGTATTGGTTTCACTTGACCGTTTCTCACTTCGTCACGACGTCTCTTTGCCTCGGCAAGCCAAATATCCTGAACCAATTCCTGGTCGAGGCTCTCAACAAGTTTTTCAGCCAGCAGAGCTCTTGCTTCGCCGGGCAGAGACATGGCCTTTGTTGCCAGTTCGTCCACAGATATGGTCATCGCATATCACCTCCCGATAAAATTGATTTTATTTTACACCAGTTGCGCCCTGGATTCAAGCGCGATCCTGCAACCATTCGAGCAACTCACCACAGGCGTATCATCGGCCCACATGGTGGAATCTATTTCAGTTCTGCCCACTCGCGAAAACAATATATTTGCCTTTATATTCCCTTAATAAAGTTTCTTTGTGGTCCGAATAAAATTTCTTGGCCAATTCAAGTATATCCGTATCTTGAGGAATGTTTAATTTTTCAATTTCTAGCTTTTCGGTTTCTTTTCTAAAAATATCGCTTACTGAAGGTATGGCTATGCCTGGAAAAAGAAAAATAGGAAAACTTCCAACCGAGCCTACCTGCTGGGGGCTATAAATAACGCTTTCGCTAAGAATTGATGTATTCGCTGTATTATTCATAATTACCTCACTTTTTCCCAAGAAAAACCTGCCACATTTACATTTATTGCTGGTAAGGGTGGCTGGGTCGGCACTTGGGGAGCCATAATTTTATTTATACGAATATCGTAATAAAAAGTGTCTTGTGCTTTAACGCTTTCAATATAAGCCGCTCCATATTTTATATTTTTAACACTTTCTTGCCCTAAAGTTTCTAAGGGGTTAAATTGTTTTCTAAGCTCCATATCTTCAGCATATTTCTCATATAAATTCCACAACAATTTTTCTAATTTAGTCTCAGGAGTAATTATCGAAAGTCCTAGCCCGAGTTTCCTATTTATGAAAAAGGTCATATGTAAATAGCTGTAATGTATAAGAATTCGCAGAGTGAATCCTTACCCTAAAACTCTGTTCGCTTCTTCCTTAAGGCCAAGAATCGCGATCAGTTTGTCCTGGAGTTCTGAGGTTCTGCTCAGCACAGATTGCCTGCGGACAGTCTTCTGGCCGCGTTTTTTGGCATATATATTAATCACCTCCCGAATGTCGTCAAGTTCTGAGAGCAGTCTGTTCATGGAAAGTCGAACCCCCGCCTTTGTTATGCGCCGCCACATCAGCGCTCGTAATAAAAGGGCGATGGTGCAATAGAGCCCATGGACCCTGATCTTGGAGTCTGTCCAGTGATTCAGTGGCCACCAGGTGCCGTTCCTGCGATCCTTCATCTCTTTGAAGACGTTCTCGATGATGAACTGGCCGCGATAGGCTTGGATGATTCTGGCATCATCCCAGGCCGCCCGGTCTGTAATGATCAGGGTCTTGCCAAGGTGGGTGTCGGATAGTTCACTAAGAACAGCCGAATTAATCGTGTAGTCCAGTTGTGCTGTATTCTGAGGGCCTTCGCTGATCTGCACGTTGATAATCTGTTTCAGGTACTGTCGGCTCAAAATGCCCTCACACTGCTTTTGCACCGACTGCACCGTGGGCGCGCGGCCGCGCTGAATCAGGCCAGCAGCCCGATCCTGCAGCTTCTGGCGTAACGCGCAAAGCTGCTCCAGGGCCTTGTGCGTGTCATTTTGCAGCGTCAGCCACTGGGTATTGAAAAGATTCTGGCTGAAGCTCACCACCACAATCCGCTCCTTGCCATAGACCGCCTTTTCGACCCGGAAGGCATTAGTCCCTTCCAACCCGGCCGCCTCGCAAGGAACAAAGCGTACATCGTCGTTGGATATACGCACCAGGTCCTTATGTTCGTCCAGCTTCGCCGAGCCAACGAAGTGCAGTCCCATCCCATCGATCAGGGTAAAGTTGGACGCCGAATTGTTTCCTTTGTCAAAGACCAGCGTGATATCCGCCGGCCCACATCCTTGCACGCAAAACTCGCCGAGAAAAGCATTGAATCTTTGCAGGATCAGTGGAAACTCCTTGGCGTCGTTGCGGTTACCTTCGTAGACATCGTAAAACAGAGGCATGTGGCCATCCGCACAACAGAAAAGCGCATAGCTGACCTGCCGCAGGTTGCTCCGCCCTTGTTTGTTCTTGCCGCGCTTGGCGATCTGGCATCGAAGGTTGAAGGTGTCGATGAACGTGTAAAAGTTCGTTCCGTCATAGGAAATCGAAGACAGATCCAGCCCTTCACGTTCGGCCACATCCCTTAGAATGTTTTTCCATATCTCCGCTGCCGTATCCGCGTCGATTCTGCCCATATGATCCCAGAAGCGCTGCGAACTGAGGGCCTCCTTGGAAGCCTCAGGCAGGTAGCGGAGCAACACGGTTTGGGAGAACCATTCCCACATGCAGCGTTTGCTCTGGGGCCGAATCGCACGGTTGAGCGCCGCGATGGCCAGGTACTGACCCGTACTCAGCCCCTGATTACGCTTAGGGCATAGCGCATCGATTTGCTCCGTCACGCTGGCCAGGGAACATTCCCGCCACAAGGCGGAGGGCAAACCCCACTGAAAGATCTCCGCATAGGCCGGGGCTGGCCCTCTCCCCTCGCAGGCCTTGACGATATCTTCCAATTTGCCAAGGTATTTTTGCCACTTGCGTCTGCATTTGCCGTTAACCCAGCCCCACTCGGAATAATAGTAATAGGTATGACCGCTGACCTTCTTGGTTTCAAGCCGTTCCATGCCCACACCTCCTTTTTGAAGAAGATATTAGGGCATATTAAATTGAAAGTCAACCTCTATTTTAAAGTCTTTTCTGTTATTATTTTTAGGGCATAGTTAGAAAACCCCAAAACTCTACTATTCACAAATGGTTATGTATCATGGTAAACTTTAATTAGGAAACTCGGGCTAGTATAAAGAAATAAATCAATATTATCTCTATTGCCGATTATTTCAAGGTGTCTAAAAAATAGCGGGATAACATCATCTCCAATTTTTGCACTGAAATTCTCTCTATCTCCAGTAACATAACAAATTACCGCCGAATTGCGTTCTTTATCAATTTGCTTAATTAGCTCTAAACGAGAGAGGGGCTTTGTTTGTTTAGCTGTTTTCTTGGCCATAGATTAACCTTACTTGTTATTATTATAAGCAAAATTTCAACTTTGGGTAACAGAATTAAACAATAACTCTTTCTGTTGCTTCATGGCTCGAATCCGCTTTTATGGGATCGGGAAATTTCAATTTCCCTCAAAAATGACCGGAAAATCCTTTGGAATTTTGGCGCCGAGCGGCGAAGCCGCGAGGCGCAAACTCAACAACATACGACTGGCTGGGGCGGGAGGATTCGAACCTCCGTATGCAAGAACCAAAATCTTGTGTCTTACCGCTTGACGACGCCCCATCCTTAGTCACTAAAGTGTGAAGTTTAAAGTGAGCTAAAGTGCCTAAAGTTAGAAAATCTTACCTTCACTTTAGGCACTTCCAACTTTAGTTCACTTTAGGCACTTCCCCGGTTTATCCGAGTTAGATAGAATGTGCCATCAGTACAGACCACGCTCCCCTACCCGTTTTTTCCAAGGCCTTTTTTGCCTTTAGCGCTGCTTTTTCTTCTAAAAATATTCCCAAAACGGTCGGCCCACTGCCCGACATCAGGGCGCCCAATGCCCCATATACCAGCAAAAGATCCTTTAAGTGCCGTAAGACAGGATATAGATCAAGAGTTACCTGCTCCAGATCATTACGAAGGACTTTTAACAGATCATCTACTGTCTGAAAAAAAGGGATGTTATAATTTATTGATTCTTTTGTCAATCTTAAATTTATATTTTCATAAACCATCTTTGTAGAGACGGCAAAGCACGGATTTATCAGGACAAACCACAGAAGAGGCATGTTGTCCGCCGCCTGAAGGCGATCGCCAATGCCGAGGGCCCATGCCGTCTTTCCATAAATGAAAAAGGGGACATCTGCCCCCAATTTTGCTCCTATTTTTATTAGATCATTTCTGCTGTATTGGAACTCGAACATCTCGTTCATGGTCATCAGTGTCGTGGCCGCATTGGAACTTCCCCCACCCAAGCCCGCCGCAACGGGGATTTTTTTTTTGATGGTAATGTCAATGCCGGACGTACAGGAAGCACAAGAAAAAAAGGTCTTTGCTGCCCTGTAAACGATGTTATCCTCATTTTCCGGCAGGGAACTGCCCGGGCATCTCACCGCGACGCCGCTCTCTATAGGGGAAAATGTCATTTCATCATAGAGACTTATCTTTTGCATCAGGGTTGCGATGTCATGATAGCCGTCTTCCCGCTTCCGAAATACGTGAAGGTGTAAATTTACCTTTGCCGGTGATAGTTTTCTGATCATTGTCCGGTTTTTTCTTTCACATATCTCAACCTCAACTCGTAGAGCAAGCCTTCTAGTATAGATTTCTCGTTTTCATCGAGATTTCCTTCCGTCTTCATTTTTAACATGCCCAGAATGTCAATCGTCTGTTTTGCGGCAGAGAGATTTTTCTGCGCTTCTTTTGTCGCCGGATCGGGGAAATCACCAAAATGATACATCGCTGAGGTACTCAAAGAGATCACAAAACTTGCGAAATTGACCTCCGGATAATTATCTTCATAGCGCTGTTCCTGCTGTTCCGCCTCCGGTGGAGGGACCTGCTCTTTTTCTTTTTCCTCGCCGAGTTTTGTTTCTTTTTCCTTCTGTGGTTCCTCTTTACGCACATCTCCTGATTCATCAAAGATGCGCTTATCCTTTACGGAAAACCCCTTTTTCTCCTCTTCCATGAAATATATACCTCCTGTATGATTACCGCGGCCTCATACCCCTCAGCCTGGCGATCCTTTCCTCGATGGGGGGGTGGGTGCTGAAGAGATTCATCAGGGATCTCCCCGTCAGGGGGCTTACAATAAACATGTGGGCCGTTGACGGGTTTACCTTCATGGGGATCACCTGTGAGGCCCCCGCCATTTTCTCGAGGGCGCTTGCCAGACCATAAGGTTTTCTTGATATCTGCGCCCCGCCGTCATCGGCAAGGTACTCCCGGGAGCGGGAGATCGCCATCTGAATCAGCGTTGCCGCAAGAGGCGCCAGAATGGCCATGATGATGAGACCGAAGATACCGCCACCGCCTTCTTCATCATTGTCACGACTTACTCCGCCAAAGATCGCCGCCCATTGTGCCATATGGGCCAGCATGACAATAGCTCCGGCTATCGTTGCGGCAATGGAACCGATGAGGATGTCCCTGTTTTTGATGTGGGTCAGCTCGTGGGCGATAACACCTTCTAACTCTTCCCTGTTCAGGATCCTTAATATCCCCTCTGTCACGGCCACGACGGCATGGGTCTCGTTTCGTCCCGTGGCGAAGGCATTCGGCGCATCACCCGGGATAATGTAGACCCTGGGCATGGGGATGGATGCCTTTAACGCTAAATCCTTCACTATCGAATAGAGTTCAGGGGCCTGGCCTTCCGATACCTCCTGCGCCTTATACATCCTCAGTACTATCTTATCTGAGAACCAGTAGCTTCCAAAGTTCATCACCATGGCGAAGATAAAGGCGATGATGACCCCCTGCTGACCGCCGAAGTATCCCCCGATCAGCATCAGAAGACCCGTCAGGGCGCCCAATAACAAAGCTGTTTTTATGGTATTCATGTTACACCTCCGAGACTATATCTTTTCTGAAAATCATTTCTCCGCCGTCTGTCGCCTCAACGGTGATACGATCGCCTTCGGCAAATGTCCCCTCCAGGAGCTTCATCGCCAGGTTATCGAGGATCAATTTCTGGAGGGCCCGCTTCAATGGTCTTGCCCCGTAAACAGGGCTGTAACCAGCATTGGCTATATAACTTCTTGCACCTTCTGTCAAGGCAAGGCTCAATTTCCGTCCTTCAAGTCTCTTCTGAATCAGACCGATTTGAATCTCAATAATACGATCTATGTCAGCGAGGGAAAGCGCCCGGAAAGTGATAATATCGTCTATTCTATTGAGAAATTCCGGCTTAAAGGCGGCCTTCAATGCCTCCATGGTCATGGTTCGTTTCTCCTCCTCCCTGAGGGAAGGATCCTGTATCCATTGTCCGCCGATGTTGGAGGTCATGATCACGATGGTATTCTTGAAATCTACCGTCCGGCCATGGCCGTCGGTCAATCTCCCGTCATCCAGTATCTGCAACAGGATATTAAACACATCGGGATGGGCTTTTTCTATCTCATCAAACAGCAGGACGGAATATGGCCTTCTCCTTGCCGCTTCGGTGAGGTATCCCCCTTCATCGTATCCTACGTATCCGGGAGGGGCACCGATCAATCTGGCGACGGAATGCTTCTCCATAAACTCGGACATATCAATCCTGATCATGGCCTGTTCATTGTCGAACATGAATTCGGCAAGCGCCCGGGCAAGCTCTGTTTTACCGACACCTGTAGGTCCCATGAAGATGAAGGAGCCTATCGGTCTGTTCGGGTCCTGAAGTCCCGAACGTGCCCTCCTCAGGGCGCTGGAGACGGCGGCAATGCCTTCATCCTGGCCGATAACCCTTAGTTTAAGTCTCTCTTCCATGTGTATCAGTTTCTGGATATCGCTTTCCATCATCCGCGCAACAGGAATGCCTGTCCAGTTTGCCACAACCTCCGCCACATCTTCCGCATCCACCTCTTCCTTGAGCATTTTTGTGTCTTGCTGTGTCTCTGAGAGTTTCGCCTGCTCCTGTTCCAGCTCCCGATCAAGTTCCACAAGCTTCCCATAACGGATTTCCGCCGCCCGGGCCAGATCTCCGCTCCTCTGGGCGTTTAATTCCTCCGTCTTGTAAGCCTCCATCTTTCCCTTGATCTCCTGGATTCTCTTGATGGCCTCCTTTTCACTCATCCAGTGTAGTTTCATTCCGTCCATGGATTCCTTGATTTCCGCAAGCTCCCTATCAATCTTCTCACGCCTTTCCACAGATGTCCTGTCTGTTTCTTTCTTCAAAGACTGTCGCTCAATCTCCAGCTGGATCGTCTTTCTTTCCAACGCATCAATTTCCGCCGGCATGCTGTCCAGTTCGATCCGGAGGCGTGAGGCGGACTCATCAATCAGATCAACCGCCTTATCCGGCAGAAACCGGTCGCTGATATAACGGTGAGAAAGGGTGGCGGCGGAAATAATCGCCGAATCCTTGATCCTTACGCCGTGATGGACCTCATAACGCTCTTTGAGGCCGCGCAGTATGGCGATAGTGTCCTCTACCGTCGGTTCCTTCACGAGGATAGGCTGGAATCTCCGTTCGAGGGCAGGGTCTTTTTCGATGTGTTTTCGGTACTCATTGAGGGTGGTGGCGCCCACACAGCGCAACTCGCCCCTGGCAAGGGCAGGTTTCAACATATTGGATGCATCAACGGCTCCCTCAGCCGCGCCGGCGCCCACAACGGTGTGTATCTCATCTATAAAGAGGATAATTTCGCCCTGGGCCTCCGTCACTTCCTTGAGAACCGCCTTCAATCTCTCTTCAAATTCCCCCCGGTATTTTGCGCCTGCCACGAGCGCTCCGATGTCGAGGCCAACGACCCGCTTATTTTTCAAATTCTCCGGTACATCGCCGTTGACAATACGCTGGGCCAGACCTTCCGCGATGGCGGTTTTTCCAACCCCCGGTTCTCCGATAAGGACGGGGTTGTTTTTTGTCCTCCGGGAAAGGACCTGCATGATCCTTCTGATTTCCTCATCCCTTCCGATGACGGGATCAAAAGCACCCTTGCGGGCCAGTTCATTGAAGTCTCTTGCATAGCGTTTCAGGGCCTGATATTTCTCCTCCGGGTTGGGATCGGTAATTCTCTGAGACCCCCTGATTTCTACAAGGACCTTAAAAACATTGTCCTTTGTGACCCCCGCACGGCGAAGGATACCTGCGGCCCGTCCCTCTTTTTCATCAGTAATCGCAATCAGGATATGCTCAGCGCTTACATACTCATCCCTTAATCGTGCCGCCTCGGCAAGGGCGCTATCCATCACCTTATTTAATCTAGGGGTTATGTAGGGCTGGCCGGTGCCCGCACCCTCGACCTTCGGCAGCCCCTCCAGCGCTCTTTTTATTTCACCTTCAATATGCCGGGGGTCCACTCCTAATTTTTTTATGATTTCACCGACAATCCCTTCCGGCTGTTTAAGGAAGGCCAGCAGAAGATGTTCCACATCTATTCCCTGTTGCCCGTAGCTGTTTGTTAGAGTCTGGGCATCCTGAATGGCCTCCTGAACCTTTAAGGTAAATTTGTCAAATCTCATAGGGCCTCTCTTCTATAGGTTTCTCAATACAATTTACGTATACTTTAACCATAAATATCGCAGATGTCAAGGTATGGAAACCCTGCTTCGGATCGTGAAGTTAGGCGATGCGAAAAATTCAGCTTTTTCTAAATCCAGAAGGTGTGTTATGATAATTTGTGAGGGAAGCAGGCCAGAGAGTCCTGGGCACCTGCAAATCTTCTGATTCTAATCTTGCAAAAAAGAGGAGGGCGTCAAAGTGGATTATGCTTTTACCGAAGAGGAACTGAATATCAGGGACACAATAAGACAATTTGCCAGGAAGGAGATTGTACCGTTAATCGGCCAGATAGAAAGAGAAAAGAAAATACCCGATAATCTTATCCGGAAAATAAACGGGATGAAAATAACCGGTTTGCCGTTTCCGGAAGAATGGGGTGGATCCGGGGCCTCCTTTGTCAGTTTCCTCTTAGCTATAGAGGAGCTTTCCTATACCTATATCACTTTTATTTACTCCTCCATTGTTTCCTTCATGGCGGCATATGGATTCTTGAATTACGGTAGTAAGTACCTGAAGGAGAAGTACCTGAGAGGTTTGTTGACCGCTTCCTTAAAAGGCGCCTGGGCCTTTACCGAACCGGATACCGGCTCTGATCCAATGCAGCTGAAGGTCAGGGCGGTCAAGGATGGAGAGGATTGGGTTCTTAACGGGACGAAGAGATTTATAACCAATTCAGGCCTTGCCGACATCGTAGTGATATTTGCCCTGACGGAGAAAGGGGTTACCGCCTTTGTGGTAGAAACGCAAAATCCTGGATACATAGCGGGGAAGAGAGGGGATTTTCTTGCCTTCTGTGGTATGGATAATGGTGATATTATCCTGGAAGATGTCAGGGTGGAAGCCAAAAACATCCTGGGAGAGGAAGGTCAAGGGTTCGATATCCTACTGAGCGTGGAGGTCTTTGCCAAGGTGGCATCCTGCGCCGGGAATGTCGGTCTGGCCCAGGCGGCACTGGATCAGGCCGTACGGTACGCAAAAGAAAAAACCCACCGGGGTGTTCCCATTGGTGTGAAGTTTCAAATGACACAGTGGAACCTGGCAACCATGGCCGCAAAAGTTGCCGCCAGCCGCGCTTTTCTTTATTCTATTGGCGCAAAGATAGACAAAGGGGAGAAGGTTCCCGCCGAATCGTCACTGCTGAAAATATTTACCGCTGCCGCTGCCCGGGAAGTGGCCTCCGATGCCCTTCAGGTCCATGGCGTCTATGGTTTATCGAAAGAGTATCCCATTGAAAGGATATACAGGGAGTCGAAATTTAACGAAGTGATCCTGGGAAGCAATGAGATACAGCGGGTGATTGCGGCAAATGCATTGATGAGAGGATGATTGCTAATTTGATTTTTTACTTTTTACGAGACCATCAAACTCCATAATAAGCGGATATTGTCGTCCAGTATCTTTCTCTTTAATCTGGAGTCGCAGCTCCTTAGCTTTTCTTGCTTCACCTGGAAAGAAGATAAAACCATGTGCGATCTCTTTGGGTTGTACCGCCCGGTTTTCTAAGGTTCGTTTCCGGAGGTCTTCCCCTATCTGACTCTGTACATCTTCGTGGCTTAGTCCTTTAGCGCCTCCCAAAGTCAGGCCGGCTGCCGCACCTAAAGCAGCTCCCTTTAATGCCGCATCACCCACATTGTGCCCCGACACAATTCCGATTGCTGCACCAATAATTGCTCCTGCCGTACCGGCCAGTAAACCCGTTTTCCCCGCTTCTCTCGCAACCTTACCGAGTTCCGTCTTTTTTTCTATTCTATCATAGGCAAGACTTGCATCAATGATTGGCCAGAGGTTATTTTCTGTATCAACCAGAAAAGTCCGATCGGAAACAACTTCAAGAGAGTGTCCCCCCTTATTATCAAAGGTTATCTGAACCGGCAAAATTCCTGCTCCTATGATATCAAATCCAAAAGCTGATTTTGCCTCTTTCACGTCATCATACGCCTTAGCCGCTATGACCCCACCCGAGACCTCTGTAGCATTGGAATAAGCGGACGGCATTTTGAAAGGTACAACCTTCCTTTCGTACCTGGCGCAGGCTGCGAAGAAGATAAAGACCAGCAAAAGACATAAGCATTTTTTCTGTATTGTCATCATCATAAGCCCTCCTTAGAGAATTCTTTCTATCTCATTATGAACTTTTGGACCTTTTCCTGCAATCTTTTGTATTACAAAACCCCAAAAATCTTGCCCGCCTATCCTATCTCAGGTCTTTCCCTGTGGTTGTCAGGGAAAGTTTCCCATGTTTTACCCCTCTGGCGCCGATAAACCGATCGCCGATCTCTTTGATTTCCTCACCTTTTCCCCTTATGATCAGGACCTCCAGACAGTTATGTTCATTCAGATGTATATGCGTGGTAGAGATGATAGATATGTAATATCGGTGCTGCAGATGAGACAGGTAACGATATTATTGTAAAAAACAATAACACCCATGTCAAGCCTTTTTTTGGTTTTTTAAAGTTTTTGTGACTATTCAGCCACTAAGACACCAAGACACTAAGATCATATAATTATTCTTTGAATACCCTTCTTGATGAGGGACACATTAAAATTAATAAGAAAACCAAGGCGCTTACCAGTCAATTTCATAAGGCTAAGTATCTGTGCTTCCCACACAGGGTTCATCTCGTCCACTGCTTTCAGTTCACAAATAATTAGCTCTTCCACCAAAACATCTAAG
>Ga0210023_1000727_pt1 | contig 24575 bp, 23 predicted proteins | sample CryGeymeta201524_FD_183987 | JGI IMG/M metagenome (GOLD analysis project Ga0210023, IMG submission 183987) | Groundwater microbial communities from Crystal Geyser aquifers in Utah, USA - Crystal Geyser metaG 2015-24 (SPAdes) (version 2) | ecosystem: Environmental > Aquatic > Deep subsurface >... | reverse complement strand
GCCTCCCCCGCCCCCTCACTCCCCCCCACAGCCATCTCCCGTCGATCCATGGCTAACCATGGCTAAACTTCTAGCAATACCCGTGCCTGATTCGCCGATAACCTCGCGTAGACGGCACAACAGCTTGGATTCATTGATGAACTTCATCCTTTCTGCAGCCCAACCGGGGGGGGTGGTGTTCGCCACTGTTGTAAAGCCGGCCGACACACCACCTCCCACGGCGGCTGATAAATAAGCCGTAACCATTTAGCGCCACAACAATTTTCATGTGCGGTGGAAAGATGAACAGGTGCGTCTCACATTGAGACGGCAGCCTTCCGCCCCCTCACCGCCCTTGGGCGGCCACCGAATCGGCCGCAGACCTGGCGCAAAACGGTGCACGCGATGCGCGGGAGGCGGTGGTCTGTCTGCCCGTTCCGCGCGATCGCCTCGCCCCGGCGGGTGGCAACCGACCTAGGGGGTAGGGGGTAGAACGCCCGGCAGCGGCGGAGGGCAGACGCCGCGACCGTGCCAACCCCGCGGATGCGCGAGCAACGCCGCGAGAACGATCGGCCGGGTTCAACCCCGTTCGTGGCTTGGGCCTTCCGGTGGGCCCGCCTTCCGGACCCAGCCGGTGGTCCTCGCACCGCGGTGCCCTCCTCCCCCCAACCCTCGCCTTGTCGCGCACCGTCGCGCCTTCGCGTGGCGCGCGGCGGCTCGGGCAGTAGGTCTCACCGCAAAGGACGCGGCCGGGCGCAGAGGAGATTCATTTAGTTCGTCGCTCTCCCTACCCGGTGGTCAGGCCACTACCCTGAACCGCACCTCCCCCCGCCCCACCGTGGCCGCCGCGACAAGCTGGGGCAGCCCACGACCCCGACCACCCACGCCACGGCGATCCCCTGCCACCCTCTCCTACGCACGCCGCTTACGGTCCACCGAGACGACTCCCAAAGTGGCCACGGACCTGGATCAGGTCGGTGATCGAGATGGAGCAGGAGCCGTTGACGTCCAGTCGGTCATTCCACCCCGGATCGCCGCAGACCTTCCCGAAGGCGCCACGCACCCGAATGAGATCCGTAATCGACACCGTGCCCGAACAGTCGACGTCGCCCACCACCACGTCCGCGACAAGGGGGTCGGAACCAAAGCTCGCCTCTACGGTGTCCGGGTAGCCGTCGTTGTCGTCGTCCAGATCACACGCATCCCCCCCTTGTACTGACTCCGTGCGGGCGATGGTGCCACCGCCACCGGCCCGAAGAGGGCGTCCAACTCCGCTGCAGTCGGTGCTCGGCCCGCCGCGGCCATCCTTGCCGCTGGTGCGGCCGCGGCCTCCCGGGCACGGGTCGCCATCCCCTGCCCCCCCACGAGCCAGGCGAGGGCCGCCACCCGATCGGCGACGGCGGCGCGCGCGTCATCAAGCGAGGGAAGGGAGTCGAGATCCACCCGCAAGCGGCGCAGCGCCGCCGCGGAGAGGCCTGCCCGGAGGGCCGGCTCTGCCGCCCGTAACCGCTGGGCCTCGGCGGTGACCTGGCGGACCGCCGCAAGGATCGGCTCCATCGCCTCCGGCGACAGGTCTCCGTTCCCCTGCCTTGATGCACGCAGGCTGCGGACCTCGGCGTGGATCCAGGCGTGGAGGTACGACAGCGTCCAGTTGACCGTCGCCAGCCGCTGCGCAAAGCCCTCGCTGGAGAGCGGCATCTCGACCGGCCGGTCCAGCTCGCTCACGAGGGCCGCGACACGGCCCTGAAACTCGCCGCGCACGGCCCCGGCCCCATCACGCTCGGCGATCTGGCCGAGCTCGCGGTACGGCGGCACTGGGGGCACCGCGGAAGAGATTGCCGCAAGACCTAGGGAGAAGAGCAGCAGTGTGGCGATGTGGGTGAATCGTTGCCCAACCCCGCCCCGGCCTCCTGATGGGCGATTTCCTGATCTCATCCAGTCTCTCCAAGCCATCCCGGACCGACCCGACCTTGAAGGACAACCGACGATGGCTGACGCCCGTTCTGCTCGCTCGGAGATCGTCCGCCACCCCTGGCCGTGTTGATTCGCCGATCGCCGCGATGCTGCCGCGGAAGGTCGGCCGCCGATCCCTTGCGTCGACCGCCGCGATCAGTTGGGGAGACCGGCTGCAGAGTGAAGGCCTTCTGCGGGTCATCGCCGAAGCGGGCGTCGAACTCCTGCACCGTTGCCGGGGTCGCGACCCAGTGGCGGGCCGATTTGAGGAACTGGGGCCGGCGGTGGTCCGCCGAGGTGGAGCGCACGAAGGCGGTCGATTGCAACCACAGCCGGCCTACGTCCCGGCCGACGTCGCGAAGGTCGCGCGTCCGGTGGTCCTCCGCCGCGGGTGCGGCGACGTTGCCTTGGCGACGCTCGATCTCCTTGGCATGGGCATCCAGCGCGTCGAGCACGGCCACCATCCGATCGACCGTGGCCGCGGGCGCGCCCTGCCCGCGGCTCCGCGACCACAGCTCCGCCCCCTCCCAGGTCTCCAACACCATCACCGCCCGGCGCAGGGTGTTGGCGCGCGCCGCAAGCGCCGTCGTGGTCTCTGCCGGCCGAGTCGCGAGTTGATCGAGCCCGGTCATGAGTGACGCGAGCAAGTGATCGAATTCCCCCCGCGCCGCGCTGACGTCACCGGCAAGGAGCTGCTGGGCCAGCCGCTCCTCGGGCAGGGTCATTTCCGCGTAAGCCACGCCCGGCGCCGTAAGCACCACACCCCACCCCACCGCCAGCGCGACGGCGACGGTGCTCATCAGACCCCAGCGATTCATCCGCCATCCTCCCAACGTCGAGGCCAAGACCGCCTCCACCGTACCCAACTTAGTCATACACCATAGGACACCACCCACCATCACCGGCCACGCCGTTCCCGCGGGTCTCGATCGCGGACCGCCATTGAGCGACAGGCGGCCACTCGCCCGCGGGCGGGCGCGCGGAAGTCGCCCGCGGCGCACCGCCCACGGGGCGGCCGGGAAAGCGCTCTCCCTCGCCCGACGGGGGGGGAGGGGGGGCCACCCCCCACCTCGAACCCACCGCCAACAAGGTTTCATGCACGCCCTGTGCAAACTCTCCGTATCGGGCTCAGGGCCGCCAACGCCGGATCAGGAGACCCGCCACCGGCAACAAGGTGAGGAGCAGACTGGTGGGCTCGGGAACGACGTTCACGTTGGCACCAGCGAAGTGGTAGAGGGCCTCCACCGCCTCTCCCTCACCGTTAGTGTTGTCCACCGCGGTAAATCCGCGCCGACCAAGCACGAAGTCGAGAGCGGTCACCCCCGGGGTGAGGGCGTTGACCGTGATCGTGGCCACCACCCCACCGGTGACGAAATCGACAAAGTTATTGTCAAGCTCGGCAAACCGCGCGTGGTCAGGGGCAACACTCTTGAACGCCAAGAACGGCGTGACAAACAGTCCGCCATCGGCGATGTCGGTGATCGCCGCCACTGCCGGATTCGAGTTGGTGATCTAGAAGTCAAAGCCAACAAACGGAGCCCCGGTGGGATCGATATGGATCTGGAGAACGGCGCTGTCACCGGACGCGATCGTAGCACCGTCGATCCACACCGCCGGTGCCGGTGGCGGCGCCATCGCCGCCTGGGCCGTGGTGGCGGCGATGAGAAGGGTGGCGGCCATAACAAGACCGGCCTAGGTGACGAAACGAGCGATGTATTTCATGGTGATCTCCTGTGTTTTCCTCTTCGAATGAACGATAGACAGCACTCCGCTCGCCGAAGAGCGTCGTACGGAGTGTGGGTTATGGATGAAGTTCCGAAAACCACTCACTCAAGAAGAAGGGCGGGGGCGGTGGCGCGACGGCGGGGGGGGGCCTCCCGCCCTTCAAAGCTCTCGAGGCCGGAGAGGATCGACCACAGCTCGCTGACGTTGCGAAAGGGGTGCGGTGTCTCATCCTCAATCGCCATCACCACACCGGTCAGACGTGGGTGGTCTTGCGCTTCCGCGCGATAGATACGTACGACGTAACTCGCCATAAGGTTCGAGGGTTAGGTAGTTGACAAGGTTCGCCGGGGCGACCGCCCGACCGGGGGCTGGGCGCCGGTCAGGCCGCCCACCGCCGCCAGACGCCGAGGAGGCCAATCCCCACCAGGGCAAGGGCCGTGGGCTCGGGGACCACCTGCGCCGAGACGAGCGTGGCGGCGTCGTTAGCGACGACCTGGAACGGCGCACCGCCGTCCTTGGTGACGTAGTAGACGAACATCTGACTCGCGGGCACCGCGGCAGCGACGGTATAGGCGAAGTGGGCGGTATCTCCCTCGGCGAGGGCGGTGGCCGCGTCACCGGTCCACTCGATGAAGTGGCTGATGGAGGAGCCGCTCCAGCCGCTGTTGGTGGTCAGGTTGCTCGCCAGCCCCTCGGACCAATCGCGGATGATCGAAAAGTCGCGGACCGCCCACGCGGCACCTGCATCCGAGTTGAGGGTGAGGTCGTAGGCGAGGGTGGCCTGGCCAGGGACCGAGCTGTCGACGGCAAGCGACAGGGAGAGGGAGAGTGTGTCGATACTCGGCGAACCCACCGCCGCGACCAGGGCGGCGCCGGCCGGCACGGCGAGGGAGAGTAGGGTGGCGACGGTGATCGCCAGGGTGCGCGAAAGGGTGTGGATGGTCTGCATGGTCGGGTCTCCTGGGAGTAGAGGTTCACGCCCGCACCATGCGGGCGTGTTGTTGGGCACACCTTTCCGTCCCTCCCCTCCGGCCGCCCCGGCACCTCGCCGGACACGTGCCCGGGACCTCTGCCAGGGGGAGGGCGGAGGTCCCGGGCCCGTTGAGGGGGAACAGCCCCCTTCATGCAGGCCGCGTGCCAAGTTCCGTTCGCCGCCCGTCATGAACGGGATTCTCTCGTAGTGCCAGTTAGTTACGGCACAACTATCCGCTCTTTCGCGATCCCCATTGGCCACAAAAACGGAAAGTGGCGTTACCGATTAACCGCCCTAATTGGAAAGCGCCGTTACCAATTACGGGGGCGATGGAGGGGGGCGGCGCCCCTTCCGTCACCGGGGGTCCGATGGCCCGAACCGTGCCGCCACCCGGCCAGGCGGTGTAATCGCGCGGTAATCACTCTCTCCTAAGGTGCGCCTACTCAATGAGGTGGGAACGGACCCCACGGCCGCGGCCGGAGGGGGGCCTTGACTGGTGAGCCCGTCCCGGCGGCATCCGGGAGTGATGTGAGGAAGTCGGTTATGAAAGGTGGCATCACGGCGCGGGAGTGGCAGGTCGATCGGCGGCGGCAGGAACAGGAGGAATGCTGGGCGCGCGAGCACTGCCCGGAGATCGTCGGAACCCATCCGAGCCTTATGGCCGCCTTGCAGATCGCTCGCCTGGCGGCAGAGGACGGCGAGTGCACGGTGCTGATCACCGGCGAGACCGGCAGCGGCAAGGAGCTGGTGGCGGCGGCGATCCACGAATGCTCGACCCGCCGCGTCGCCCCCTACCGGACGGTGAACGCCGCCTCCCTGCCGACAGAGCTCGCCGACTCGCTCCTCTTTGGCCACGAGAAGGGGGCCTTCACCGACGCCGCCACCTCCACCCTCGGCGTCCTGCGCGAGGCCCACGGCGGCTCCGTCTTTCTGGACGAGATCCAGGAGCTCCACCCGCGCGTCCAGGCGAAGCTTCTGCGCTTCCTCCAGGACCACCGGGTCACACCGGTAGGCGCGGCCGGAGAGCCATGGGAGGTCGACGTGCGGATCATCGCCGGCTCCAACCAGCACCTCCACGAGGTGGTGGCGGCGGGTGGTTTCCGTGCCGACCTCTACTACCGCCTCAATGTCCTTCCCATCGACATGCCGCCCCTGCGCAAGCGCATCATGGATATCCCGTTGCTCGCTGCCCACTTCATTACCCAGTTCAACGAACGCAAAAGGTGCATCACCTCGTTGTCACCGACTGCGCTGGGTGCGCTGATGGCCTACGACTGGCCCGGCAACGTACGCGAGCTAAGAAACCTCATGGAGCGGCTGGTGATCGTCTGCCGCGACCGTTCCATCGAGGTCTCCGACCTGCCGCCCGAACTGACCGGCGGTCACCAGGAGCAACACACCCAGGACACCAACCTCAAGTTCAACGAGGCGCGCGCGGCGGTGGTCGCCACCTTCGAACACGACTACATCTGCCGCCAGTGGGTCGCCAATGACTACCACCTGACGCGCACCTCCGAGGCGATCGGCAAATCGCGCCAGTGGCTCTCCCAGCAGCTCCGCAAGTACGACCTCGAGACCCCCTCACGAGGACGCCGGTACCCGACGGCGCAGTAGCGCGATAGCGACCCTGCCACCCCCGGGCAGGGTCGCTATCCCCGCTCACGGCAACAGGGTCCTGCCCCCCGGCAGGAGCGGCTCGGCCGCCGGCTCGCGGGTGAGGTCGAGGGTGATCACCCGCCGCGGTGCGGGGTGGGGCAGGCTGAAGGCGTCGCGGCGCGGCAGCCGCTCCGCCTCCCCACGGATCCGGATGGTGATGAAGTAGTCGACGCCGTCGAACTCCGCATCCACGTACTCGTGGCCAAGGACGTTGCACAGGTGGATCAGGTCGCGGTGGGTCTCCTCCCAGCGCGACCGGAAGACGGCGGTCTCCCCCGCCCCGAGGCGGTTGATGAGCGCCCGCGCCAGACACACCTCGGAGAGGAGGAGGGGGCCGGCGAGATCGAACTCGCGGAGCAGCTCGCCGTCCCGCGCCAGCCGCCGGCAATCCGCGAGAAAGACGCTGGCGACGCGATCGATGAGGGACATGGCGCACATGGGACCCATCCTACCATCGGCCCGGACCACTATTTCGGCGGCGGCGCCGGTGTGGCAAGCTCTCGTCCCGACCGCGCCGCTCCTGGTGATTCAGGGGTGGCCCCCACTGGATCACGCCGACCCCGGCGTCGCCGACCTTGGCCGCCGGATTTCTCGTTCCACCCGTAGTAGGAGATCGACCATGGCTTTCATCCAAAAGATTCCCCAGGCCCAGTTCGTCCACGTCCCCACCCCTGGCAGCAAGGTACGGGCCACCGTCCACGGTGAGCAACTCGTGTGCGACTACCGCGGCGGTGTCCAGATCCTCGGCCGGCTGCCCAAGGATCGCCGCTACAAGCTGTGGAACAACAAGCTGAAGAATGGATTTGCCTGGGTCGATGCCGCGGCATCGAACTGGTCGACGAGGCCAAGAAGGCGGCCTAACTCCCCCCGCGCATCCGCCGCCCGGCCTGCCGATTTCTACGGCATGGCCGGGCGGCTTTTCTTTGTCTTTCTGCCTCTCCTTACCCCCCCTTGGCGCCGTGCACTCAGGCAGATCTTGCAGAGACGGAGGAGGCGCGGAAGTGGCGGTGGTACCCCCTCGCCGCCGAGGAGGGGCCGAACGACCGCGACGGCCCGCCTCGGGAGGGGGTGAACCGTCGCCAGGTAGTACCACCCCGACCTTGCACCGGCGCCACCGCGCATGTGGAGGCTTAGGTGGCGCGCGTGGCCCACGCCGCGGGCGGGCGGCCGTCGCCCGCCTTGAACGGCCCATGGCGCGGGCACACGACGGAGCTCGGCAAGGGTGCGGCGCGCCCCCCAATCGACCGCGCAACCTTTTCGCGCGGGTGGGGTTTGAGGGGGACAGGTAGGTGCTCTTCTCTTTCCCGCTTCTCTTTCCCGTGAGGTCTTCCATGTGCCCCCTTCGCCCCATCCTCCATCCCCTCTTTGCCCTCTGCCTGTTCCTCTTCTACACCGCCTGTGGCGGTGGCGGTGGCGGTACCCCGGCCAGTGACACGACCAGCGAGGCGGTCAGCGCCGCAGCGCTGGACGACACGGTCACCGACGAGACCCTCCTCGCCGACGACTTTCTCGACGACCTGGCCGCCGACGGGGCGGTGTACGCCGCGTCGGTCTCCGCCGCGTCCGTCGCCGGGGGGGCGGTGGCGGACGAAGTGGTCGCGATGGCCGCCGAGGGCGAGGCGGTGGAGCCGGTGGCGTGGGGTCGCCGCCGCATCGACCCGCCGGAACGCACGATCATCATCGACCAGCAAGGCGACGTCGCCCACGTCACCGTAGCCACCCAGATCACCGGTGAGCTGTGGGTGGACACCACCGACGACGGCGTCCGCAACCCGGGCTCGAAACCCTTTGCCCACACCCTCCACCGCTCGGCCACCTATCAGCGCAGCGGCGGCGGGTGGCATCTCACCGCCATCTCCCCCACCGACATGCCCTTGGCCGACACCACTCGGCAAAACGTCCACATCGAGCGGGTCACTGCCAGCCACGCCGCTGGAGTGATCGCCGAGATCACCGACCCGACTTTGGAGCTGGCGGTGGACGACCTCCCCACCCTGAGGGTGGGCGACACGATCGTCGTGAGCGCCCAGGTGGCCCACGACCCGGGCTCGGAGTGGACCCCGGACACCTTCGTCTACCTGCACCACGATGGCCGCCGCGACCGGATGCTGGACGACGGCCTCAACGGTGACGAGCATGCCGGCGACGGCATCTACTCGCACCGCTATACCCTCTCCAACCAGGTGGGCCGCCACTTTGCAGTGGTCGACGCGCTCGACTCCGCCACCCTACAGAACGAAACCGACGACGACTACGCGGCGCACGGCTGGGGGATCCCCTACCGGGTGGCGGGAGGAACGACCGGCGGCGACGAGGCGGAGGTCCGCGCGTTGGTGGAGTCGGAGGGGTGGCTGCGGCCGCTCACCCCGATGGATCGCCTCAACGTGGCGGGCGGTGAGACCAGCAGCGGCGACACCGCCCTCCTCCCGGAACACTGGGGACGGCGGCAAGCCGGGGAGCACACGCGCACCGTCACCGTGGAGATCGCGGGAGGCGTCGCCGATGTCACCATCCACACCCGCTGGCTTGGCCGCCTCTACGTGGACACCAGCTTCGACGACCACCTCAACCCCGGCGTCAAGCCGACGGACGAGACCGCGGTCCACCACCTGCGCTACGTGAAGGTGGGTGGAAGCTGGCGGCTTGACGCCCTCTCCCTCGGCGCGATCGACCTCACCGAGGCGGCGAACCAGACCGTCGCGATCACCGCCATCACCCTCCAGCGGGGCCAGGGCACACCCTACGAGATCACCGACCCGCAGGAGTTCTACCCGGTGGGCGACGGCCTGTTCACCGTCGCGGTGGGCGAGCAGGTGACGGTCACCGCGACAGTGGAGAACACCACCACCTCCGGCCTCACACCGCCCACCTTCCTCTTCCTCCACGCCGGCCACGACCGCCAGCGGATGGTCGACGACGGAACCCACGGCGACGCGCTCGCCGGCGACGGGGTGTTCACCGCGGTGTTCACCGTCGGCCCGGCGCGCGGCCACCAGCGCCTAGTGGTCGACGGACTCGACTCCCTCACCCTGCAAAACGAGTTCGACGACGACTACAACGCCAACCGCTGGGTCGCTCCCTACCGGGTGGCGCGGCCGTCGGTGGTGGACCACCTGCCCTTCAAACCGCACCACGGCAAGAACCACTAACCCGCATCGCTCACCGGCAATCGGTTCCGCGCGTGGGCCTGTGTGAAGCGGTTGGCCGCGGACTCCGACCCGCCGCCGGCCCACCTCGCCGCGCGGCGTCACGCCTCCATGACGAGCCATGGAAAGAGGCGGGTGAATCGCCTCTCCGCGCCCGCGGACCGTTCGACCAGGTGCTTGAGGTCATTCCAAAATACTTCCATCGCCTCTCCGCGCCCGCGGACCGTTCGCCGGCACCACTCCCAAGCAGCAGGCCAGCCACAATCGCGGACCCAGTCCCCGCGCCCTCCCCGCCGATCCACCGGGGGGAGGGCGCGGTCAAAACTCGTAGCGGACGGTGGCGGCCACCATTTGCATCGTGTTCGCCTCCTCCGCCACCTGCTCGATCAACTCGCCGGGCACAAAGAGGTCCCACTCCCAGGCGAGAGCCCACCGCTCGCCAACCTGCCAGGTGAGGCGGGAGTCCACCTCCCACCCCAGCGCCTGCGCGGCGAGCGCCGCGGGAGGTTGATCGGCGCGCAGGTAGGTCGCGGTCGCCGCGACCGACACGGCCTCGGCCACCGCCACCTGCGCGCGGCCGCCACCCGCTACCACCCCAAAGTTTTCCAGCTCCACCGGCTGGAAGGTGTTGGCGAGGAAGTCGCGCTGGAGGGAGCCGTTGAAGAAGAGGGTGGCGTAGGGGTTGAACGGCGCGAGGGCCACGAAGGTGGTGAGCCGCCGGTCCACCACCTGCTCGTCGCCACTCTGGTAGAGGACAAAGGGGGCGACGACCAGCCGCTCGCCCACCGGCAGGCGGAGCTCGCCGCTGGCCAGCCAGCCGCGCACCTCCACGTCGAGGTCAACCTCCTTGCGCGCGCCGCGAAACCGGTAGTCGCCCCACTCGTAGACGGCCACCGCCGACCCCTCGACCCGCCCCCATGACCAAGCGCCGTCCAGCCCCGCGAGGCGGAGTCGCCCGTCGCTCGCCACCGGCTCGGCAAGGGACTCGTCGAGCAGGGCGCGGCCGCGCGGCGAGGCGAGCAGCCGCTGCAGGCGGTCGTCGTGTTTGAGGCGGCGGCGCAACAGGAGACCGCGCACCGCGGTGGCCTGCCCGAGGAGACGATCGCCGCGGTCGTGGTAGTCACCGACCCACAGGGAGAGGTGGCCACGGCCGGGGGTGTCGAGGCTCGCCATGGCGCGCAGGAGCGGGCTCTCCCCGTCGATCAGGACTCCCTGGACAAGGAGGCTCGCCTCTTGCGCCACCCCGGCCGCCCGCCGCAGGCGCAGATCGATGGTGGGCTCGTCGCTGTCCAAGAGCAGGCCATGGGCGATGCGCTCAGGGAGGATCCCCACACGCAGGCGCCAATCGAGCGCTTCGCCGGCCGCCACCTGCAGGTAGGCGCGGTGGACCAGGGTGCGGGGGGTGGTGGCGCCGGTGGCGTCGTCGTAGACCAGGCCAAGGTCGCCGCCGAGGTGCAGCTCACTCCACTCCCCGAGCCCCCACACCAGCCCGCCGCTGAGGTAGAGGCCGTCGACCACCCCGTCCTGCGCCGCCTCGCCCGCCGCCGGGCCGGGAAAGTTGTGCAGGCCGAGGAGCTGGTTGTCGATCGCCAGGGAGCGGTCCAGGAGTTGCGCGCCGCCCGGCGTGGCAAGGGCGAGAAGCCATCCGATGGCGAGGATCAGCCTGTGGGTCGAGCTCATCGCTGCGGTCTACCACCGCCACCGCCACCGCGGGTAGACCCCGCCACGCGCCGCCGCCGCCGCCGCCGCCGCCGCCGGTGGACTCTGGTCGATGCGCACGACTGGCAGCGTGCTGCACCCGCCACGCGCCATCGCCTCCGCCGCCTGGGGATCCGCCCGCCGTCTCATCGCCCGCCCCGGGCGGGGGACGCGACGACGATCCGGCCGAGGGCGCGCCACCCTCCACCTCGACCGGCCACCCCAAGGGCGGTAGATTCGCGCCGATCGGAGGAACCATGCGACTGACCAACCTTGTGAAGACCGCCCTGTGGGCGTTCACCATCCTCGCCGGGCTCTTTTTTCTGTCTGTACCGCGCCTCACCGAGTGGATGGAGCAGCACAACGACGCCAAGGTGGCGGCCATGGGGTTCACCCCGAGCTCGGTCCTCATGGAACAGGGGCGAATCCCGAAGGCGGAGCTCACCAAGCGCGCCGCCGGTCGCTTCGGCCCAGACACCCTGCACGGCCGTAGTGCGGCCGAGTGATGTACTCCGTCGACTGGATCTACATCGTGGTGGTGGTGGTCGTCGGCCTGTTCGGCGACCTGATTATCCTGTCGGTGCGGCGCCAGCAGCGGGAGGAGCAACGGCGCCAGGCCGAACGCGCCACCACCGATCACGCCTCCCCGGCGGCCGGCCACCCGCACTGAAACCGCACCGTTCCTGACCAAATAGCGCCTGCCACGGGTTGTTATAGTGGCGGCGAAAGTTTGATGCACCCCCCGCCACGACGCGAGGTCTCTCTGGGAGGAGAAGATGAACGCACGCTCAGCAGCCGACATCCGTGTAATGCGCGCCTACGCCATCTGGACGGTGATCTGGGGGGTGGTTGGGATGGCGGTGGGGGTGGTGATCGCCGGCCAGCTCTTTGACCCGGCGCTCAACTTCGCGAACACGCCACTGGGGCCGTACCTCACCTATGGCCACCTGCGCCCCCTGCACACCAACGCCCTGATCTACGGCTTCGGCGCCGGCTCCTTCTTCTGCATGCAGTTCTACATGGTGCGCCGCCTGTGCCGGGTGAACCTCCTCTCCGCCGGGCTGGCGCGCTTTCAGCTCTGGCTGTGGAACCTCACGGTGGTCCTCGCCGCGCTCTCGTTGTTGCTCGGGATGAACACCTCGAAGGAGTACCACGAGCTGGAGTGGCCCATCGACCTGCTGATCGTAGTGATCTGGGTCTGCTTCACGATCAACGTGGTCGGGACCATCTACCGGCGGCGCGAGCGGGAGATGTACGCCTCGCTTTGGTACATGATCGGGGCCCTGGTCGGGGTGGCGATCCTCTTCCTCGGCAATGGCGCGGCGGTTCCGGTCACCCTGTTCAAGTCGTACTCCGCCTACGCCGGGGTGAACGACGCCAACGTCCAGTGGTGGTGGGGCCACAACGCGGTCGCCTTCTTCTTCACCTTCACCCCCACGGCGATGGTCTACTACCTCCTGCCGAAGGTGACCCGGGCGCCGATCTACTCCCACCGCCTCTCCATGTTCGGCTTTTGGGGGCTGATGTTCTTCTACCTGTGGACCGGTGCCCACCACCTGATCCTCACCCCGGTACCCGAGTGGCTGCAGACGGTGGCGATCGCCTTTTCCATGATCCTCATCGCGCCGTCGTGGGCGACCGTCTTCAACACCTACATGACGATGACCGGCCGCTGGGAGCAGATGCGCGACCACTACCTGGTGAAGTTCCTCGTCGTCGGCGTCACCTTCTACGGCCTGCAGACGGTCCAGGGGCCGCTCCAGGCGCCGCGCCTCTTCTCCCAACTCATCCACTACACCGACTACGTCCCCGGCCACGTCCACATGGGGACCATGGGCTTCTACGCGATGATCATCTTCGCGGCGCTGTATTACACGGTGCCGCGCCTGTGGAAGACCGAGCTGTTTAGCGAGCCCCTGGCCAACCTCCACTTCTGGCTCGCCCTGGTCGGGCAGCTCATCTACAACATCACCATGTGGATCGCGGGGATCCAACAGGGGGCGATGCTCAAGGAGATCGGCGCCGACGGCTCCCTCGCCTACACCTTCGTGGAGACGGTCACCCGCATCGTCCCGTACTGGAAGATGCGCGCCGGCGGCGGCCTCCTCTTCTTCATTGGAGCGTTGCTCTTCGCCTACAACATCTTCATGACCATCGCCCGTTCGCAGAGAGAGATCGCGGCGGAAGAGGCGTACGCCTGAGTGATGGCGAAGAAGAGGCCCCAAACCGAACGCTGATCGCCAAGAGCCGACCGCTCGCAGATCCGGGAGGACTTCATGTACCGCAACCCCACCCTCTTCCTCATCGTCGCCATCCTCGCCTTCTCCGTCGGCAGCGTGGTCTCCACCGCGGTCCCCTTCTTCCTCAAGTCCACCGTGCCGCCGCTCGCTGGCGGCGCGATCCAGCCGTACACGCCGCTGCAACTGGAGGGGCGCGACCTCTACATCCGCGAGGGGTGCAACAACTGCCACACCCAGACCGTGCGCCCCCTCTACTCGGAGGTCCTGCGCTACGGGCCGTACTCGCGCGCCGCCGAGTTCGAGTACGACCGGCCGCACCTGTGGGGCTCCCGGCGCACCGGCCCCGACCTCGCCCGGATCGGCGGCAAGTACCCGGATGGCTGGCACACCCGCCACCTGGTCGACCCGCAGGCGATCGTCCCTGGCTCCACCATGCCGCCCTTCCCGTGGCTCGCCAACCGCCCCCTCGACGCGGCGCACACGGCGAAAAAGATGGCGGTCCTCCACCTGCCGGTGCAGGCAAACGAGATGGCGGCGCTCAACGGCAAGACCGAGCTCGACGCCCTGGTCGCCTACCTCCAGGTCCTCGGCACCGCCATCGCCCAGCCCGCGGTCACCGCCCCCGCGAATCTGACCAACCCGTATACCGGCAACGCGGCGATCCTCTCCGAGGGGGAGAGCCTGTTCATGGAAAACTGCGCCGGCTGCCATGGCATCGAGATGAAGGGCGACGCCGGCACCGGGATCACCGGCGCCCAGCTCATCGACAAGAACAACGGCGACGAGGCAGACATCGTCACCACCGCCTGGGAGGGGCTGGAGGGCGCCATGCCGAGCTTCGGCCCGCAGCTTGGCGCCGACCGGTTGTGGAAGATCGCCAACTACATCACCAGCCGGTAGGAGCCGGCTTGCCCGGCGACCCGCACCATCAGGGGCTCCAGGTACAGCGGGCCAAGGTCGCCGGCACGCTTCAGCCCCTCCCCCTTTTCTTATCTCACCCCCTTCCCGTGCGCCTCCGCCTCTCCGCCCCCTCTACCCGATGGCCCGATCGAAATCCTTGCCGCCGCGGCTCGCCCCCCTCCCTAACCCCTACGCCTGCCGCCACCACGCCCGCCATGTCCGTCACCCTCTACGCCCTCATCACCTTCGCCTCCATCGTCGGGGTGGCGGCGGTGACCCTCTACTATTTCGGGGCGCGCGGGAGACGCAAAGAGCGGTTGGAGGCGCCCAAGTACAAGATCCTCGATGACGACCGGGACGACTTCCCGGAGGAGTGACCCATGGCCAACCACAACGAGCGCGTCCACGAGATCGTCGACGGCATCACCGAGCGCAGCGACACCCACCTGCCCGTGGGCTGGATCGTCCTCGCCCTCGGCCTGATCGCCTTCGCCTGCTACTACATCCCGGTGAACATGCCCGAGTGGGGCGGCTGGTCCGCCTACACCGCCCTGGACCAGGCCGAGCAGGCGCATCAGGCGAAGTAGCTCAACGGCCAGCGCGCCGTCACTCGGCCGCGGGCTCGACCCCACGGGCGATCTGCTCGCAGACCGCCAGCGTCGCTTCCGGGTTGTGGAGCGGCCCAGCCTCCCGGAGAAAGCGCAGGGCGGCGTCGCTGTGGCGGAGCCAGGCAGCCGGCTCCGCCGCGGTCACCCCTTTCTGCCGGACCCGCGCCACCACCCCCTCGGCGCGGCCGCACGCCGAATCGAGACGGGCGCGCCACCCCGCCAGCCCCGCGCCATATTCCGCGTCGTGGCAGGCCGCACACGCCGCAACCAGCGCCTCGTGTGCGGCGGGAGCCGCCGCCGACGGGTCGTGGCACCCGTCACACGCCACCGCCTCCGCCACCGCCTCCGCCATGGGATTCGGCCCCACCCCGTACCCCGCAAGGGGTGCGGCCGTGCCGGCGTAGAGGCCACGCTCCGCAGCGTGGCAACCGCCGCAGGTGGGCTCCAGTTGGCCCCCCGTGTGACACCGGTCACACAGGAGGGTGGCATGAACGCCGGTAAGCTCGAGGGGATGGACGAACTCCCCTTGGCGAATCAGCGAGCGGCCGGCTTCCACCTGCACCGGCGCGAGGAAGTCGTGGCACAGGGTGCAGTCGCGGCGGATCGGATCGCCGAACGGGTCGACGTGGCGGCCGTCGTGGCAGCGGAAGCAGCCCGGCGCGTAGAGGTGGCCAATGTTGTCTGGGTAGGTGCGCCAGTCCACCCGCATCGCGGGGAAGCGGGTGTAGGCGTAGATCTCCTGAACCCGCTGGATCGCCGTCTCGATCTCGTTTTGGCGCGTCGCTTTCAGCCGCGGGTAGGCGGCGCGGTAAAAGTCGGTGAGGCGGGCGGCGATGGCCGCACGCGCCGTGGCTCCGTCGGGATAGTCCGCCCCCAAGGCGGCCACCGCCTCGCGCTTCACAAAGGGCAGCGTGGCGTCGATCCGGCCGCGCCCCAGGTAGAGGTCGAGAGCGGCCGCCGGCGGCGGAAAAGTGTGGGCCGGGCGGTTGTGGCAGTCCATGCAGTCGAGGCGCCGCCGCGCGCCCCCGGGAGGCGGCTCGCCGGCCGCCTTGCCATCGGCGCGGTAGATCCGCACCTCGCCGTTGGGCCGCGTCCACTTCACCCACGGGATCGTCTGCAACGAGGCATCGGTGGCCACGTACTCCATGGCTCCGGAGAGGAGCATGTGCATGTGGATCCCCTCCACCCGGCCGGTCATCTCGTCGCCGCCACCGGTCTTCACCAGCATCTGCACCGTGCGCCGGCTGTTCGCCTCGTCCTCCGCGAAGTGGAGCCGCTCGCGCAACTGCGCGCCGTAGAACTTGCGCGGCCAGTGGCACTGCTCGCACGTCTCCGTGGCCGGCCGCAGATGCTGGATCGCCGGCGGGATCGGCCGCGGATAGGTACCGGCCACCACCGCCACCACCTGCCGCACGCCGGAGATCTTCGCCTTGATGAACCAGCTCGCCCCCTCGCCGATGTGGCACTCGGCGCAGCGCACCCGGGCATGGGCGGAGAACGGGTAGGTGGTCGCCTGCGGCTCCATCACCTGGTGGCACGGCTGGGTGCAGAAGGCGACCGAGTCGGTGAACCGGTAGCCGTGGTAGCTGGTCACCGCCACCCCCACCCCCAGCAAGGCGACAAGGCCACCGAGATAGGCGGCGCGGCGGCGCTGGCGCGGGTCGTTCAGGTCGAGGCGCGGAAAGCGGTCGAGGCGCGCGGTCGGATCGAGCAACCGGATCCGCCGCCGCCGTGCCGCCCCCCCCACCGCCGCCACCAACAGGCCAAGGACGATCAGCCCCGGGATGACCAGGTAGCCAACGAGGTCGAGATACGGATTCGCGGCCGGCGCGACCAGGCTGAACAGGCCAAAGGTGAAAAGGAGCAGCAGCCCAACCAGGACGATCGCCAGCCCCGCCGCCGCAACCACGCCGCCCCACCCCGCCGCCGGCCGGCGCACGGTCTCGCCCCCCCGAGCCCCGCCTCCCTGCCCGCCATCGCCGTGGTCGCCCATCCGCGCCTCCGCCCCTCGGCCACGAGTCTCCCCAATCTAGGCGCCCGTGGCGAGATGGGGGCCGCCGACACGCCGCCCAACGATCACCACCCCGCCATCGGCGCAGGCCACCGTGGCCTCGGCTCAGAGCTGCAAAGTTAACAACTCGATCCCAACCACCGGCGACCGCGCCGCCCGCCGCCCACGCCGCTACATCCCCTCCGCCTCCACCTGCACTGCGTTGAGGAGCATATCCAGGGCCACCGCGTGGGTCGCGTGGTCGATCACCTCGATGATCTCTTGATCGCTCCAGCCAAGGGCGCGCACCGCGTCGAGATCACCACGGGTGAGGCTGTGGCCATCGCGGACCACCTGCAAAGCGAGGCGAACCATCGCCTTGTCGCGCTCGGCAAACGGCAGCAACTCAATGTCCGCGCGTGCCGCGATCAGCGCGTCGCGGTCAATCCCCATCTGCATAAGCATCCCCAGGTTGATGCCGACGCAATACGCGCAGTCCGTGTGGCCGGCGACCAAGTAGCGGATCGCCGCGAGCATCGGTCCGGGAAGGGTCGGGTGGCCCATGTAGTAGCGGATATGGTCCGCCTGGGCGGTCAGGCAGTGGGGGCTACTACTCAGGGCCTGCAGGCCGTTGGGGACGAAACCAATCGCCGCCTGCATGGCGTCGTACACCCGCGCGACGGCGCCGCTGGCAACTTCCGGGGGAACGGTCTTGATGATCGGCATAGCGCTACCTCCGCAATCGGGCGCCCGACACACGGCCGCACGCCCTAGGTTTGAAGCCAGCCTCCGCCACGGCCCCAGACCACACAACCGGCGCACTGCAGCCCTGGGGACCGCCGACAACCTCGCCAGAGCCGCCCCCCGCACCGCCGCTAGACAGTGGCGAGGGGCCCTCTCACCCGCGACTCCCTTCCCGCCACCATGTTCGAAGGGGCCGGGCTGGTCGGCTTACACCGTTGAAGAGGCCCTGCAACAGGACGCGCGCCGGGTGGTGTATCGCCGTGCTCAGGGTGACGCGCTAGCCCGCCTCACTCCCAACCCACCTTGCGGACGGTCCCCCCTCCGCCTCTCCCCGCCCGTACGGAATCCGCCACGGCAGGGAGAGGAGGTCGCGCAGCAGGCCATCAAAGGCCGCAGTGAGGCGCGGTCCCTGCCCCTCGTAGGGGGCGATCAACCAGCGCGCATGGCGCGGCGCCAACGCCCACTCCAGCCCCTCCAACTGGAAGTGGCGCACTGCATCCTGCTTGTGGAAGAGACCCACCCAGACCGGATCCACGATCGGGTAGAGGGTGCTCGCCACCTCCTCCGCCAGGCCGAGGGGACGGTAGGGCTCGACGAGCCCCATACGCTGATCTGATGCGCGCGGCGGTCCACGCCAGGCCGCACCAGTTGAGGAGCAGGCTCAAGAGGGTGTGGCGGACCACGCGCCCCGCCTCCCGTGACGTCCCCTCGCGCGTCGCGGCCAACAACCACTGCGGGTAGCCCTGGTCGCGAAGCCCACGTTCGCGCGCCCATTCGCCCATCGGGGATTGGATCGCCGCCAACGCCCCGAGCTGCAAGCGGCGCCGGTGCGCCGCGTAGAGCCGGCGCACCTGGTTTCGCGACACCTCGTCGGCGCGCAGAAAGCGGAACCAGCCGCTACCGCGCGGATCCTCTGGGGGATTCGGATGGCGCAAGATCCCCGCGTCCGGCCAGCGCGATCGAGAAAGGTGACCGGCACGCCGCGCTCAGAGAACAAGGTCAGGGCCGAGACCGGCAGGGTCAGCTCGCCGAGGATCACCACCCGCCCGACCCGTCGCGCCGGCACCCGCTGGCACGCACTACCGGGAACGGTAATCGCCACCGCCGCCCCCTCGCGCCGTACCGCCACACCCTCGCGCCCCGCCAGGTAGAGGGTGCGCAGATCCTCCTCGGACAGCGGCGCCGCCTCCACCTCACCCTCCCGGTGCGGAGGTGGCGGACTCCCCGCCCTCAAACCGGTGCACCAGTCCCCGCACCGCGTCGCGCCAGCGCGCCCGCTCGCTCTCCGCCCAGCCCTCGTAGAGCGGGTAGAAACGGGCCCGCCCACCCTTCTTCAGATAACAACCCGGGCGCTCCTCCCCGGCCGAAAAATCCCGCACGCTGAAGACACGGTCGTGAAACAGGGCCCAGACCCATCGCTCCGCTGCCGGCCGCTGTGGCTCCACCAAGTCGCACACGAGCGACTCCCGGCCGTAGTCGAGCTCATGGAGGAAGCCAACGGTGGGATCGAGCCCCGCCACCTCGACCTCCCGCAACAGCTCGAAGTGGACCAGGGTATAGGTGAGCGACAGGAGGGCGTTCACCGGGTCCTGCGGGGGCCGCCGGTTGCGGTCGGTGAACTCCAAAGACGGCGGGAAGCACTCCTGATAGGCGGTGAAGAAGGCCGCGGCCGCGGCGCCCTCCAGGCCGCGCAACCTCTCCACCGCCACTTTCCCCTCGACTGCTCGTGTGCGACTGGTGGTGATCCGCCCCACCGCCTCTACCACCACCGCCCCCTGGCGGGCGTGAGGGCGCAGCACTGCGAGCAGGGCGAGGTGGCCATCGAGCTTCGCGACTACCACCCCGGCGGCGATCGCCTGCACCTGGGCCGGGTCGGTCGCGACCCGATACTGGGCCAGGCGCCGCGCGCCATTGCCCTGCAGGGTGCGGGCAAAGGAGCCAAGCAGCCGGTGGGTGCGGCCGCCGATGAAGGCAACCGTCACCCCCTGTTCCGCCAGGCGATGAAGGAGCCGCGCCTCCAGCCGCACATTGCCGACGATCACCAGCCGCGCCACCGGCCCGAGAGGCACGGTAGCCGTGCGCATCCCCCCCTCGTACACGGCAACGGCCTGGCCATCGGCACGCAGCTCCGCATCCTTGCGGTCGATGTAGCAGGTGGTCACCGCGGCTTCTCCGTAGCCAGCGCCGGCTCGTCACGGACGAGGGATCGGATCGCTTCGGTTGCACGGCCACGGTCGTGGGCCCCCGCCGCGGCGCCCCCTTCCGCCACCGCCGCCTCGGCCACCCGGAGGATCTGCGCCGCCTGTGTTGCCGCAGGATCGCCGAGGGCGTGGGCGACCACCGCCGCCCCTGGCGCCACCCGGATCCCGGTCAGGGCGTACGGCCACGAGATGATCTCGTGCGTCACCGGGTCGGTCTGCCAGTACTCCCCCACCGCCGTGTCGCCCGCGATGTTGAAGAAGTACGCCTCGCCGAGGATCAGCCCCCCTGAATAGAGGAGGTAGTCGTACCCGACGGGCGGGTCGGTCACCACCCCGGCCGTCGCCGTGTTGCCGTTGGAGTCCACTCCTGAGACGAACAGGCCATTACCATGGTCTTCCACGAGGGTTAGGTCGTAGGTATCGCTCCAGGTGGAGATGATTCGGTAGGTGAACTCCCACTCACCGAGGAGGGCCATCAGCCGGACCACCTCCGCCGGCGGGTCCAAGTCGCGCGCGTCAGGGATGCCGTCACCGTCGTCGTCCGCGTCCCTTGCGTCGCCGATCCCGTCGCCATTGCTGTCCACCTGCTCCAGCGGATCCAGGGGATAGCCGTCGGCCGCGTCCGCGACGCCGTCGTTGTCATCATCCGCATCGTTGGCCACACAGCCACCGGAGGTCAGTGCCAGCGAGCTCGCCGCATCCAGCGGCCCGCAGTCGTCACCGTCGCGCACCTCGTCACCGTCATCGTCCCGGTCCATGGGGTCGGGGATGGAGTCCCCGTCGGTGTCCGCGTAGCTCCCGGTACCCGGCGGCAACAGATCCGCCAAGTCGAGAGCGCTCACCGCCAGACCGCTCGCCCCGAGGGTGATGACCCCCAAGTCGATCACCGTAAGACTGTCCGGCGTCAGGCTGAAAACGCCACACCCGGCGCTGGCCGCGCCAGCCGCGCGGATTACCAGCACGCCACGGGTTGCGCCGGCAGCGGTGGTATCGCGGAAGCTGAGGCAGTAGTCGTGGCCGGTCAAAAGCTGAAGGGTAAAGGTGGACTGCGTCACCACCGCGTCGACCTCCACCCCCCGCTCATTCACCCCGACCACCGCCACCGGCGAAGCGAGCGCGGTTTCGGCAACCGACGAGCTGCCAGCGCCGCTCACGGTGCCAGTGATGACTACACTTTCCACCCCACCCTCGCTGCCGCCGCCACCCCCGCCGCCGCACGCCGCGAGGGTGACCCCCACGACCACCGCTGACACCCACCTTACATACGAGAACTTGACGTCCATTGCCCCACCTCCCTGGCGAACGAATCTGTGAAGCGCGCACGGCTGAGATGGCCGCCGCGGCGAGATCATCCCGGTGGCGCCCTTGCGACGGAGATCCGGCAAGCTTGCGGAGCGGCCCACGCACCCAGCACACCCGCCATACCGGCCACATTCGGACAGCCTCGGTGAAGGGCGACACGCCGCCACCCTTCCCGCCACAATCGGACGGCCCAGCCACCGCCGGACAGAGGAGAACATCATGGCCATCGTGGTCCGCCCCAACCTCGCCGCGGGCGAGGTTCTCGAAGAGGTACTGGCACGGGAGAGCTCGGCGTGGGAGGAACTGCCTCCCGGCCCGGAGGTGCAGCGCCGGTACGATGAGCACCTCTTTCCACTCACCTGCGAACGCTTCCGGCGCTTCGGCGCCGCCACGCTCAGGGCGGAGGTCGCCTTCATCCCGGTGGGTACGCAGCCGTACTCGCCGATCCTCGCCGCCCTCGCCAACCCGGCCAACTTCACCCTCCTTCTGCACACCGAGGGCAGCCGTTCCCACTGCGAGCGGGTCCGCGAGGCCCTCGCCGATGAGCCGCTCCACCTGACCTCGCGCCCCATTGGCGACGGCACCGACGGCCACCGCATCGCCCGGGTGGTCCACGGCGAGATCACCGCCGCCGGGCTCCCGCCCGCGCAGCGCGTGGTGGTGGACGTGACCAGCGGCCGCAAGGCAACGGTGGCGGTCCTGGGGGCGATCGCCGCGGTACGTGGCTTTCGCCAGGCGTACATCGAGGGCAACCCATCGCGTCACCACCCCAACCTCTACATGAACGAGCGGTACGTGGCGGTGGCGAACGTGCGCGACTACTTCCAGGAGGAAGAGCGAACCGCGGCCCTGGCCCTCTTGGGGGCGGGGAGCTTCGCCGCCGCCAGCCAGATCCTCCTCCAGATCGGCACGGCCTCGGGAGCCGGAGCGGGCGATCTGTGTCTCGGCCACGCTGCCGCCGCCTGGGCGGCATGGTGGTCCCTCGATTGGCGTCGCGCCGCGCGGAGCTTTCGCAGCGCCCGCGGCCTAGTGGCCACTGCCACGGTCCACGCCCTCCTCACCGGTTTGGCGCGGGCGGCTACCGCCCTCGCCCAGGCGCCCGCCGGCGCCCCCCTCCTCCGCCACGCCACCGCCACCCTCGCTTTGGCCGCCTTGCACCTTCACGACTCGGTCCGTGCGGCCGCCCTCCTGCAGGCCGCCGTCCTACCCCCGGCGGCCGGGCGCGGCGAAATCGGCAGGACCCTCCGCCACCTGCGCCACCAGTTGATCAGCAAGGACTCGACGGCCGACCAACTCAAGCTCCTCCACGATCCCCTGGCGGCAAGTGCGGAGCTCGCGGACTGGCTCGGTGTGGGGTCGGTGCGGTGAGCACGCGCTTCGCTATCAGCCGCCAGCACCGCGCCATGGGGCTGCAACGGGCGGTGGAGGCGGAACGCGCCGCCTGCCAGCGACGGATCCTCGTACCCATCGCCGAGGTGGCACGGGTCGAGGAGGGGGTGGTGGAACTCCGCTTCCCGCCGGACGCGCCGCATGACGACCGCGGCCGGCCGGCATCCATCGGACCCGACCTGGAGGCTTCCACCGCCTACGGCGGCGGGCCCGCGGCCGCCGAATCCCCTGCCTGGCGTGGCCGCCTCGTGGTCGTGGACGGCGTAGGTGGACGCATCACCCTGCGCCTGCGCGACGGCAACCGCCCCCCCCCTGCCCAAAGACCTCCTTCACATCGACCCCTACCCCTTCCTCGCCCACCTCTCCCGGTGGGCAGCGGAACTCCGCGAGCTCCCCACCGCCTATGATTGTGCCATTACCCCGGGGGAGGTGATCGACTTCGCTCGTGAGGTGCACGGCGACCTCGCCATGGTCCCCGGCCTTCGCCCCTCCCAACGCAAGGCGATCGCCACCTGCCGGCGACGTCTTGCCCTCATCTGGGGGCCGCCGGGCACCGGCAAGACCTTCACCCTCGGCGGGGTCATCGCCGCCCACCTGGCGGCCAACCGGCGGGTCCTCGCCCTCTCCACCACCAACGTAGCGGTCGACCTCATCACCCTCGCCGCCGACGACGCCTGGCGCGCCCTCAGTCACCCACCACGAGCGGGCGAGATCCTCCGCGCCGGCCGCCCCCAACACCCGGCCCTCCTGGAAGGGGACGATCGGCGCCACCTCCTCCGCTGGACCGAGGCCCTCGACGCCATCAACCACGAGCTCGCCGACTACCACCGCGAACGTGAAACGCTCGCCCGTGCCCTCCAAGACGAAGGCCTGACCGCCGCCCGCCGTGCCAAGCTTGCCGGCCGCGAGGCCGAGGTGGCCGAGGCGATTCGCGAGCTCGAACTCCGGCGATCCACCACCCTTGGCCGCCTCGCATCAAAGGCGCGCTGCGTCGCCACCACCTTCACCAGCTACCTGGCCAACACCCACCTACAAAACCAGGATTTCGCGGTCACCGTGGTAGACGAAACCTCCATGGTCCCCGCCGCTGCCGTCTGCCGCCTGATGGCAGACCGGCGCGAGAGCTGGGTTTTCGCCGGCGACTTTCAGCAGCTACCCCCCGTCTGCCAGGCCGCGCGGTGCTCCGCCGCCGCCGCCAACTGGATGGGCAAAAGCTTCTTCGACCACCTCCTCCTTGGGGCCCCTTCGCATCGCAACCATCTGCGTCGTGCCGACGTCCTTGCGGTGCTGACGGAGCAGAGCCGCATGGTCATCCCGCTGTGCGAGGTCGTCTCCAACACCTTCTACGACAGCCTCCTCACCACCGTGAATCCACCGCCCTTGGCCGGCTTCGATCGTACCTGGTCGAGCGCCGCAATCATCATCGTCGACCCGACCCATGCACCTACCAACGATGGCCACGCCACCGCCCCACGCCCCCAGCGGGCAGGGACGGGTGCCATATGGGACCGCTCCGCGCAGCTCATCCGCGCCCTTGTCCAGCGACTCCTCGACGCCCCCTCCCCTCCCAGCACCATCGCCGCCATCACCCCCTACCGAAGCCAGGCGCAGCTCCTCGACGCACTGGTCACGCCCCTCGATGCAGACCGGATCCGAGCCGGCACCATTCACCGAATGCAGGGCTCGGAAGCGGATGTCGTCTTCCTCGACCCGGTCCGTCCCGCCGACTGGTTCCCCGGCCGAAGCCCTGACGCGGCACGCCTGATCAACGTCGCGGTACGCCGCGCCCGCCGCCAACTCATCCTCGTCGGTTCCCCGGACGAGCTTGCCCGCAACCCCCACCTCGCCCCCTTTGTCGCCGCCGCCGACCTGTGGCAACCCGAGTGACCCCCGCCGCCACCACCTCGAATCCAACGCGACCTTCACCCCCAACATCACTCTAAAGCGCAAACAACAAACGCTTTTGCTCCCTAGCCAAATCGCCTCACTCGCCTTTGGTTCGGCTCTGATTGGGGTGCCGCAGTGAAGGCAACGATCGATGCATCCGAAGTCTCAATCGCCTTTGGTTCGG
>Ga0210023_1000724_pt1 | contig 24641 bp, 17 predicted proteins | sample CryGeymeta201524_FD_183987 | JGI IMG/M metagenome (GOLD analysis project Ga0210023, IMG submission 183987) | Groundwater microbial communities from Crystal Geyser aquifers in Utah, USA - Crystal Geyser metaG 2015-24 (SPAdes) (version 2) | ecosystem: Environmental > Aquatic > Deep subsurface >... | reverse complement strand
TGTGTGCTGCATTTTTCTCTGGATGGTGATTCGCAGCGCCTGTTTGAACTGGCGCTGTTCATGGAAAGCCCCGCGGGTTGGCGCTATCATTCCGCCCAGAAACTGACGGGGGAAGATTATTCCGGGCCCTTCTTTGGGCTTGATTTCTCTAATTTTGATCAACAGCCAGTCAAGATTCGCTTCTGAATCTGAGCAAGAGGGCAAACATGGCAAAGTATGATTACGATCTTTTTGTCGTCGGTGGGGGATCCGGCGGCGTACGCGCGGCGCGGATGGCCGCCGCCGCCGGGGTGAGGGTCGCCCTCGCCGAAGGCAGCAAGCTGGGGGGAACCTGCGTCAACCTGGGCTGTATTCCGAAAAAACTTTACGTCTACGCCAGCGAATTTGGCGCTGGTTTTCAGCAGGTCGGCGACTTTGGCTGGCAGATGCAGAAACCGGAATTTCACTGGTCAACTCTGCGCGACAATAAAACCGCAGAACTCACTCGCCTGAACGGGCTCTATCGACAGATGCTCGACAGAGCCGATGTTCAAATTCTTCAGGGGCATGCCCGTTTGCTGGATGAACATCGGGTGGACGTGGCGGGCCGAACCTATTCTGCCCGTCGCATTCTGCTGGCCAGCGGAAGCCGGCCCTTTTTGCCCGAGGTTCCCGGCGGTGAATTTTTGCTTTCTTCCGATCAGATTTTTGATCTCGACCGCTTGCCGCAACGCTTGCTGATTGTCGGTGGCGGATACATTGCCGGCGAATTTTCTGGAATTTTTCACGGGTTAGGCGTCAAGGTCACCCAGATTTACCGGGGGGCGCTTTTTTTGCGCGGTTTCGACCGCGAAGTCAGGCAGTTTGTTGCCGAGCAGATGCGCGGTCGCGGCATTGATCTACGTTTTCATTGTGAGCTGAAAAAAATTCAGCGTCAGGCCGACGGCAGCTTTTTGGCGACGCTTGATGACGGGAAAACGCTGGCAACAGATGTGATCCTTGCGGCGACCGGACGTGTTGCCAATACCCTGAACCTTGGTCTAGAAACCCTGGGAGTGAAACTGAGCGACCAGGGGGCGGTGCTGGTAGACGATTTTTACCAGACCAATATTCCGTCGATTTATGCCCTGGGCGATGTGATTGATCATTTGCAGTTGACCCCGGTGGCTCTGGCGCAGGCGATGACTCTGGTGCAACATCTCTATCAGGGCGGAACCCGACCGCTGACTGAGCGTCAGGTACCGTCGGCGGTTTTTTGTGAGCCGAATATCGCCACGGTCGGCTTGACAGAAGAACAGGCGCAGCAACAGTATGCCGAGGTCGATGTCTACACCACGAGTTTCCGCCCATTGAAACATGCTCTGAGTCGCAGCGGCGAGCGGGTTTTTATCAAACTGCTGGTGGACACGGTCACCGATAAAGTGATCGGCGCGCACATGGCCGGAGAAGGGGCCGGCGAAATTATCCAGGGAATTGCCGTTGCCCTGCAGGCCGGAGCCACCAAGGCCGATTTTGACACAACCCTGGGGGTTCACCCCACCAGTGCCGAAGAATTTGTCACCCTGCGCAACCGAACCCGCAGGGTCGGAACAAACATCAACCCAAAGGAGCAACAATGAGAGTCAGTATTGAATACTGCGGGCAATGAAACTACCGTTCGCGGGCTGCCGGTCTGGCAGACAAACTCAAACAGCAGTACAGGGCCGAAGTTGAATTGATAGAATCCCGTGGCGGCGTCTTCGAAATTTGCGTCGAGGGCAAACTCATCTATTCAAAAAAGAAAACCGGTGAATTTCCCGACGAAACGCAGCTGCTTGCGTCCCTTGGTTCCTTGTGACCATGGGAGCATGCGGGCAGCCCGGGACGTTCGTCGATGCCTGAACTTCCCGAGGTCGAAACCCTGCGGCGGGGCCTGGAACCCCTGGTGCTCGGGCGCCGCATCGAAGCACTGATCTGCCGGGTGCCCAGATTACGTCAGCCCCTTGATCCCGCCTGGAATGCCGGGGTCGCCGGGCAAGAGATTCTGGCCTTGAGCCGCCGGGCCAAATATCTGCTGTTCCAGCTTGAACGCGGAACCCTGCTGCTGCATCTGGGCATGACCGGGATCTTACGCCTGCTGGCGGCTGCCGTTGAGCCGCAGAAGCATGATCATATTGACCTGCGTCTCGACCAGAACCAGGTGCTGCGTTTTAATGACAGCCGTCGGTTCGGCCTGCTGCTTTATGTGGAAACCAATCCCTTCGACCACCCCCTGCTGAAAAAACTCGGGCCAGAACCCCTTGACTTTCAACTGTCCTGTGATTATCTCTTTGCGCTCACCCGTCGGCACCGGGCCGCGATTAAAAATGTAATTATGAATCAACACTGTCTGGTTGGCGTCGGCAATATTTACGCCAGCGAAGCCTTGTTTGCCGCCGGCATCGACCCCCGGCGTCCGGCGGAGCTCTTGACAAAAAGCGAAGCCGTTCATTTACTCGGCCAGATCCAAAAAATTTTGCAGCGGGCGATTGAGGCCGGGGGCACAACCCTTAAGGATTTTCGTCACAGCGACGGCAAACCTGGTTATTTCGGCCAGCAGCTTCAGGTCTATGGGCGCAGGGGTAAAAAATGCCGACGCTGTGGGCAAGATATTCAACAGGTGGTGCTGGGACAGCGGTCGACCTATTTTTGCCGGCAGTGCCAAACCTGATGCGACACAACCGACGCGCGGGCGTTTTTTCACGCGTGTCCTCAAACCGAAGCGCGGGGGCAATCACGTGAGGGGATATCACCCTCAAGGAATCTTATGAGCGCAGCAAAGTTAAGCCCTTCGTCAAGCTTTCGTCGTCTGGGTCGCGTCGTTCTTTTGGCGGTCGTTACGGTTATTCTACTGATATGCGGCCTTACCGTCTGGACATCAGTTCATGAGTACCGCCTCAGTCTCCGCGCTGCTGACAAACAGACCCGCGGCTACGCCAGTGCCTTGAAGGAGCACGCCGAGCACACCCTGAGTGAAGCCGATGCTGTGCTGACAAACCTCATTGCAAAATTGCCGCAGAAATCGGCGCTGGGTGATGTTCCGCAGGGGGAATTGGGGGCCCTTCTCCGGCAAGGTTTGACTGATTCACCCCAAATTTACGCCGCCGCCTTGGTGAATGCTCAGGGGCTGCTGTTGGCCCACTCACACCAGGAGGCGTTCGAACCCTTCTCCGTCGCCAAGCGTGATTTTTTCCGTTATCACCGCGAGCACCCAACCGACGAAAAGCTGTTCATTTCCCAACCTTTCAAAAGTGAGCTCAGTGATCAATGGGTGATCGTTCTGTCGCGGGTCTTGCGCGATCGGGATCATACCTTTGCCGGCCTGGTGGCGTTGGCCTTGAATCTTGATTATTTTCAATCTTTTTATGCGCGCCTGGAATTGGGTACAACGGGGAAAATTGTTCTCATCCGGCGCGATGGCGTGCTGCTGTTGGCGTATCCAGCCAGCGATTCTGACTATAGTGTTAACTTTAAAAAATCTTTTGTTATTCAAACCTATTTACCTCAGGCAGAGCGCGGCACTTTCCACATTCCTCGTGGCCAGGCGCTCATAAACCCCGGCGGGCGTATCATCTCTTACGCCGCCCTGGAAAAATTTCCAGTCGTTGCCACCGCTAATATGGGCACCGGTGAGGTGACCCGCGAATGGCGCAAAAATACCCTCATTCAAACAATCGCCACCTTGTTTTTTGCCTTGGTGATCAGTGTCTTTGGTGGTCTGCTGATGCGTCAGCTTCGGCGGCTCGAACAGGCGGGCTTGGTGCAGGCCGAACAGCAGGCGGCTTTAAAGATGGCCGCCGACGCCTGGCAAGCAACGTTTGACGCGGTGCCCGATTCTATCTGGATTATGGACGTGGAACGCCGGATTTCCCACGCCAACGCGGCGGCCAGACGCCAATTCAATGAGGCCGAAAATGCAATCATCGGCCAGAACTGCGGGGCACTGACGCAACATCAACATGGGTCTCACGAACACTGTCCCTTTCACACTATGATGAAAACCGGCAAGCGCGCCTCCCGAATCACTAAAATTGGCGCTCTCTGGTACGAAGTGTCCGTCGATCCCATCCATGATCAAACCGGTAAAATGACCGGCGTGGTACATATTGCTTCAGATGTTACCGCCATTAAACAGGGGGAAGACCAGGCCCTCGAAAACGAAGCGCGCATGCGGGCTCTGCTGACCGCAATCCCCGACGCCATTTACTTTAAGGATGCCGCTGGGCGCGGTTTGCTCGCCAATCGCGCGGGCCTGGAACTTTTTGGGCTTTCGGCCCAAGAGTATCAGGGCAAAACCGACGCCGAACTGGCCGAATACAGGCCTGCCTACCAGGATGTTTTCCATCAGTGTTATGTGAGCGACGAAAGAACCTGGCATGCCGCGAAAACCTGTCATTTTGATGAAGTTATACCGGATATCGATGGCGCCCGGCGTTTTTTTGCTATAACCAAAATACCCCTCTATCGCGAGGATCACTCGCGCCTGGGCATGGTGGTGATTGCGCGCGATATGACCGGGCATCAAAAACTGGAAGAACAGTTACGTCAGGGCCAGAAGATGGAGGCGATTGGGCAGCTGGCAGGGGGCATTGCCCATGATTTCAATAATCTACTGTCGCCGATTTTGGGTTACGCCAAAATGATTGCCGCTGAGTTGAAGATTGAAGATTCTCTCTACGCCAAAATCAGCCATATTAGCACCGCAGCCCACAAGGCCAAGGATCTGACCCTTCAGCTGATGAATTTCAGCCGCCGCCAGCCCTTGCAGCCGCGAGTGTTGAACCTGAATGAGGTTATTGATGCCTTCTACCCCATATTGTGTCGCACCATTCGGGAAAATCTGGCCTTAACTCTTGATTTGAATCCGGCGGGAGTTTTTATTGAAGCAGAACAGTCGCAAATTGAACAAATTTTACTGAATCTGGTGATCAATGCCCAGGACGCCCTGGCCCACAAAGGCGAAATTGTCATCCAAACTCAGACTTTCACCCTGGGTGAAGATCAGTTGCCACCCTGTGCCGAGATGCCACCGGGCGACTATGCGTGCCTTGAAGTGCGTGACAACGGTTGTGGTATGGAGCCCGAGATCCTGGCGCATATTTTTGAACCTTTTTACACCACCAAAGAGGAGGGACTGGGAACCGGACTGGGGTTGTCGACGGTTTATGCCATTGTTCAGACTTCTGGCGGTTTTTTGCGGGTGAACAGTCAGCCCAAGGTGGGAAGTGTTTTTGAAATGTATTTTTCGTTGATGAGTGCACCACCGGCAGAGAAACCCCAGCCGGTCAGACCGATCCTGAAAACGGGAGATGGCCAGGCGGTTTTGCTCGCTGAAGATGATGATATGGTGCGGCGGATGGTCCATGAAATGCTGACGATTGCCGGTTATCAGGTGCAGGAAGCGGTGGATGGTCCCTCGGCCCTGGCCTTGGCGCGCACGGCTGAACTCTCTTTTGACCTGCTGATTTCCGACGTGGTGATGCCGGGTCTCGACGGGCCGGAACTTCATGCGGAATTGCGCAGCTTCATGCCCGCGCTGAAGGTGCTCTTCATCTCCGGTTATGCAACCAATCCCAATTCGAGGGGGCGGGTGGCGCAGATCGATCCTGAAATTTTTCTGCAAAAACCTTTCAGCGCTCAGGCTCTGCTGGCTCAGGTGCAAAAGATTCTGCACGGCTCAGAGGAAGCACAGAAAGGGCGCAAGTAATTTTTGTTCAAAAAATGGGGATTTCCGGTATATGATCCGCTCTTGTCACAAGAGATTTTTTGATTTGTGGAGTTGTTATGATTCGTCGTGCCCGGATTACTGATGCCAGAGGGATTCATCAGCTGTTGCTGGGATATGCCCAGCAGGGCCAGTTACTGGGCCGTTCCCTGGTGGATATCTATGAAGCCCTGCGCGATTTTCATGTCTGCGAGCAAAATGCGGTCATCGTTGGGGTGGGGGCGCTGCAAATTTGCTGGGAAGATCTGGCTGAGATCCGCTCACTGGCGGTTAAACCAGGATTAGCCGGGCAGGGCATTGGGCGAAAGATTGTTGAACACTGCCTGGCCGAGGCGCGGGATCTGGGGCTGAAGCGCGTTTTCGCCCTGACCTATCAGCCGCAATTTTTTGAGCGGCTTGGTTTTGTCGAGATTGAAAAACAGCAGCTTCCACACAAAATCTGGACAGATTGCATTCATTGTGTCAAATTCCCCGATTGTGACGAAATCGCTCTTCAACGTGAGCTGTAAGGAGAACCCGCCACAATGGCGCGACGCTTTACCCTGATTTATCTTCCCGGAGTCGGCAAGAAAGTGCGCCGCATGAACCTGGCGTACCGCTCGGTTTATACGCTCCTGGCTCTGGCGCTGGTACTGGCGGGTTTTTTTGCCTATCTGCTGAGTGACTATTCGGCCCTGAGCTTTGATCGTCAGCAGTACCTGCGGTTGATGGCGGAAAATAGCAGTCAACGCCAGCAACTGCGTGCCCTGGAACGGGATTTTGCCGGGCTGCGCCAGGAACTTGCCTTGTTAGCCGAAACCGATGCCCAGTTGCGTAGTTCACTGGTGACGAATACCGACGAAACTCCGGCAGAACCGGCGGGCATTGGTGGGGCTTTGGCCTCTGATCCCACCGACATGAGTGAATTGCAGCAACAGATCAATGCCTTAAAACTGGCGATTGAGCTGCGTCGTGAAGCTCAGGATGAGATTCACAGCCTTTTGACCGAGGAGTATTCACAACAGTCTTCGACCCCCCAGGGGTGGCCGACCAAAGGCTGGCTGACCTCATACTTCGGGGTGCGTAAAGGCCCCTTCAGTGGTCGGGAGCGGATGCACGAAGGTTTGGACATTGCGGCCAATACCGGTACTGCGGTGCGCGCCACCGCCGATGGGGTGGTGGTCAGGGCCCGCATCGATTCGACCTTTGGCAAGATGGTGATGATTGACCATGGCTATGGCTATCGCACGATCTACGCCCACAATTCACGCCTCAGGGTAAAAGCCGGTACCCGGGTTAAGCGTGGTGATCCAATTGCCGAAGTCGGCAATACGGGTCGGTCCACGGGCCCCCATCTGCATTACGAAGTTCACCTCAATGGTGTGCCGGTCAACCCGCGTAAATTCCTTTGAGCCCCGACAGGGCCGACTTTCCTCTTTATTTCTTTGCTGCGCGATCTCAGCTGTGCGCGGCTGATCTTCGCACCATTGCTTCTTGTGAGCGCGAAGCGCCCTATGCTAGTATCCGCTGGTTTCCGTTGGTGGTATGTCTCACCCCCGGCGATCAGGTTTACGGGTTTTCCGCAGCTGATTCCGTTTCCATAGGGAGTTGATTTTCATGATAAGTTCACTCGTCAAAAAATTTGTTGGGAGTAAAAACGACCGTGATATTAAACAGATGATGGGCACGGTTGCGCGCATCACGGCATATGAAGCGCAGCTGAGTGCCTTGAGTGATCAACAGTTGCAGGACAAAACCAGTGAATTCCGGCAACAGCTTACGGCGGGGATGGCCCTGAATGATTTGCTGCCTGAGGCTTTTGCGGTGGTGCGCGAAGCGAGCAAGCGCGTGCTGGGCATGCGCCACTTTGATGTGCAGATGATCGGTGGCATGGTGTTGAATGACGGCAAAATTGCCGAGATGAAAACGGGCGAAGGGAAGACCCTGGTCGCGACCCTGCCGACCTATCTGAATGCCCTGAGCGGCAAGGGTGTGCATGTGATTACGGTCAACGATTATCTGGCCAGTCGTGATGCCGAATGGATGGGCAAGCTTTACACCTTTCTTGGTTTGTCGGTTGGTTGCATTGTTCATGGACTCAATGATCGCCAGCGCCAACAGGCCTATGGTGCTGATATTACCTATGGCACCAACAATGAGTTCGGTTTCGATTATCTGCGCGATAACATGAAGTTTGATTTGAAAGATTATGCGCAACGGCCCTTGCACTATGCCATTGTCGACGAGGTTGACTCGATTCTGATTGATGAGGCGCGGACTCCGCTGATTATTTCCGGCCCCAGTGAAGCGTCGAGCGAGCTTTATTATCGCGTGGATATGATTATTCCGCGTCTGGCCAAAGGGGAAACCACCGAAAGTCGTGATGGGAAAATCGGCCAGAGTGTCAAACACCATACCGGCGATTACACCGTCGATGAAAAGGCGCGCTCGGCGATGCTGACCGAAGAGGGCGTGCGCAAGGCGGAAAAGCTGCTGGGCATTGATAACCTGTACGATCCGGTCAATATCGAACTGCTTCATCATGTCAATCAGGCCCTTAAGGCCCATGCCTTGTTTAAGCGGGATGTTGACTATGTGGTCAAGGACGGCGGCGTCATGATTGTCGACGAGTTCACCGGGCGTCTGATGGAAGGACGGCGCTGGAGCGATGGGCTGCATCAGGCGATCGAGGCTAAAGAGGGCGTCAAGATCGAGTCGGAAAACCAGACTTTGGCGACGATTACCTTCCAGAACTATTTTCGTATGTACGAAAAATTGTCGGGCATGACCGGCACTGCCGACACCGAAGCCAAAGAATTTGCCGAAATCTATAAACTTGATGTGGTGGTTATTCCCACGAACCGGCCCTTGGCGCGCACCGATCACCCCGATCTGATTTACAAAACGAAAAAAGAAAAATATCAGGCAGTGGTCGAAGACATCCAGGCTTGTCACAAAAAAGGGCAGCCGGTTCTGGTGGGCACGATTTCGATTGAAGATTCCGAGCTGCTGGCGGAGCAGCTGCAGAAAAAAGGTGTGGCCCATAGCGTTCTGAACGCCAAACAGCATGGCCGCGAGGCTTTGGTTGTCGCTCAGGCCGGGCGCAAGGGCTCAGTGACCATTGCGACCAATATGGCGGGGCGTGGTACGGATATTGTGCTGGGCGGCAATGCCGAAATGATGGCGCGCGTCGAGGCCCAGAGTGTCGAAGATCCCGAAGAACGCGAGGTGATTTTTCAGGCGGCCCTGGCGCGTAACCAGCAGTTGTGTGCGGCCGAAAAACAAGAGGTTTTGGCGGCGGGGGGGTTATATATTCTGGGGACTGAGCGGCATGAGTCGCGGCGTATTGATAACCAGTTGCGCGGGCGCTCCGGGCGTCAGGGAGATCCGGGGGCCAGCCGTTTTTATCTCAGCCTTGAAGATGATCTCTTGCGGATTTTTGGTTCACAGCGGGTCTCCTACGTTATGGACAAGTTACGCATTCCCGAAGGTGAGCCGATTGAGCACAAGATGATCAGCAAGGCCATTGAAAATGCACAGAAAAAAGTCGAGGCCCACAACTTTGATATCCGTAAACACTTGATCGATTACGATGATGTCATGAACCGCCAGCGTGAGGTTATTTATGCCCAGCGGCGCGAAATATTGGGTGGTGAAGATATCCGTGGCACCATTGAAAGCATTTTAAATGAAACCATTGCCGATACGGTTGCCAGTTTCTGCCCCGAGAAAACCCGCCCCGACGCCTGGGACTGGGCGCGTATCGGCGAAGATATCCTCAACCAGCTGGCTTTTGTTCCCGATATGTCGGGCTTCAATATGGAGCGAGGAACAGCCGGGGAGCTCGAAGCGCTGTTGAAACAGCAGGCTCAGGAACGTCTGACGGCGAAAGAAACCGAATTTACTCCGCCGGTGATGGAACATTTGTGTCAGATTTTGTTGTTGCAGACGATCGACTCCCAGTGGAAGGGACACCTCTTGTCCATTGACCACCTCAAAGAGGGCATTGGCCTGCGCGGCTACGGCCAGAAAGATCCCAAGGGCGAATACAAGCGTGAGGCCTTTGAGCTTTTTATGCAGGTCATGGCGCGTGTCCGCCAGGAAGTGCTGCAGAAACTGTTTCGCGTGCAGCTGGCCCAGGAGAGTGATGTCGAGCGGATGGAAGCGGCACGCCGCCGTCAACAGCAGATTGTCCTTAATCGCGCTAGCGGTGAGGGCGAAGGGAAAAAACCGGCCATGCGTGATGAAGACAAGGTTGGTCGCAATGACCCCTGCCCCTGCGGCAGTGGGCAAAAATATAAAAAATGTTGTGGGCGCTAGCCCGCCGCTCATAGGGGAACCTCATGCCGCACAAGAGTGACTCGCAGGAACCTGCGGTTTTACTGATTGACGATGCGCCGTTGATTCTTGATCTGTTGCAGGACGTTTTGCAGGACAGGGGCTACCGCGTGCTGCGCAGCGAGCATGGTAAAGATGTGGCGACGATCCTGTCCCAAGATCGGGTGGCGGTGGTTTTTTGTGATATTCTGCTGCCCGAAATCAACGGGGTCGAGGTGCTGCGCATGATCAAAAAGCAGTCGCCGGAAGTCCAGGTGGTTATTATCTCCGGTCAGCAGGATTTCGATGTCGCGCGCCAGGTTCTGCGCGAGCGCGCCCTCGATTTTCTGGTTAAGCCCTTCAATAATGCCGAAGTTATTACTGCTGTGAGTCAGGGATTTACGGCCTATTACGCGGCCATGAATCAGATGCAGGTGCGCATCGAAGCGCAGCGCCGCATGGCCGATCTGGTGTTGCTCAAGCAAATTGGAGAAACGGCCAGCACCGGCAGTGATCTGCAACAGCTTTTTGAGCTGATTCTCGATTCCATCGTTGCTTCAGCCGGGGTCGAAGCGGCCTCTCTGATGATTGTGGGTGATGACGGTCGCCTGCGCATTGCCGTCGCTCGCGGTCTGCCCGAACGGATTGCGGCAGAGGTGGTGGTGGCTCCAGGTGTCGGCGTTTCCGGCCACGTTATGCAGTCACGCCAGCCGGTGCTGGTGCAGAATATCAATATTGATGACCGCTTTGACGTGCTGGTTGGCGGGCATCGCTATAAGAATCAATCGTTGCTGTCGGTGCCGATTCTCTACCGTGAGCGGGTGCTGGGTGTTATCAACGTTAACAACAAGGATTCGGGCGAATCTTTTGACATTGAAGACCAGCATCTGTTGACGGCCATAGCTCAGCAGGTGGCCTTGGCCATGGAAAATTTCAAGCTGGTCACCAACCTGCGCCGACAAACTAAAACCCTGGAGCGCACCAACGCCGATCTGGTCAAACTCAACCTGGCACGAACCCGGCTGGTGTATAATCTTTCCCACGAACTCAAAACGCCCCTGACCTCCATCATGGGGTTTGTTGATCTGGCTCTGACTTTTTATGCCAAACTTTCCGAAGCAGATCTGAAAGACTATCTGGGGCAGGCCCGTGAAGAAGGTCAACGTCTGGAGCGCCTGATTACCAGCATGCTGCGACTTTTTTCTATTGAGTCTGAACGTGAGCCCTGGACGTGGAAATCTTTCAGCCTGGGATGGGTGCTGGGCGATGCCTTTCAGCAGTATGGCAAGCGTATTCAGCGCCTTGGTTTGCAGGTGGAAATCGAGATCGATGAAGACCTGGACGAACTTTACGGTGATGCCGAAAAATTTGCTTTGGCGTTGAATGCCCTGCTGGACAATGCGGTGAAGTTCAACCGCGAAAACGGCAGCATTCGGGTGGTCGCCGCACCGCGTGTGGTGGATGGGCTCGACTATACCTATGTGCAAATTCAGAATGATGGCCAGGTTATTCCGCGTGAAGCGCGGGCGGCAATTTTTGATTCTTACACCCAGTTGGGGGATATTGATGTTGCCAAACCCCAGGGAGTCGGCATTGGCCTGTCTCTGGTGCGGGTAATTGTTGAGCGGATGCGTGGAAAAATTTTTCTCGAAGAAAAACCCGAGGAAGGTGCGTCCTTTGCTTTGTTGCTGCCCAGCGAAACCAGCTTCAGTCGGCTGGCCAAGACCGCCGTGGCGCAAGATGTGAAATTTTAACTCTGTTTTTTGTCGAGGTCTTCCATGGTAAATTATTCTGTTCCCCGAGGTTATCGCTTCGCCGCAAGCGCCAGCGGAATTAAAAAAAGCGGCAAGCTCGATCTGGGTTTGATAGTTTCCGACCAGCCCGCTCGCTGTGCCGGCGTTTATACCCGAAATCAGGTGGTTGCCGCGCCCCTGCAATTGACTAAAGATCGCCTGGCCGCCGGACAATGTCAGGCGATTTTGGTGAATAGTGGCAATGCCAATGCCTGCACCGGTGCTGCGGGGTTGGACGTTGCGCGGGCTTGCGGTGATTTGGCGGCGCGCCGCCTGAAAATAGATCCGCAACTGATAGCTCTCGCCTCGACCGGCGTCATCGGCCAGCCTTTGTCCTTAGCTCCCTTTGAACGCGCCTTGCCGGGGTTGGCGGAAAATTTACGCACTGACGGGATGGCCGCGGTGGCCGAAGCCATGCGCACGACCGATCGTTATGCCAAAATCGCTTCAGCTCAGCTGGAGATCGCCGGGCACTCCTGCCGCATTGTCGGATTGGCCAAAGGCGCGGGCATGATTCATCCTGATATGGCGACCATGCTGGCCTTTGTTTTGACCGATGCCGAGCTGGCAGCGCCGCATTTGCAGCGCTTACTGAGTGCGGCCGTGAAAAGCAGCTTTAATTCGATTACGGTTGATGGTGATACCTCAACCAACGACATGGTTCTGCTCCTTGCCAATGGCGCCGCACCCGGGGTTGCGATTTTGCCCGAGAGCGAGGCCGAAGCCCTCTTTGTCCAGGAACTGGAGCGCGTACTGCTCGAACTGGCCAAAATGATTGTGCGCGATGGCGAAGGCGCGACCAAAGTCGCTGAAATTCAGGTTTGTGGGGCCCAAAGCGATGCTGCCGCTCGCCAGATTGCGCGGGCGGTGGCAACTTCTTCGCTGGTGAAGACCGCTTTTTTCGGTGAAGACGCCAACTGGGGACGCATTATCGCTGCTGTTGGCTATGCTGGAGTCCCCATTGATCCGGCCTTGATCGATATTTACTTTGACCAGGTGCAGGTGGTGCGTGGGGGACTTTTTGTTGGCCCCGAAGTAGAAGCCCCGGCGACGGCGGTCTTGAAACAAGCGGAATTTTGTGTGCGCATCGACCTGCATCAAGCCCAGGGGGCCGCTCGTTATTACACCTCAGATTTAACCTACGATTATGTCAAAATTAATGCCGACTATCGCACCTGATGCTCTGAGGGCCAACCCGGCGGCGCTGATGACGCAAATTTTTACGCGGGCGGTGGTGATTGTTCTCGATGGGGTCGGCATTGGCGCCCTGCCTGATGCCGCCGACTACGGTGACGCCGAGGCCGCAACCCTGCCTCATGTTGCCGGCGCCGTTGGTGGTTTGCGCCTGCCGGTGTTACAGCGTTTTGGCTTGGGCAATATCTGTCCGTTGGCTGGCGTGCCTGCCGTGAGCATGCCCCGGGCGGCCTGGGGGAAAATGGCGCAACTTTGTGCGGGCAAGGATTCGGTTAGCGGACATTGGGAAATTTCCGGTTACATCCAGACCCGGCCTTTTGCGACCTTTCCGCAGGGTTTTCCGCCGGAAATCATCGACAAGTTCAGTCGTCTCGCCGGGTGCCAGCCCCTGGGAAATATCGCCGCCAGCGGCACTGAAATTATCCACCGACTAGGCGAAGAGCATTTGGCGACGCGGCGTCCCATTGTTTACACCAGTAGCGATTCGGTTTTTCAGATTGCGGCCCATGAGGAAATTTTGCCCCCGGCACAACTTTATACTCTGTGCGAGCAAACCCTTGAAATGCTCAGGCCCTACGAGGTCTGTCGCGTGATTGCACGCCCCTTTATTGGGCACAATGCCGCGAATTTTCAACGGAGCGCGCGGCGGCATGATTTTCCTTTGTCTCCCGCCGGCCCGACCTTGTTAGATCAACTGCAAGCGCACCACCTGCCCACCTGCGGTATTGGTAAAATTGGTGATCTGTTTAATCGCCGTGGCCTGGATCTGAGCCTGCCGACGCGGGATAACTCCGCCGGGATGCAGAGGTTACGGCGTCAGCTGAAGTCGCAGTCGCGAGGGCTGATATTTGTCAATCTAGTCGATTTCGATACCCACTACGGCCACCGCCTTGACCCGCGGGGCTTTGCGCGAGCGCTGGAAGAATTCGACCGCGATCTGGGGCTGCTGCTGCCGCTGTTGGCTGAGCAGGATCTCGTGGTTGTGACTGCCGATCACGGATGCGATCCCACGACTCCGGGCACCGATCATACCCGTGAGTATGTGCCCTTGCTGGTGTGGCACAAGGGGCTGGGTCAGGGACGTGCTTTGGGAACGAGAAACAGTTTTGCCGATATTGCGGCGAGCCTGGCGCAACTGTTCGCGGTCGAAATGCCTGTCGGGGAAAGTTTTTTGTCTTCTTTGAGCGCTCAACTTGCCTTATAAGTTGCAGTACTGAACGAAATTTTTCGACGAAAGGACGCAACGATGAGAAAATGTGTGTTGATCATACTTCTGGTGCTTAGTTGGGCCTTGCCCGCTTTGGCCCTGACTCTGGGTGATGCGGCAATTACGCGGGGAATCAGGGCACGGGCACCGCTGGATCGGATTGAAACCTACCGGGTCAACCCAGAGGGGGCAAGTGGGCGGCTCTATTGTTTTTCGCAGATTGATGGTGCCACCGCAGATACCAAGGTGGCGCATGTCTGGTTTTACGGCACACGTGAAATGGCACGCGTCGAGCTGCCGGTTCGCTCCAGTCGCTGGCGCACCTACTCTTCGAAAAAGATCCTTCCTCAGTGGACGGGTGACTGGCGAGTGCAGATCGTTGCTGCCGATGGCCGACTGTTGGGCGAACTGGCCTTTCGTGTCGAGTGACTCTTACCCCTCCGGCGGCTTGACGCCGGAAGGGTAAGAGTTAACCCCGGGTGGCAACTGAGCCCGCCCCTGCTCTCTCAGGGTCTGCGCGTTGCATCAGCTTGGGGTGAGGGTCATTTTTTCTTGTTGGCGCGGGCCTGGGCGAGGTTGTCGGCCAAACCGCGATCCAGAGCCATTTGGCGCCGAGTTTCCGAGTAGCTGCGTGCCGCCAGTGATTGGCTGAGAGGAATATCGAAACGTTGGCGATATTCTTTGGGCAGCATGTCGTGGGCGGTGCGTAAATGGCGCGACAGGGTTTTGAAACCTTTGCCGCAGATCATGCAGTAAATGGCTTCTTTGCCAAAAGCCTTCTTGCGACTGACGGCGGGTTCATCCTCGGCAATCGCTTCGGTGCTCGGGTTTTCGCCACGGTCCAGGGCCGCCAATGTCTGGTGGAGTTCGGTCAATTCCGCCAGCATTTCTTCTTTGGTCATTTCGGTTTTGCTCAGGTGGGCCGCCAGTATTTGCGCGGCCAATTCAGTGGGGGTCGCCATACAAAATTTCTCCTTTTAGCTTGATCTAATTGACTGTAGACTTTTATATATAACGGTTCCTCTTTTAATAGGGAAGTCCCAAAAAAAAGAAAATGAAAAAAATAGCAATTTTTTCGGGTGAAGTTTGTGGTATTTTTTGTACACAACTGAAAAAATCGAAGTTGAGATCATGAATATTCGAGAACAAATAGAAAAACGTGAAGATTTATGCCTTGCGCCGAATGCCTGCCATAGTTCGAGGTCACAGGGGCGTTGCAAAGAAGAACCTGCCTGTGCGGTAAGGACTATTTTTCAACATGATCGTGACCGTATTTTACATTCCAAATCTTTTCGCCGTTTAAAACATAAAACTCAGGTTTTTCTTGCCCCTGAAGGGGATCATTATCGTACTCGCCTCACGCATACGCTTGAAGTTTCCCAGATCGCCAGAACTGTAGCACGGGGACTGGCACTGAACGAAGATCTGACTGAGGCTATTGCCTTGGGACATGATCTGGGGCATACCCCTTTTGGCCATGCCGGCGAGCGCGTGCTGAGTGAGTTGAGACCGGAAGGTTTTCGCCATGTTGTGCAAAGCCTCAGGGTTGTCGATTGTCTTGAAAAGGAGGGTCAGGGGCTGAATTTAAGTTTGGAGGTGCGTGATGGAATCCTCAAACATTCCAAGGGTTACGGCCCCCTGCTGGCTCCGGATGAAAGCTCACGCGCCCTGACTCTCGAAGGGCAGATTGTGCGTTTAGCCGACATTATTGCTTACGTCAATCATGATCTGGATGATGCGATTCGCGGCGGAGTTGTTCATCTGAACGAGGTGCCGACCGATATCTTGCAACATGTGGGTTTTCGCCATTCAGAGCGTATCGATCGCATGGTCAAGGATCTGATTGAACAGTCACTGGCGGTCGAGGGGCAGCAAATTCTCCTGTCGGCAGAAATGGATGAGGCAATTCAGGCCCTGCGTACCTGGCTTTATCGCCATGTTTATCACATTGCACAGATTCACGACGACTTTGTCAAGGCGTCGCGGATGTTGCGCGAGCTCTTTAACTTTTTTATCCAGGATGAAGCGGCCTTTATCGCCGCGGGTGGGCGTCGTTTCGGATCAGATTCACTGGCGGTGTCGGTGACGGACTTTATCGCGGGGATGACCGACCGATTTGCCCTGGCAATTTATAGCCGTCTCTTTTTGCCTCAGCCTTGGCGATCCCTTTCATAAACAGGTAACTCATTGATTTTCCCCGGAGATAAACTTGACACTCCGAAAGTCGCTATGCTAGCTTTAGCGCGGTTTACGCACCTGTTTCCGCCGGTTTTCGGCAGGTGGCTCCAATGATGAGCCTCGGTTCGCGTCGCTTGCTCTTTCGTGTTGGTGACCTCGGTTTCTGCCTTGATTTATGTGAGTTGGTTGAAATTTGTGAGGATTTCGAAATTTTAAACACGCCGCGTTTACACGATGCGGGACAAGCGGTTTGCGGGGGCATGGTTTTTCGGCGCACCACGATTCCCGTGGTTGATCTGCGCTCCCGGCTGGGACTCGGCGCATCATCTCCCGCACGCCAACCCCATAACGCTTTAGTTTTACATAGCCGTGAGGGAAACTGGGCGTTACTCATCGACCAGGTTGAGGGTTTTCAGCCAAGCGCCAGTATGCAGGATCTCCCCCTGCCGCCGCTGCTTGTCGCCCCAGGATGGAGATGTTTCGAGCAGATTGCCTTGTATCAGGCCCGACCATTTATAAAGCTTGACCTGCATGCCTGCTATGGTGGACTCTCACCGTGAACAAACGCCTTGGATTGTTCAGCTTTATGGGGGTCGGCTATGCCCTTTCCCTGTCAAGGCTTTTGCGTGTGGTAGAGGCCGGTTGCGTGTATCCGCTGCCGTTTGTGCCGCTGGGGGTTGAGGGCATGCTGATCCAGGGGACTGAACTGGTGCCCATGCTTGGTTGTGCTTGGCTGACCGGGTCTCAGGAAGCCGCAGTTGCCGGATTTCAGGTTGTGGTTGCCAGTGAATATGGTGCCATGGCTTTACCGGCCGATAAAACCCAAGGAATTGTCGCTGAAGCGCGCGGCAACTGGCAGCCGGAGCCGAAATCGAGGTTTGGCTTTTTGACGCATAGTTTCTGTTATCAAGAGGTCAGCTACCGCATGGTGAATATTGACGCTCTTGCTGTGAGTTTGATTCGCTCCTGAAATTTAAGGGGCAAGACCTGGTGCGAGGAGGCATCGAATGGCGAAAAAACTGCTTCTAGCTGACGACAGTCTGACAATTCAAAAGGTTTTTGGAATTGTTTTTGCCCATCTGGACTATCAGTTGCTGGTTGCCGACAATGGCAATGCGGCCCTGGATCTGGCACGCAAAGAGCGCCCGGATCTGGTGATTGCCGATATTGGGATGCCGGGCCTCGACGGTTTTGAGTTGTGTCAGGCGATAAAAACTGATGCCGCTCTTGCTTCGACTCCGGTTATGCTCCTGCCCGGCGCCTTCGAGAATTTTGACGAAAGCCGCGCCCGTGCTTGTGGTGCCAGTGGCTGGTTGTCCAAGCCCTTCGAATCTCAGACAATGATCGACAAAGTTGAGACCCTGCTGGCGGCTGAGTCCCTTGCTGCTCCTGCGGCGACCCTGGCATCAGAGCCAGAGCCTCTGATTGAAGAAACCCTCCTTCCCGAGAACCTTGTCGATGAGCTTCCGGTTGAGAGTAACGCTTTCGACACCGGGGCCGCGGCCACCGAAGCCGAGAGTTTTGACGAAATCGCCGAACTTGATCCCGTGGATATTCTTGCTCCCGCTGACGCCGGGGCTGAGGCGGCGGAATCTGATTTATTGAACGCTTTTGGAGCCGAAGAGGATGATGGACTTGGTTTTATTGAGGGGGAAAACCTTGAAGAGCTGATTCCCTTTGATGAAATCACCGAACCCCTGGAAGATACCCTCGGCATTGAAGAACCGGAAATCGCACCAACAGAGATTCCCGACGATGATATCTGGGATGCGGTTTCTTTTGAGGAAGAGGTGGCTCCCGGCGCCGATGCTTTGGCAGTAGATAACTTTGAGACCGCTTCTCCTGCGGTTGAACCAGCGGCCCCGTTCGCCCAGCCGGAGCCGGAAGAGGACGATATTCTCGAACTGGCAGAAGCCGACATTTTGGATATCGGCGAAGACGAGGAGATGGAGCCCTTTGCGCCGGTCGAAGTGTCTGCTGCTCCTGAAATCAGTGACGCCAGCTTTGCGCATGAAGCTCCTGCGGCGGAAGACGCCGTGCTGCCGGTCTCCGAACCTGCTTTTGACCCACCCGGTGACCCGGAGCCAGGGCCAGAGCTTGAGCCTGAAACGAAGTTGGCACCGGGTGAGCCTGAAACGAAGTTGGCACCGGGCATCATTGATTTCTCCGCCCCCGCGGCAACTGCTGCCGAAGATCGCGACAGCGAGCAGGCTCCGATCCATCAAGAACCTGCACCAGAGGTGTTTGAGCTCGAAGCTGAGGGGCTTGAGACGGAAGAGGTGTCTAAGGAAGAATTTTCCTTCAACGATCTGCCCGCAGAAGAACCTGCTTCAGCGGCTGCTTCATCGCTTAGGCTTCAGGCACTTGAAGCGCAGCTGCGCAATCTTGACCCCGCCGTGCTCGAAGAAATCGTCAGCCGGGTTGCAGCACCCCTCATCGAAAAACTGGCCGCCAAAATTCTTGAGCAGGTGGTCTGGGACGTGGTGCCTGATCTGGCTGAAACCATGATTCGCGAGGAAATTGAAAAAATCAAGCAGGGTGCCGACTAAGCCAACGCGCGGTTATTGATCCCTGATTAACAACCCGAGGGGGAGCTGAAGTGCCCAGGCGCTTTGCCTCCCCCCTTTGTCGTTTCCGGGTGCGGAATACGACTTTTTCAGTTAGAGGAACCTGTTTACGTCATGGAAAAACTTGCTAAAGGTTATGAGCCCGGTCAGGTTGAAGACAAGTGGTACCATCTCTGGGAAGAAAAGGGCTACTTTCACGCCGACGAGCAGAGCTCTGCACCGCCTTATTCCATTGTTATCCCGCCGCCAAATGTGACCGGCGTGCTGCACATGGGCCATGCCCTCAATAATACCTTGCAGGATATTCTGTGCCGCTGGAAGCGCATGTGCGGTTACGAAGTTTTGTGGATGCCGGGCACCGATCACGCCGGGATTGCGACCCAGAATGTGGTGGAAAAACAGCTGGCTGCCGCAGGCTGTGATCGTCATGAATTGGGGCGCGAAAAGTTTGTCGAGCGTGTCTGGCAGTGGCGCGAGGAATCGGGCGGCCAGATCATCAATCAGCTCAAAAGTCTGGGAGCTTCGTGCGACTGGCAACGCGAGCGCTTCACCATGGACGAAGGCTTATCGAAAGCGGTGCGTGAAGTTTTTGTGCGCCTGTATGACGATGGCTTGATTTATCGGGATAATCGCCTGATCAACTGGTGTCCACGCTGTCACACCGCTCTCTCCGACCTTGAGGTTGAACACGAGGATCACAAAGGCCATCTCTGGCATTTGCGTTATCCGGTTGCGGGCACCGATCAGGTGCTGGTGGTTGCGACCACCCGCCCGGAAACCATGTTGGGTGACACGGCAGTCGCGGTGCATCCTGAAGATGAGCGCTACGCCGCATTGATCGGTAAAATGGTCGATTTGCCTCTGTGCGGGCGTCAGATTCCGGTGATTGCCGATGACTATGTTGACCGTGAATTTGGTTCAGGGGCGGTTAAAATCACCCCGGCCCACGATTTCAATGACTTCGAAATTGGCAAGCGTCACAATCTTGAAAAAATCAACGTACTCGATGAATCGGGCTGCATTAACGAGAATGGTGGGCTCTATCAGGGGTTGGAGCGCAATGCGGCCCGGCGCAAGATTGTCGAAGATCTCGACGAACTTGGTCTGCTCGCCCAGGTCGAAGAGTACACCAATGCCGTCGGTGAATGTTATCGCTGTAAAACCATTATCGAACCTTTTATGAGCTTGCAGTGGTATGTGGCCGTCGGGCCCCTGGCCGAACAGGCTATCAAGGCGGTTGAAACCGGCCAGACAAAAATTCTGCCCGCGCAATGGGAAAAAACCTATTTTGAGTGGATGAACAATATTCAGGATTGGTGCGTCAGTCGGCAGATCTGGTGGGGGCACCGCATTCCCGCCTGGTTCTGTGACGATTGTGATAAAATTACCGTCAGTCGCGAAGATGCCACCTGTTGCGCGCATTGTGGTTCCACCGCATTGCGTCAGGAAACCGATGTTCTTGATACCTGGTTTTCTTCAGCCCTCTGGCCTTTTTCAACTATGGGCTGGCCCGACAAGTCGGTGGCCCTCGCAAAGTTTTATCCGACATCTTGCCTGGTGACCGGCTTTGATATCCTGTTTTTCTGGGTGGCGCGCATGATGATGATGGGCCTGAAATTCATGGATCAGGTTCCTTTCCGCGAGGTTTACATTCACGCCCTGGTGCGGGATGCTCAGGGCCAGAAGATGAGCAAGAGCAAGGGCAACGTCATTGATCCTTTGACGATTGTCGATCACTATGGTGCTGATGCGTTCCGCTTTACTCTGGCCGCCTTTGCCGCCATGGGTCGCGACATCAAGCTGTCCACGGAACGCATTGGGGGGTATCGTAATTTTATCAATAAGCTCTGGAATGCCAGCCGTTTTGCCTTGATGAACCTGGAAGATTTTGATCCGGCCGCGCAGAAGATCACTGACTTTGCATTGAGCCCGGCCGATCAATGGATTCTGGCGCAATTTGATCAGGTGGCCAGCGAAGCGAGCACGTATTTGACAGATTACCGCTTCAACGATGTGGCTGGCAGCCTCTATGCTTTTACCTGGCATTCCTTCTGCGACTGGTATATCGAGCTCGCCAAAGAGCCCCTCTACGGGGAGGATCCGCAGGCCCGGTTGCGCACTCAGGTGGTACTTTATAGGGTTCTTGAAGGGTTGCTGCGCCTTTTGCACCCATTGATTCCCTTTGTTACCGAGGAGATCTGGCAGGTCTTGCCGGGGGTGCGTCCGGTCGCAACCATTATGCGCGCCAGTTATCCGGCCAAGAGTGGGGTTGAGCTTGATACCGAAGCCGTGGCCAAAATGGAAAGTATCATGGAGGTGGTGCGGGCGATTCGAAATATCCGCGGAGAGCTGGATGTCGCACCGGGCCGTAAAATTGCCGTCTATCTGGATTGCCGTGCAGCGCAGACGGTCCAAACTCTGACTGCCGGTGAAGGTTATATCAAGGCTTTAGCGCGGGTCGAGGAACTGCTGATCGGTGTTGCCATTGAGCGCCCGCCGCAGTCGGCGGCGCAGCTGGCGGGCGAGGTTGAAGTGTTGGTACCCTTGGCCGGGATCATCGATCTGGCCGAAGAGGAAAATCGGTTGCAAAAAGAAATCGTCAAGTTGACCAAGGATCTGGATTTCTTTGAACGCAAACTGGCCAATGAAAAATTTGTGGCCAATGCCCCCGCTGCCGTTCTGGAAAAAGATCGCGCCAAGCTGCTGGCGTCACAGGAGAAAATGGCAGTTTTGACCCAAGCTCTGGGGCGCATACGCAGTTTTATGAACTGATTGAATACCAAGATTTTTTATTTTAGGGTTTAATTTTCCAAGGATTTTTAGTATACCGTATACGGTTTTGTAATTCAGGGTTACAGTCGCAGAAGGTTAAAAACCTATCATTTGATGAGCATTGCGCTGCGCGCCCTCTGCCGGCAATTTATTTTGCGGCCGGATCGAGGGAAAATACGCTGACATGCAGATGTCGGAAGTCTATCAAGGCTCGAATTCAGGAGGATGAAAATAAATGGGTATGAGTCGCCCGATGGTTGTGCAGCGCTCAGGTTGAGGAATGGCTTGCTTCGTTCAACCATATTTTTTTATTCACTTCTCAGAGGGAATGACTATGCATCTGACTCAAAGCACTGTGGGACGAAAAATTCTGATGGCGGTGACCGGCCTGCTGCTGGTGGGATTTATCACCGTTCACCTGCTCGGCAACCTGTCGGTTTTCGCCGGGCCCGACGGTATTAACGCCTATGCACTAAAACTGCACAGCCTTGGCGCGCTGGTTTGGGTTTTCCGCCTGATCATGCTCGCGCTTTTTGTGGTTCACATTTACTTTGGTGTTACCCTGTCGATGGAAAACCGCACGGCAACGCCGGTAAACTATTCGATCAAAAAAATGGTAAAAACCACCTTTTCGGGTGAGTCCATGCTGTACACCGGGTTGATTCTCCTTGCCTTTCTGATTTACCACCTGCTGCATTTTACGCTGCAGGTCACTAACCCGGGCATTTCAGCCCATGCCCTGCCCCTTGACGCGGCCTTGCGCCCCGACGTCTACACCATGGTGGTTCTCAGCTTCCAGAAAGTTTTCATTTCGCTGGTCTACATTGTTGGCATGATCGCCCTGCTTTTGCACCTGACTCACGGGCTTTCCAGCTTTGTTCAGACTCTTGGTTGGAATAACGGCCCCAGTCTTGAAAAAGTCGGTCTCGGCGGCAAAATTGTCGCAGTCGGCTTTTTCGTGGCTTATGTCGCCATCCCTGTTCTTATCCTTGCTCGCTTCGTGAAAGTATAGGGGGTATTACTGTGATACTCGATGGAAAATCACCCGTAGGCCCAATCGAAACCTCTTGGGATCGTCATCGCTTCGATACCAAACTGGTTAACCCTGCAAATAAGCGCAAGTTCAAAATTCTCATGGTCGGTACCGGCCTCGCCGGAGGTGCGGGCGCCGCATCCCTGGGCGAGCTGGGCTACAATGTTGAATGCTTCTGCTATCAGGATAGTGCGCGGCGCGCCCACTCTATTGCTGCCCAGGGCGGCATTAACGCGGCAAAAAACTATCCGAACGATGGCGACAGTGTGCGGCGCCTGTTCTACGATACCATGAAAGGCGGCGACTTCCGTGCGCGTGAAGCCGACGTCTGGCGGCTGTCGCAAGTATCAAACAACATCATTGACCAGTGTGTTGCGCAGGGCGTTCCTTTCGCGCGCGACTACGCCGGCTACCTCGACACCCGTTCCTTTGGTGGGGCGCAGGTTTCACGTACCTTCTACGCGCGCGGGCAAACCGGCCAGCAATTGCTGCTTGGCGCTTATTCGGCCCTGTCGCGTCAGATCAAAGCCGGTACGGTCAAGCTCCATGCCCGGCGTGAAATGCTTGATTTGGTCGTGGTTGACGGGGTTGCCAAGGGCATCACCGTGCGGAACTTGATTACCGGCGAGATTGAATCCCATTGGGGTGACGCGGTTTGTCTTGCGACCGGCGGTTACATCAATGTTTTCTACCTTTCGACCAACGCCATGGGTAGCTCGGTGACCGCCAACTGGAAGGCCGCTAAAAAAGGTGCCTACTTCGCTAACCCCTGTTACACCCAGATCCACCCGACCTGTATTCCGGTCGCCGGTGAGCATCAGTCGAAGCTGACTCTGATGTCCGAGTCGCTGCGAAATGATGGTCGTATCTGGGTACCGAAAAAAGCTGGCGACAAGCGGCCGGCCAATGAGATTCCTGAAAACGAGCGCGATTACTACCTCGAAACCAAGTATCCCGCTTTCGGTAACCTGGTGCCGCGTGACGTGGCCTCGCGTAATGCCAAGCAGATGACCGACGCCAATCGCGGTGTCGGCACGACGGGGTTGGCGGTTTATCTCGACTATGCTGACGCCATTAAACGTGTTGGTGAAAATACGATCAAAGAGCGCTATGGTAATCTTTTTGATATGTACGAAAAAATCACCGATGAAAATGCCTACAAGCAGCCGATGCGGATCTACCCGGCACCGCACTATGCCATGGGTGGGCTGTGGGTTGATTACAACCTGATGAGCAATGTCCCCGGGCTGTTCGTTATGGGTGAGGCCAACTTCTCGGTTCACGGGGCCAACCGTCTCGGCGCATCGGCGCTGATGCAGGGCCTGGCCGATGGCTATTTCGTCATTCCCTACACTATTGGTGGTTATCTCACAACGGTCACCCCAGGCGAAACCAAAACGGATCATCCGGCCTTCAAAGAATCGATTGCCGGGGTCGAAGAACAGTCCAAAAAGCTCCTCGCCATCAACGGTAAGCGTACCGTCCTTGAGTTCCACCGTTCCCTCGGCAACATCATGTGGGACAACGTCGGTATGGCACGCTCCAAAGAAAGCCTCACTAAGGCGCTGCAAGAAATACCCAAGTTGCGTGAAGAGTTCTGGCAGGATGTCAAGGTTACCGGTTCTGGTGCCGAGCTGAACCAGCAACTTGAAAACGCTGGACGCGTTGCTGACTTCTTTGAATTTGCTGAAATTCTGGCAACGGACGCCCTGCACCGCGAGGAATCCTGCGGTGGTCACTTCCGCGTTGAAAGCCAGACTGAGGAAGGTGAGGCCATGCGCGACGATGAGAACTTCGCTTATGTCGGTGCTTGGGAGTACAAGGGCGAAGGCAAAGCTCCCGAACTCCACAAGGAACCACTGAAGTTTGAAAATATTCA
>Ga0210023_1000722_pt1 | contig 24655 bp, 22 predicted proteins | sample CryGeymeta201524_FD_183987 | JGI IMG/M metagenome (GOLD analysis project Ga0210023, IMG submission 183987) | Groundwater microbial communities from Crystal Geyser aquifers in Utah, USA - Crystal Geyser metaG 2015-24 (SPAdes) (version 2) | ecosystem: Environmental > Aquatic > Deep subsurface >... | reverse complement strand
CAACCAGATTGAGATAAGTATTGGCCGCTTGCCGATCCAGGGGCCGATAGCGATTGACGATCTCGGCCGCCACCGCCCGGCCAATAAAATATTCCTGCTCGATGGTGATGTCGGTAAACGCCTTCTCCACCGCCTGCGAGGTTTTTTTCAGCGAGGCTGCCTGATCTTCATTGAGATGCCCGGTAGCGACCGCAATCTGACTGCCGATATCGGTCATGGCGGTCATTTCAGCGCAGCCCGCGGCCAGCAGCAGGAACAGCCCGAACAGATATTTAGTTGGCATTTCCGCCTCCACTCAGCTGACCTTCGACCACGAACTGACGCAGCTGCTCCTCATCCACGGTCAATAGCGCCATACGATCAACCCAGGCATAGTCGAGCTGGGCATTCTTTTCGCGGTAGGCCTTTTCAACCTGCTGATTGAACCCCTTGCCCGCCAGGGATAATTCGGATTTTGACGCTGCCACATCGACCGGTTTCTTGCCGGCGTTCAGGGTCATCGCCCGCCGCGCCACCGCCGTCCTGTGCACCCAGCCGCGCTCTCCGGAAACCTTCACCTGCAACCAGCCCGCCTGCTCGGCAAGAATATCCACCGGGGTGCCATAACCAAGCGTCGAGATAATTTTGCCGAACACCTGCGGGCTCTGGCGCAGGGGCGAAGTCTGAACCACAATCCGCCAGGGATCCGCAGCCATAGCCGGCAGCAGCAGCCCCTGAACCAGCAAAACAACCAACAGAAAAAGCCAGCTTTTTTTGCCCATGAACAACCTCCCAATCGTCTCAACTCTGTCCTGCCGATGATAGGCCCAAAGGCTCCGGGATGGTACCTTTATTTGCGCAGATTGACCAAAATTCTGTCCCTTCAGCCCCCGGTTGTAAAGAATCCACGCCCACAGGACGTGGCTTTGTAGTTCGCCCCCCATAGGGGGGCATAATACCTTCATTCCATGCTGCAATGGGTTTTCTTCGTGGGAGCGGTAAAACCCGATAACATCGAAATTTTTCGTGTATAAAGTTACGGCCTGCGGCCAAACCCATTCGGGATCGGCGTAGCCAACAAACATGACCACACCCCTAGGGTGTGGGTTTTCGCTTCGCACTAAAGAAAAAACAGCAGCGGTCAATTTGACATCGGCATCCGGCGTAGCTATAGTTTTTGCCCTTATTCAATGCACCTTTTTATCAACCTTGACGAGGCTCCGACAGGGAACCCAGCACTATGACTTCCTCGCTCAACTTCAGCAGTCGCCTCTTTTACGGCAGCCTCATCGTTTTTGGTCTGGTCGGGCTTTATCTGACCACGCACGTCAATTATCTGTTGTTTCACAGCATTGTTGAAATGATCAGTATTGTGGTCGCCGCAGCAGTCTTCATCGTCACCTGGAGTTCGATCCGCTACATTAACAACCCTTACCTGATCACCGTCGGCATTTCCTATCTGTTTATCGGCATCATCGATCTGCTGCATACCCTCGCCTACAAGGGTATGCCCATTTTCACCGATTATGATTACTACGCTAATCAACTCTGGATCGCGGCCAGATATCTTGAAAGCCTGACCCTGCTGGTCTCTTTTGTGCTGCTGCTCGGCAATCGCAAAGTCTCCAAAAAGGCGGTCTTAACCACCTACCTGGCAATAACCACGCTGTTACTGGCTTCGATTTTCTACTGGAAAATTTTCCCCGAATGTTTTGTCGCTGGCAAGGGGCTGACCCCTTTTAAAATTTACAGCGAATACATCATCAGCGCGATTCTTTTCTGCAGCCTGTTCCTGCTGAACAAAAACCGCGACAAGTTCAGAACCAATGTCTATCAGCTGCTGTTTTTTTCAATTATCATGACGATTATTTCAGAACTGGCTTTCACCTTTTATATCAGCAACTATGGCATTTCCAATATCGTCGGTCATTACTTTAAACTCTTTTCGTTCATGTTGATCTACCAGGCGGTTGTCACCATCGGTATTAAGGATCCCTATCAGCTCATCTTCAACGATCTGAATGAGGCCAATCATGCCCTGGCAGGAGAAATAGAGTTGCGCAAAAAGTCCGAAATCCTGCGCGAGGAAGTCATTCAAAACCTGCAATCGGCCCTCAACGAAATCAAGGTTCTCAAAGGCATCTTGCCCATCTGTATGCACTGCAAGAAAATCAGGGATGATTCAGGATACTGGAACCAGCTCGAACATTACATCGTCTCCCATTCCCACGCCGACTTCAGCCATGGGATCTGTCCGGGGTGTATGGAAAAGCACTATCCCCAGTATCTGGATTCCGCAAAAAAAACTGGCTGATCCCCCAGCAAAAACGCTATATACATCGACATCTTTCAGAATAAACCGACTCGTCATTGCAGACAATGCGAAGCGCGGCGGGTGAATTTTCGCCTTTTGAGGAGCCCAAGTTGAAAACTTACGTCAGAGAACAGTTAAACAAGGTGATGGAAACTCTTGCCCGGCAGCAGGTCATCCCCGCCGATCTTGAGCCTCGCTTCAATGTGGAACATACCAAAGATAAAAGTCACGGCGACCTTGCCACCAACCTGGCCATGACCCTGGCCAAACCGGCGGGCATCAATCCGCGCCAGCTGGCCGAAAAGATCAAGGCCCTGTTGCCTCAGAACGGTGCCATCAAAAAGGTCGAAATTGCCGGCCCCGGCTTTATCAATTTTTTTCTCGACGAAAACTGGCTGGCCCAGCAGGTTCAGGCGGCCCTGGCCAGCGATCGTCTGGGGGTGCCGCCGGTGTCCAACCCGCAACGGGTGGTGATCGATTATTCGTCCCCCAACCTTGCCAAAGAGATGCATGTCGGCCATCTGCGTTCGACGATTATCGGCGATGCCGTCGCCCGCACCCTCGAATTTCTCGGCCATCGGGTCATTCGCCAGAACCATGTTGGCGACTGGGGCACTCAGTTCGGTATGCTGCTGGCACTGATGGATCAACGCCGCAACGCCGGCAGCGAGGTCAGTATGGAGCTCGCCGATCTGGAAATTTTTTATCGCCAGGCCAAACAACAATTTGATGCTTCGGAAGCTTTTGCCCAGCGCGCACGACAGCTGGTCGTTGATCTGCAATCAGGCGACCCGCACTGCCTGAAGCTGTGGCGTGAATTTCTCGATATTTCCCTGGGTCATTGCCAGAAAATTTATGACCGCCTCGGTGTCGGTCTGTCACCCGCCGATGTCCAGGGTGAAAGCGCCTACAATGACGACCTGGCTCAGGTCATCACCGACCTTGACCAGGCCGGATTGCTCACCGCAGATCAGGGCGCACGCTGTGTTTTTCTGGATGAATTCACCGGCCAGGACGGCAACCCGCTGCCGATGATCGTGCAGAAGCAGGATGGCGGCTATCTGTACGCCACCACTGATCTGGCCGCCCTGCGTTACCGCCAGAACCAGCTGGGGGCCGAGCGCATTCTCTATTTTGTCGATGTCCGCCAGTCACACCATTTCAAACAACTCTTTGCCGTGGCCCGCAAGGCCGGCTTTCTCCATCAAGGCACCCAGGTCGAACACATGGGCTTCGGCACGGTGATGGGTGATGATGGCAAACCCTTCAAAACCCGCAGCGGCGGTGTTGCCAAACTGTCCGACCTGATCGACGAAGCCGAAAAGCGCGCCCTTGCCCTGGTCGCGGCCAAAAATCCGCAGATGACACCGCAAGAACTGGCTGAAATCGGCCGGGTTGCAGGCATTGCCTCGATTAAATATGCCGACCTGTCAAAGAACCGCAGCAGCGATTACACCTTCAGTTTCGACCAGATGATCAGCTTTGAGGGCGATACCGGCCCCTATATGCTTTACGCCTACACCCGCGTCGCCAGCATTTTCCGCAAGGCCGGAATCGACGAAAACAGTCTCAGTCTGAGTGGCGAGATTCTCCTTTGCGAAGAGATCGAACGCGAACTGGCCAACCTGCACATCAAATTTGCCGAAGTACTGAACCAGGTCGCCGAACGTGGCACCCCGCACCTGCTATGCAGCTACCTCTACGATCTGGCCGGCACCTTTTCGAGTTTCTACAAAAACTGCCCGGTTCTAAACGCCGAAAGCGATCAGTTACGCACCAGTCGCTTGCAACTGTGCCTGCTGACCGCGCGGATTCTGAAACAGGGGCTGGGACTGCTGGGAATTGGAACGCTGGAACGCATGTAAGGCGCCGGCGCTTGTTTCAATTTGGGTCACTATTCACCACGCAGTGGCCGAGGCCGCCATGGAACGGGTATCTGTCGCCCGAATGGCGACAGATAAGCCCCCGGGATGGATTCATGCAGCCCGTGGTATGGGGCTCGGCCGCTGTTCCAACGAAGCTGAATAGCAACGTGCGCCGCGTAGCGGCGTCTTGTCGTAGAGTAAAGTTGAAGTTACTCAGAAGATACCAATTTGGTATCAATGGCTTTGACAATGTGCCGTCAACCTGCCTCTGCAGGGGCCAAATATCGACCGTCACTCTTTGTGCGGCCCCTGCCGGCAGTCTCTCTTTTAATCCAACTTTCAGTTTCAAGCTATAGAGTCGCCTGTCCTTTGGGCGTGATGATCAAATCGATGCGACGGTTTTGGGCGCGCCCTTCGGTGGTGGTGTTTGGGGAGAGCGGCCGACTCGGGCCATAACCGACGGCCGTCATTTTATCGCCGCTGGTCAAGGCGTTTGCCAGCAGATATTCACGAACCGCCTGTGCCCGCATTTGCGAGAGGTGATTGTTCAGCTCCAGGGTACCGGTCGAGTCGGTATGCCCTTCGATGGTCAGGCTCGGGGCATCGAAGGTTCGAATCGCCTGCTGCACCTTGCTGAGCAAAGCATAATTTTCCGGCATGATAATCGACTGCCCAACCGGGAAGCTCATCCCCCTGAGACGCACCACCATTTGCTGCCCCTGCTTGTAGCATTCGGCCTCATCCGCGGTAAAAAGGGCCTGTACCTGAAGATACTGATCGTTAAACTTCCGCTCACTGGCCAACTTGTCTTCAACGGCCTGCTTCTCGGACTCCAGACGTTCCTGCTCTGCGCGCTTGGCCCTTTCGATCATCTCTTTCTGACCAACCTCCGTCGCCAATTTCGCTTGCAGGGCCGAAATTTCGAGGCTGTGCTTCTGATGGACGGCCTGGAGTTCATCCTGCCGGGAAAGGAGCAGGCTCTCAATGAGGTCCTGTTGATTTTTGCTTTTTTCCGACAAAAGGTCGCGATCGGTTTTGAGGGCGCTGGATGACCCCAGAATGTTGGAAATTTGAATGTCCGTGGGTTGGTCACGCATGTCCGGTGCGCCAAGCTTTTCCGAGGTGTCCTGAATGACAGCTTCTGTCCAGAGGGCGACCTCAATCGGCTCCATTTTGCCGAACTCTTTGCTCTGTCGCGTCAGTTGAACCAGGCGTTTGGCTTGAAACAGGGCAGCCGCGGCTTTGGTATGCATCTGCTCCTTTGCATAGGGGTTGGCCGAGATAAAGGCATCGACGTCCTGCAGTTCTTTCTGGGTTTGAATAAAGACCACGGGTGCCAGTTTTTTTGCCCCTTCTTCTTCAGCCTGAATCAAGAGTTTGCGGACTTCGCCCAGGGTGGTTTCCTTAATCGCCCTGATCTCCAGCACCCGGAAAGCATCGACAACCTTCTGTTCATTGCGTTGCGCGTAATTCAGGTTGTTGTCTTCAATTTTGCGGGTCAAATTCAGGAACTGATCCTCCACGGATGAATAGTCCTGGCCGAATGCCGTTGCTCCGGCGACACGCGCCAGATCCCTGCCCTTGATGGCTTCGGGAATGACTGTCCGCGAGATATTGGCCATCTCCAAAGCCTTGTTGATTTCAGCGCGACCCTGTGAAACATGGGTGCCGATTGCCCCCATGTCGCCCTTTGCCGCGATAAGTTTCTGCGCTTCGCTCAGGGATGTTTCGGCCTTCATAAACCAGGTTGGCGCCAGAACATTAACCTGCTGCTGCCGGGCGCTGGCAATCTCGGATTGAAGTTTGTTAGCCTCCTCGGTCGGATTTGCGCCAGCGGGTACAGGTTCCAGCACCAGCTGTGGGCCCGCGCAGGCGGCCATCAGTAACAGCCCGGAGAAAAATACAAACTTAGCGGATTTGATCCAGAGGTTGTTCATGTATTGCTCCTTTTTCGACCGCCCCCAAAAAGCAAAGATTGCCCCGTTGAGCGGAAGATTGATTATTTAATTCAGCGCCAGATTCCTGGCGTCAACACCCCTGATTCCAGACTGGATTCCGAGGGTGCTTCAAGCCATGACCATCGCCAGAGGCAATCAGCGCTTCTTGTCGATGGCATTGCTGAAAAGCTCTTTGATTTCGTCCCAGATCTGCTCCGCGCCATCCTTCATGTCTTCCCAGTCATCATCGGTGGCCATGGCGATCCCCTGCAGTTTTTCCGCCGCCTGATCCCGCTTCAACTGCAAGGCGGCCAGGGCGCCGGAATATTCAAATTTTTTCTTTGCGACGGCATTCTGCAGCTCTACCCTGAGACGGTCTATCTGCGCATCCCATTCAACCATCTGTGCCGAGAGTTTTTCGACGTACTTGCTGCGTTGATCCATCATGCCAACCCCTCTACTGTCGAGCCCAGGGTAAAAAAGAAGACCGCGCCTTTGCCCGGGCTGCTTTCCGCCCAGACCCTGCCGCCGTGACGATGAATGATGCGCTGCACTGTCGCCAGGCCGATGCCGTATCCGCCGGCAAGGCTTGAGGACAGACGCTGAAAGGGGGTGAACAGACCGGTGGCATCGTCCATGTTGAAACCCGGCCCGTTGTCGCGAACGAAGCAGGTCTGTTCGCCGTCCAGCTGTTGCACACCGACTTCGATGACCCCGCCATCGCGGCTGCCGGCATATTTCAAGGCGTTACCCATCAGATTGTCCATCACCAGGCGCAACAACACGGAATCTGCGTTGACACTGATGTCATCGACAATCCGAAACAATTTCCGCTGCTCGGGGCGCTTATGGGTCAGTTCCCTGGCAACGGCTGCAGCCATGGCACTCAAATCGACCTTCACACGCGACAAGACAAAAGCCGAGGCACTGGAAAGCCTGAGCAGGGCGGTGATAAGGCGATCCATGCGACGAGCCGATTCGTGAATAACCCGCAGGTAGTCCGACGATTCCGCATCAAGCTGATGCTTGCACAGTTCCTGGAAAATCTCACAATAACCATGCACGATGCCCAAGGGCAGGCGCAGATCGTGTGCGACGCTGTAATTGAAGGCGTCAAGGTTTTTGTTGGCCGCCGTCAGTTCGGCGTGCTGCCTCTGGATCTGCTCTTCCATCTGCCGTCGCTGGGAAATATCCAGAACGGCAATCCGGCATTCCTGCCCCGAGCTCGCGGCCACTGCTTCCAGCTGGACAAAAGATCGCTGCCCTTCCCGGCGAGCAAGCTCCACCTCACAGGTGTCTCGGAGCTGGGCATCAAAGACCCTGTCGAGCAAACTCGCGAGCCTCTGGTGCTCTTCAATAACCAGAAACTGGCTAAAAGGCCGGTTGATACATTGATCAGGTTCAAGCCCCATCAGGCTGGCCAGTGTCAGGTTGGCGGCGCGAATAATGCCGTCGCGGCCGAGGCTGACATAGCCGACCGGGGCGAAATTGTAGAGCTCGGTATAGCGCTCCAGCGCGCCCTCGATCTCCCCTCGTGACCTGCGCAGTTCTTCATTTTGTATCTCCAGCTCAAGCTGATAAAGTTGAAGTTGATGAACGAGAAGAGGCAAAAACTCGGGCGAATTCCTGAGTTCAGCGGGAACAGGTCGGTTACGCCAGTGCCCTTGCGCACCGCTTCGCAACATCTTGAGATCCGGCGGTTGTGCCGGATTCCGGTCTTGCGCCATAACTCCCTCGCTTTTTTTGGTTGTCGAACGCGCGACTGCCCCGGTGCGGCGCTTACCAACAGGTTGGGTTTCGTCCGATGTTTTTTGACCATCGGGCATATCCGCTGCCGTGATCTTTTTCATCACCTTGCGCAGGTTCCGAGGGTAGACTTCACCGGAAATGCGCCGGCAACAGCCAGGTTTTTGTGCAAAACGACCAACATCAGGCCGGTGAGAATCGTCAGCAGGCAATTGATTTGAAGCATGTGAATCTCCTTTTACGTTGGTGGCGGCACAAGTCTGGCCTTGTTGGCCCCGGGACATTGCAGTTCAGCCGCCTTGTGCTGCAGTTATCGCCTCGAAACCTTTAGTGGCGACAAAAGTATTGATGCTGATGACCGGTTCGATGGCGAGCATCTCCATGGCGCCTCGCAAAACCCTGAAATGGCTGGATCTGAAATGGGCGGCGAGAGCTTCATCGCTTTTCCACTCATGTACGATGATGACGACATCCTCGGCCTCGACATCCAGATAGCAATGGCAACTCACGCAGCCCCGTTCGTACCGAATCTGATCAAGCAGTTCCTTGAGGGTAATTAAAACTTCATTGCGCTTGTCGGCAGATACAATCATTTTGATGATGACATTGATCATTGATTGCCCTTTTGGCGGTAAAGAGGGTGAAACCATTTATTCGCGCAAATTGATGGCGGGAAACTGGTTGAGAACGCCAAAAAGATTCAGCAGCCACAAAACCACGACAATCACCACCACGGCATTAAGGATGGTCTTTATCGACGCCGCCATCGGAATAAAACGGTTGACAAGCCAGAGCAGGAAACCGACCACGATCAGAACTATGGCAATTTGAATGAGCGGCATAAGGCTATGATCCTCGCTTCTTTGTTAAAAGTGATTTAAGCGCCCCATGCGGCTAAACCCGGCCGGTCAGCAGCAAAAGGAGAAAAAGCAAAAGAATGACACCAAGCCCGCCACTCGGCAGGTAACCCCACTGCCGGCTGTGCGGCCAGGTGGGCAGCGCGCCCAGCAGTAACAGAACAATGACGACAATCAGAATAGTTCCCAGCATGGCCGTTCTCCTTTACTCGACAAGGATTTCAGGCCGTTAAAACGCAATTCGCGTGCCGAGAAAAAGTTGTTAGTGTCAAAGAGCTAAAACACTGATATTGCAAGGATAATTAGAAGATAAGACCGCATGACACCAGAAAGGCCGCGAGTACCCGCTGTCATATCTGACATAACTGTCAACATAACTGTCATATTTAACCGTTCCCTTGCACAACCCAATTGCGGCGCATTGAATTTAGACCGATCCGCCGACCATGACTTCGTCGACAGATCGGTCACCGCTACTGCGGTCAAGTCGTTTTGTCGTGTTTGGCTTTTTCTGCGGCGATCGCCTCTTTGCCAGCCTTGAGCGCCGCTTTAACGAGGTCGGCATTTTCTTGCAGCAGGTCACGGCTGTCCTGTATCACCTGCTTGATCCGGGTTTCGGCCTCCGCGGTCATTTCATTCAACTTGCTGCGGGTCTCGTCTGCCATGTCATGAATTTTCTGGCGATTTTCCAGTCCCGAGCGCGAGGACGTCAACAGTGCCAGACCGCCGCCAAGTACGGCGCCGATGCTGAAGGCAAGAAATGCTGGGCCCAATTTACTTCTTTGTTCATCAACCATGGTTAGTCTCCTTTTTTCCGGGTTTCTTTGAACAACACCCTGCAAGCAGCCTTGAGCCCCAAAATGAGACCGGCGGCATTCTCTACAGCGAAACAAGCATCCTGGCGAATGATGTGCGTAATCCGCCGAACCCCGACGCTGAGTTCTTCGAGCGCGGCGAGAAGATTTTCGGTCTGAGCACTCCCCTTTTCGATCTTTAGCGAGGCGTGCTTGAGACGTTCGGCGATTTCTCTGCAATCGCGCAGAGTTGGCAATAACTCCCGCTGTATTTCGGCCAGCAAAATATCGGCTTTCCGGCCGGTTTTTTTCAATTGCCAGATCATCGGCAACAGAAAGGCCGTCACCAGCACGGCCGCCAGCAGAAGAGCCAGGGCAATAATGTTGATTTCAACGTTCATATCTTCTCCCGGCCTTGAAAGCACTGAACAAAGGTGCGCCATCGCGCTCTGCATTAATCACCAAGCAGCTCACCGATCGGCTTCAGGTCTTCGACCCGGTCACAGACCGCCTTGAAGATCATGATAATTGGCAGACCCAGCATCAGACCCCAGACGCCCCAGAGCCAACCCCAGAACAGCACCCCGACAAACACCACCACCGGGCTCATTCGGCTGGCGCGACCGGTCAGCCAGGGGGTCAGCAGATAACCTTCGATACTGGTGATCAAGAGCGAAACTCCGGAGACCAGTAACGCCATGCCGAGGGTGCCGAATTGGAAAAAGCGACCAACGCGGTGCCGCAGCCGATCATGGCCGGCCCGAGATAGGGCACGGTATTGAACAATCCGGCCGCGATTCCCCAGATCGCCGCATGTTCAAAACCGATCCAGAGAAAGGCGAGCCAGGTCAGCAGTCCAACCAGAATACTGGTGAAAATTTTGATCAGCAGAAAGCGCTGGATCTGATCGGTAATTTCATCGAGGATGAGCAGGGTGATTTTTTTGCGGCTGAGGGCGGGGCCCGATATTTTGACCAGCTTGCGGCGGAAGCTGTCGCCCGATATCAGAATAAAATAGGCCAGAAAGGTGACCATCGTCAGCTGACCGACAAAGGCGACGGCTCCTTTGGTTCCCATCCAGAGATAGTCTTTGATGTTCAGCTTGGTTTTTTCAATCTGCACCCGCGTCACACCGCGCGGGGCCGGCGGCGCCACCGAACCGGTTTCGCTGGCGACCTGCTCCAGTCGGGTGGCTGTTTCCTGCATATTCGACATGGTGGTTTCAGAGTTGTCCGGGTTCTTGAGTCTGGCCAGATGAAGCTTGTTGACCGCGTCGGGCAGAGTTTCTATCAGTTTGCTCGCATCGTCGCTGAAGGAATATACCAGCGACCCTGCTCCACACAGGATGCCGAGCAGCAGCAGAGCCGCTCCAACAGTGCGCGGAATCCGCCACCTGTGGAGCTGGCCGACCAGAGGGTTCAGGGCATAGCTGATCAGAACCCCCAGCATCAGGGGAATAAAGATCGCCTTAGCCCAGCTCAAGACAAAGATGGCGGCAAAAAAAGCCAGCAGGGCCAGCGAAAAGCTGCGCACATTAACCGGCAGATCCAACACCAGGGCAGAGGATGGCGCAGAATTCAGACTGTCCCGGTTCTCCAGGATCCCCGCCTCGGCGGAGCTGTCACACATGGGTTTTCATCCATTTATCCCCGGCGGCGGTGTTCCTGCCAGCTGTGTTGATGTTTTTCTGTTTCACTCGTCTTGTTGCGGGCCTGGATCACGATTGCGCGCACCTTTGCGGGGTAGAGACCGCTGATTCTCGCCAGTCCCTTTTCATCGGCGCCGGCGACCCTGGCAATGCTGTCGTAGCCCGATTCAAAGAGACGCTGCGCCAGAACCTCGCCAATTCCGTCAAGTTGCTGCAGTTGCTTCAATTGATTTTTCATAAATTCCACCCCTGACATGAAACTGATCGCCACCGCAAACCCTGCGGCCTGGCTGTTCCCCTGACCAGAGACATCGCAACGATCGCGCCATAAAATTCACGCAAGCCACATGCGGCTAACCCCCTGTTTTTTAGGAATGAAAACTAAAGAGATCTACTGCGAAAGAAGTAAAACCATCGGGACGGGCTGTCATATGCGGCGGATATAGGATATATGACAGATTTGTGTTGCCTTGGGGGTCTGCGCCAGAACGCTATCCGGCTGCGGGCGCTTGCGGGTTTATTACGACTTTATTCACGCTCATAACCACTTATGCCCATCAGCAGACGCAGCCAGCTGTAACTGAGCCAACTGACGAAAGCCCGGGCTGCGGGTTGTTGCTTCCAGTTGTCTGCCAGAATCCGCCGGCCATCCGTCGCCATGGTCTTTTTCAAGCTTTGGGCCAGGGTCGCGGCGAAGGCGGCATCGTTGACCACCACATTTGCCTCACGCGACAGCAGCAGGCTGAAAGGGTCGATGTTTGAAGATCCGACCGTCGCCCAGTAGCCGTCGACCACTGCCACTTTGGCGTGCAGGAAACTCTGGTGATATACGTAAATTTCAATCCCGGCCGCCAGAAAATCGCCATAGAGCGCCTGAGAAGCATAATGCTGGAGGGGATGATCGGACTTTCCCTGCAGCAGCAACACCACCCGCACACCGCGCTTGGCCGCATGAATCAGCGCATGCCTAAAATCGGTTCCCGGCAAAAAGTACGCATTGGCCAGAATGATTTCCGCTTTTGCCTGTTTGATCACTGCCAGGTAGGCAGTTTCAATGTCGCGGCAGTGGTGGAAATTGTCTCTCACCAGGAAGGCCGCGTTCATTGTCCCCCCGCTGAAGGTCGAAACCGGCAGTTCCCCGGCCCGGCCCCTGCCTTTACGAAAACGCTTCCACGCCATCATCGACCAGAGCCGCTGCGCCGAAAGACGAATCACGTCGACCAACGGCCCTCGTACGGCGACGGCAAAGTCATAGCGAGGTAGCATGTTGTCCGTTGTCCCCTGATCATTAATAATGTTGATCCCGCCGACAAACGCAATCACACGGTCCACCACCAGAATTTTCCGGTGCATACGGCGCAGGCGCTTGCGACGAAAAGTCCAGGGAGAAATTTTCGGGCGGTAGATAAGGAGCTGCGACCCTTCGGATTGCAGTTGATCCAGCATAGTTCGCGGCAGGTCTTTGGATCCGTAACCGTCGATCAATACATGAATTTTAACCCCTCGCCGGGCCGCTCGTTGCAGCGTATCTGCGATCTGCCGTCCGGTGATATCATCCCGGTAAATATAAGTTTCAAGATAAATTTCATGACGAGCCTGATCGATCGCCGTTACGATGGCAGGGAAATAGGCGGCTTCGTTCTGTAGCAGGGAGATCTGATTCCCCGATACAAAACCGGACCAGCTCTCTGCCAGAACGGCCTGATAAAAACTTCGCCGCGGATGTTTCGCCATCAGTGAGGGTACAAACCAGAAGCTTGATTGCAGATTGCCCCAAAGCAGCTTGAGCTTAAGCATGGGTAACCCTCGAATACAGGTTTTTGGTTGTCTCTTCGGCTCCATTCAAGCACACCAATGGGTTTATGCGTCCCATGAGAGGGTACGCCTGGTCACCGGATCAACAGACCGCACACTACCATCAACCGGACGCAGATGAAGAGATCAACCCTGTTCATCAGGCACGCGCCGCACTATTTAACAACCAGATCGTTTTTCACCGAGACAACTCCCTCGACGCTGCGCGCGACTTCACCCGCCTTTTTAACGCTCTGCGCCGAATCGACAAAGCCGCTTAACTGCACCTCGCCTTTGAAGGATTCAACATCGATTTGCAGGCTTTTTAAGGTCGGTTCATTGAAGATGGCCGATTTCACCTTGGTGGTAATGACGGAATTGTCGATATACTGACCGGTGCTTTCGGATTTATCTGTGGCCGCACAACCTGCGAAGGTCGCAACCAGAATCAAGCAAGCCAGAATTGTTGTAACTAATTTTCTCTTTAACATGACGATTTCCTTTCGAGTTTGTGACGACTGTGGTTTGGTTTCTTTATGCCCATGATTCAGACTCTGCGTCCCTGAATAACATTGACCAGAACCATAATGATGGCGACCACCAGCAGGATGTGAATAAACCCACCCATGGTCACACTGCTGACCAGTCCCAGCAGCCAGAGAACAATAAGAACGACAGCAATGGTTCACAACATAGCCTTCTCCAATTTTGGATATCGTCTGGATTGCGATGAATATTCATCGACAACCATTTTCTGCAAACATGTAGAGCGCAACGAACGTGCCGGAAATGAATTGACGAAGCTGAAGTGCTAAGACACTGCCATCCCGATAGAAATCAGAAAACTTCTAACTCGAAAAAGAAAAATACCCGCAGAGATATCCGTCATATATAACAGCTATGTGAAATGTGACAGATCGGCTGGGTGAATCCTTGTTCCCCGGATACAGCGGAGCAAGAGGCCGCCATGGAACGGGTAGCTGTCGCCCGGATGGCGCCAGCTAAGCTCCAGGGATGGATTCATGAGGCCCGTGGAATGGGGGCTCGGGCTCTGTGACGTCGGGGCTGAATAGATACGCAAGAAAGGAATAAACCGCCGTGATCAGTCGACATTTCGGACGAATAAGCAGCGCGGTTGACGGCTTACAGGGAATTATCTGCGGTGAATCCCGTATTTGCGTATGCGGGCACGCAGGGTGCTGGGGTTGATATCGAGCAAAACCGCGGCGCCGGCTTTTCCCTCGATGCGCCAGTCGGTTTTCTGAAGCACCTGGAGAATGTGATCCCTTTCCAGATCAGCCAGGGCTTTCACGTCCCGTGTCTCGGGCTGACACAAGGATTCAAAGCGCTCCATGACCTTAAGTACATTCCCCGGACTGGTGATGATGGCGCGCTCGATGATGCTTTCCAGTTCGCGAACGTTACCGGGCCAACCATAATTCTGCAGGGCGGCCAGGGTCTCTTTGGCAACGCTGGTCACCTGTTTGCCGATCTTCTTGTTGAACTTCGCGACAAAATGGTTGACCAACAGCGGGACATCTTCGCTGCGTTTGCGTAGTGGCGGAATAGTGATGGGAAAGACGCTGAGACGGTAGAAGAGATCTTCGCGGAAACGCCCGGCCTTGACCTCTTCCTCAAGGATGCGGTTGCTGGCGGCGATGATGCGGACATCGACCTTGATAGTGCGCGGGCTGCCGAGACGCTCGAACTCGCCGTCCTGAATAACCCGCAGCAGCTTGACCTGCAGTTCCAGGGGCATCTCGCCGATCTCGTCGAGAAAAATGGTGCCGCCATCGGCCAGTTCAAAGCGTCCCATCTGCCGGGCATGGGCACCGGTAAAAGCCCCCTTTTCGCGGCCGAAAAGTTCGCTTTCGATGAGATTCGCCGGCAGCGCCGTGCAGTTGACAGTAATCATCGGCCGGTCTTTGCGGCTGCTGCGTCGGTGAATGGCGCGGGCTACCATCCCCTTGCCGCTGCCGGTCTCGCCAAGCAGCAGAACCGTGGTGTCCTGGGGGGCGACCTGATCGACGCGGAAGAAGACGTAGTCAATGGCCGGGCTCTGGCCGACGATCTCGACGAAGCCTCCCTCGCGGGTCATCACCTGTTTCAGTTCAATATTCTCGGCGCGCAAGCGCTCGGTCAGTTGCTCGATTTTACTAAAGGCATTTTGCAGATCGGCTTCCGCTTTTTTGCGTTCTTCAATCTCCTGCCTCAGTTGCAGATTGGCGTCCGTCAACTCCGCCGTTCGCTCCGCCACGGTCGATTCCAGTTCCTGCCGGGCGCGACGCAGTTCGGCGTTCTGCATTTCCAGTTCGATCTGATGAACCTGTAATTCGTGGAGCAGCCGCTGCTGGTCACCGACGACCTTAGGCATCGTGTCGAGACCGCGATCCTCCTGCAACTTCTCTTCCGCCCTGCGTCTTAGTTCCGATCCCTGCGCTGGTGAACCCTTGTTTCGCATAATACCACCCATTTCCGCCCTCAGTGTTTGAGCAGGCTTGCCGACCTGCCGACTCAATATAGGGTCAGTATATCACATTTTTATTAATAATTTTGGATAATTATGATATGCGACAACTCAGGATCCCGTAGCAGCACCAAGGCCGAGGGCAATAATAGCGGTGATTTTGCCGTCGGCAGCGGGGATCTGCCGGGCCGACCAGTGCAGAGTGATCCGCGTTTGATCGACTGCCGCAAGCTGGGTGGTCAAGCTGTGTTCCGGTTCCGCGGACAGCATTTTCTGCAGACCGGCCGCGGCCAGAGGACGATCTGCTTCCGGAATGAACTGAAGGACAAAATCGCGACCGATGACCTCATCACGCGGAAGACCCAGAGCCTTTTCAGCGGCCGGATTAAATTCGAGGATTTTACCCTCGGCCGAAAGACCGACAACGACTCTGGGAGTCGCCTGCAGCAGCATCTGGAACATGCCCCCGGAGATGCGCAGTTCGGCTTCCAGCTGCTTGGCAATTGTGATATCGGCAAACGTCATGACCACGCCGTCGATGCGGTTGTCGGTGGTGCGATAAGGCATGATGCGTACCGTGAACCAGCGGCCGTCGCTGGTGACGACCTGCTTCTCACGAAAAACCAGGGTCTCCAGCACATCTCTGCTGTCGGCTGCCAGTTCCGGATAATCCAGTTCACTGAAGAGATCGGTCAGCGGCCGGCCGACATCACCGCTGATGACCTTGAAGAGCCTTTTGGCGCTGGGGGTGAAGCGTTTAATCCGAAGCTCGTTATCGAGGAACAGGGTGATGATCTCGGTACTGTTCAACAGATTTTGCATGTCATTGTTGGTGCTCTCCAGCTCATTCATCTTGGCCGACTGCTCGGCATTGACGGTCTGCAGCTCTTCGTTCATCGACTGCATCTCTTCCTTGGAGGTGGTCAGCTCCTCATTGGTCGACTGCAGTTCTTCGATGGTCGACTGCAGTTCTTCGTTCATCGACTTGATCTCTTCCTGCGAGCTCTGCATCCCCTCGCGGGTGGATTGCAGCTCTTGGCGGCTCTGGCGCAAATCCTCCATCAGTTCGGCAATGCGGGCACTGGTGGCAGAGCCGGATTTGACCCGCCCGGAGGTTTTTGTCTCGGCAATGCTGGCGGTATCCGTGAAAACCACCATCACCATTCCGCGCAAAGCTTCAGGATGCTTGATCGGCTGGATACACAGATTCAAGGTCTGGGTTGCGCCATTGGCATCGACTTTGAGCCCCTTGAGACTGACGGTTTCCTGATTCCTGACCGCACGCTGAAAAGCGCTGGTCAGTTCAAAACGCAAGCCGTCACGAGCCATGGCGAAAAGATTCCAGTTGACCTTGCCCGAAGCCGGTTCCAGATATTTGCCGGTGCGGCCGCTGATGTAGAGAATATCCCCCTGGTCGCTGGTCAGAACCGCCGGCGGGGAATAGTCGTGCAGCAGCAGCTGGTCGGCAAGGGTCTGAAGATTGGCGGGTGCAGGCGGCATGATCGGCTCCTTGTTCAGGTTGGGCAGAACCTTGCTGTTCAGGGCGGGGAAAACCAGGGTTTCGGGCCGCAGCTCCGATTGCAGCCGGCGAAAGAGTCTCGATTTGCCCTGTACGGGCGCGAACAGAGAGCTGAAATCTCCCACCGTCTCGGCGCTGCCCAGAAAGAGCAGGCCGCCCGGCTTGAGACTGTAATGGAAGAGAGGCAGAAGTTTCTTCTGCAGTTCGGGCTCCAGATAAATCAGCAGGTTGCGACAGATGAGAATATCGAGTTTGGTAAAAGGCGGATCCATGATGAGATTCTGGGGGGCAAAGATGACCATCTCGCGAATCTCTTTCCTGACGCGATAACCGTCTTCTTCCTGGATGAAAAAACGCTGCAAGCGCTCAGGGGAGACCTGGGCGGCGATATTGACCGGATAAGCCCCCTGACGGGATCCGTCGATAGCGTCCGTATCCAGGTCTGTGGCAAAAACCTGCAGGCTGAAACCTTTTTTCACTGTAAGCTTATCCAGTGCCTCCCTGAAGACCATGGCCAGGGAATAGGCCTCCTCGCCGGTCGAACAGCCGGCCGACCAGGCGCGGAAAACAGTCCCCTCGGGTTGTTCGGCGATCAATGCGGGGAGGATCTCATCCCGCAACAGGTTCCATTCTTCCGGATCGCGGAAAAAACTGGTCACCCCGATCAGCAATTCCTTGAAGAGGATTTCGACCTCCTGGGTGTTTTCCCGCAAAAAACCGACATAATCGGCGATCCTTTTCATCTGGTGGATGCCCATGCGGCGCTCGATGCGACGATACAGAGTATTTTTCTTGTAAAGGGAAAAGTCGTGGCCGGTTCTGGATCGCAACAGAAAAGCCACCTTCTCCAGAGCACTCAACTCCTTCTCAACCAGGGACGGTGTCGGCGCAGCGAGACTTGGCACATGCCTGAGATAGTCGAGAATCTTGTCGGGCAGTTCTTCGGCCGGGCCGACGATATCGGCCAGTCCGGCAGCGATGGCGCTGCGCGGCATGCTGTCGAACCTGGCTAAAATCGGATCCTGCACCACCACCAGCCCACCCTTCTCCTTGATCACCCGCAATCCCGGGGTGCCGTCCGAGCCCATCCCGGAGAGGATGACACCGATAGCGCACTGCTGCTGGTCGTCAGCGAGGGCACGGAAGAAAAAATCGATGGGCAGACGCAGGCCCCGTGGTGCCACCGGTTCGAACAGGTGCAAGACTCCGTGCAGAATCGACATATCCTTGTTGGGAGGAATAACGTAAACACGGTTCGGTTCGACCTGCATCCGATCCTCGACCTGGCAAACCGGCATTTGGGTGGCGCGCTGCAGCAGTTCGGGCATGATCCCCTTATGGGTGGGGTCGAGATGCTGAATGATGACGAAGGCGATACCGCACTGCTGCGGCACCTTGCGCAAAAATTGCTCCAGGGCTTCCAGCCCGCCCGCAGAGGCGCCGATGCCGGCGATGGGAAACGCGGCCGTTACGGTTTTCGTGGGCGATTTTTCTTTGCACTTATTGACTGATTTTTTCATAAATCTACTTATAACAGAGCCTCTTGCAAAAGTCTTGACCTTGGGCAGCTGCAAGTTGACGAGGCAGGGCCGATGCAGCATTTAAGCATGATAAACGATTACGCTGTCATTTACGGGGCCTGTTTTCTCGAATTTTGACGGACTGCTCCCTGTGAAACTTATTTTGTTCTTTGATAATCAGCAACCAGTGACTTTGAGCAGCTGATCGGCAAACAATGTAAGAATGCCGAACATCAGATGCATCATAACCTTGCTGGGGCCGCGAACCTGAACACAGCGACCACCAAGCTCATCCTTGAGTCGCCCATTGCATCGTTCGGCACTCGTTCGCTCGTTGTAGCGAGTGGCTTCATGCGGTGCCATAGGAATAACGTCATTCCCCCGCGGGTTTTTGTCAATAATCGCCACGTGTTCAAGCGCCTTGCTCTGTTCCCAGATCTGGGCCGCATCATAGGCGGCATCCATCAGATCGTAGCAGTAACTGACCTTGCCGCTCGTCAGTTTCATCAGCGGAATAGCGACCTGACTGTCATGGACCGAAGCGGATGTCAGCACGGCACTCAGAGGTAGTCCAAAGTCGTTGACATCCAGATGGAGCTTGTAGCCGTTCCAAGATTCCTTGTAGCCCTTGGCGTTCTTTTTGGTTCCGCGATCACAGACAGCAGGAAGCAGGGCTATTGCCTCCGCGGCCGACTGACTGCGCTGAATCTCAAGCCGCTTCGGCTCTGCAGGGGGCCTTTTCTCCTCTTTGGCGGGACGCCCCCTTTTCTTGGCCACCTTGGGCAGTTTGACTTTTTTTGCCGGCTTCTCCCGGCCGACGATCGCCGTAGAATCACGACTGACGTGGCCGATCAACTCGGAACGCAAGTGCTCTTCGATCAACGCATCGTGAACCAAGGTTCCCAGGCCTGCGGCAGCGAACTCAGCAAAGGCCCGGGAGAATGTTGACTCAGAGGGAACATCCTGTCGTTTCATGAACCCGCAAATCATCCGTAGGTTCGGCGTGCTCAGTAATTCATTCCGCAAAGACCTGGTGTGCTGATATCTTAAAACCGCCTTGGCAATAAACGCTCTGGCGACCGCTTCTCGCTCCTTGATCGGACGTCCAAGCCATTGACGGCTGGCACTGACAGGAACGTGTTTTTCAATCTTAACAAGCTCAAGGATCTTGACCAGACGCTTCTCCGGTTCCGTAAGTGGAAGCGGGAGACACTCGTCAAGATGAGGAAACAGACTTTGCTGTACTGATTCCATTAACCATGATATTTTTGACTTGAGCTTCATTGGCAGCCTCCTGACGATTATTTGGCGTCGTAACCTAATAATATCAGATAGTTGCCCTTGAAGCTCTTCTTTTTTCCCCTGCCAGCTAAATATATTCATAATGTTGAATGTACTTTTGCAAGAGGCTCAACAGCTTTTGAATATTGATGTGATGATTCACAACCATTATCGAAAATCCAGATCACAATTCGCCAATCACACGAAGGCCCTTACCCGTAAATCACCATGAACACCTGTCATGTCAGGTTCAGCCGGTAATCCCTTCTTATTTGGCGCTTCCGTCAAATAAGGCGGCAACATTTTCCGGAAATTTCTGCCTCTGAATCGATTCATCATTTTTTCATTAGAGAAATCGAGACCTTTCAGTCTTCTGGCAGGCGGGCCCTCACTGGCTCATTCCTTGCGCTTACAGCTCATCACTCATCCGAGGCAGCCGATATTTAAAGCCAAGCCTTTTTCAATTGGGGTGCGGACATCGATAAGTAAATATCCCCCGGCAAAACCGGGGGTTTTCCTTTTGTACCAAACTCTAGAAAAGATTCCATGGCTTGGGGGGACTTAATCGTTGTGACGGCGGTTCTGAATAATTTTCACATTTCATCCTTAATTCTTTCACATTTTTCCCGCAGCATGGCTGAAACTGAAACAAAGATCATAAAAAGGAGGTCAAAGCATGAAAAAATCACAAGCGATGGGATTCCCTGTTTTTTTAATTTTCCTGTGGTTAACGGCATGTGGCGGCACAAGCACCGGAGACTTGGCAGATCTCGATGCAAAAGGGATTGACTCAGGCACCGGTGACACAACGGGTGAAACAAACAACCAGACCAGCAGCGAAGCCTTCATCGATTCAGACACGGAAGAAACAGCTCTCCCCTATCCCTTTGCGATCGTCGATACTCACCAGACTAATTGCTACAATTCTCGTGGAGCCATCATCAATTGTCCTGCCCCTGATCAACCCTTCTACGGCCAGGACGCCCAGCATGCCGGTCATCCATCCAGTTACACAGATAATGGAGACGGCACGGTCACTGACAATATCACCGGACTGATGTGGCAAAAGAGTCCGGACATCAATGGTGATCATCTCATCGACGCCGCGGACAAAATGACCTTTGGCGACGCTGTTGCCGCAGCCGAGTCCCTGTCCTTCGCAGGGTATTCAGACTGGCGTTTACCAACAGTCAAAGAACTTTACTCATTGATTGATTTCCGTGGCACAGATCCCAGCGGGATTGATGGCTACGACACATCGGATCTGGTGCCCTTTATCGACACAGAATATTTTGATTTCGGCTATGGTGACACCAGCGCAGGAGACCGCCTGATTGATGCCCAGTTCGCATCAGCGAGTCTTTATGTGAGTACCACCATGAACGGCAATCGAACCATGTTCGGCGTTAATTTTGCTGATGGCCGCATCAAAGGTTACCCGACCGATGCAATGGCCGGTCAAACCCAGGGAAAAGGCTTTTATGTGCTTTATGTGCGGGATAACCCCGATTATGGCAAAAATGTATTTCATGATAATGGCGACGCAACCATCAGCGACCTGGCGACCGGATTCATGTGGAGTCAATTTGACAGCGGCTACGGCATGAACTGGGAAAGTTCATTCGCATGGGTTGAACAGAAAAACCGGGAAAACTACCTGGGCTATAGCGACTGGCGTCTGCCGGATATCAAAGAGCTGCAGAGCCTGGTCGATTACAGCCGTTCGCCCGACACCACCGCAAGCCCTGCCATCAACCCCCTGTTTCATTCCACGGCAATTATTAACGAAGCGGGACAAACCGATTTCCCCTGGTTCTGGAGCAGTACAACCCATGGAAATCAACCCGATTATCCAAGCGAAAAAGCCTGTTACCTTGCCTTTGGCAGGGCCATGGGGTACATGTTTGGCGAGTGGATTGATGTTCATGGTGCCGGTGCACAACGCAGCGACCCCAAAACCGGCAGCGCCGCGGATTATCCCGTCGGGCACGGCCCCCAGGGAGATGCGATCCGTATCGAGAATTTTGTGCGCCTGGTCAGGGATATTTAAATCAAAGGGGCGAGGGTCACTCTGACCACCCGCCCCTCAGGGTTTTTCGTCAACTCAACGTTTCATTCCAATTGTCGGGCAAGGTCGAAACGATCGAGGTTCATGACCTTGTCCCAGGCGGCGACAAAGTCGCGGACGAATTTCTCCTGCGCGTCGGCACAGGCATAGACTTCAGCCAGTGCCCGCAGTTGCGAGTTGGCGCCGAAGACCAGATCAACCCGGGAGCCGGTCCATTTGATTGCACCGGTTTTCCGGTCCCGCCCCTCGAAGAGATTTTCATCCCCGGTGCCCTTCCAGAGCGTACCCATGTCGAGCAGGTTGACGAAGAAATCGTTGGTCAGGGTCTGCGGCCGATGCGTAAAGACACCCTGCGGGGATTGTTTGAAGTTGGCGTCCAGCACGCGCAGGCCACCGATGAGCACGGTCATTTGCGGCGCGGTCAGGGTCAGCAGCTGGGCCTTGTCGATCAGCAGCTCCTCGGCGGTGACCGAAAACGGTTTCTGCAGGTAGTTGCGGAAGCCGTCAGCTTTGGGTTCGAGGACGGCAAAGGAGTCAATATCGGTCTGTTCCGGGGTGGCGTCGGCGCGCCCCGGCGCGAAGGGGACAGACACCTGGACGCCGGCGCTGGCGGCGGCCTGTTCAACCGCCGCGCAACCGCCCAGGACAATCAGATCGGCGAGGGAGATCTTTTTATCGCCGGTCTGGGCGGCATTGAATTCCTGCTGGATTTTTTCCAGGACACTGAGAACCCTGGCCAGCTGATCCGGCTGATTGACAACCCACTCCTTTTGCGGAGCGAGACGGATGCGCGCACCGTTGGCGCCGCCGCGCATATCGGAGCCACGAAAGGTCGAGGCCGAGGCCCAGGCCGTTGTCACCAGTTCGGCGATCGACAATCCGGCAGACAGGATCGTCCGCTTGAGCCCGGCGATATCCTGTGCGTCAATCAGCTCATGCTCGACGGCGGGGACCGGATCCTGCCAGATCAGTTCTTCCTTGGGAACCTCAGGCCCGAGATAGCGGGCTTTCGGACCCATGTCTCGGTGGGTCAGTTTGAACCAGGCGCGGGCAAAGGCATCGGCAAATTTGTCGGGGTTGGCGAGGTAGTCGCGGGCAATGGGTTCATAGATTGGGTCAAAACGCAGGGAAAGATCGGCGGTGGTCATCATCGGCCGGTGCTTTTGCCCGGCGTCAAAGGCGTCAACCACCATGTCCTCGTCTTCAACATCTTTGGCCAGCCATTGCCAGGCCCCCGCCGGGCTTTTGACCTTCTCCCATTCATACTTGAACAGTACCTTCAGGTAACCCATGTCCCAGGTGGTCGGGTTCGGCTTCCAGGCGCCCTCGATGCCGCTGCTGATGGTGTCACCGGCCTTGCCGGCGCCGTAGCTGCTCTGCCAGCCCAGCCCCTGCTCTGCGAGGGAGGCGGCTTCCGGGGCCGGCCCGACCTGCGCGGGATCACCGGCGCCGTGGCATTTGCCGAAGGTGTGCCCGCCGGCGACCAGGGCCACGGTTTCTGCGTCGTTCATCGCCATCCGGGCGAAGGTTTCGCGCACGTCACGACCCGAAGCGACCGGGTCGGGATGGCCGTCCGGGCCTTCCGGGTTGACGTAAATCAGCCCCATCTGGACCGCAGCCAGGGGATTTTCCAGTTCGCGGTCGCCGGTATAGCGACTGTTAGGTTTGTCGCTGGTCGCCAGCCATTCCTCTTCGGCCCCCCAGTAGATATCCTTTTCCGGTTCCCAGATATCGGGCCGCCCACCGGCAAAACCGAAGGTCTTGAAACCCATCGACTCGAGTGCGCAGTTGCCAGCCAGGATCATCAGATCGGCCCAAGAGATCTTCCGGCCGTATTTCTGTTTAATCGGCCAGAGCAGGCGCCGCGCCTTATCGAGGTTGACGTTGTCGGGCCAGCTGTTGAGGGGCGCGAACCGCTGGTTGCCGGTGCCGCCACCACCGCGGCCGTCCCCCATGCGGTAGGTTCCGGCGCTGTGCCAGGCCATGCGGATCATCAATCCGCCATAATGCCCGTAGTCGGCCGGCCACCAGTCCTGTGAATCGGTGAGCAGGGCATAAAGATCCTGTTTCACCGCATTGAGGTCGAGGGATTTAAACTCCTCGGCATAATTAAAATTTTCATCCATCGGATTGGACAGATTTGAATGTTGATGCAGAACATCCAGATTCAGCTGGTTGGGCCACCAGTCCTTGTTCTGGGTGCCGCCACCCGCCACCTGCCGGCTTTTTCCTGTCACCGGGCATTTACTTTCCTGTGCCATAAAAAAAACTCCTTCTGCTGAAATCACGAATCAGACTGTTTCGACCTTATCGTCACCAGGGCAAAGAAACCCGCTGCTGGTTGGTTAATCATACTGAGGCCGGGATAATTTTCATAGAGGGGGCCGGCGGGGCTGCCGCAACCAACCGGCTTATTTTCAGCTCCGAACATCCGTGAAAATTTGCTAGACTTGGCGACAGGGGCGAATATTGCGATTCCAAAGGAGAGAACCATGAGCGACCTGCTGCGTCAGCCTCCCTGCTGCCAACAACGGAAACTTACAAAGCCGGGGGGAATCAAACTGCTGCTCAATGCAACCGAGAAAGATCTGGGTGGCTTTGCCGTGCGGCGCTTTCTGCCCGACAAACAGCTAGCGAGTGTCGGCCCGTTCATCTTTTTCGACCACCTTGGCCCGGCCGATTTTCCGCCCGGCCAAGGGATCGACGTGCGCCCGCACCCACACATCGGTCTGGCCACCGTCACCTCTGTCTTTGCCGGTGAGATTCTGCACCGCGACAGCCTTGGTCATGTGCAGCCGATCCGGCCGCAGGAGATCAACTGGATGACTGCCGGTCGAGGCATTGTGCATTCCGAGCGCACTGCGCC